>Ga0316217_10007242_pt1 | contig 10668 bp, 10 predicted proteins | sample 1anoAmetaG_FD_203633 | JGI IMG/M metagenome (GOLD analysis project Ga0316217, IMG submission 203633) | Freshwater microbial communities from Trout Bog Lake, Wisconsin, USA - 1anoA | ecosystem: Environmental > Aquatic > Freshwater > Lake > Hypolimnion/Profundal zone | place: USA: Wisconsin... | reverse complement strand
TCATTACATACCATTAAGACCGCTCCGTGTAAAGGAGATTGGCCATTGTTGCCCAACCCAACGCCCGAAAATGTAAAATCAACTCCTTGCTAGGTCTGACTACCCCTTTATCCATGTGAATCCCTTCGTATTACAATTTTATTAAGAAATTATTCTCTGCAGGTCAGCTGAATATCGTTTTGCAAATTTGACCAGCCCACCTGTGTTTGAAATTCCTTTTGTTTCTACTTCTACTCCTATCAGCTGAACCTTATCCACTATTATACGTTCGAAAACGCACACTTCTCCCAAGGTAAACGCTTTTGATGACAGAGCAGGATATGCCAGAATGATGGAGGTACAATCGGTTGCTTTTGAAAAAGCCAAGGTCTCATATAAATCAGATTCGGAAATCCTGGTGCGCCCGTCCTCAATATTTCCTTTATATTTCGCGTCCACGACAAAGCTGAGTTTGCTACCGACCAACTCATAAACCATTGCGTCGGGGGTTACATAAGCCGATAAAGTGCGTTCAATTTTATCGTCTATAATACGATGTCGATTACCAAGCGGTGACGGTTTTTGGAGGCGGACGCGGTCGCTCCCAAGCCCCAGCTGTAAAGAAATTCCGAGTAGATTCTCCCAAACACGCCATGTATTAAGGAGGTACCCTGGTGCTCGTGCACTACCGCTCTTGAATGAAAGTCCAAATCCCTTTAACACTTCAACCGAAAGGTCATATAGGGGCTGCCAACGTTTATTGCGGCTTGGCAGGGTGCGGGCACGCGCCGTTTCGCAAAGCTTCTTTTGCGGGGTGAGCGCCTGTATCATCCTCTCTAATTTGGCAATAATGCTGGGGTCGCGCAGGTTGGGCAATATTTCCATTGCCGCCATCAGAATAGTCGCATTATATATGTTGCTTCGGTCGTAGAGTAGTACCGATTGCTCATAGCCGTCCGGTCCAGGCTGAACGATGTCTTCTGGTTCTACGTCGCCCTCGAAAGAGAAATCGTCAAACCGGTGAGTGCGGTAAGACCGAAGTGGCCTCCTGTAATTATCCCAAAACATGTCTGTCATAGCTCGCGCAACAAGGGTGTGAAGGTCTCCACGTTCGCCCGTGCTGGCACTCAATCTATCGGCAGGAAGCAATCGACCGTGCTGCGACAAAGTCGCAAGAAAGAAGAAATCCTCGCGCCACCTCGGATTAGCCGCATCTAGACCTAAAAATTTAGGTGCAATTTCAATCTCGATGCCTGGTGCCGCACGGAGTAGACCGGCAACGTCAACGACACGAACCCCATCGCCGACGATGGAAATGGGGTTCGCGGAAAATCCAAGGGTCTTGCCAACACGGGAACCACAATTAAGCAATAGCTCTCTGACCTTGGCGTGAGTTAGCCCGACGCTGTCGGCAATCGGACCTATAATTTCAGCAGGCTCGCCGTACTCTACTAATGACCAACGATTTACAGGACTCATGTATTATCCGGCAACCGCACAAAACAACTCATAAATGTTGCCAGCATCAATTCTGAACGGGCCTTGAAGCTCTAAGCGAGGCTCATCAGCAAATGTGGTTTCAATCAATTTAAAGGGATGTGTTGCAGATCCGCCAATCACGTTAAGTGTAGCGGCAATGCCCCTGATATCACCAAAAAACACTTCCTCCACATGAACCTGAATATAACTCCACAGCTCTGCCATAGCGGTCTTTGCTAGCTCAATATCCGTCTCAGGCACTGGGTGACCGGTCAAATAGACACCATGGCCGAGTTGAAATTCAGCTCCCCGCCCCAACCTAATTTTGCTGTTTATGGCTTCCAAGGCTCTCACTGCAGCTTCATAAATGTGCTTTGCATCAGTAGGCACAGCTGGTAACGGATTCCCATCTGCAACAAGATCAAAGTATTTCCGCAGGACTTCGGCACTGAATGTTAAACGATATGGTGCCCAGCGTCTCAAAAAAGCTACATCCAGCGGTTCAACCGAAGCATCGGCCTGGTTCATAGCTGCAAGTATGTAGAGGTGCTCTGGAAGAGCGTATTCGACATTGTCCCCTGTCGCCGGATTCATCATCTGGAAGTATTGTGTTTCTGACAAAGGCGTGTTGTCTTCGGCAAGGCGCTTATCTGTTTCAATTGCGACAATGCTGCCCCCGAAAACCTGCACTGCCGGCCCACGGTTGATTTCATCAATAACCAACAAGGCCGCACCGTTTGCAGATTTACCGTGTTCGCTGGCTTGGTAGAGGGTTCCGCTAATAACCTTGAATGTCCCTCCGCCTGCGATGGATGGCACTAAACCCGAAATAAATTCACGGTATTTTGAATTCTGATGAAAAACGGTTCTGAATACTTTTCTGTTTGTCCGTTTCGGCGCGGGCCAGACACTTTGCAGCTTAACGTCAACCTCTGCCGGTATTTCTTTCGGTATCGGTATCTGCGCTCCTGGCACATGTACCGGCCCTGCCGCTGGTGTAAATGCGGTGGGTGTAGTTTCGAATGCTCGGATAACCTCGCCCAACAAGGTAGATTTCCCTGTTCCTGGTGGTCCAGAAATCAGGACGTTTTTCCGTTTTTTCAGGAGGTCCAAAACTTCAAAACATTCAGGCGAAAAGTTATTTGCCATTACAAAAGACCTCACTGGTTTCGTAATCGATATATCCGCAGCATGAAACACCAGCACGCCTGTGTGCCCGTAAACAAGTGAGAACAATGTTACTCACAGCCTCGTGCCAAGCCCCAGAAGCCAGAGATACGTCGGTGGTGAAACTGGGCCATACGGTACCGTCATCGCGCTGAATAATCATCAATATTGTGGTGCCATCCTCTTGGGGCGGCAGACTATTCAAGGGCAGGAATTTATCTACACTCGCAATGCGCCCTTCATTCGGGCGAGCATTAGTCGGCGGGTGGAAAAATGCGTCATTAGAGTCTTGCTTCTTGCCTTCCATCCATGTAAAGCGTCCGACACAGATATCATTTTCATCTTTATCAGGGAAAAGACGCTCAAATACGGGCAGGAACTTATCATAAGGACGAAATCTCAAGTCCCTAGCTCCTCCCCCTGTTTGTGCGTCATTTGATTGTGCTTCAAATTTCCTACGGTCGCCTTCCAAAATCTCCTTATATACAATGCGGGCGATACCGGCTGGTTTCGGCAATACGGCGTCAGTCGTCATTTAGCACATCCTTGCTAATGTATTTACTCGCAAACATTTCTGAGGGAACGTATGGTATCGCTCCGGCCAGTCGGGCAGCGTTCACACGTGAAAGCAATTTGCCCGTGGGACGGTTAAAACGCTGTGCAGCAGACAATAATAGGAAGTCGCGTGTTACCGTAGATGTCGCCTCTCCGGGGATAGAAGGCTGTCCACGGTCCAACAGTGGGAAATCATTCATAATTATCTGCAGGTCATCGTATTTCAGGCAAAAGGCTGTCATTACAGCCAGTTCGATTTCTGCCCTAAATTCCGCCATCTTCCATCCGTCAAAATTGGAATTCGCTACATCCATCTCCCGAAGGCAATTAACCGCATGGATTACGCGCCTACCGGGGAGGCTTTCCGGTTCCAGGCGAGGCAATGGCAAGCTAAGTAAGATGAAATAATTGACGGTCGTGGTCACAACCCGTCTCATCATCCAGTCAAAAGGAAAACTGTTAACGATACCAACCCAAAGCTGAAGTCGCTGCTCTGACGTATCATTTGGGAACATCACAGTCGGAACTTTATTCCCGCAAACCACGCCTGCAGGTATGATGGAAGCCATCATGGCTCTTTCATTTGTTTGCCCAACGATATCGCAAAACCCTGCTCGCATTTGTTTACTACGAACAGCAACTTTGGGTGTCAGATGCTTATTGTCTATCCAGAATTGCGGGGAGATTTCCGAATGACCCAAGTGGTTACCAGTCCATACTGCACTCCGACCAGTCCCTGAAATATATCTTTTAGCCCCGAAACGGTGTTGCTGAACCATACGCCCTTCGATGACGGGTAGTGCAGCAGACGATTGTTTATTTTGGAATTTAGGCCGTTCACGCGTCATATCAACTTCGCGGACAATTTCTGGGTACCATAGAGAATTTTCGTCTGACAAGTCGATTCCGTGATTTACCATTTCTACAAAAATTTTCCATTCTGCATTGCTTTTCACTTCAGGAATAGCAAGGTTCGCACTGACTTTCATCAGCGTGCTACGACCAATCGTAGCGGAGCCTGTTATCGCAACGCCGTCAGCGGTCCCGGAGGCATGGTACAATTTAATCGGCGACAAGGTTGGCTTCGTATCGTTTACAGTGCGTGTATAGCAGAGGGATATGAATTTGAAGCGGGTATCAATTGCAAAAAAGCGTGCTCTGTTCTCGATGATGGCAATTGAAATATCTTGCCCGTTTTCTAATAAATATTTTCGCAGGAGTTGTGTCCCTTGTGAACGAATTAACCCTGCAGGAACAAGAATGGCCATTTTACCGCCGGGGCGGATGAGTTGCGTAAATAGCTGGGTAAAAGCCATGTAGAGATCCGGCTCACCCGCGCCGACCAGACTGAACCGGTCCTGCAATTCCTTTGCGTAACAATTAAGGGTCGACTTTTCGCATTGATAAGCTTTGTCATCGAACTCGTTATAATCGGACCCGTAATGTCGTGTATCACCTGACGACTGGAGATATTCATGACGGGTTAATTTGATTTTTTCCCATGGTGGGTTACCGATTAGGAGGTCGAATCCACCTGGTGACAGTTCCTCCCAGACAGACTCCGGGACCAGAAGACTGTCATGGATGCGCCAATGCGACCACATGGACTGAATGGCATTGATATCATCGGTTAAGGAGGATAGTGCCAACCGCGCTCCGCGAAGTGCATCCTCGGACATGTCGGCGGCGAAGATGCCATTGGCGAGCCACAAGGCAGCCTTTTTGCGGTCTGCGCCACATGTTGCTAAGGACACGGCCACAAGAAGAATTCCAGTACCGCTTGCCGGGTCCAGAACCTTGGCACCATCATGAAGTGCTCCCTTGCCCATTTCTGCTAGGTGCTGTGCTAGGCGGAAATCGGTGTTATATGCTCCAGAGGTTTTCGTCTCGGTGGCCGATAAGGGTTTGCGAGCTAATATGCTCAGTGCAAATGCAGGATGAATCGGCAAGGAGCTTATGGCTTTGACAATAGTTTTGGCAGCAGCGTCAAGCGAGTTGTAATCAGTAGACGGCTCGATACTAAAAGCCCTGTGATATTCCCTAAGAGAAAAACCGCCAAGACGACTGGCGGTTGCCTCAAGCAACTGCATCCTGAAATCAAATGTAGAATGCCTGGCATCTCTGGATATTTTTTCAAGCAAACGCGACACGGGTTCGGTAAGTTGTACTTCAAGAGGCTTGGTACTCATGAATTTACCTCCCTAGCGTCGGATATCGTTAACTTTACAATTTCAATAAGGTATTCGCTGACCGACGAATTTGCAGCGCAGGCAGCTTTGTTTGGCCTATATCGCCCAACATCTGTCAAAGGGTGCGTTTTAACGTTTCCTATCTGCGCCAGCTTGTTGTGCAAGTCATCAATGGGTATATGTCCTTCTGCGCTGTAAGAGAGAAGTATTCGTTTGGCGTTAAGGCTGCGAATAAGGTCAGAAAGAGCGACTAAGGCGCGAGTTTTATAGCAAAAGTCAGAGGCTTTATCTCGCCAAGGTCGCAAACCAGCAACACCCTCGACCTCTGGTTCGTCGCCAATGGAAATGGTTTCGAGGATATGATAATAAGAGGCATATTGACGTTTCGTGTACGGTGGATCGAGATACACGAGGTCGTCTGGCGAGACGATGAGGTCAGCAACGTTGTCATTCGTGGTGATTATGTCCGTTTTCTTGGAATTCAGCTTACGTGCGGTCATCATAAGCGTTGATTCTGATTGACGGGTCCATGTTGCAAGGAAGCAGCCATAGGTCCCCGCGATATTCGCTACCCGGTTTGTTGCGCTTAATAGCTCTGCAATAAGGAGGCGCTCCTCCATATTCGTTATATCGCCTGCAACTTTCCATTTGCCGATTTGAGTACGGATTGCGTCAATTTGCGCGGCATTTACCTCTGTGAAATAGCGCCGTTCGATACCGATATATTCCGACGATGCAGGGCTATACTCACGCCAGATGTAACCTTTCACCGGTTCCAGTTCATTCAAGATTTTTATAGTTTTCAAATACCCACCGGTGGCTTCAAACTTCACCTGGTCCTTACTGATAAGGCGAGCTGCCGCAACAATGCCGGCGCTAACGAGATGATCGTTAAGCCAAATCGGCCACCCTAATTTTGCTGCGACTTCTGCAACCGCCCCCGTTCCGCAGAAAGCGTCGACAAATCTGCCACTAGGCGAAACAGGTGCGCCTATGAATTCTTTTAGATATTCTGAGAGTCTTGCCTTTGAGCCGATATACCGAAATGTCAAAATAGTTTCCTTTAATTCGTTTGCAACCAACACCAATTGGGCCTAACCACCTAGATTATAAGAATTACTCCACAAAGAAGACTTGAACATGTAATTCAATTTTTTTGACATTATTTCGTCGCAGATTAATGTATGTGGGCAGCAAAGTCAAACCTATTTAATGTTGGTCGTACTGGGGATCCTATCAATAGAGCACGGTCCCGTGATAGGTCTAATGATTGCTGAAATCGTCTATCACAAGGGTTGACAATGTACTTTTGATAGCATATTATCAAAACATCCTAGATGTCAGTGATAGTAATTAATAGGAGTGGTTTATGGCAACGGTTGGATATGCACGGGTTTCAACAAGTGACCAGAAGCTTGAAGTTCAGCTTGATGCACTTAACAAGGTGGGCGTGGATCGGGTTTACCAGGAGAAGGCAAGTGGCGCTGACGGCGACAGGGTAGAACTTGCCGCAATGCTCGACTATGTGCGTGAAGGTGATGTAGTCGTTTGCTGCAAACTCGACAGAATCGCGAGGAGCACTGCACACCTGCTGGCGATTGTTGATAAACTGACGGTGAAAGGCGTCTTCCTGAAAATATTGAACATTGACTTGGATACATCGACGCCAACCGGCAAGCTCATGCTAACCATGCTCGGTGCTATCGCCACTTTCGAAAGGGAAATGATGCTTGAGCGCCAAGCTGAGGGTATTGCCAAGGCGAAGGAGGCCGGAAAATACATGGGCCGCAAGCCTACAGCCATGGCGAAAGGTTCGGAGGTTATGGAACTATTGGCGCAAGGCAAAACGAAAGAGTCCGTCGCAGAGCAGTTGGGAATCGGGGTTGCTTCCGTGTACCGGATCGCCAAGGCAAACTCAGCCAATCCGGGAAATCAAAATCTGTACGTCTTTACATGATAGAAAGCTGTTGGCTGAACTGCTGAGGGCGGATACACGGCACTTGGCAAATGGCCCATTGCCATTTCCTTGTACGTTCGTTCAAGGTAGCACATCTCAGCACTCAATTGGCGTCGAAGTGGCTATTTTGGCATTTGAAGAAGTGATTATTTGAAATAAGGTGTGGGCTTTGGCTTTATATTGATTAAGCATTTCTTTATTATGATTTCAGATTTCAATCTAATATGCGCCACTCGTCAGTATTAAAGTTTTTTCTATCCCCCAAGCATTGTTCCCATAGGGTATTGACAATTACTTCCTTTAAAAAGTTACAATCTGAAGTGTTTACATCAAGCCTCCCTTTTTCATGATAGGCGGTAGCCCTACAGCTTCCACCGCAGAGATATCTCAGTGCACATTTCTTACACGGATTCATTGTATCAACCGGGACAGCCCTAAATATATCGTGAGATCTTTCAATAATATCAAGGACTGGTTCGATGGCTGCGTCACCCATGATAAATTTGTCGATATACAGGTGGTTGCATGGATAAAGTTTTGCAGATTCTGAGACACTTAACATTTTGCCAAGACCACATACGGTTCTTTTTTTTAGCCGACTATATCCCTTCGAAATATTAACGTTGTGGTTGTCATTACCCTCAAGATGACCGATTTTGTCAGCAAGTTTTAATTCTTCAACTCTATACGACGAAATATTCTCGCTGGCCCTCCCAGCCGTCGGAAAATACTTGACAAATCGATATTTGAAATCATGTTCACTGCAGTAGTCAACTAACAGTTGAATACTGTCAACATTTACCTCCGTGACAGTGCAGGATATTAACAAAGGCAATCCATTTTCCTTTAGCCTGCACAGCGTTTCCATGACCTTGGCAGGATACACTGTTCGTGTCTTGAAGTTCTCCTCATTGACGACACTGTCAAGGCTAATCTGAATGTATTCAATGTTATCGTACATCATAAGCTGAGTTATTTCTTCATCCTTTATTTTTGTTCCATTTGTATATATCCTCGTTTTCATGTGCAATTCATGGAGAACATTAAGAATTGGGAAAAGATTTCCGCTCAGAAACGGCTCACCACCACTTATAGTAATGATAGCTGCGGGGTTTATCACATATATCTGGCGTATTATATTTGCCCAAACGTCCAGTGGTGCTTCCTGCCTCACAGGACGAGAACTATTAGAGTCATAATAGCAATATATACATTTAAGATTACACTGAGCGGTGATATTCAAAAAAACGGAAGCAAGAAGATCAATATGGCCATCTTTGCCCTCATCGAAAAAACAAATCTTGTCAAGAAATGCAAAGAAATTCTCCAATAAACCTGACCTTATATCAAGCCCAGCCTGCTTCAGTAGTTGTTTTATATCTCCCAGAGAGATTTCACCGTTACATATCTCCACAAGGAACACACCAAGTTTGTTTGTAACAAACCAATTCGGACCGCGAGAATTGATAACTAAGTAAGAATTATGGTTTTCCTTTTGACACACGTATACCTCTAAAAGCTGGGGAGGAACGTATGTGTCTGTAATAAGTGTCGTCTCATTGTTGATATTCACTTTTTCCGCCTGTCGTAAAATCTGATTGTTTCTGGGTTTAGGGGCGTCACCGCCGCTCTAAACCCAGAGAACACTGAGTACGAACAACATATTAAATGTTTGCTTCGCCTTCCCCAACCAAGGTGTGAAGATGAGCTGCGACATCAGACTGTATGGGTTCTGCTCCCCCCGCTGTAGCTAAAGTGAGGTCTTCACCTTCCTTAAGTATGCCATACTTAGTGAGTACCCCTTTTGGGTCCTTTATAAACTCTTCCCCTTTCCCCTTGATTACCAATTTCAGATCGGACATTTCGCATCTCCTTTTGATATAGTGCTGCTAGGTTTTAGTTTGTAATCCCTTCGGAGCAAATTCCCAGCCCATCGGGGCGTGTTTTATGCTTTTGTTTTACCCGAAAGCAATGTGGCAATATTCTATGCTGCTGCCAGACCCCGCTGCTTGGAACGGGTAATTTATTTAAGCACAAATCCCTTTAATATCAGCACATGGCAGGTCCGCCACCAACTAATTACACACACTGAGAAGCGATGCATGTCGCAATTTGAGCGGCATCTGAAGATCCTATTTTAGCCGTTACACAGGCAACATATGCAGCAGGGCCTCCCACGAGAGCAGGCAAGCACTCAATCAATGTTGGGAGGATAGTCAAGCCACCGCATTTGGCGGCGCAAAACCAATTAATACCCATAGTAGTCATTTGACCATCTACAGGAACAACTTTTCCTGCACCGATTATTTCACCACTCGAATTGCGCGTCACACCCATCAAGTCGAACGTATATGTGTACGGACCGACTTGAATTGGTTTTGTCAATGTTAAGGTTACAGTAACTGTTGTGTCTTGGATTTGTATTCTCAAATGAAGCTCGTATGGGAATGGCCCAATATTACCTTTAAGAACTATGTCTCCTGTGTCAACCCCAATTGATGTAGTTGTTACTAAGACATCATTACCGTTTACATGGATAAACGACTGGACACTTTCCTGTTTCATTAGAAGCGCTTGTGCATTTCCTGCAAATGTTGCCTTTAACGTGGGATTTAGACTCTCGAGCAAAACTTGGTTTTTTTGTAACAAATCTGTGACATGTTGGGTACATACCGTTTGGAATGAAGAAGTCCTTTCAGATGTCTTGCTACAAGTCATTGCAACCTCCTAATGTAAAATATGGATATGAAAGACGTTTGGACCTTTATATCAAATTTAAATTAATAGTCAACATTGATTATAGTAAAGTAAGGAAAAGTCAGGATCCAAGGGAAGGCAGGATATTTTCGCCCCTTGGGCCAGGTTGCTAAATGAGGTCTCTGGCACAACGCAGCAACCTGGCGGTGGGGTCATACACTAGCTACTTCAAGTCCCTCTTCTCCAAGCCCTGCCGGCTGGTGATCGGTCACCAGCACCGAGAGTCGGGACAGTGCGCGTGAAGGAATCTGTTGCATGGCAGCCTCCTCCTGATTCGAAACCAAAACCAGCAAAATTCGGCGAGTCCAGAAACGAACCCGGATAAAATTCCAAATAGCGGAGCCGAAGTGGTTCTGTTCAACACCAGCATATGCGGCTGCTTCGCGCCGCATAAACTCTTAACTCGTTGGGTTCGAAAACACCACCCCAATGGCGTCCCTCGAAACGGCGGGGAGTGGGGTGTCACGTGACGGTCACCTTATCCCGGTACAGTAGGTGCATCGCTTGTGACAAGCTACAGCGTTCACATGGGTGCTCTAGGAACCTTCATCTCTCTTCGATTGCCCACTATCGATAGCCAATTAA
>Ga0316217_10007241_pt1 | contig 10670 bp, 6 predicted proteins | sample 1anoAmetaG_FD_203633 | JGI IMG/M metagenome (GOLD analysis project Ga0316217, IMG submission 203633) | Freshwater microbial communities from Trout Bog Lake, Wisconsin, USA - 1anoA | ecosystem: Environmental > Aquatic > Freshwater > Lake > Hypolimnion/Profundal zone | place: USA: Wisconsin... | reverse complement strand
ACGCTTTACTTCCACCAGTCTGGCCGGATCCTATCAATTAATCAACAATCATGGCACCTATGATGGAGAGGATTATAGTTACAAAGTTGGAGCTGATTATTATATCACAAAGAATCAGGTATTCAGCGTTATGTTTCGTGGTGATTTCGGCTCCGACACCGATTTAGACAACAGCCATACTTCATTTACCGATTCAAACAGGCTGGTTGATTCTACCTTAAATACTATTTCACACCACTCTAATAATTGGGACAACAAAACGTATAATGTGAATTACAAATGGGATATTGATACGACAGGTACTTCTTTGTCCATAGATGCCGATTATGCACGCTTTCATTACCTTGAAAATAGTGACCAATTTGTAACTTATTATAATGCTGCCGGAAATTTAATGGATTACAATTCCTATCTGAACACTAACCAGGGTGAAGATATCGATATCCTGTCTTCAAAAATTGACTTTGTTCATCCTTTCAATAAAATGTTTCGAATTGAATCAGGCTTGAAAGCCAGTTTTGTGACCAATAACAGTCAGATAGACATGACGGGTTTTATAGCCCAAAAAGATCGTTTTATCTACAAGGAAAACATTCAGGCAGCATATGTAAGTGGGAATGCCCAATTCAATAAAACGAGCTTTCAGTTGGGTCTAAGGTTGGAAAACACTAATTCCACAGGTAATTCGGTATCCATGAATCAGGTGGAACCAAAATCTTACCTGAATTTATTCCCATCATTTTATGCCCAACAAGCCCTTGGTGCCAACAATAGCATCAATTTCAGGTACAGTTACCGTATCGGCCGGCCAAATTATGATATGCTGAATCCTTTCAGATTTATGATCGATCCTTATACCTACAACCAGGGGAATCCGTTGCTCGGTCCGCAATTTACCCATTCTGCCTCTCTGAACTATTCATTCAAGGGAGAATTCATTACCAGTGTTGGTTACAATTATACCAAAGACTTGTTTTCACAGGTACTTTATCAGAATGATACCACCAAAACCATCTATCAGACCATGCAGAACCTGACCGATGCCATCGATTGGAATGCTTCCGAAACAGTACAGCTGCAACTTGCTAAATGGTGGAGGTTGAACGGAACAATAATTGGCATGTATAAAGAAGTTGATTCAAACATAAACGGGGATGTTCAATTCAAACGCTGGAGTTACAATGGGAACCTGACAACAAATTTCACCCTGCCCTTCAAGGTGGAAATGGAATTAAGCGGTTATTATTCCTCAAAACAATTGAACGGTAATTTTACCATAAAACCTTATTACAGCATGGACCTGGGTTTCCAACGAAAAATCCTGAAGGATAATGGTCTGTTAAGATTATCGGTAAGTGATCTATTCAATACCGCTACAAATGGAGCATATTCAAAATATAACAATATCGATATCGACGTATTGAATAAATACGATTCCCGCAAATTGAATATCACCTTCAGTTACCGTTTTGGAAAAGATCAGTTCTCAACACGCTCAAACCGTTCCACTGCATCCAGTGAAGAACAAAGCAGGTCTGGTAAGTAATTGGTTAATTGGTTAATTGGTTGATTGGTTGATTGGTTGATTGGTTGATTGAGTTGATCGAGTTGATCGAGTTGATTGAGTAAATAAGTTGAATAAGTTAATTGAGTTGATTGGTTGATGAGTTGTTGAGTAGTTAAGTAATTAAATTAGATGGTTAGATTGAGTAGTAAAAGTCAAATTACTAATTCAATCTAACCATTTTATCATACACACTACTAAGTAGTTGGAGCAATATAATGTCCTGTTTTATTTCTTCTTAAAATATGACCTCTCCCCCTGCCCTCTCCCAAGGAGAGGGTGATGGAGCCCAGGGTTCAATAAGTTTTATTTAAAATAATAGGGCATTATTTATTTCTTGGTACTTATTAAACAAATTGAAACTTATTAATAATAGATTGTTTTAAATTACTTCCTTTATTCTTGTGTGACATTAAAACCTTATTTTCCTCTTTTTTTGTACTATCTAACTAATTGTAATTTACTAATATTCAATCAGGCTGGATTTCACTTTAAATGTATTGTATTATATTTAAAACCTTATTTTTCTCCTTTTTCTTCGCTTAGTAGAAAACCAAATACCCCCAAAATCTTCCCTTATTTAACCTTATTAGAGATAAGAATCTAAGAATATAATTATCTCTTTTTGATGTTCAATCCTGGATCGTGGGAACTTCGTAGAAATCACCCCACGAATTTACCTTTATCCCTTTCTTAACAAACAAAGATAAACGGGTTAATCCAACCAATTAACCAACTTTTTTAATTTAATTTGCATATTCAATTAAACAATCAAAGCCATGAAAAAATCAGAAAGGTTACTCTTTTTACTTTTCGTTGTCACTTCTTCTCTTTTTGCCCAACAGTACAATGATTTCTTTATCGATAAGGCCTGTCGGGTAGATTTTCATTTTAGCGGGAATGCCCAACAAACGGCCGTATTCATGGACAACGTGAAGCTGGAACCTTTCTGGGGAGGCAGGCATGAGCATTTGTCAACCGATTTGAATCTGGGGGATTACCGTTTCAGGGTATTGGACAGCCTGAGCAACCGTCAAATCTATATCAATGGATTCAGTTCCCTTTATCGTGAATGGCAATCCACAAATGAAGCGTTGACTACTAAACGGAGTTTTGAGCAATCCATTCAATTCCCTTTCCCTAAAAAAGCCATTACCCTGATTATTGAAAAGCGTCTGGACCTGGACCATTGGGCAGAATTATTCCGGTATGCAATTTCCCCTTCTGATAAGCTGATTCAACGAACCAAACCACAGTCTTTCCCTGTTAAAGTCATTGCCCATACTGCTACACCGGATAAAGCCATCGACATAGCGGTCATAGCAGAAGGGTATACGTTGAAGGAACAAAAGAAGTTCTACCGGGATGCCCAACGATTGGCAGTTAACCTGCTTACCCACGAACCTTTCACCAAATACAAAAGCCGTATCAATATATATGCCATTGCAGCCGTATCCGATGAATCAGGGATATCGCTTTCAACCGATTCATTGTGGAAGAATACCGCCGTAGGGTCTCATTTTTATACGTTCTACGAACCACGCTATCTGACTACCACAAACCTATTTAAAGTGTATGATTTAGCCGCCCTGGTACCTTATGATGCCATTTATATATTGGCTAATACTTCTACCTACGGGGGTGGTGGCGTATTTAATTACTATGCCCTGACTGCAGCTGACAACAATCTGTCCACTCAGGTCACCGTGCATGAATTCGGGCATTCTTTTGCCGGACTGGCTGATGAGTACTTTTATGACAAACAGGATGCGTTGGATGCGATGTATGATATTAAGATGGAGCCCTGGGAACCCAACATTACCTCATTGGTTCAATTCGAACGAAAATGGAAAGCCCAACTCCCGGATGGAACTGTGATCCCTACACCCGTGACCGATTCAACCAGGACCTGGATTGGTGTCTTCGAAGGCGGGGGCTACCTTACCAAAGGTATGTACCGCCCCTACTTCGATTGCCGCATGCGAACCAACAAAGCCCCTGAGTTTTGCCCCGTCTGCCAGCAGGCGGTGGAGAGAATGATTCTATTTTTGACGGAGTAGTTATTAGGTTAATTAGTTGATTAAGTTGATTAAGTTGATTAAGTTGATTAAGTTGATTAAGTTAACTGGTTGATTGGCTGATGGGCTGGTTGACACTAATAGTACATAAAAATAGTTTGGTTGAAACAGTAAATTGTATTACTACTTCAACCAAACCAGAATAACTTAATAACTAATTAATTAACCTAAAAACCCTCATCCAACACATTTACCAATCAACTAATCAACTAATCAACCAATCAACTACTTAATCGTCACCATGGTCGCCCCAAACCCGTATTCCCGGAAAGAGGCATCCTGAAAGTAATAGGCTTTATATTGGGTTTTGAGTAATTTCTCTATTTCACTCCGTAGGACTCCTTCCCCTTTGCCGTGGATAAAGACTATTTTCTGCCCCTTGCGGTTTTTATTCTCAGCAATCACCGCATGGAACTTATCCAGCTGGCATTGCAGCATTTCACCATTGGACATGCCGGCTGTCGAGTCCAGCAATTCGTTGATATGCAGATCGACTTCAATTACTTCCGGCGATTCTTTCCGCTTGACAATCCGTGGCCGTCCCGTCTCTTCTTTCTGAAACATGGCCTGTTTGATTTCCTCGGGTGATATCTCCGCTAATTTCTTATTCTCCACTTCGTTCTCCTTCTCTACTGCAATATCAATCAGCAAAGCCGGCTCGTCAAAATAATCATTGGCAGTAAAACTGTGCAACTTATAGAATTTAACTGCATTGATTTTCAGGCTGGCATCAACGACTGATTGTGGTGTATAGTTTTTACCCTGTTTAAACGGCAATAGCTGAACACGGATTCGTTCCCAGGCATTTAAGTCTTCTTTAGTGATCTCAGCCAGCAGTTCCTGTGTGTTGGGTTCAATGATGCCGTTGGCTACACTCTTCCACTGATCATTTTCACCGTTCACTACGTTGTAATACAGGTAATAATTGCTGTCATTCACCAGGTAACACTCGTACGAAGTTGTTTGCAATTGTTTGATATCCACAGGGAAAAATGCCAGTAAGGCTGTCAGTTTTTCTCCTTCGGGGGTCTCTATGATAGGTTCTTCTTTCCTTGTTTCGGGTTCCGGTTTCAGTACAACAGGCTCCGGTGAAGCATTTATGGGACTCTTTTTTGAACTGAAATCTTTCACCGGGAAATTCGTATCTTTGTTGATAGCACCCATCACCACACATTCCCGTTCCATCATGGGCATTTCAAACCCATCGGCATCTTCCACATACACCATTTTCTTTGTTTCATCTACCCGGGTAACAATACCGCCACCCACTGCGTTTAGAAAACGCACATTATCTCCTCTTTTTATCATAATCCTTTTTGTCTATAACCGCCTGGTCGACTTATTCTACACTTGAATTAATATCGCCGAAGGCAAATATCTATTAATATCGCGAAGCAAATATCTCTGAAGGCAATTTTTTCAGTACTTTTGCTACAAAATTACAACATTTTTTCCGTATCTCTTGTGAACCAACCCAAAGAAGAACAACCCATCTATATCAATAGTTTCGACTATCCCCTTCCTGACGAACGGATCGCCAAGTTTCCATTGTCCCATCGGGATGCTTCCAAGTTACTGGTATACCGCGACTCAACGATCACCGAAAGTGTATTCTCCGATATTGCTGACTTTTTACCTGCTGACAGCCTGCTGGTTTATAACAACACCCGCGTGATCCGAGCCCGTCTGATCTTCCACAAAGATTCAGGTGCCCGCATCGAAGTGTTTTGCCTGGAGCCCCTTGTACCGGCTGATTATGCCCAATCACTGGGTTCCACTACCGGGTGTACCTGGAAGTGCATGGTGGGGAATGTTAAGAAATGGAGGGAACGACCCTTAAGTAAAACTATTGAAATTGACGGGATAACATGCACTTTCAGTGTGGAATTGCTCGAAACAGAGGATAACACCCACAGCATTCATTTCACCTGGGATAACCCAGGCATTCATTTTGCCGATATCCTGGAAAAGACCGGTGAATTGCCCATTCCCCCTTACCTGCACCGGAAGACGGAGGAAAGCGACCTGACGACCTATCAAACGGTTTATTCAAAGATTAAAGGTTCTGTGGCTGCCCCTACCGCCGGATTGCATTTTACCCCGGAAGTGTTTGAGAGCCTGAAAGAAAAGAATATAGAAACTGAAGAACTGACCCTGCATGTGGGGGCCGGTACCTTTCAACCGGTAAAATCGGCTACCATTGACCTGCATCACATGCATACCGAAGTGATTTCAGTCAATAAATCCACCATCGAACATTTATTGCAGAAAGTGGGACATATCATAGCCGTTGGGACCACTTCGGTGAGGACGCTGGAGAGCTTGTATTATATTGGAAAGGACCTCACCCCTAACCCCTCTCCCTGGGGAGAGGGGGACAGAGTTTGCGGAATACAGTCATTTCACGTATCCCAATGGGCGCCTTATAACGCAACAGAGGAAATACCGACTGAAAAAGCCTTGCAAAATATTCTGGATTATTTAGAGAAGAATCATCTGATGACGCTCCATGCCGAAACGCAAATCATGATTAAGCCCGGATACACCTTTCATCTGGTGAATGGCATGATCACCAACTTCCACCAACCCAAAAGCACCCTGCTCCTGCTCGTCTCAGCGTTCGTCGATGGGCATTGGATGGACATCTATGACTATGCCCTGGCCAATGATTTCAGGTTCTTAAGCTATGGAGATAGCTCGCTGCTATTGAGATAATATCATTTTGAAAGTAACTGTTCTAGTATACCTGAAAGTTTTTGAATATCTATCGCAATTTTATCTTTCTCTAATGATCCTCCGAATTTCATAAATTTAATCTTACCTAATTGATCTACGATAATCGTAGTTGGAAATCCCTGATTAAAATTCAAACGAAAGCACTCTTGTTCTGAAATTGGACAAACAGGGTAGTACAATTGATAGGTATTAACAGATTCTCTAGCTTCCTCTTGAGAATCACTGGTAAATGATATAAATTGAAATACCGGATTAACCTTGAATTTTTCATATAGAGTATTCAGCTCATTGAATTCAGCAACACAGGGCTCACAATAACGAAACCAAAAATTAATAATGGTGATTCTTCCTGGTAATTTTTTCTCTGTAATATTGATTTCATTTAAGTCTGTAGCAGTAAATTCAGGATATTGTTTGCCTATATTCACTTGAACAAGACTGTCTCTTTTATGTAGATAATTCTCCAAATTAATTTGTGAAAATACCATTGTTGAACAAATGATAGCTAAAGATAATAATAGTGTTTTCATATAGATTAAAATTTAAGAAGAAAGAATGATACCTTTTATTATAATGGAATCCGCACTTTATAAGCTCTCAACCCATTTCACGAACCCATTCATGACATCGTCCCAATGCATTTTATCATAATTAGACACTCCCTCCGGTGATATCTCTTCAAAGTTATGACCGCAACCCACTAAAGGCATCATCTTGTAATTTGTTTTACCTGCTTGTTCAAAATAAATGGGCAGTAATTCACAACCCTCTGCTGATGCTAAATCTTCTGTACCATATGCAATATAAATGGGAGTCTTTAAGTGTATCAGATCATTCCACAGTGGTTTGCTAAAACTCAACCATGCTTTTGCCCTATCAGCATTATCTTCTGTTGGGTCAATTCCTTTGCAATAGGATTTCCAGGTATCATAATATCCTTCTATATTTTTCTGACCCTCTTCAGCCGTAATCGTATTAGTGATAACATCCCGTCTTTGCTGCCTGACATATAAACTGAATCTACCCGAAGGAGTTCCTCCGGAATAACCTGTTGCGCGAATGGAAGGATTTTGTTTTGCAAGTTCTAATGCAATGTAGGAGCCCTGTGAGTGACCAAAGACGACTATCCTGTTGTTGTCCAACCATTTTTGTTTCCTCAGATAGGTTAATACACTATTTGCCCTTGTAACATAGTTTTCAAGATAGTTATCCTGAAGGTACAATGAATCAAATTTCAGTTGTTTGGTGGTATCCGGAACAAATTCATACCTCTTGTTCAAATTTTCAACTTTTACTATAGGAGGTGTCCGTGGCATGGAAATAACAATCAGGTTATATCTTTTGGATAGTTCCTTGTAATCAAAATTATTTAAAGACGGAATAAACTTCTTAACCCCAAGATCAATGATTAAAGGTATAGGCAATGATCCCTGGCAAAAGAGAATAGTTGGTTTTTTTTGAGTCAAACAAGTATCCGTCTTGAGGAAATATATGGTATCTCCCTTCGTTGAAACAATATGGAATAACCGGGCATTTAATCCTTTTACTACCTGGGAATAAGTAGACGTTATTACAAGAAAAAGACAGATAATACTTATGAATTTTTTCATAACATTCAATTTAATTGCCTTCTAACTCTTTTGTCCATCTTTGTTCTTATCTAAATTCGCTGTATCTTTCTTACCGTTTTTAATCTGTGTGTTCCCGACAGACTATAAACAATAATATACTTATTACTAACTACATACTACGACTACCCACTACCCACTACCTACTATTTATTGTCCTCCTCCCCCTTGTCCTCCACCACCTTTTACGTCGTCATTCGAAATGGTGCGTTCTACTTTTTTTATCTGGTTTTTCATTTCACCAAAGCAATAGGTATGGGAGAATCCTACAGCACGTGAAACAATTACATCATTAGAAAATCCCGCAAATGAATTTGACGTATTCCCTTATAATCTGAACTTGCTGATATTTCGTCCATCGTTACTACATATTTCGGATATTGGTCATCAATAGACAATAAGTTTCCAAATTCCCGTTGAATGGTATTTTGGTCCATCAGCATATACGCCACTTGTACATAAATTCTTTCACCTTCCTTCTCTGCCATAAAATCAATTTCCTTGTGCCCCAGTTGCCCTACAAAAACAGTATAGCCATTTCTTTTTAGCTGAAGATAAACCACATTTTCCATTAATTTATTTACATCGGTGCGGTAATCGAAATGTCGAATGGCATTGCGTAAACCCAAATCCTCAAAATAATACTTTTCTCCGATCTCAAATATTTTCAGACCATTCACTTCCGCTCTCTGTACTTTATGAACATAAAAAGCATTGGTCAAGGCTCGCAAATAGTTTAACACAGTTTGAGTTGGCACGACTTGTTGCTGTGATTTAAGATATTTGCTAATATTATAAGCAGATAAAAGATTACCGGTATTGTCTGCCAAAAATGCCGTTAAGTTTTCCAGAAATGAAACATTCCTGATATTTTCTCTTGCCACCACATCTTTTAGTAAAATAGTAGAATTCACATTCCTAAGGTATTCCATCACCACAGAACTTTCCAAACCGGTATGTATCAAATAAGGCATCCCCCCCAATTTAAGATACTGTATTAAACTTTCGTTTCCAGTTGGTAATTTGTGAAATTGCAAAAACTCCCTATAACTCAATGAATAGATCGGAAATTGGATATACCGCCCTGAAAGTGTAGTGGCTAATTCGCCCGAAAGCATCTGAGCATTACTTCCAGTACAGTAAATATCGCATTTCGATTCTGCCAGCAGCGAGCGCAAACACAGTTCAAATGACTTGACTTCCTGTATTTCGTCCACAAACAGAAAATTTTGTTTCCCCACCATCAACCTTTTATCCACAAATTGATACAATGCTGAATGTGTACGAATGAGATCATATTCATGTATCTCAATATTGATATAAATTATGTTTGCATCTGGATGTAATAGCTTTATCTCGTCTATCAACTGAAGTAAAATATAGCTTTTACCTACTCGCCGCTGACCGGTAAGCACTTTGATAACTTGTTTGCCAATAAATGGCTTAATTTTATCAATGTACAAGGGACGTTTGATATATTTAGTATCCATTTTCTTCTGTTATAATTGAAACTTTACGCAAATATACTATTTATTTCAATTATGATTGATATATATAGTTAATAAAACTACTTACCGGTTGGGGCAGTGGTCTTTTATGCCTGACTACTCAAGGCAACAACACAGAACAACATCATCAGGACTTATCTCTTCATATTATTTTTTGTGTGCTATATTGATAGCTCGTTGCTGTTCAGGAAACACTTCCGAATCTCATTTCGATATTATATTATATTTACTACCAACTACTTACTATTAACTACATACTACCGACTACCTATTGTCCCCCTCCTCCTTGTCCTCCTCCACCTTTTACGTCATCATTCGAAATGGTGCGTTCTACTTTTTTAATCTGGTTTTTCATTTCACCAAAGCGATAGGTCAACGACAATCCGAAAGAACGGGACACATAGGTGGAGGTATTATCCAACCGGTAGTCAACCGTCTGTGTGTAATTTTTACGAGTGACGGTCTGCTGAAACGGGTTGCGGGCATACAAACCGATATTCATTTTCTTCTTCAGCAGATCACGATTCATCGACAAGCCGTAATAATAGAAGGCTGAATTCTGTCCCTGCAACATAATCCTGGGGGAATAATAGCCACCATTCAGGTTGAACTTTATTTCACCGGGCAAGGTAAACTGCCCGCCCGCTGAGATGGAATAATTAGTCCCCTGATTTTTCAACCCGCTTCCATCATTGGTCGACATGGAGGTATATCCTGCATTTCCATTTAAATTGATCCTTATGGATGGTGTCGGTTGCCAGTTTCCATAGACCGACAGGCCGGCCGTCTGATTCAGTCCGATATTTTTATAGGTATTGTAGATCACCGTGTCATTCAGGGCCCGGGTGACACGTTCTATGGAATTATTGGTAAAGGAGGTAAACAGATTGGTGTTGATGGTCAGTTTTGGGTTAATATAGCTGTAATTCAACGAGAATGAATTATCAATTTCAGGTTTCAAATCAGGATTACCCTGTTGAATGGAATATGGATTGGAATTATCGATAAACGGATTCAAATACCAAATACCCGGACGGCTGATGCGTTGGGTGTAACTAAGCTTGATACTGGAAGAGGTGTTAAACTTATAATTCAGGCTGACAGATGGAACCAGGTTTCTGAAATTCACATGAAAGCTGGTATCGGTGACCACTAC
>Ga0316217_10007240_pt1 | contig 10676 bp, 12 predicted proteins | sample 1anoAmetaG_FD_203633 | JGI IMG/M metagenome (GOLD analysis project Ga0316217, IMG submission 203633) | Freshwater microbial communities from Trout Bog Lake, Wisconsin, USA - 1anoA | ecosystem: Environmental > Aquatic > Freshwater > Lake > Hypolimnion/Profundal zone | place: USA: Wisconsin... | reverse complement strand
CTTTGGGTGCGGCTTTCGACACCCGGTTCGTGCAGTGCAGCGGCTGATGGATGTCGCCCACCATGTGCAGCAGCCAGACCAGGTCGTAGGACTTGAGCAGGTCCGGTTCGCTGCTGGCCAGAGCCTGGCGGAAGGCGCCGATCTTGTCGGCCGTCGTCGGCCCGTCCACCGCCGGCAGCGCCGTGCCGTCCTGACTGAAGGGCGTGTTGATAAAGTGCCAGTACTTATGCGCCTGCATGTCGGCGTACCCCTTGTTCAAGCTGGCCGCCTCGCCCTTGGGAGGGTTGTCGTTGCCGGTGTATCCGCTGCCCATGGCCTTGATCTCGTCCGGCCACGTAGCGGCCATCAGGAAAACATACATGTCGCGATCGGCATCCGCCGTGCCTGCCGGGATGTAGGTCAGCCATTTGGCATAGTAAGGATTGAGTTTCAGCAAGACCGCGACCCTGGCCTTCTCCACCGGAGTCAGTTGTTGATAGGCGGCGTAAGCCACCGTCATGTGGCCCACGCTGTTCCAGGCAAAGGCCTGCGCGCCGGCCAGCATCAGGAAAAGAACCGTAACCACCAGTAAACTCTTGCTGCGTTTCATGCCAGACCTCGAATTGCGGAGATACTGCGCGCGAGGCGCAGTTTTGGAACTTACGCGGGGACCGGGTGGGGAACAGACCTTGGGCGGTCTCCCGGCAGTTTGGCGCAAGCATAACTCATTTTGGAAACGAAAGGCTACATAATTCCTTGCAGCTTAGAGCATTCCGCCTGTTGGTGTAGAGCGATTCTCTGCTGGACTGAAGATGACTGCCCCCAGCAAGAACAGGTAGCGCCGGCCTCCTGGCCGGCTGTAGCGTGGACCTCCCGGTCCACGCTCGCTCTACACCTTCAGGAGAACTGCTCTGGGGTTCTCGCCGCGTGCAAGAAGCACACGCCGGCATGCGGCCTCAGCGGACAAAGGTGGCTTTGACCCGGCGGGAGACGAGGAGAGAGGGAATCCAGAGGACGATTCCGCCCAAAGACCGCGCGACGGCGTTGTAGCCGCTGGCCAGATTGGCATTCGGAAGCAATGATCTCCCGTGCCATGGAAGCGGACGGAAGAAAGTTAGAAAACTCTACTCCTCCAGTTTTGTCAGCCGCACGCTCCGGCCCGTGCGCACCGATTCCCGCGCGGCGTCCAGTATCTGCATGACCAGGACATTGGTGTCGAGCGCGGTCAGGTCGCCCTTGGGTTGCAGTTCCCCGCGCAACACCGCGGCCAGATAACTCAACGAGTCTGTCTGCGGCGGAGTCAACGGCGCGGCTGTCTCCAGACTCTCCTCCGCATCCTTCTCATGGCGCAGGCGGAGTTTGTCCGGGCCCACCGTAATGGCGTAACCGGTCGCGCCGTAGACCTCCATATCCTTGCGGCTGAAGGGCCAGTTCCACGAAGCCTGAATCACCGCCTGCGCGTGGGGATAGGCCAGCACGATGGTGGCGTCGTCGTCCACGTTGGGGTAGAGCGCGGGCTTGTCGTGGTTGGCCACGGCGGTCACGGTGAGCGGCGCTTCGCCGTGCATCAGCCAGGTCATCAGGTCCACGCCGTAGCAGCCAAAGTCGTACAGCGCGCCCGCTCCGTTCTGCGCCGGGTCGGTGAGCCAACGCAGGAACTCCGGCGGCACGCCGATCTCCTTCGGCCCTTGATGGCCGTCGTGAACCACCACCCGGCGAATGGAGCCGAGACGGCCGGCCTGCACTTCGTCGTAGGCCGCGCGGTTGCTGGAGTACCAGGTGGTCTCGTAGTTGACCAGCACCTGGATGTGGTGCTCCCGCGCCGTTTTGCGGATGGCCAGGGCATCGTCGAGCGAGAGGGTGAGAGGCTTCTCGACCATCACCGAGACGCCATAGCGGGCTGCCGTCTCGATCGCCTTGCGATGTTCGCCGACGGAGGTGTAGACCAGCACGGCCCGCGGATGACGCGCCTCAATCATCTTCTCCGTGGAGTCGAAGAACAGGCTGTGCGGCAGCGCGTATTTCTTCTCGTACTTCGCGGCCAGGGACGGGTCGGGGTCGGCAATGCCCACCAGTTCCACATCTTTATGTTGCGGCAGGGCCCCCAGAAACCCCTCGACGTGGCCATGGACAAGGCCCACGATGGCCACCCGCAGAGGCGCGGCCGGCGCTTGAGCCAGCAGGGCGCAGGGCGTGGCTAAGCATCCCAAAACTGCGATGCGGAAGAAAATCGTGGAAATCGAAGCCAAGCAACCGGGCAGCAATGAGAACGAGCAAGCGGACGGAAGACTCATGGGACGATGAATATCTCCTGGCCCGTGATTTTACTCCGCCAGTGCGCGGAACGCTTGCGAGCGTCCGGGGGTATTCCCAAGAGCAATAGCGGGCAACTGTTTGCAGGCGCTCGAAGCCAAGGATCGTAGTACCATACAGCCATCATGGAGGCTAACATGCGGTTCTACCCCCGGTACGTGACGATTCTTCTTGCCATCCCCTGCGCCGTGGCGCTGCTTTGCTTTCCGTTGGCGGCCCACGCCGTCGGACCCAAGGGAGATGTGTACCTGGGATACAGCCGCCTGGGCACCGATGTCTTCTATCCCAATGTGGGCGGATTGAATGGATGGGAGGGCGCACTCAACTTGAAAGTGAAGCCTTTTGTCGGCATCGAGGGCGACGTCTCCCAGTACGGACTGGGCGCCAATTCCTCCATCCCCCGCACCACCACCGTCATGGGCGGACCGCGCATCACGGTCGGCGCCCTGGGATTCAGGGCCTTTGTCCATGCGCTCGGCGGCCTGGAACACTCCGCCAACTCCAGCGGCCTCCCCATCTCCGGGAACGCGGTCTCCTATGCCGTGGGCGGCGGCGTGGAGATGCGCATCTTGCCGTTTTTCGCTTGGAGGGTGGCAGCCGATTACCTGGGCGCGCCCTCGCAGACGCCCTCCACCAGCGCGCACAATCGCGTCAGCACCGGACTGGTCTTCCGCTTTTGAAAGGCAGTTGTCAGCTCTCAGCCTCAGTGCCTAGCCTTCGTCCGGCGTCCACAGCGCAGGCCGATGGAGCGCTGCCCGCGCAAATCAGCTGAAAGCTGAGGGCTGAGAGCTAAAAGCTAAAAGCTAAAAGCTAAAAGCTAAAAGCTACAGGCGAAAAGCTGCCTTCGCGTGTAAACCCGCGGGCGGCCATTTTCGTCCATCCTTCCGAGGGCGCCAATGGGAGCTTTGGAGGTTGTCGTGGGGGTTCGCTTTCGCTGCCCTTGCTGTGGGTTCAAAACGCTTGAGTCGCCGGACGCCATGGCGCTTTGCCCGGTTTGCTGGTGGGAAGACGACGGCCAGGAAGACGAAGACGCCGAAGAGATTCGCCAGACCGTGAACGGCGACCTCAGCCTGCATGAGGCCCGCGAGCACTTTGCCCAATGCGGAGCGGCGCATCCCCGCTTTCTGCGTTTCGTGCGCAAGCCCGAGGCCGCCGAGATCTAGAGCGGAGGCCGCGCGGCAATGGGGCTGGTTTTCCGCCGCAGGGCAAAGCAATGCATACGGCCCCAATGGGCCGAGACCCTCGCCAGCGGTTCAAAGAGCAGCAAGGGATTCCTTCCAGCCGAACCGCTGACGCTCCAGTGCCGTTCCTTTCCGGGTCCCCCTCCTAAATACGGTTGACCGGGCGGTTTGACCCTGCCAGCAAACCCTCTTACCATGTGATGAGGTATACCCCGGCCCGAGGGCGCAGTTGTGCTGTGTGCGCGATCCGGAATGGCAGCCCGAAATCGAAGTTTGCTCGCGCGCTCTATGCGCCTGGAAGGTAAAAAGTTGAGTTCTAGCCCCGACATCCTCGAAAACGACCCCCAACCCGAAGCGGCTGAGGCCGAGCACCACCACGAACCTTCGCATGAAGGCCACGATCATGGTCACGAAGGTCACGATCATGACCACGACCACCAGCATGGCCCGGTCCTGAACCCGGAATGCACCCGCGAAGTGGTTCTGGATATCCCCGCCGAGGAAGTTTCCAAGGCTTATGCGAACATCGTCCGCAATTACAAGAAGTATGCCAAGATTCCCGGATTCCGCGCCGGCAAGGTGCCCGAGTCGGTCATCAAGCGCCGCTATGCCGGCGAGATCCGCAAGGATGTCATCGACGGCCTGCTGCCCGAGCGGTTCAATAAGGCGGTGGTCGAGATGGGCGTCAAGCCGGTCGGACAGCCGCATGTGGCCGAATTGACCGTCGAAGACGGCCAGCCCCTGCATGTGAAGGCCGTTTTTGAATTCGTTCCCGATTTCTCCATCGACGGTTACCAAAGTGTAGTGGTCGAGAAACCCTCCGTGGAGATTACCGAAGAAGAGTTTGCCCGCGAGATCGAGCAATTGCGCGATTCCCGCGCCACCGTGGAGCCGGTTGAAGAAGACCGCCCGCTGGTGGACGGCGATTGGGCCGAGATCACCTACAGCGGCCTGATGGCCGACGACGCGGACGCGGCGCCCATCTCCGGCGAGAACACCCTGGTGGAAATCGGCGGCAAGGACACGGTGGAGGCATTCTCCGCCGCCCTGCGCGGCGCCAAGGCCGGTCAGGAGCTGAAGGCCGAGGTCATCTATCCGGCCGATTACGCCGAGGCCAAGCTGGCCGGCAAGACCGTGGCGTATAACGTTGAAGTGAAAGCCATCAAGAAGCGCACCCTGCCCGAGCTGAACGACGATTTTGCCAAGGAACTGGGCGCGTACGAGAGCATGGACGAGCTGGAAAACCGCATGCGCGAGCACATGGCGAACCGCAAGCGGCGCAGCGTGGAAGGCGAGACCAAGGACCGGCTCTTCGCGGCCCTGACCGAGCGCTACCAGTTCCCGGTGCCCGAGAGCATGGTGCAGGAGCAGATTGAGACCCGGCTGGAGCGCGGCCTGCGCGCCCTGGCGGCCCAGGGCATGGAAGCCGAGCAGATGCGCAAGCTGGATTTTGCCCGCCTGCGGGTGGCCCAGCGCGACAGCGCCGTCGCCGAAGTGAAGACCTCCATCCTGCTGGACCGCATCGCCGAGGCGGAAAACGTTACCGTCGAGGACGAAGAATTGGATCGCGAGCTGCAACTTGCGGCCTTGCAGTCAAGAGAGCCGATAGATACATTGCGGGCTCGTTTGACGGAAGAAGGCGGACTGGCTAGAATCCGGGAGCAACTGCGGCACGAAAAAACCGCCAAACTTCTGTACGATCGGCTGCCTGCATAGGGCGGCAAGGCAGCGGAAGACGCCGCGCGGCTTGAAATCGGGACCGCGCGGAGACAAAACGCGGGGAGCAAGCGCCCCCAACGAGGAAACGAGAGAAGCATCCAATGGCATTGGTTCCCATGGTGGTTGAGCAGACGAGCCGGGGCGAGCGCGCCTACGACATCTATTCCCGTCTGTTACGCGACAACATCATCTTTCTTGGCACGCCGATCGACGACCAGGTAGCCAACCTCATCGTGGCCCAGATGCTCTTCCTCTCCGGCGAGGACCCGGAGAAGGACGTGCAGTTGTACATCAACTCGCCGGGCGGCTCGATTACCGCCGGGTTGGCGATCTACGACACCATGCAGTTCATCAAGAACAACGTGGTCACCTATTGCATCGGCCAGGCGGCCAGCATGGGCGCGTTTCTGCTGCTGGCCGGCACCAAGGGCAAGCGCTTTGCCCTGCCCAATTCGAGGATTCTCATCCACCAGCCTTCGATGGGCGGGTTGAGCGGCCAGGCCACGGACATCGACATTCATGCCCGCGAGATTCTGCGCATCCGCGAGATCACCAACACGCTGATGGCCAAGCACACCGGCCAGCCTCTGGACCGTATCGAGCGCGACGTGGAGCGGGATTTCATCATGAACTCGCAGCAAGCGAAAGAGTACGGCATCATCGACGAAATCATCGACCGGCCGAGGACTTAGGCGGAGGTCTGCGCGAACGGGCTTTCGAGATGGATGCGCGGCAAGGAGGAAGCGAAGATGGGATTTATCGAAGAAGGACGTCAACTGATCCAGGACTTCGTGACCCCGGAGATCCGCTTGATCGATGCTCGGCTTACCGCCGTCGAAAAACGTCTCGAATCGTTTGAGGCCAAAACCGAAAAGCGCTTCGAGTCGGTCGACAAGCGCTTCGATTCGCTCGAAAGCAAGATGGAACGGAATCAGGCTCAGGTCTTGGAGACGCTGCACAGGATGGAGAACTATAGCCACATCCTGGAACGGCTGGCGCGCCTGGAAAGCAAAATTCAAAATGTCGCGTAGCAAGATACGCGCAACGAACCACAACTAGCTCGTCCAGAGGGAGTTTTATGATGAAGACGCGCACGGGACCGGAAGAAGCACTGCGGTGCTCGTTCTGCCATAAATCGCAGGACGCCGTAGGCAAGCTGATTTCGTCGCCCAGCGACTACCCACGCGCTTATATTTGCGACGAGTGCGTGGCCGTCTGTAACTCGATTCTCGAGGACGACCGCGGCGAAGCGCATCCCGCCAATGTCGCCGGACACCTGCCCAAGCCGCAAGAGGTCAAGGGCTTCCTCGACGACTTCGTGATCGGCCAGGACCAGACCAAGAAGAAGCTGGCCGTGGCCGTCTACAACCACTACAAGCGCATCCAGATGAACCGCATGCGCAACAACGAAGTGGAGCTGTCGAAGTCCAACATCCTGCTCATCGGCCCCACCGGCTCGGGCAAGACGCTGCTGGCCCACACCCTGGCCAAGATGCTCGACGTGCCCTTCGCCATTGTGGACGCCACCACCCTCACCGAGGCCGGCTACGTGGGCGAGGATGTCGAGAACATCATCCTCAAGCTGTTGCAAGCCGCCGACGGCGACGTGACCCGCGCCCAGCAGGGCATCATCTACATCGACGAGATCGACAAGATCGGGCGCAAGGACGAGAACCCTTCCATTACTCGCGACGTTTCCGGCGAGGGCGTGCAGCAGGCGCTGCTCAAGATCCTCGAAGGCACCGTGGCCAACGTTCCGCCGCAGGGCGGGCGCAAGCATCCCCACCAGGAGTTCACCGCCGTGGACACCACCAACATCCTGTTCATCTGCGGCGGGGCGTTTGTGGGCCTGGAGCGCGTTGTGGGCCGCCGCGTGGGCAAGAAGGCGCTGGGCTTCAAGTCCGTGGACGCCGAGGCCGATGCGGCAACCACCCGTTCGCATCGCGACACCGAGTTGCTGCGCCGCACCGAGCCCCAGGATTTGATCAAGTACGGGCTGATCCCCGAGTTCGTCGGCCGCCTGCCGGTGATGGGCATTCTCGACGAGCTGGACGAGGAAGCGCTGGTCGAGATCCTCACCAAGCCGCGCAACGCCATCCTCAAGCAGTACCAGCGGCTCTTCGAGTTCGAGAACGTCCGCCTTCACTTCACGCCGGAAGCCACCGCCGCGGTGGCCAAGGAAGCCCTGGCCCGCAAGGTGGGCGCGCGCGGTCTGCGCATGATTCTGGAAGAGCTGATGCTCGACCTGATGTACCACCTGCCCAACAACAAGAAGGTGCGGGATCTGGAGATCACCCGGGATATGGTCGAGCGAAGAGATCTCTCGCTCTGCCTGCTGGAAAAAGCGGGTTGATCCGCTCCTCTCTCTCTCAATATCCAGTAAGTCTGCTTGCCCCAGGTCTCGATTTCGATACCTGGGGCTTGTCATTTCAGAAAATGTCACTGAACCTCAAACCGAGAGGCAGCAAGAGCATAAACCCTCTGATCCTTGCTCAGTGAAGGGTTTTGCGAAAGGTATTCGTGGATGACTTTGGTTGTTGCTGGATGGTGCAAATGGCCCAGACCGTGAAGGGCCGCAGCCCGGCAATTCTCTGAATCGAGTGAGAGGATTTCTACCAGCGTCTCAAGCATCACGTTTTGCATCGCCAAGTCCTCGCCGCCCCGTGATCGTTTCTTATTTCCACAATGCCAGTCATAACAGAGCGTGTCCCACCACATACCGGAGGAAGAGTCAAGTGGCTCGATGGCGAAAAAATCCCTGTACAAGCAAAACATGGAATTGACACACTCTTTGCGTGCGTCGAATGGCAAATCCGTACGATTAATTAGCTCATAGACAGAGCAATCGAGGGTGGGGCTTGGAATAGCCCAGAATCCCTGCTCAAGCTGGTCCTTGGAGAATAGATCGAGCAGGAAGACCGGCTTCTTGAACAATCGAATGTAATAGTCACAGATTCGCTGAGGGTCAAATATCACCTCTCCCATTCGTGGATGAAAAAACCACGGGTTCCATTGGTCAGTTTCGTCTGGAACGTCCCGATTGAACAGAAACGCAATAAACTCTTCGAAAGAGAACTGGCTAATATCGATAGTCTTCCGCTCATCCATTAAGGAAGTATAAGCCGGAAGCAAATTGCCTGGTACAACAGGTCCCGATTTCGGGATCTAGGGTCGCATGCTCTCAGATCGCAATTCTGGTTTCGATAGCATCGTAATCCGCCCGCACACCTTTGGCCGAGGATTCCAGCAGCCCCGCCCCGGCCAGCGCCTGCACGTCTGCATGGACGTTGCTGTAATCGCGCTTGAGCGCTTTGGCCAGGGAGCGGATGCTTGTGACTTCGTGGCGGCGCACGTAGCGCAGCAACTCCATCCGCTTGCCGGTCAGCACGCGGGCCAGCGCATCCCAGCTTTCAAAGGCCAGGTGCCGCTCCTGGAACGTCTCCCCGGCCTCCGCGCGATGCCATGCGTCGGCGAACCGGCGCGCGGCCTCTTCCTCCATTGCGCCGCCAACGGTGAATCTCACATCGCTCATGGTTTCCCTCGTAATCTCCGCACATCGGTCCAGAAATCGGCCATCAATTGCTCGACGGTCGTAAACGGATAGGCAGTCTCGACGCCCTGAAAATGCCTGTGATCGCCTTTGCCGCGCTCATTGTCGTAACCAACCTCGCGCAACCCCGGACGCCCATAAAACAGCGAGTATTTCAGGCCGTGAGTAGACGGCAGCACGGGCTTTGGAACGCGCCACAACACCATCTCGACTAGGCCGCCATCGTCGTAATCGATACGCTGGCTAAAGAGCAGCTCGGCTTTCATAAGGCGCTCATGATGGCATTATAGACCATATGGTGCCGTTTGAGGGCCTCACTGCCCGCTGTGGCTGCCATCGCAAAAGGGACGTTCCGCCGTGTGTTTGCAACCGCATAGATACACCGTCTTGGTTTCCGCGGCTTCGAATTTCACCGGGGTCAGGCCGCTGCCCTTGTGACTGCCGTCGCAAAAGGGCTGGTTGGCGCTCAGGCCGCAGGCGCACCAGAAATAACTCTTGCCGGCTTCCACTTCAACGGGATAAGGACCTTTTTGTGCAATCTTCGCTTCTGTCATGGGGAAAATCTCCTTGTTTCATCGGAATTCTATAGATGCGCATCATACAGGATCGGCCAAGCCAGAGCTGGTTAAACCTGGGACGCACGCCCTCTCTTCCACTGCCTTCCGCTGTACAATCCGATAAAGCGCCCTATAAACAGCCGGTACCCAGAGCTGCTCTCGCGCATCCAATTCCCCAGGGGACTTTATGACCGTAGCCCGAGAAAAGACCGAGCAGCGCAAACTGCCCATGATGCCCATCCGGGACATGGTGATCTTCCCTTATATGATGACTCCCTTCGTGGTGGGCCGCGAGTCCAGCGCGAGGGCCCTGGAAGAGGCGCTCAACGGCGACCGCAAGATCTTTCTCGCCACCCAGCACGACGCCTCGATCGACGAGCCCAAGGCCAAGGACATCTACCAGGTCGGGTCGATCTGCAACATCGTGCAAAGCGTCAAGATGCCCGACGGCAATATTAAAGTGCTGGTCGAGGGCGTGGAACGCGCCAAGTCCTCCGAAGTGAACGACAAGGACGGCTTCTTTGTAGCCACCGTGCGCGTGGCCAAGTCGCAGTTCGAGATGACCCCGGCGGCCGAACAGTTGATGCAGCGCGTCACCGGGCTCTTCGAGCAGTACGTCAAGCTCCAGCAGTCGCTGAACTACGAGACCATCATCGCCACGGTGCGCATGGACGAGCCGGCCAAGCTGTCGGACACCATCGCCGCCAACCTGCAACTGGGCATCGAAGAAAAGCAGGAATTGCTGGCCATCTTCGACCCGGCGGCGCGGCTGGCGCGCATCGCCGACGTGCTGGACATCGAGATCGAAAAGCTCGACCTGGACCGCAACATCCAATCCCGCGTCAAGCGGCAGATGGAGCGGGCGCAGAAAGAGTATTACCTCAACGAGAAGATCAAGGCCATCCAGAAAGAGCTGGGCCGCGGCGAGAAGAGCGAGTTCGACGAGCTGCGCAAGAAGATCGAAGCTGCCGGAATGCCCAAGGAAGTGCTGGACAAGGCGATCCAGGAGTTGAAGAAGCTGGAGGCCATGCCGCCCATGTCGGCCGAGTCCACCGTCAGCCGCAATTACATCGACTGGCTGCTGGCCGTGCCGTGGAAGAAGCGCTCCAAAGAGACCCGCTCCATCGACTACGCCGAGAAGGTGCTCAACACCGACCACTACGGCCTGGAAAAGATCAAGGAGCGCATTCTCGAATTCCTCGCCGTGCGTCAGTTGGTGAAGAACCCGAAGGGTTCAATCCTCTGTTTCGCCGGGCCTCCGGGCGTGGGCAAGACTTCGCTGGGCATGTCCATCGCCAAGGCCACGGGACGCAAGTTCGTGCGCCTCTCGCTGGGCGGCGTGCGCGACGAGGCCGAGATTCGCGGCCATCGCCGTAC
>Ga0316217_10007239_pt1 | contig 10676 bp, 16 predicted proteins | sample 1anoAmetaG_FD_203633 | JGI IMG/M metagenome (GOLD analysis project Ga0316217, IMG submission 203633) | Freshwater microbial communities from Trout Bog Lake, Wisconsin, USA - 1anoA | ecosystem: Environmental > Aquatic > Freshwater > Lake > Hypolimnion/Profundal zone | place: USA: Wisconsin... | reverse complement strand
GCCAAACCAGCTCATAAGGGCACGATTTACTTTTCCTTCAGAAAAACGCCCCGACTTCCTCATGCCCCAAGCCCACGCGGTGCCAATAACGACAAGCTCCTCCACCTTCGGGGACAGGCTCTACTTACAGAAACTGTCATTTGATCATTGGCGAGCCGGAAACACCCCCCAGATCGATTATCGGCGGTTTCAGCCCCTTTCTCCCGGCGATGAACTCAAACCGCTGCAAGGCCCATCCCAGATCCAAATCCAGCCCGGATGAATCCGCTGCATGACACCCAATAATCCCTCACGAAGATTGGGGAGTTTGCAAGGCGCGTAATATGATTGGAGCGTTGATGAACCGGCCTTCACCCGATGCCTTCGTGCCCCGGATGAGCATGCCGCCAAATAACTGGCGGTAGAACTTTCCGCCAATCGGTGTGAACTGCATCACTGGCGAACCACTCAGGCCGTTGATATCGGTGAGTTGGCCCAGGCTGTTGAATCGAATCTTGGAACAGTCCGGTTCTTCGCCTGGCCCACAATAATGCCCATCAACGGAAATGCCCTGCGTCTTAATCAAGTAATCTTCATATGAGATCGAATTCGTCTCGGCTGGATAAGCTGGTGTTTTTTCTCGGTTTGGTCGTTGCTCTCGTTGGCCTAGTCCTTTGGAGCGGGTTTGGCCGGAGTTGGATTGGGCGTTTGCCTGGCGACATCCATTATTCAAGAGGCAATTTCACATTTTTCTTCCCTGTCGTCACCTGCGTCCTCGTGAGCCTGGTTCTCACCGTGCTCCTTTGGCTGTTCCGCAAGCAATAGGCTCCGAAACCCGCCAAGCAGATCTACTTGGTGGACTTGGGAGTTTTCGACGCTACCTGGACTTGAGGTAATGGATCCGGCAGAACCTCGACCTCAGCCTGGAAGATGGTGCCGTTCCTGTCTTCATCGGCGGCCATACACGGGGCGACTTTCTTAAATCTACGGCCACGGAACTCAAAGTGTTGATCAGTAGGGACTTCCTGGAATTGCTTGGTTGGGGGCATAAAGTATTGGAGAGTAGTGGGTTGGGTGGGTGGTCCAAATCGATGAAAAGTCCTGTCAAAGTCATGGGCACTCGTTGAAGACCGCCTCATGCCAGAACAGCGAGATCCACTCCCTGGCGGCAACTCGATCCTCTTCAGCGCCACCCTTCAATTCGACCTTGCCGTTCAGGTATTTCACCAATCTCGCCTCGCCAAACGAAGCCACCAACTCGCCCTCATCTTTCCACTCCGTTAAAAAGTTCCTGAATCTAATAGTTTTGGATGGGGTTGACTTCGCCGGAACTACTCCTGGACCGTGACCTGGCTGACTTGGCTGACTTGGTTCCTCTCGTTCAAAGCCCCAATGGCAGCGACTCGAGCCTGAACCGCCAAGGAATGATTCCAAGCCTTCATCGGTAGAGCCTCCAATTCCCTCAACGCTTCATCCGCCTGGCCCAACTCCAACCAGCTTTTGGCGCTTTGAATTCGGACGGCGTGAGGAATTGAGAGCTGGTCTTGGGTGGATGTCGGTTCGTGGAAGTTGGATCTCTCCTGGTCCGTGGGTGCTTGGAATTCGATGGCGTTCAAGGGTTCCCGCAGTTTCTGGACCGCCACCACGAACTCCAAGGCTGCGGCACCTGGAAAGTTCGGTAATTCTTCCACGGGTATTCTTTGGGCGACCTGGTGGATGAACTGGTCACCGGGTGCCAGAATCTCGACGGCGTGCATGAACCGGTTTTTCTTTTTCATGCCCGGATTATGGCGGGTAGGGGTGGACATTGGCTGGGGGTGGGTTGAAAAAAGTTGAGACCGATCTTCCCAGCACAAAACGCCTGAACAGAATTGAAACCGACCCGCAGATTGCTACCATCCCTGCGATGAAGCCTTTTTTGATGGGTGACCCAGAAGCCGTGGAGATCCTGCGCAAACGCATCCTCACCACGGAACGATTTCAGCCCCATCTCCGGCAGAACGAACCGGATTGGACTTCTGAGCTGGCCAAGTTGAGGCTTCCGAAAAAGGCCCAGGAACAGTTGGTGACCGAGTTGAAGTTGCTCTGGATCCTCCCCTTTGCCGACGTGCCTGCCGTCCGAGAACTCCTCCTGTTCAAGTACACCGAATTGCCCAAGGTCGAAAAGAAAGTAAAGGACCAGAAGAAGGAGAAGGATTTGCGTCTTTGCGCCCTGTTCAGGCTCTTAACCAGGATGGCGCTTCAGGGCAGTTCTCTTTTTCCCCAGAATCCGGCGTACCTGGCCAAGCGCGTCCAGTTCGTACTCAGCAGCGCACCCGACGAGGCAGCCCAGTTGGAACCGCTCCTGGACTTGCTCATATCGGAGTCAGCGAAATCCGACACTGGCCTGAACTTTGAGACGGCGGCTGATTTGGGCCGTGTCATTGAAAGCGAACACCAGCGCAGAGAGGGAGTAGCCGAGCAGGGTTGGAAGGCACATGACAAGTTCGATCTTCACCGCCAGGAAGTGGTTGAAAGCCCGAGGTTCAAGCAGGATTGGGACTCGATCAAACGGCACTTCGAAATCCAAAAGTTCCGGGATTCGAGAGGGATCATTCGCCGTTCTCCAATCCCTGAACGCAACTGGCAACGCCCAACCCAGCCTGCCATGGACGTAACTCGGGATCGCTTTCAGGTCGCCTTCGATTTCTTCTGCTGGAAGTGGTTTCTCTACGGCATGAGAGGCGATGATCCACTGGTCGAAAAGCTGACGTACACCCTCACGCCTTACGGCACCCAAATCTTCATCCCTGGTTTCTGGAGCTTGGATTACGTGCGTGACATCAACTGGGGCGAGGTGCTGAAACTGCATCGGGCAAGGGGAATTCCAAAGCAGGGGAAGAAAGCTGCACTGAATGCCAGAGAACGCGAAGAGCAGATGAAGAAGCTCGCCAAAGCTAACGAGGAGGCAAAGCGCATGGGTCTGAATGGAGCAGCTCGATATACCTTCTTGAAGCAAGCGGCTGCGCTGGCACCTGAGACGGACGATTCGCAAATCAGGAGAATGCTCAGGGCCTGATCTAAATCATGCAAGCAAATTGGCTACTTGTTGGAGGTGCTTGTCAGTGCCTGTTGCAGAAAGATGAAGCATTGGATACACGGTGCAATTCCCGTGGACGAATAGCGGCTCGATTGGCTTACCTTCGTTTAAGAGGCGCATTTGTGGAAACTGTACCTCTGGTAGGAACAACAGGTCGTTCCTGATGCTGGCTACTTTCTTAATTCGACACAAAATCTCCCAGGTGCCGCTGCCACATACGAAGACCTTTTTCGGCGTCGGAGAGAAAAAAACATTACGGATGAGGACATTTCGGATGTGATGGACGTTCCGTGACCGTGCGACGAAATCACAGAAGGCACGCTGATGGTCACCAGCTGTCGATTTTCCATATGTTGGCAATTCCAACAGTTCGACAAACGAAATCTTCTCGATTAAGGAATTCCACGGACGGGCGCTCAAATCCAGAATTTGCCGAAGGCGCCTGTGGAAACGCCCTCCATCGCCATTGCCATTTACCAGGCACAGCGGATGGTGGACATTTCTTCGAGCCCAGAACGTTTCAGGATCTTCGATATACTCAACTGCAAGCCATAACAACGTCCTGCCGTCGTCAGTAAGCGCAGCCGTTTGTTGTCGAATGTCCTCGTCCCAATTGGCGTCCAGGGATAAAAAGATGAATTCAGCATTTGCGGGGTTTTGACCCTGGTACCCATGATTCCAAAAGAGGTCGCGGAGTTGCCAACTTCCATTTGGCTCCCCATGAATCCCGAAGCCATTATGATCAACCGCAGGAGACAGAACGAGCCGAGCTTGAGCTGTTATTTCTTCGAACTCGTGCCATCCTCCGTGCCTAAGAACGGTCGAACGCTGTTCTACCTCGTGCCAGAATTTGGCTATTAGGAATTCCTTTTGGCTTCGAAACGTCGCCTCTCTATCCGGTCTCGCCGCTTCAATCAGCACCTTGCTCAAAGCAACAAAAAACCGGTTATAAAGTCTCCAGGCAAATTCCGCCTTCTGCGAGGGCACCATGCTTGGCTGGACGCAGATCTCAATCAAGTCAAAAGCGTCCAAAAGCGAAACCGCAGTCTCCAGATTGATCGGAAGAAAGCGGTCAATTTGTTGCTCCAGGTTTTCCACGCAACCCCAATCAGCCCAAAAGTCTCCCCTAATCCCATTAAGGATTTTATTGAGGATCTGCGGCAAGTCATCAAAAGGCTCATGATAAGGCATACGTCGGCTCAGTTATCAGTCCGTTCCATTGCCGTCAAGACTATTGGGGGGTCGGAGGGCTTTGGCTCGCCTTCTTAAGCGGTCCGGACCGAGGCTGCTGTGGGAAGAAGGGCAACGGCTGACGACCACTTGCATTGTCGACAAAGCCTGTCCGTTCCACGCTGGTAGGAGATGCCCACAATGGTTGGCGGTGTGCAAATAAAAGCGCAGGACGAGAGTTTTGGCGTCCTGGGCACGGCCGTCTGGCTGGTCAGCGTCCTCGCGGTTTTCATCATCGGCCCAGTCCTGATCGCCAGTTGGCTCGCGGAGCAAGTATATCCACTACCCAATGGCCCAAGGAACGGAAACGCATTGGGGAACTGCTCGAAAAACGCACCAGATTGTCAATGTGGCACATGGCCGTGTTCTTGTTCGTAATCTGGGTCGCGGCGTTACTCAGCGATTGAAGCAGCGACAAAATCGCCACCTTTGTCGACAACCGTAGTCCTATTCGTGAACTGTGACGTGGCTATATTGTCAACGTGGCAACCAGCATAAAAGTCCTGACCGCGACGGATCTGCACCAAGCGAAATCCCTCTACCGGGGTTTGGCGGAGGCGGTGAAGGTGCATCGTCCGAATGTCCTGGCGCTCGTTGGAGACTTTCTCGATATGGCAGATGGGGTCGAAGAGATGTTCACCCTGGAGGAATGTGCGCACTTCCTGGCTCAATTGCCGTGCCAGGATATCCTCTTTGTCCGAGGCAACCATGAAGATCAAGTTTGGTGGGAGTTCGCCGAGGCCTGGAGCAAGACCGGCCGCAAGTTGATTGCCCTTAACGGAGAACCGTTCATCGTCGGCTCGTTGCTGGGGGTTGGATTCCCCTGTGCGATGGGAGATGAAACTGCCTTTCTGGGCACCCGAGAACCGCTGCCCGACGACCCTAACGTGTGGTTGTCCAAGCTCCTTCGGGAACACGGACCGGCCATGCGAACGCTCTGGCTGATGCACGAGATTCCGACCGGAACACCCTTGAGCCAAGGATGCAGCCCAGTGGCTGGCAATTCCGCCTGAACGACGCCGTTGAGCGGTTTTGCCCCTGGATAACCATCGCTGGCCACGACCACGAAACACCCATGATCAACAAATGCTGGCATCACCGGATTGGCCAGACGGTGTGCGTTAATGCTGGGCAATCCGATTCTGGACCCCTGCATTACTGCTTGGTCGAGGCTGAGTTCACGGGCACAAAGGTCTCCCTCCCAGCCAGGCTCAAAGTTACCGCCTATCCCTGGGCGCAATCGTTGACGCTGCCTGGACGAGGCGACTCAACGGAACAGGCAAACCTATGAGCATTCCCAATCCAGAACCAGAGATCACATTCCTTCTGAAGCTGATGCGTTACCGCACCTCCGAAGCCTGCGACGCCGTTCGTGAACTGGAAAGTGGCTTGGCTAAAGGCCCGGCACGATTCCAAATTGATCTCATGGGGTTTGGGGACATCCAGCCAGATATGGCGTTGCAGATCCGTTCCGCGCTGCAAGAAAGATCACCTCGAACCCGGGTGACGACTTGCGCCCGCTCAAGCTTGCGTGGAAGCGCGGTTCTGGTCTGGCTGCTGGGAGATCATAGATTGATCCGTGAGGACGCCAGGTTGTTTTTCCGGCAACCTCATGAAGGCCCTAGTGACGTGAACTCTCCTGTGGATGAGGACGGATGGCAGGAGCGAGAGCAGCCGAGTCTGGAGGAGTTGTTTGAAGCCGGAGACGAAGTGGAGAAGGAGGATTACCGCCGGGTGGTGAGCTTGATTGGGAATTACCTCCCTGTTCACGAGATGGCTGGTCAACAGCTTGAATTCAAGACGCTGAAACAATTCGGATTGGTCGAGAGTGAAGGGATGGACCAGATGCTCAACGCCACCTTTTCTAATCCGCGGACGCCCGCAAATGCCGAGGATCATTCCAAGGCACAGGCCGAATTGGAGGAGAAGCTTCAACGGCCAACAAAACATCCGCTTCGACCCGATTGTAATCCAGAGAAAGGCCCACTACCACCGTGCCCCTAGCGCTCGATGAAAAGGAGACGCTTGAATTGCACGAAGGCATCCAGCGCTATCCGAAATCTCCGTTGTCCTTCGAAGAAAAGCACCTCCTAGCGGCCTGCTGCCAGCCAACTATATTCCAACTGCTTTTCTCAAGAGAGAGGCGGAAGCGACCCGGATTTGGTTAAAAAACTCATCCCTCGGAGGCTCAGTGGATGCGTTTTCGCGATCGGACATCACCAAGGCAACCCGTCTCACCTGTTCGTTCTGACTCAATTCGGCCTCCGCATGCGAAATCTCTACCCACTGTTCCTTAAATCCATCTCCGGTCGCCGTGGAATACTTGAACATCAAGGGTTCGAACTCCTGTGCATGCCGTTTCTCATCGAGAAACGCCTTCGCCTTCAATTTAATGGCATTGCTACGAAACCAAATCGTGGGGACCTGCGCTTTATTATCTTCGCCTGGGTGCCCCTCGCAGGACATTTCCGTGGGAATACCGCAAATCTCAAGCGCTTTCACGAAGAGCGCGATGCCTGGTTCCAAGTTCCTTACCGGGACGGGGGGATCTAGATGGCCCTCAAGGCCTCCGTTATCTGCCGCGAGATCATGAGCGCCCTCCAAAGCACGTTTCACGTCTGCAGGCTGGGCGGAAACGCGGGCACGCCAGTGAGGACTGTTTACGGGAACGACCTTTAGTCCCCAATCACGAAGTATCTGCTCGTCTTGGTCATTGCTGTCTCGGTGCAGCAGAATGTCATTATCATTTTCCAACACCAAGAAGCCACGCCGCTGTAGGGCTACGCACAATTCAGGCATAATACTTATGATCGGAGAATCAAGCTGCTTGTCGAGGATCCTCGGTAGGCTTAAGACGGCTCGTGCATCGGTGGCATCTAAGAAGTCGCCACTCGCCCTGAGTTCACCCTGCGCTTGCCTGGAAAAATACATCCAGGCAACCAGTTCCTGCCCATCATCCAGTACGACCTCCACCTCTTGCCGCTCGTACCAGGAAGGGTGGGCTTCGAGGCGATCCAGGTCTTCGAGCGTCTCCTGATCCACCCCAAACACCTCACCAACGATTTGCGAAACCTCCTCTTTGACAGCGTAGGGGATTCCGCCCACATACATCGCGTAAAGGTGCTTGGTTTTGCCAGAGCCAAGGAAGACGGACTTCGCCAATAGCCGGTTGTTCCAAAATCCGCGCCGCAAGGTCCCGTAAACGAAGACGAAACGGGAATTGCCATTGGATTGATCTTTTCGATGTTGGTGCTGTCGTTTGGCTGTCATCTGGGCAATTCTGGCTTGGCTGGGTGATAATCCTGCCACGACGCCAGGGAAGTGATGTAATCTGCTGGGAAGTGATGGTCGGTCGCAGTTTTCAGGATCGACTCCAGGTATCCATCGCGGGCCTTCCCGGGGTGAAGATCGGTGGCCAGATAGATTATGGCTTCAATCCGGCCCAGGCTGCTCGACTCAATCCAAACCGCCGACTTCAGGTAGTACCCATGGGCTTCCCCTTCGAACCGTGCGAGCTTTCGGCCATCTCTAGTTGAAATCTCCCAGAGAACCCCATGGACCTTGCCAGTGGAGGGAATAACCGTCGCCACACCACGCCGGTTGATCAGGAAGCTGCATCCTGGAAGAATCGCTGGGCCGAGGAATTCAGCCTCTGGACAGCGGCGCTCCATCTGGTCGCGGTCCATATTCGAACCGTAGGAGAAGTATTTCACGCAGGCAGAATACTCATGTGGACGGGTCGCCAGAAGGACATGTTTTGTAGACAAGCAAAGTCCGAACGGAGATTCCAGGCCCTAGCGGATCGACGGCTGGTGGTGGCGCGGAGGGTGGAGCAGGTGCAAATTCGAAGTCGGAAACAACCATGACAACCAAGATCCAAATCAATCGAGCGCCGGTCCTCACACTTCGGGCGGTGGTGGTGGCGGAAAGGCTCGGGTTCAAGCACGACGAGGCATTATCTCTTGGAAAGGCAGTGGCGGGTTTGACAGCGCAGAGCAAGGGACGACGATTGGGAATCGTCAAGCCGACCCCGAAGGATCTCAAGCAGGTCCGTGAGCGTGAGAGAGGCGAGGAGTTCTGGGTGGAGCTTCTGGGACGACATCTACCGGCAGTGAACACGGAAGATGGGGTGCGGGCGGTGACGAAGTCCAAGCCCATTGAACCTGAGGGCGTTGAACGTTACCTGGAGAGCAAATTCGGTGACGCTTTGCCTGACGTGCGCAAGGCCATGATGGAATTGGCCCGAGTTTTTGAGCCGGATGAATTGGCGCAGCAAGGATTCGGCCTCTACGAGCAATTCCAGCCCAAGATTCCAGAAGGGGTGACTGGATGGGGGGCGAAGGGAGAGCTGGACTTGGGCCTCGTTCGGAAGCTAAGCGCGGCGAGTAAACTCCGGCCTTAGTTTAGCGACTCTCCAGGTATGGCAGCTCGGTCCAGGGCTTCGCGGGCTGTAATGACGGCGAAGTCCAGTTTCTCCAGGAGTTCTTCCGGGTCGTATCTTTCCACTGGGTCTTTGGTTGGCTTGTGAATGGAGCAGATCTTCTCCAGCGCCTCTAGCATGATTTCAATGGCTCGCGGGTTCATGAGGAAACGATACGCGCTCAAAATCAAACTGGCACCTGCAAAAAGCTCGTCATTTCCCGTTTCCATTTCCTTGGGTGGCTATAGGGCGGGAAACGGGAAACGCTGGCAAAAGTCCTTTCGAGCAGGTTGCCTCGTTCTCAACAAACCGCCCCGTGACAGGTGACCGCACTTGTCCGCCATTGGGACCAAGCCACCGGAATTTCAATCCATCCAATTTGCGGACGCGGTCAGCACCCAAGGTTTCCTTCCGGTATCGCTGGCGCAAGACCCAGCCGCGTAATCCAGTGTTCTTCTTAAAATCTCGCGGCACGTTACAATGGCCGTTTGCCTTCCAGAAAGACTTCAACTCATTAAAGCGCTGCTCCCAGTTGCTATCCCTTGGATTCCAACGGTAACCAATCTCGTTTAGGCGTTGTCGTTGGACCACGCTCAGGTTTCCTTCGTCACGCCCTCTTTGCCTGCGAACCCATTCAGCCAGGGCCTTATTCTCTGGCCATGGCCGGGGAACCTCGCAGTGGCCAAATCTCTGGTGAAAGGCCACCAACTCCTGGAACCGTTCTTCCCAACTCTCCATCGGTGACATCAAATTGACGCGCCAGGTGAAGCCCAGCTTCGTTAGTCGACGACGGCGGTCGGCGGAAAGCTGCTTCTGCTGAGAACGCTGCGTCCCGACCCAATCGCCCAAACCGGGATTGGGAGGCCACCCCTTGGGAACACGGCAGTCACCAAACTGCTTCTTGTAAGCTCGCAACTCGGTGAACCGGGCTTCCCACCACTGCTCTCGCATGGGAGACCACTCGAACTGCAAAGCGTGGAGTTGACGCCTCCACTTGGCGGGGACTCGGTCCTTCCCCCTTTCGCGCAGCTCGACTACCCAAGTGCCCAGGGCGGTGTTTTCAGCATAATGGGGTGGAACATTGCAGTGGCCGTGTTGCTTTTTGAATTGCACCAACTCCCGAAGGTGGTTCTTCCAAAGAGTCTCGCCTGGCGCCCAATCAAACCCAAGTCGGTCCAGCTTTCGTTTTTGCAATGGCGTCAATCGCCTCCTCCGTTGGCGCAAGTTGCCCACCCATAAGGCCAACTGCGGGTTCTCAGGCCAGCGTACGGGAACATTACAATGGCCCTGCGCCTCCTTGAATTTAACAAGATCCTCGTAATTTTGATTCCACTGGGTTTCGAGTGGTGACCAGTCCATGCCAATCTTCTCAAGGAGAGTTCTTCGAGCGACAGGAATTGAGTCCTTACGAGTTCGTTGTCCGGATAGCCACCCACCAAGCTGCGGATTCTTGGGCCAGTGTATCGGCACGTTGCAGTGACCTTCAATCCGCCGGAACTCGACCAGCTCAAGGAAACGTGAAATCCAATACCTGTCGCCACCGAAATCGAAACCGAACTCGTTAAGCTGCTGCAGGCGGTCGACGTCGAGGAGGTGGAATCGGTTTCGTTGCTCCGCCACCCATCTGGCCAGCCCAGGAATGCCGGTCCACTTGGGCGGCACCTGGCAATGACCGAACTGCTCCCGGAAAGCTCCCAACCTCTCCAGCCATTCATGCCACTCCCGATCTATGCCTTCTGGCTGCACGGGAATAGATTAATGTGGGGCCTGATCGCTTTTCAATCCGGAAGGTGATGTTGCACCGCCAGCTTGTTCTTGGATCTTCGATCCGCCTGGAAATTAGGAATGGTCCGACTAGTGTAGTGTATCATAATTGACTAGACATATAGGATTTTTCATGCAAAATTGGTGCCGATGTCAAAAGTTGCCAGCGCGGTGGTCCTGTCCGAAGTCGATCGAAACCAACTG
>Ga0316217_10007238_pt1 | contig 10677 bp, 12 predicted proteins | sample 1anoAmetaG_FD_203633 | JGI IMG/M metagenome (GOLD analysis project Ga0316217, IMG submission 203633) | Freshwater microbial communities from Trout Bog Lake, Wisconsin, USA - 1anoA | ecosystem: Environmental > Aquatic > Freshwater > Lake > Hypolimnion/Profundal zone | place: USA: Wisconsin... | reverse complement strand
TTTTGAGTGATGAGCACGATAGCGTTAGAACCCGTGAATCCACTGATGAAGGCAACTCTATCATCGACGGCAGATAGGTACTCACTTTGATGCTCGTCACTTCTCGGCAGAACATAGATATCCCAGCCGTGTTCGGCCATCTCCTTCCTAACTTTCTGCAGCAGTTCAGCCATTTAAAAAATATTTAAACAAGATACAATAATTCACTTGATGGGGTTGAAATGTTGATTTCTGATGACTATAACTAATGCTCTGATCATGGGCGATGGGGTTCATAGATTTTTGAGGACCAGGATGAAGATGAGGATGATGTCGATTAGATAGAGGGAGGTGATGACTTTGTTGGCTTTGCCTTGGCAGCTGAACTATTCGGTTTATTCGTCTTACTCTCTTTGCACTCTTTTTATCAGGAAGTCTTTGCCTCCCCGCACGTTTGTATGGGCGATCGACAAGTTTTAGTCTATTCTGTTGATTACGTCTGCTTGGACACTCACAGCATCTCCCATCCGACGAAGGATTTCATTGAGGTTCTCGATTTTCTTTGAAACTTCTTTCATGGATTAGTTTCTCTAATTACCATTGGTGTTATCTGAGTGACAAATAGCTAACTTAATTGACTATAGGAGATGTTTGAGGACTTATTGAATGCATTAAATGAAGATTTTTATCTCTGATCTGCAGCAGTGGTGATATCAGTAATTTGCTGTTTGAAGGCAAAAACTTTGTTAATACGCTTAAACAATTCCTGCCTGAAATGCCTGACTATATTTTTCTCGAGCTAGAGCTGCAGGTAGTCATCAGAGGTGAAAGGAAAGGAGTTGAGCCAATGATCGATTTAGTCTATTTTCTGGGGTAAGATAAGGGGTACTTTACAGGTAGTTTTTATTTGGGTATCCAGGTGTTTCAGATTGAATACGGTGGGGTTCAGTTGGTACTGGTTCAGAAAGAAGACGATGTCGGCATCTAGTTTTACATGGTTGTTACTTTTTTTGTCCAAAGTTGAGAGCTACTCTTTGTAGTGATAGTAATCATTCTACCATAGGATTGGTGCGATGGCTGCGATTGGCTGGGATTGTTATGCTGAGTTCGAGGGAGGAGTACGATTTCTTTGCTGGTTTTTTTGTCTTCGTAGGAGTTGTAGTTATTTCGTGCGATTTCTTTTCATATCTCAATTGTAATAAACTATCGCAAATGCCTATATTCAGTTGCGATGAAATAATGAAATAAAGGCTGAGATGTTGGTGCTAAATATACTTAGTTTGAGAAAAATGTTTGATTGGGGCTAACATTCAGCATTTTCTGAACCCTTTCTTGTTAAATATAGCCTAAGCAAGCAAAACGTGTTAATTTCAATATATTTGCCTGACGAAGATAGTAAATGTCTTAAGTCTGCTAAACAGGAGAAATCCATGATTGGGAATGTCGATGAGAGTTAATAAATAATCATTGAACCTCCTTTTGTTCCAACTTATTACAAACATTTCTGAGGTAGTTGGCCATAGTGATACTATGATTTTCTTGCTGGAATTACAACATCCGTTTGATTTGTTCGTGCAGGTCGCCAACCTCCACACTATTGAATACATAATGCTAGTTGCCTGCCTAGATCTAGGAGAGGCGGTGATGGAAACCGGGTTCTTAGGCTTTCATCTCTTCCTTGTACTTCATCTTGCCCTGCTGGTCTTTGTGGATGAACTCGGCCATCTCCCTGAGGAAGTTGTCTCGTCTTTGGAACGAGCGTGAGGGGGAGCTGGGAGGCAATTCGAAGTAATCCAGCTGAATGGACTTTTCATACATCTTTTTAGCGTACTCTTGGTTGGCGGCTCTGCAGGAGGCTGAGGTTTTAAGGATCAGTTTCTATAGCTTTTGCTTGACGTCTGTGTATTTTTACTAATTCAGCAGTCCTTTCTATTTTATCATTGTCAGATATGCGACGATTTCGTTTCTTTTGTGGACGAAATCTGTTGACTCCATTGAGAGAATGTCCTCAAAATTGGTCTAGCGTTAAACCGGTGGTCTTCTGAACACACCTTTTCTCAGTAAATTTCCTTTCCTATTGATGAAAAACTCTCTTTTGGTTTATGATTTATCGATTTTACTTTGACTATCTAGGAATTTGATATTCGTATCTCCGGTCTTAAAAAGGCTGGTGTGTTCCTTAGTGATTCTGATTTTGCTATTGCCCGCTTTCAAATGTTTGATTGTGCCGATCTTCTTGTGACTTTTGAATCGGTTTAGGTGATCCTCTTTGACATCCTCAACCAGGTTTTGAATCGATGGTCTTATCTACTTCGTAGTTGTTCTGCTACCTGGTTCTTTTCTGTCGCCATTTAGCATCTATACACTAGTGCTCTTTCTATTCAAATCCCTCAACATTTTAGGAGTCTCCAGGTACGAAATGGAAGGCCTGGGTATGGATTCCTTTTTATTCATCCTCGTCTTAAACGCAGACCCCTGACTATCCTTGTGTATCTTCTGCTTTGTCTTTTTCAAAAAAGAATCTAGCTTGTCCAGATCTTATTTCTAGAGTTCTTTTGCGCACTAATCTTTGTCAGAGGTTGAGCTTTTTCGGCTTTAGTTAGAGATTTACTCAATCTGGATTGCGCTAAAAGGAAGTTCTTCATCTTCCTCGTGTTATTTGCTTTATTTGGAGTGACTTTTTGATCGACTCTGCTTCTTTTTCGGCTTGATCAGTTTCTTAATATAAGAGTCATTGAAGTACTCATTTTTCTTGTTCTTGTATTTGATTACCAATGACTCACTACTATTCACATCAACGATTATGTACCTTTGAATGAAATTATTGTTTTTTAGCTATCCTTTTTTACTTTTAATGATATTGAACCTTTCGTTCTTGAGCTGTTTCCAAACAAGTTCTAACTTTTCCTCAAGATTTGTGATTTTCGAGCCTGCGAAGATTCCTGTTTCAAAGGGCTACTTCAAAGAAGTGAGCTTTTAGTGGAACTTGGGGTCGAATTTGATGGTCTCAATGTATGACTCCTGTATTTTTTGTATGAATTCGAGCCTTTCCTTGAGACTCGACAAAATGAAGGAGCTGTTGACTGCGAACTAGCTCTAGTTCAACTTGTTGATGGCATCATGAATGAGACGGTTATGCTTCTATATTCTGAATTTGTTCCATTTGGAGTTCTAGATGGAAAGAGTGCTCAGCAGCTGGTGCGTCATTTTGTTCACCAGTTTCACCATCTCCCCGTCAATGTTGCTTTCCGACAGCTAGGTGATCTTTTGCAAGATCTAGAGGCGACGTTCTCTGATCGTCTATATGAATCTTCTGATCGCTTCTTTCTAGTAGTTGGGCTTTGATTGCTGAGGGTTGGGTTTGACCCTCCGCAAAAAATCAAATTCCGACATGGTTTGGGAAATTGCCTGGTTGAGCTAGGGGAATTTGCGGAGGAGATGCTGGATGTAAGGGTAGAGGCGTATCCAGTTTTCGTAGATGCCGACCAAGATGTTGTATCTGAGCCAGTTGACATCCTTGTGTTTGGGCTGGCGGTGTGATGAGTTGGAGTTTTCGGAGGAAGACATGAGGGTGTGGTTTCGAAATTGGTTCCTCTGTTTGTGTTTGAAGTTGATGGTTTTGCGATTGAAGCAGAAGGTCTTCCTGCCTTCGCGCTCTCTGAGGAGCTAGGGTTGGATGAGGAAGGGGTTGCACACACTTAGGTTTTCTTTTTCCATCGATTATAATACATTCTAAAATTTATCGTGGAGAACACTGACCAAATAAATATCCCTAGTCCCTTCTTGCTGGGGGAATCTCAGGAATGAGATTTGAAGAGGGCAACTTAGGATCTAGCATACAAATTTAGGGGGTGAGCAAATACCCTTGGGAAACAGTTGGCAATACTTTCCCCAACAAAAGTTCAAGGGTTGAAGCTGAATTCTATAAGCTTGGGGTGAATTTCTAGAGCTGATTGCCCATAGCTACATTTTTTCTAAACTTTTGATAATTAGGTTAGGGATTACGATTATTTCTAGTAGGCTGCCAGAAGAATAGTTTCCTACAAAAATCTACCTATTTGTGAACAATCCATTTACCATATTTTCCTCAATTTACAATCAAATATGAACGCCAAAAAATAAAGCCATGATCATTGAACCCTTATTTTACGGAAAGCCATCCAAAAAAGAATAATCAATAATCAATTTTATTGCTTTCTATCAAATACCGGGGTGGATATCGCCGGATCAAATTAAAATACTGATCATTTGAAAATTTACAGCAAACCATACAACAGCACGTAACTCGCCACACCCATCATCAGCGCCAATAAGAGTAGTTCAACTGTCTGCTTGCATGGACCAGCTCGCACATAGTGGCAGTCTCTACTTGCAGGGATATACTCCTTTAACTCTTTAACACACTCCAAATCGTTAGTTGTTTCTCCATTCTTTAGCTCAAAACCTTTGGCAGTTTACCCACACTCCTCCTTAACCATTGCCTTGTTGCTCCTCTGCCCGTTTTGTTCAGCACTCTAGCATTCTTCTCTATTATCCTGAAGCTCAACCGGAGATCTCGAGCACTATCCACTGTTTTCGTAGTGAATGTTCTAATCTGGGAAATAGGCGCACTTGATGTGAAGAACCACGGGGATCAGATAGCAATAGATGAAGCCGAAGACTGCCCCATTGAATTGGATGATGTATCTGATGTTGATATCCAAGAGGCTGGCCGCGACTGCTAGGAATATCACTCCGAACATGAACACTGCCTCGAAAACGTTGATTTTGTTGACTGGTTACTCTACTTTGCCGATCAGGCTGCAGAAGCGTTTCCTGGAATATGAGAGGTGTTACTTCCCGGCGAGTAGATACTGGGGGAATACGCTGTAGAGATGGAGCAAGTAGATGCTCTGAATCAATTTGAGCTGCCACTCCCCATGCAGGAAAAAACTTTCAATGGTCTCAGCCTCATTCACAATCGTCCTATTGGCGATGCCTGGATAACAATCTCTGTACCATAGGCTCCGACCGCGTTGATGTACAAGTAGAAGATAAGCGCAAAGAGGAAGGTAATAGTGATGATGGTTGAGTACTTGGCCCTGTCGGTGTAGGATTTGAGGACAGGGATGAAAATAAACTGGATAGTTAGAGCGTTGTTCATAACTGCAGTGAAGCCTGCAATGGGTGTTCCCTCGAGATTGATTTGTGTCTAGCCAGCTGGGGCTGAGAGTGCCACCCACAGCAGAAAGACGAAGTAGGCTGCGATGCTGAAGAACCCGTAGCCTGAGATGTGGGTGTCAATGTCCCAGATTTTGGTCAGGAGGCACCACACGCCAAGCACGATGCCGTTTATTATGCTGTTGAGTTCGTAGCGAATCCCGTCGAAGAGCAGTCCCTCGATTTGGATGAGTATCAGCTTGAAATAAACAGTCAGAGCCGTCAGCAAGCCAAGCGTGGTGGTCAGATTATAGGCTGTGATCATAAATTTGCTCTTTTTGAAATGATTGCTAATAACCATCCCTATATCCTTTTCATTCCCCAGATGCATTAGCACTATGTGGCAAGAGTACCAATTGACAACCACAGTGACCAGTACAATTAGGCAGAGATAGAACCACCCTACTTTGAGCGCGAGAAGGGGTAGGATCATTATCGAGCCTCCAAACATCCCATTGAGGAGGGCAAGGACCGTAGTGGCGAGATTTGTAGACTTGGCAATCGTCATGTTCAAATTATAATGGCGATACCAAAGAAGTTGTAGAAGACAGGCTGAATATAAGCGAGTGGTCTTAATATTATAAGGAGTAGAGATCAGTAGTAGTATCAGTAGTAGGGGTAAAGGTATTTGGAAAAGCCTTCGTTCTTGCGCTTGGTGAGTTCGCGTTCGCGTTAGATTTTGACCATCTACTTCGAGAGCAGGTTGTCGAACATTATCTCTTTTCTCCTTGCTTACTTAATTGCCTTTTGTTCGGCTGCTTTAGTTTATTTCAGTTCCATCTATCTCTTTCTTTATGAGTGTCGCCAGGTGCGCTCGCTTTTGTCTATTTCTCCACTGTTTTTGAGGGGGGTTTTGTTTTCCTTGTCCTCAATCAGCGATTCAGCTCGTTTTTGCTTCTCAACTGAAGTCTCCAGCCTAATGAACACTTTTTTGGGTTGGTAATTAACCAATGTGGAGCAAACCGAGGGCTTATTGACCTTAATATTCATGATTTTGTCAAACCGACTCACCTTGTTCCTCGATATGCTTTCCTGCCCAGCTTGCAGAGATTTGCTTGAGGAACGAGAGTCCCGCTGCTAAAACTTCTCCTTGATGCGCTAAGGTCTCGATTTGGAGTAGTCTGAAGCTTTGACCTTGATGTTCATAATCTTGGTGAGTCTCGATTGTTTGCCATACTTCATGCTCAACTTCTCGTTCTTCTGGATTTTGTTGCGATACTCGACCATCTCACGCGAATGGTCCTTCATGGAGATCTCAATATCCGAAAGTTCGTTCAAATACTCGTCCCTGCGGATGTGATTTTTGGTCTAGGAGGGTTCTCTTTGTTAGAGCTGATAGTAGCGATACTTGGCGGTTGAGATTTAATCAGAGGCGTAGTCTTCGCAGAGGGTTTATGCGTCGATTGAGTAGTAGTACTTTTTGCGTGATTTATTTGGAGATTACATTGTTCTGTTATTTTAATATTAAAAGATATTGTTTTATAGCTAATCTGCAACATTTATATACAGTTTCTCTCTCATGTCCCATGAATTTAGCTATTAACATTCCATTTCTTTTTCAAATCAAGTTTGAGTCGATTTGCCTTCTTTTTTTAAGAAGGAGGAAAGACTGAACTAAGACTAATCCAGGTGCGATCATTAGTACTTTTTTTATGATTTGACAACAATTTATATCAGTTTCCGGATCTGAAAGGAAGAATCTAAAGACGTAATCATTGATTCATCAGTCCGAAGATTAGTAAGTTTCTGTAATAATTTTGAATAAAAATGAAGGGAAGGATAGGCCGCAAGAATCGAAGCAGAGCTTGACCATCAAAAAGCTTGAAATAGGAAAGCATGAGAACAACCTAAAAACTACTTATAGAACAGAGCGGTTAGAATAGAAATCCTGGAAATTAGAGGAAGAAATGAAGCAAGGTTATTCATCATCAAAATATCTAAGATTAATTGCACTTTATTTACTTGACAGTAGTCTGAACCAATAGCGTTCCAAATGTAGAACCAAAGCTGAAACTTCGTCTAAAGTCTGGCTTGGCTATGTTGGTGGATTCAATAAACCATGCCATTCAATCTTTTACACAAAAATGCAACAAAAAACAGATGCTGACTCGCCAAGAATTAGGTAACTAAAAATCAGACAAGTTATTTCTGCAAATCGTAAATCTTTTTCATTTCCTCAAACAGCTCCTTCTAGCGATAGTCTTCGCACTTGACCCACTTTTTCCTCAAAATTTTGCAATTGGAGACGGTCTCACTGAAGGGGAGTGAGTAGACGAACAAATTCTCAAAGACCCTGGGATGAGTGCGGACACAGGAAACATAGTCCGCGTAGTCTTCCTGGCAAAAGTCTCGAAATTTGTAAGGGATGTCCAAATTATCGAGTTCGTCTCTAGGGTTAGTTAGAGCTGTACTTTGTGTACTTTTTGGATTTGCGGTAATCTTTCTCCATTTGCTGCTTGGGCTATTATTAATATTAATTGAGTGCTGAATGGAGTTGTGTAATAAATGAGGGTAGATTAGAAAATCGGTGAAAATCATAAAAAATTTCATTTCTAAAACTGCCTCAGTACCCAGGGTCGATGTTTCTAAAGAGCGAGGGAGATTGTATGACGTTGAAAATTTTGGTGTCAATGATCTTTTAATCTTTGCTCTTCACCTTTATCATGTTGAACCCTGAGACGGAAGTATGCTAGTTCGGTTCCATAACCTAGTCAACCTGATCTTCGATCGGTTCCTCTTCACCTATCTGGCACAACTTCAAGAGGAAGTTGAGAGGCATGCTTGAAAAACCTATCGCTGCTGAAATGAGCCACTGTTTGGGGGCTAGTCCGTAGTTGCTGTTGACGTGGAAGGCTGAACCTGTGAAGGTGATCAGTAGGATTTGGAGCCCAAATATAGAAATAACTATTATTATAAAGGTTGTGTTTTCGGTTATTCCGCTTAGGGTGTTGAACTAAATCGGGGAAAATGTACCTCGTCATGGATTTTGCGACAGTTGATGAAGTTGAAGATCTGTAGCATCACAAAAGTGTTGAAGATGAAGGTGAAGTGTCTGGAGTAGATTCCAATCTCATCAAAAGCAGTTTTGTAGTCATCGTTGCCAGTAATAGTGATGAATCTGCCGCTGCAGATAGTGCCTCCAGAGACTCCATCTTTCCACTTCCAGTCGAGATGGCCGGCGTAGGTAGTTAAGTCGGTAGAGTCAGCATACTCAGGTATGAACAGTTCGCCCCAGAAGATGAGCACTATCAGAATGAGGATCTGCAGAACGGCCTGTCCGATGATATGCTTCATCATCTTTCTGGAGACGATGTGTTCGGTGCGGCTGTTAGGTTTGCGATTGAGCAGATCCTAGGTGGGCATTTCGGTGGCGAGGGCCAAAGATGCCAGGGTGTCCATGATGAGGTTGATCCATAACATCTGGATGGGGGCCAGTATCTATTGCTTGAGTAGACTTGCTCCTATTAAGGTGATAACAACTGCTACTATGTTGACTGTGAGTTGGAACTGGATGAACTTTCGGATTGAGTCGTAGATGTTGCGGCCCCAGAGGACTGCCTTCACGATTGAGTTGAAGTTATCATCAAGTAGAATGATGGCAGCTGCTTCCCTTGCCACTTCAGTCCCCGAAATTCCCATTGCAAAGCCCACATCAGCTTTCTTCAAAGCAGGGGCGTCATTAGTCCCATCCCCAGTCACAGCTACGACTTCCCCTCTCTCCTTCAATCCTGTAACAAGTGCGTATTTGTCCTCAGGTCTAGATCTGGCTAAAACTAGCAATTTGTCCTTGATCTTATCGAATTCCTACCCGTTTTAGATGGTATCTACTCTCAGCGGTTTTTTCTATTGGACTGCTTGCTTTAAATCGCGAGCACAGTCGCACTACTTTGTCTTGCATTGTTTGCACACTACTCCGCCGATTAGTTGTATGAACTCAGATCCTTACATTGCCAAACTCTACTGACCATCTTTTAGAATGCCGACTTCTCTTGCAATCGCTTTGGCGGTTATAAGGTTGTCGCCTGTCACCATCCGCACTTTGATGCCTGCTCTATGGCATTTCTTTATTGCATCAGGCACCTCTTTTCTTGGGATGTCTTTAACCCCAACAATGCAGATTAGTACAAGCTCAGACTTTTCGATATTGAACACTCCTTTTTCATCTTTTTGCTCCAGATTATGGGCTGGAGTGAGTACTCTATAGGCCAGACAAAGCGTTCTTAAGGACGAACCAGCCATTTTAAGTATAGCCTAGTTGATCTGGCTCTTGAATAGAGGACTAATAGGTTCGACTTTGTTCGTCCGCATATCGAACCAACTTGAGCAGCATTCAAGCACAATTTAGGAAGCCCCCTTCACGAATAGGTATTACTATCGACTTTTTTCGATCACACTTGACATCCTCTTTCTCGAGGAGCTGAATGGATACTTGAGTTTGGTTGGATACTTCTCCCGATATTCGTTGTAGTTGATGCCTGCTTTTTAAAAATATTTCAGTAGGGCAATTTCAGTGGAAGATCCTTTCTCCTCTGGCAGCAAGTTGGCAGTGCTATTCACACAGCTGCAGATCTTGAACTTCTCCAGCCACTAATCGTTCAGAGTCATCTCCTAAAGGTTGATCTTCTCTTTATACGTATCAACTGAAAAGGTGCTTCCATTCCAAATCTGCGTAAGAGTCATCTTGTTCATGGTGAGAGTACCAGTCTTATCCGAGCAGATATTGTTAGCTCCTCCCATGGTCTAGCATGCGTCCATTTTTCTTACCAGGTTGTTATCCACCAACATCTTCTTGACTGAAACTGCAAGGGATAAGGTCACACTCAGAGGGAGTCCTTCAGGAATCGCTACGACTATCACTGTTACAGAAAGGATCACATAGCCTATGAGTTCTTTGAGATCTGTTGAACTGTTCCAATTTTTGTTGATGCCTTTGACAATCCCGAATCTCAATAAGAGCACTACCAGGATAAAGATGGCGGAATAGAGTCCGAATTTGCCGATATCCTTTGCGATGATTTCTAGTTTTGATTGAAGAGGGGTGAGGGTTTACTACTCTTGTGTAAGTAGTTTTCTGATTTTGCCTATGCATGAGAAATCTCCCACCACCAGAATCAGCATTTTGCCTTCACCAGTCAACACTTTAGTTCCACTCAACATGACTGGAGAGGGGATTTCGTGTTTTTAACCTGAATTTCCAACCCCTTGGGATTCCACCTCCCTCTTCTTCTTCAGACAATTGGGCAGCGTATTTTTGTGCATGGGGTCGGGTTCTCCAGTCATCGCACTCTCATCAGTGGTTATTTAATTAGCTTATAATAAGATAGCGTCGGCAGGTATCTCCATCCCTTCGCTTACTAGCACAATATCTCCCACTAAAAGGTCGTCTTGGTGTAGCTACACTAGTTTGCCTTGTCTTTTCACTGAGACTCTTTTTCTTGCGTCTGCTACTTTGTTCAGTTCTTGGAACTGTCTTTCTTTGGAGTAGTTGTTTATGGCAGT
>Ga0316217_10007236_pt1 | contig 10679 bp, 12 predicted proteins | sample 1anoAmetaG_FD_203633 | JGI IMG/M metagenome (GOLD analysis project Ga0316217, IMG submission 203633) | Freshwater microbial communities from Trout Bog Lake, Wisconsin, USA - 1anoA | ecosystem: Environmental > Aquatic > Freshwater > Lake > Hypolimnion/Profundal zone | place: USA: Wisconsin... | reverse complement strand
AAGATACATCACTTTCCAGAAAATCAGCTGCCAAGGTACTTTGGATTTCGGCTTTTATTCATTCAAAAACAACCAATGCAAAAAGATAACTGATAGCTATGTTGTCAGGGCACATTAGTTGCCACATGCAACACTTGAATAAATTCGTAGTATATATGAATTACCTGAGTACTTTTGGATCAACTAAAATGATTTTGCTGAGATATACCCCAACTACACTCAAGAATCAGCTCCTCCCGATTTCTCTTATGTGTAGATAGTAGCTTGATTTGCTTAATTTTAATATGTTTTATGATTTATAAATAAATCGCGGCGAAATCAAATCCAAGTCTGGTTTGGATACTTCAGTCTGCAATACTGGGTAACTGGCTCCCAAACAAACTTCTGCAGGAAGAAGACAGTGAGTCCAAACGCCAATCCCATTCCCAAAACGAAGCCGTTTATGCGTATGTCGTCCATGTAAACGATTTGGAAAACGCCAAGTCTAGTAACCGGGACCACACATATTAATATGGCATAGGTGAGAATGATGGTCAAGGACACCATGAAAGGAAGGTTGGTGAAGAAGGGCTTTCTCCAAGGAGCGCCAATGTTAAAGGCCAGAACCGTGAAGATGTACATGAAGTTTGAAAATAGGAACATTATGCTGATTTCAGCTATGTCAGGCGGGAATCCACCATTTGAGAGGTAGTAGGCTTTGTTGTTTTACTGTCCCCCGTTAGCGCTGTAGCCGACAATATCGTTGAATGCCCCACTCATTGCCGTAATCATGCAGATCTCACCGATAAGGTTAAGTAGGAATCCGAAGAGAACCTGCGACAAGTTAGAAAAGCAGAACAAAGAACTGCTAGGTCTTTCAACGCTCAGCTTCTATGCAGTGCCGGTCATACCCACGAAGATTATGAAGAAGAAGTTGCAGCCGATATCCCAATACATGTATTCGTACTGTGAAGGATAGCCGAAGAAAATGTATCCTATCGTGGTTGTCGTGTATTGGATCAATGAGTAGCTGGCCATAATGTTGAAAATAGAGAAGTTGGCAGCTAGTCCTGCTCTGCATTATTTCAGCAGCTCCACCATAGACGAAATGTTGGCTATTTGGGAGGTGAAAGGGGCTGAAATCGATGCTTCTGCCTGCGAAAGGGAGAGTCCGATGTCAGCCTGCTTCAAAGCTCCGCAGTCATTGGCTCCGTCGCCGCACATTGACACTGTTTTCCCAGTGTGCTGATAAACCATTACGATTTTAGCCTTGTCGTTGGGTTTGGTTCGAGCGTAGACAGTCGTGCAGTCCAAAAACTGTTTTTTGATGTCTGAAATCTCTTAGATTTTTCCTTCAAAGAGTTTGTTGAAGGCGTTTCCTGTGACGCAAAGCTGAGAATTACTGCTTTTGGCTTTGTCGACTATATAAGTCAAATAGGAATCGATAGAACTATCTTCCTAAAGTTTGTGTTAATTCATTTTATTAGTTCTTTGTATAGTTTGCAGCTCAATCTCTTGGGGTGTTCTCTCTTCTATACGATTAGAACTTCCTTTTTGCTCGTTTTCATAGTTTATTTCATTCTCGAAATAGATAAATCTTTCCTCAGTAAACTTGCCATCTTTGTAGTCGCAGATAATCATTCCTTGATTTCTGTGAGAAATTCCGCACTTGTAGCCTATGTTTGACCCAGTCAGAGCGTTGTCCCCAGTAATCATCACCACTCCAATCATTGCCTCCTTTAGCTCTTGAATAGCTCCTTTGGTTTGAGGCTTCAGCTTATTTTCGAAGACTTCGAACCCATTAAAAACCAATCCTGTCTCTGCGTACTCACGAGTGATGCTTTTGTGGTCCCCTCCTTGAACGCACTTGCTGGCGATTGCCAGTACTCTGAAACCATTGGAAGTATACTCTTTGAGGACTTAGTTGTAATTTGAGGGAACTGAACTCATCTCCATTATTGTGGCCATCATTTCGGGAGATCCTTTGGCATAGACGAAGAGATCCTTGGAACCTACTTTAGTCACAACACTCATCCTTTGTAGGTCAGAGTCGAACTAGAAGCGTCTAAAGACTTCTCCTCGCTGTCCCCGCTCAGACTCGAAAGAAAAGATGACTTCGGGGTCGGTGTGGGACTGATTGAGAGAGAACTGTCCGAACTCAAAGAGTTTGATTTCCATCGGGTCGCCGATCATTTCGCCAGTTTATTCGATTCTGATGATCGAATGATTGGCGGCCATATTGTTGCAGATTTCGAAGAGGTAGGGCTTACTTTTGAGCATCTGTTAAATGCTGAGATTGTTTTCTTTCCTGTTTGTAATGGTCTCAAAGAAGCGTCCTTTGTCTGCGGGTATGAGTGCCTCAAAGTCCATAAAATCTTCGGTTAGGGTTCCAGTTTTATCGAAGCAGGAAAAACTAACAGCCCCTCCAGTAATGATTTTGTTCGAATCAATACAAAATATCTTGATATCCTTTAATTTGTCAATAGCACTGAGAATTCCAAAAGCCATACTCACAGGCAAAGCAGGAGGTACTGTGATGGCTATTAGATCCAAAAATTTCAAAAAGACGTCAATCGGTTAAACCACTTGCCGTAGATGATGGATGATGCATAAGAAGGTGCCGATTGAGATGAAGAATAAGCAGACTATAAACTTAGCTGACTATTTCTGGAAGATGTTTTCTTGTTATTTGGGGAAGAGGATGATTCTTATGAGTTGACCCTTGACTGTCACAAAGTTAGTCCTTGTCACGCACACTGGAATACCATATGCCTCACGAGTTGACTAAAACATAGCCATTTTCTTCTTAGAGTTCACTTGAACGATAGTTGTACCTTCGAAAACATAGGCAGCTTTGTCAATCGTGTTTTTGAGATTTGTGTAATGGTCTAAGACGTCAGCTTTTTTAACAATGGGAACTGACTCTCCTGTGAGGGCACACTCGTTGATGAGTGCACTTCCTTCGATAATGATTCCTTCGAATGGTATTTTTATCGGATTTTTGAGGAAGACAATATCTCCAGGCACCAAGTGTAAAGACGAAATTTATCTAACTTCTCCATCTCTCAAAACATTGACGTTAACTTCATGGAAGGCCATTTTAAAGATTTTTTAGTTTACTGTTACTTCAGAGTAAATGGTCACAACTATACCCAAGACTGCAGTTGCGAAGATGATCCCAGCGTAAATGTAATACTGCTCGTAGATCCAAAGGGATACACTGAAAAACAGAAAGAGATATAAAGGCCTGACGATTTATTTTAAGGCTAGACCGTACCATGCAGGTTGTTCTATTTCCATAGTCCCCTTTCCATATGTATATCTGAGCCACTCAACTAAACTTTCAGGCGTTCCTCGCTAGTTGGTCGTAGTTGTAATTCTCTGTAGTCTTGACTTCTGGTCATAGAGCAAGGCTCGAACCACCTTTTCTGAGTTTATGGTATATTTCATGTATCTGTTGACAAAATAGAGCGAATTCTCTTTTGTGATCTAGTCCAAAACAAGGGTATCATTCTTTAGCTCGCATATGGTAGTCTATTCGTCGGAGTTTATGATGGCGATGTGGGTGGCTTCTTGCAAGCTGCAGTAATCGTAATAGAAAATCCTCTTGAGTACTGGGTACCTAAATGGCCTGAGAGCTACCAGTGGACAATAAGCAAGGGAATGAGCCCAAAAACAACTGAAGCTATCACGAAAAACGCGAATTTTATGGTGTTAAAACTCACAGGGTTGATTTTTACCAGGATACATTCTCCTTCAGCGTCACTTGGGATGTAATGGAGTTAAGCAGATTCATTTTTCGCTTCTTACATCAAACTTTCTTTTAATGAATTATTAACAACTAAGTCGATCATAGATATAAATAAGTTTAGACTTGGAAGTATAAATTTTGCTGCTTTGAACTCAAATCGATAGATGTCTACAGCTAGCTAGTAAGTTATTCAGGCTCTAATGGTTATTTGATGTCCAAAAGGAAGATTTTAGTTTACCAACTTTTGCGATAAAAATCATCATAGTCCTAATTTTTCATGAAATATGCATAAATGACGTTTAATTCGTTGTTAGACACTACTTTTGTGTTTTAGCCTAACCCCATCCCAAATCTTAATTTTTGAAACCTCCTTGAGATATAGAGCATGCCTAAAAACAAGTTAGATAACATCAATATTAAACAAAAAGAGCTTATAAACTTTGCCATCGTTTATTTGGAAAATGACGAATAGTTGTGTCCATGTTACTGACTTCATTAATAAAAAAAAGTCAGCGAAGCTAATCCTAAAAATATTCCAACCGTTTAGTTCGATAGTTATAGTAGTCTTAAATTTTATTGTGTTGCGAGAACTGCTAGCATTCTAATAATTAGAGAAGAGCAGGAAAAGATTAAAGTTCAAATAACCGAAGCTAAGCACAAAACTCAAAATCTGGTATCTCAGAATACCACTATAAATACTCCAGCTTAATTCTTAAGCACCAACTTAAAGGTCTTATTTGTTTATAAGGTCTTTTTCGAAGAGTTAAGCTCAGCTAAAAATAGTTGAAAAAATAAAATTGAAAAATTAGAACCAAATGTTGATTAATAGTGTCGGAAGACTCTAGCCGTCCTTCGCCAAGTACTTTTTTTTATTTACAATCAAGTAAACTTCTTGGTTGCTGTGGTTGAGGGGTCAAGTTCAATGATATTGCCCCAAAAAAAGAAAGCTTTTAAACAAAAATAGTGTTGATTTGGAAACAAAAGTAATCAAAGGAAACTTCTTATATTTGTAGTTTTTAAGCAATGTTTATCTCTTATTTACCTATTTATAGCTGCATAAAATAAAAGGTCTTTCCAGCATGAAGAAGAATTCACATACAGGCATTTTATTTTTATTTGAAACACCAAAATTAACAAATTACAAGTTTCAACTAAGTAATTAATACGCTATCTAAATGATTTTTAGTCTTGGACAGAAATCAAAAACTGTAATATTTTTGATGAAAGAGTTAGGGAGCTCTACCCCCCAGCTTGATCGATGCTAATAGTCGGCAAAATTACAATGCAAATACATACAGAATCAAAGCTCAGTTCTTTTAAGGGTATTTCTATCACAGCCAAATCGTTAGGAGCTACAATAAAATCTTTTGGAAGGCAAATATGCAAAAGAAAATGCAAGAGAGATCTATTCCTAGTAGAAAAGCATTCATCCGAATATAATTCATCAAATCTATCTGAAAACATGAAAATCTGGGATGAAACCACTAAGAGAGCTCAATCTAATCATCAGGACTATCATAAAGATTTGATTTGTCTAAAAGATCTTTTCCCAAAAATGAAAGCTCAAATCCGTATAGCAGTTAAAACCACATACAAGACATAATTGAGTCAAGTATTTAGTAAATTAGCAATTGAAGTCGAATAAGCTTTCCTAACTTTGTGATTCTGCTGAATTGCACACTATTAATAAGAACTATCAATAAAGATCCTAGTCATGGTAATCATTTTTCATTGAAGCTTTGGCTGATTAGCAATAGAATATTCTTTATATTACCTCTAATAATCGTGATTTTGTATATTCAGAAAGCTATCAACGTAATATTTATTGATGTCCTTAGATAATTAAAAGCAATCCATTTACTTTCCACTTAGCAAAGGGCTGATCGGTTACTAAAAACTTGAAGAAGAGTACCCGGATGACCCTCTTGCTCATGTCCATAAAAACGAAGCCATTATACAAATGGGGTAAGCTTTCGAGGATGATATATTCAAGCTTTCAAAAGAGGCAGTTCCGAAAGGGGTTGTCATCAAGAGGCTCAAAGATATACTTTAGGTGGGCTCTTCAATCAAATAAGCCAAATATATTAACTAATCCTAGTGCTGCTAGCCTCTCAAAAGCGCCCTAATGACGAATACTCCTTCCTATATTTCGTAGCTAAAAATGTTTCCTTAATGGCACTTCCTGTATTTAATAGAGCCACAGACCATCAATTAGAAAGGGTATTATCATGTTGCAGTAGTGAAGTAAGGAAGAATCATCAAAAAAACTATTGACGATTATGTTTATTACGATGAACAGACCAAAAGAATCTATGCTCATCCTTTTTTAGAGGATAAGCCCTGGATACACATTATACTGAAGACTTGGGCCAAAATAAATAAAGGTTACTAGAATATTCGCATGCCTTTGCCCTTTCTATTTGTTAAGGCTTTTACCTTTCCTGATTGGGGAGTCTTCAACCCTAGTCTCTAAAACTTGTAAAGCATAATAAGGAGATTCAGCTCAGCAAATAAAAAGGATTTCATTTTTATTGGCAAAACAAAAGACAGTCCAAAAGTAGGTCTTTATGGCTTGATTCCCAACTGTGCCTCCTACATTATAACAGGCTACTATCAGTAATACTAAAACATCTTCATGAGTATAAAGTCTTTCGTAGGAGACAAATGGAACCAAAAGTTTTCATAAAAATTCGTAAAACTGCCGAGTTAGAAAGCCAATTTGGCTGAAGATGAGTTTATGATTCCCATGAAGTAGTTTATCAACATCTTTCATCTGATTTACTATACAAGTAACAAATTTAGCCTCAAAAGTCCAGTCCATTATAATAAACTGACCTTAAATCTTGATGCAAGGGAGTCAAAGGCCAAGTTAATTAGGATTTAAGTGCAAGGAAATTAAAAAAATGTTGAAGAAAATGTCAATCTTAATTTGTACTTTCCAACTGTCAAAACCTTCGATCTAGCTAACAAACGAATAGATTACAAAAAGGAAGTGGCTATTCCCTACTGTAAGGTACTTCTTGGAAGAGAAATTGAAACCCCAAATAATCATTAAAGCAGCTATGCTGACAGTGTTAGAGAAAAGTTACTGAAAAACGAGGGTAATCACTTTTTGGCACTTTCCAACCATAAATATGAGTTTGTTAGGGGAGACTATGTCCTAGGCTATTCAAGTGATATCACTTATCATTTAAAACTCAAACCTGGAAGCTATATTCTAAGACTTAAAATCGAAAAATTGCAGCCTTAATACCGAACCTTACTCAATGTTACTTCTACTTGTCCAGTGAAGCTCAGTGAAAACAAATTTGCATCTAATGACTAATCTCTGTTTTTAGCAGAGACTCTTTCTAATAAAGCAAGAGTGGAAGAAAAGAATATAATATTTCCGAATTCGAACATTAAGCATACTTGGATTATGATGAACAATGACTTTAATCAATTAGGCTATGGCTCCATTTTGTTCCAGATTGGAAAAAATGATAACAAACGCCTAATTATTGACATCGACAGCAAGTAACTTTATTTGAATGTAGGAAAATTAAAGAAGGTGGATATAGACTAAAGAACAAGTAAGCTCTATACGAAAGCAGACACAAAATTGAGCTAAAGTAAAAAGAGTGCAAAATATTGATTTTAAAGGAAGACATAGAGTGGAATAAAGGTCAAAGGCAGTGGCCACCTGCAGGAATACATCTTAAATTCAATACTCTGCCTTAAAAACTTGATTCAGTCACAAAAATTTGATTTAAATAGCCTGGATATTAGCCTTTCATTAAATCTGATGAGAGATTATAGAAAATCTACTGTTTTGGAATAGGAGAAGTTATCAGCTATCTTTATAATATATTGTATAAAATTTGAATTGCATGGACGATACTATCCAACTCAACACCCATCTTCATTATGGAGCCATAATCCACATTTCGTGCTTCAGAGAGAAGACCAATTTTTACATGTACTCCAACGGCATTTCTTTCAAAAACATTATTGCATTAGCTGCTGGATAAGGGCCTACATAGGCTAGTATGGCACTTTTTAAAATCACACCTAGCATTAAATTCCAGTCAGAATAGTTTTTACAAAAGCTACTCAAAGAGCGATACTAAAGCTAAGAAGCCATAAAAGTTTCGTAATAGCAAATAAAAGTGTTTATCGACCAATTTTAGTTTTAGCTGGGAGAAAATAACAACCTAGTTGACCAGCAAAAAAAGTTCCCTATCAAGTATAACTAAGATTTTATGCTTCAGCATGTCTACAGCTCAAAGTACTTGACTTACATAAAAAACGAAAAGACGAACTAATATATCCTTTAACTCATGGAAATACCCACTAAATTCAGCATCTTCAACCTTGATTCTTGCTTCAACTACCAAAAAGATATCAATACTTACATACCTTTCAACTCAGCTGCTTATCTTAACCTCAAGATTTATGTTGGCTTGTAAATCAAAGATTTTTATCTCAATTTCAAAAAATAGTCAATTTTCGATACCTGGATAACTTCTGAGGAGTAAAAGCAACAGATTTCAATAGGACTTTACCAAAGTGCAGAGTAGCTCTAATACAAAGATCTTTGCTATGGAGACACAGTCTGGATTTTCCATCTTTAGTCTAGTTCTTTCGTAAAGCTCTTTGAACCAAACGAAATCTAAAGTTTTATTTTGAAGAAAATAAGTAATTTATAGGCTAAATAGACTTTTCTTTGGGAAGGATGAAAGATGGGTAAGAAATGAAGGAATAAAGAGCCATAATTGAAAATGTCTAGTCTCAAATATTTTTACAAAAAACAGAGAATGAAACCTCAGCTGAAAAATATGGTTTATGGAAAATAATTTATGCCAAATAAAAGCAAACTACTGCAATTAACAAAAGAGATCATGGAGATCGCTTCCATGGTGGAAGAATCAGGTTTGACCAATAAGTGAGATTCTACAACATCAGGCATCAAGTCTATCTTTCGATAAGGAAAGTTAAAGTAGGTAGAAACAAATTCAAATACGTACTAGCCACTTAGAAAAACTAAGAAGAAAATACGGCATTCAGGATTATTTCCCTTTCTCCAAAATCTGTGTTTGTGACAATTGAGGATCTTTTTTTGATTCAACATGTGCTTTCAGAATGTTACTTAACTCTAGGCGAGCCTTTCAAGATAAACTAAACAAGAGCTGACTTGATCCCCTCAACTGACTACAAAAAAGAAGACAATTTTAAATTTACAAAAATTTAGTTTAGTCAGTAATGGTAAAACAACAATATAATGAGCATTCTTCCTTTCTTCAGAGAAGGAATCAAGGTTTTTGCAGAAAATGAGCAAAAAATCAACGCCAGATAAGATGTTATTCTTTAGCTTTTAATCGAAAATTTGATTTAGCTACTTTCTTTCAGCTATGATTTAACTGAGGGATTTGAAGCCAGTTCTAATAAGCTAGGTAAAATCACTTACAATCACTCTCAAATTCAGAAATTATTGAAATAACAAGGAATAATTTAATCTTTAGTTCTTCTCTTATCTCACATTAATCCAAGAATCATTTAAAGGTAAGCTTTTTCATAGTTCAAAGATAGCTTTAGGGTTAAAGGATCATTAAAGATTGTCAAAGGCTTTTCAGCTTAGCTTTCTAGTGAAAAAAAGACTATTGATTATGATTCACTAAAGTTAAGAAAGATAATCAACTTATGCTTCAAAATTTTAAGGAACTGCTGTAAGTAAAATAACGATAATAGTTTACTCCTTTTTAAGCAGATGGGAACTTTTTCGAAATATTTGTCTTTGGAAACTTATGCATAACAGTTTTTTGTTGACTCTTTTTCAAAGCCCATCATTTTATAAAAATTTTCAGCAAAGGAGTTTGACCTAATATTTTTGCAATACATAAAAATTTTCTAAAAAACAAAAGAATATAATCCAGAAATATTCAAGCTCCTAGTAAATCTCATTTATTGTGAATAGACATCTTTTGGAAAAAATCAAATAGAAGCCTATAGATTAATTTTTTAACAAAATATCCCCATTATTTTACCTATTGTAGCCCGTAGTTAGAGCTTTTAGGTCATTTTAGGAGGACAAAGACATTAGCTAAAAACCTTTATCTAAAGATATCCCAAATAAGCAACAGTTTTAGCCGCTCAAATCAATTTTTATGCTTATTTGACCTACGATCGCAACTATGTCTGCTCAAAGAAGATCAAGGAGATCTTTCCCCTATCAATACTTTTAGAGTACATCAAGAAATAGCTGTATTCTGAAATAAAAGCAAGCTTAATAAATATCTTCACTCACAGCTATCTTAACTAAAGACCTCGCTATCTTAAAAAGATGCAAAAAGTATTTCCACTATATGGGATAAAAACAAAGGAAGCTTTCAAAAATAGTCTATAATCTCGAATCAGGCTTAAAAATAAGTAAGATATGAAAAGAAACTATGAATACTAGTTAAAAGAAATGCAAATCACTGGGATAAGTCAAAATGGTATTAATGACATCATGAGTTGCATTGAGCAAAAAGACTATATAGAAACTGAAGATCTTAAAGAGTACTCAAAATGGCTCCTAAAGTACATTTCAGACAGCTGCTAAAAGAATGATGATAGGTTCTACAATTGTGATGTTTAGTCATCTCTAATTAGTTTGAGGTATTTGATTGAGCTAGGCCTTTTCGGAATAGAAGAAAATGAGAATATTATAAATTTAATCAAGAAGACAGTAAAAAGAATCGGACAATCACTGCAGCTACAAAATGAAATGAAAATAACTCTCAAAAGCGATAATTTTAAATCCCTGTTGCTCGAAATGATGTAAAAGAATGTCATCAAAAGATTCAACTATTCTGCCAAATTCGACGGTTTGTAAGATCAAGTCGGCCCTTAAAACATCTGTTCCCAGTATGTGAATTACGCTTTTTATCAAAACATCCTACTTCTGTAAAAAAACTCCCAGAGCAGAAGA
>Ga0316217_10007235_pt1 | contig 10680 bp, 14 predicted proteins | sample 1anoAmetaG_FD_203633 | JGI IMG/M metagenome (GOLD analysis project Ga0316217, IMG submission 203633) | Freshwater microbial communities from Trout Bog Lake, Wisconsin, USA - 1anoA | ecosystem: Environmental > Aquatic > Freshwater > Lake > Hypolimnion/Profundal zone | place: USA: Wisconsin... | reverse complement strand
AATCGATCCTGTCTATCTTGATGGTGTGATTGGTACTTCTTGCTACTTTAGAGTTTTGCCGACGCCGCTGCCTGAGGCACTATTGAAGAACAAAAAGATAGTGCACTACTACTTCATTTATTAAACGATTATATAACCAAACCTATCATCTTCCACCCACCCCTCCCCATAGACTGCATCCAATCAAACTTAACACCATGTCTGCCGCCAAATCAGCAATATGAACATTATTCGGCCTCTCTTGCAGAATAGAGTGTTGAAGTGTTAAAGCTACCAGCTCATCTCACCCATGTAAAGTGGCTTAAGGCGATAGATTAAGATGAGTGAGATGGTATAAGAGGTTGTGCGATATTTATGTACCTCTTTCCAGCAACTATTAATGGAAATGTAGTTAGCCAGTAGTAATAACAATGCAAAAGTCTATATCAAAAGGCACACTGCCTCATTAACGCAGAACAGAACACCAACTCAACCATACTTTGAGTCATCCCTTTTAGATGTCCACCAAATACAAAAAGCCACCCACAAATACATTTAGAGTCAATGCTACCACTCTCACCCAACACATCACTTCGCCAGACTACCTCAGATCCATCATCGACCCTAATGCCCAGTACCAGGTCATCCCCTCGATCCCCCAGACCCTGAGTTGGGGCATCGACCAGCTAATCGACGTCGCCATTGAGCTGAGCAGGTACAAATGTTTTTATTTAGGAATAAGATCTTGGATGTGGCGCTTCCTTTCAGAAAACTTGAGACGGACAGTTTTGCCAAATATTACTTTGGGAGGTACATCTTCGTCAACTGCAAATTAGCTGGCATTCGGCTGGCAAGTTCCTCCCAGAAGAACGATAACTAGAAATATTCGTCCTCTAGTCTGTTCAAATGGCCTCAGAAAACAACTATTCGGGTGTATCTATGGGAGGAGCTTAAATAGAGCTATCGAAGACACAAAGTGCCATTTGCGTAAAAAGAACCTTTGAGGGTTGGAGACTTCATTTTGCGACTAAAAAATGCGACATTGGGATTGCCATTCCAATCTGAAATCGACTAAAACAAATAACTGCTGAAAGAGTACAGAAAATAAGGAGTAACAATCCTCTCAGTGCTATAAGACACCTGTAGTTGGTATATGGTGAATTCTGTGAAGCTGAACTCCAAAAACTATAAGATGGAGTCTCCCAAATCCAGCAACATAAGGATCTCTGAGAAAGACATGGTCATTGTGTATGCGGGGGTCAGGATGGTCACCTTTGAGTTTGTTTACCTTACGCTTGCGGTTGTTGCCCATAAGGATAAGTGCCTTAAGGGATCCTAGTCTCTAATGAATGACACTTGGTTGGCTGCCGATTGTTTGCTTCCATAGCATGTTGTCAAACCGCGGCAATACCCATACAACTTGGAAGAGCCATAGATACATGAGATTACATAAGAGGTCCCTCTATCTATCAATGTTTCAAATGAGAGTAGTTAGAGCAAAGTTCTTGGATAGAGACTGGTGGTTGATTCGGCCAAAAACTTGACCAAAAATGAAATCCTGCCCTTATTCAGACTAATCTACGCCTACAAGAACATCAACAAAGGCAGGAAATTCACAGTCCCGAAAAGCATCAATACCATTTTCGTCTTAGAATTGTAAAACCTATCAAAATTTACAGAAAAGCCTATATAGAACTTCATTCAGGTCTACCAATCCAAACAATAGCCAGCGGGTTGTGTCATTCATCCTTCCATAACCAAAATGCACATTTTTTAAAGTCTGTAGTCGCTTATTGAAAGTTCGCCTCGTACTCCAATCTACCTTTATTCCGATATCTAAGAGGAGTTTTTCTAGCTTTAGCAACTAGCTACCACAAGGAATAACGTATTCGTATGCAGTCAATATGTTCGACTGATAGCAGACAGCGGATCTTCTTTGTCCCGGTTCCAAGAAATCAAAGCAATGGACGAGTTCGTAAACTAGGCGATGTAGTTCAGAATCCACCACATGCAGTAGCTGCTGAAATTGGCGAGATCCCAAAAGTACCGCCTGAATGTGAAATGCCTAGTGGATGCGATAGCTGTGCAGCTAAAGCAGAAGCTAAGGCAGTGCTTTGTGCTCACTCCCTTTGCAGAATACATTATGTCCAGAAGTTATGAAGAAATTGGGAAGGAACTGGAGCAGGCTGAACATAGTATGGCTGTCAACAAGGAGGGTATCAATGAGCATAGGAATTAGGACAACCTTAGAATCGTGGCTGAGACAGCACCCAGCTAAGACAAGAGGCAAGAAAGGATTAAATTCGCCCAAACCTTGGAAAGGGCTAAGCTGAGGAAATAGGCATACTTGAAAACTTCTTACTTCACTTGCCACTTGTGCACAGCTATGCTCTAGAAATAGTTCGTTTTACGCTGCTCCTAATGTAAGACGATTACTTGTTTCCCGTGTATGGAGAAGGTGCTGAAAGTAAAAGATAACAAAGATTCAAAGTGGTTCCAAAACTGCATATCCTGCAATATAAAGCTCTGTGATTGTAATAAGTGTAAAGAGAGAAATGGCTCAGCGAGGCCCACTGACCAGAACCAAAACACCTAAGACAAAATGTTTGAGGAAAACAACTACAGTTGCAAACATTGCTAGAGTAGTTCTGAACGTATGAAAAGAATCACTGTACTTTGCTCGATATGTAATAAGAGTGGCGGATGTTGGACCTGTGCAAAGAGAAGATTACAAATATAAAACGGCAACGTATTTAAGTGTGATGGCTGCATCCAAAGGTAGAAGTAGCTGGAGTAGCAAAGGCAAAACGAGCTGCTAGTTGCTCAGTTCAGGAAATAAGCAACTTATAACAGTGTTCATGAATCACAAACTTCACAAAAGGATATAGAGAAGGAGAAGTAGAAAGGTAAAAGTTCAAAGAGTTTCTCCAGAGATAGCTCTTTCATGAAATATGAGAAGCGTGAGTATAGATTCTAGAGGAAATAGGATGCAAGAAAGAGGAAGTAATCCAGGTAGAAATCAAGAGAGAAAAAGAAAAGAAGGCAATCCTCCAGTTCCTCTTCGTCCAGTTCCTCTCGTTCCTTTTCAAGTTCATCCAGTTCAAGCTCAGGCAAGTCGTCATCCCGATCAGCAAAGAGACAGCCAAAGAGGTAAAGAAGAGAGTCACCACCAAGAAGAGGTGCAAATTTGAACATTCGCTATGTCAAATTTAACAGCCTTCCTCAAGAACCCAAACACAAGTAGTAGAAGTCATCTTCATTTCGCAATAATTTTAGATAAGATCGATTCGGCTAAAGGCCCGCATACAAAGGGGTAAAGCCAAATTTTGACAGACTTGAATCCAAAAGAAATTAGCCTACTGGTGAAACGAGCTCCAAAGGTTTGTGGGGTGGGAAACCTAAAGCGTCCAAGTGGGTAGACTAGGGAAGCAACATGGAAAATAGAGATTCCATGATTGACGAAGGAAAGGAGTAAGTTCCTGAATAAAATGGAGCGATTCTACCTTTTTTCAATGCGGGCAGCAACCCTGACCAGGTCTTCTAATACTGATGTAACTACTCTTTATTCATTTTTTGAAACCTTATAACAACATTAATGCCAGCGTCTACTGATATCAACCATAATGAATGCCCAATCCACTAAAATCACTCTACCCTCTTCATTGATTCAAATCGAACTCAAACTACCCCTCATCCTTGAGGATGATCTTTCCTCTCATTGGCATATCATTAACGAACTCTCCTCTCACCTTGTCTCCACTGGCCCATTCGTAAGTCCCGATATTGCCTTACTTCCTGTTCTACACCATCGCTCCGTCGTATTTATCAGAGTTGTAGTACGTAATGATACCTGAATTAGTCTTTAGTTACCTGTGCCGTGTTTGTTGCCGTTTTCCCAGCGTCCCCGGTACTGAGTTTTGTTGTTGGCGTAGCTGTAGACTCCGAATCCTTACCTCAGTTCGCCTTTGAACTCTCCTTAGTACTTATCCCCGTTGCTGTAGACGACAACTCCGTCGATAAATTAGCCGTTTTCCCAAACTCCTTCGAAGACAGTACCACTGAAGATGGTAAGTTTGCCTTTGCCGTGTTTTTTGTTGTTGCTCCATGCGCCTACGTACTCTCCGTCTGCACTTTTGAAGGTTCCGAACCCTTCCTTGATGTTGTTGTGCCACTGCCCTTCGTAGTAATTGTCTTTGGAGTAGTAGTATTTTCCATGACCCTGCTTGTAGCCATTCATCCACTAGCCTTCATAAATCACGTCTTATCTGTAGCTAGCAACCAGTGGCTTTCGTAGTAAGGTACCTTTTCCATGCTGCTTGCTACGCTTGAACTCTCCTCTGTACTGCAAATTGTGCTTAGCAAAGTCATAGACTCCACTGCCTTCAATCCATTTCCCATTCCAGGTACCATTATACCGGTCTCCGTTTGGAAACACATATTACTTCTACTACCCCACAGCTCCCAAACCAACTCTGCGCTATCTCTGCTCCACTTACCATGGATTTTCGACTTACTTTATTATGTTGAGAGCATTGCCTTCTACTCCTGGACGTGCAGTTTATGACTCAGTTCGGGTTATTGAATCCCTTCTGAATTCGTCGGAGGGTCGGAATTGCTCACTCATGGAGTTGGTTTTGTTCCTTTTTGCTTTCTACAGCTACAGTAAAGCTTGCTGCTGAGCATTGGAAAGTTTGGGGCTTTTCGAACGTTAGATCTCTTTATTTGGGTTTAGAGGTGGTTGACGAGCCCTTTATGAAAGATTCGTTACATTGGAGATTTGGAGTTCATGGAATTCCCAGTGAGCTCTGCTCTGAATTCAGGACTATAGAATTTGGCAGTATGTTTATTGGCGACTTAGTTAGGATCTTCCTAAAAGTACTAACGACCTCTGATTGAGGTGTCCGACACTATAACTTCTTGAGGCGCATTTTTGCCATAAGGAGACTCCTTAACGACATATTTGGAAGGCGGAGAAGACGCTTGCTTTTTCTTTATCATTCCTTTATAACTATGAGATAAATCTCAGCTTAGTTGTGTAATATCGCAGAAAAGATTTCGAAGCCAAAGATTTACTGGCCAACCAAGGTAAATAAAGTCTATCACAAGCAGAATCAAGAAATATAGGATATATAGTAAGATTTGTATTGAATTTGCTAAGATAGAACTAGAAGCGAATCAGCGGAAAAAGCATTTCACTCTCACCTTTTCGTGATGCTTTCTGATCATAGAGTGCAGTTGGTCGACAATTTGCGAAATCGTCTACTTTTCGTTAACCATCTGTTTGATTCCGAATAACTCCTTGATGGTGTTGTGGTCCTAAAGCCCAGATACGAGCTCCCCCTTCTGGTAGAATCCCTGCTTCACAGTCATATTCTGAGCCAGTTGAAAGTCGAATCGATGCTTCAACTCTGACCAATTGCCGACGACATACAAAGGTGACACTCTCTACATCAAATCATCCTGAATGTCGATGAAAAGTTCGTAGAGCAGATTGCCTGTGGCTTGGACGTTGCGGATCAAAATATCATTGTTTTTGTGGGAGAAGATGTTTGCTAGCATTGGAGCATCAAAGAGCACATTGTAGAGCACTAGTTTGACCAAAAACAGTGAAATTAGTGCTGTTTTTTAGAGCCACCTATCTGCGCTCACATACCCATGAAGCTAGCTAACACTCATAAGGTTCATCTCCTCTGCAGTATATATACAATGGAAGCAACTGAAAGAACCATGCTTGCAGAGATAGTAAAGAAGCTACCCAAAATTTTCATTACTGGTTACAATCCTCAAAGAAGTCTCCTTCAAGCACTAGAGCTAAATATTGAGTATTTTTTTCATGTACTTCAGCTTTTCCTTCCTCAGTTTTGTATCATCCTTGGGGCTGGGATACAAGTCGAAGTTGTACTGTTGCATGAGTGCATTGAAGAAAGGTTTGGAGTGCTGGATGATGATTTCCTTGAGTTGTAGCAGCTTCTCTTTGAGCTGCCCAGCTACATATTTCTCAAAGTTCATCTTTCTGAAGTCCCTCATTCGTGCGTTGTACTTCCTCAGGTAGATCGTAAACAAAACGACGTGGGCTACCTTCCTGAAGTTGAGTAGATTCATCCGAGCTCGTGCATTCTTCTGGCTGCGGTACATTTGGAAGTACTAACGTAGCCTCTGCGGTTGTTGCTAGCTAGGGTTCTCTCTCTTTCTTGTTTACTTTGGCCTGCCTCTTTCGATGATTGGAAAAAACAAAGAACTCTTCTCCTCTGCCTCCTCTTCTTCGGACTGAGAAGTCATACTTTCGTTGCTTTACTATTGCATTATGAAGGAACTGGTCATAAGTGCGCCACTGCGCTTGTTGCTGTCGTGCAGAGAGCGTGCTTGATTCCAGAAAGGCTTGAACAGTTGTGGCTTGTGCTCAACAGCCGAAGATTCTGTGAGAGGTTCGATTTATCTAGAAGGTGCCAAATGGCCAAGAGAGTGAATTTTGCTTCTTTGCGCCATTATTTCGTGCCTGATTTTGCTGATATCTCCCTTCATTCGCTGCACTTCATTTCCCAGGTGGGTTTTGGCCCGCTTGCTTTCCAAACTATTTTTGCCCTTGGACTGTTCTCCCTTGAACAGAGAAGACTTTATGGGCATGAGCTTCAATTTTTTCAGGCCATTAAGACCTGAGACTTTGGATCCAGAGGAATGAATATTGCTGCGCCACTGTTAGATGTGGGTTTCTTACAGTTAGTTCTGTTGGTGATTCTCTGGTTGGGGGTCGTTTCTTCGTTTGCGGATCCTTCCTTTCGGACTGGATAAATAGCTCATAGTTTTATCGTTTTATTATTTATTATGGACTAATAAAGCACCCCAGACATCTTTATGAGCAGATTATTATATTTAGTCTGTAGAGATCGTTGAAAAGCTGAGTTTCAGGGATTATCACCATCTTTTTCACACTTTCCATTGTGAATTAAAAAAGTCATTGATTCATTGATTGATAAATAAGTATATGCTTTGTGCGATCAAGGCTGAAAAAGCTGCTGAGAGAGAGGATGGAGGTGGGGAAAGTAAATGTAGTTGTCCAGCCTCTTTTATAGCCATTTCCCAATTGAAATTATGTTTTTTATCGATTCTGCGTTGCTGTCTCCAAGCAGAAAGGTGTTCACCTGGTCTGCCAACTTAAGTTTGTGATTGTTCGAGGCCAGGTTCTGGTTTTTGGCTTCCTGCAAATTCACGAATGCTATGATGCTCATAACCTTTTCTAGAGTTTCCATGCGGCTGGGCTGAATAGCTAAAGATTTACTTAACGTTGGACCAAAGGAATCAATTATAGCTGGGCTGACTCAATCGCCAGCTAGAGTTCCCCATCCTTTATCAGGTTCACAACCTTCAAACACCGCAAATCAAACATTATCTCCTCATAACGCTTTCCCTTCCGCAATCCTTCGAAGGACTGTAACATCTATATTGCTTCATCTATCTTATTGCTCCTTATTAGGTTTTTTATCTCCAGGCGACTGCAAGTGTTCTCTTCATCGTAGATGTCGTTTTGTTGCTGTAGCTTCAAGGCCGGAATCGAAGCTTCTTGGGCAAAAGTGCGCGCAATGTCAAAGTGCCCCTCAGTGATCAAAAAGTTGTAAACATGCATTTTTATCGAGTCAGGCTCTTCATCTTTTATCTTAGAACCCCATTCCTTCGCAGTGATAGATTGAAGCTCTAAATTGTTCTTACTCTGAGACTAATTCTGATCCCTTTCCTGCCTCATCGATTGATTATATTATAGCTCACAAAACTATAAGTCACCCCATGAATAATTGGGCATAGGTTTGCTAATTTGGTCAGAGCTAACCTTAGTCTTTTGAATGATTGATTATTAAATTCAAAAATATTTTAGTTAAGATCAATTTCTGGCTTTTTCAGATTTCGTTTATTGCGTTTTTATGCTACAAATAGCCTAAAACGCGGTCAATCAATGCATCTTTTTTGCCTTTGTCGTCAAGTCCGTGGATTCGTAAGTAGGTTTTCAAGTCATTCACTTTCACTTCCTTGAAGTTCACTGCTAAAATGAGTCCTTACACTATGGAAATGAGCTCTGCGTGTTTTTCAAGTTCGTTATTGGTGTGCTTTGAGAGAGTAGTTGTAGATTGCTAAACTTTGGCCTCTATTTTGGGTGCTTTAGCTCTTGGCTTTCTGGTTCCCATTTAGTTACATTCTTCTTCCTTTACAGAATAGCCATTTCCTATATTTCCAATAAATCCGGAACCTTCACAGTCAAGCATGACTGTCTCTTTGACCAAATCAATCACGTCCTTAAAGGTATTGAAACCATCAACATCTGGTTCAAGTAGATCAGGACGAAACGTCACATCCTTTTCATTCAGCGCATGAGCCTGAAGGTGGCTGTAGAACTTTTGAAGCGAGGGATTCTCAAAATCTCGGAAATCGAAGTCATGAATTGTGAGGTTGTTGATTAGAAGTTTTGTGACTTGCACCAACTCTGTTGAGATCTACTGTGGCTGCACAACAGTTTTGTCGCCTGTGAAGCTAACCAGATCCTCAGCGAAAGGCAGAATCACCATGTGGAAGCCAGGCGGAGTTTGGAAATGGTCTTCCTCATCATATTTCTAGCTTTGAGGAAAAAGAGCAGCAAATCTGAGTTCTTGGTTGTTGCGAGGCACCAATTTAACTATTCCAACAAGCTGTCCACGATCAAGTTCTGAGATAAGTGCGTCAAAGAACTGTGAGCTTCCCTGTATGTGCTATTAATCAGGGTAAAGGAAATAGCTAGTCCTTATGTTGTGATAAGGCTTGATGAGATTCTTAGGCTTGAAGCCAATCAAAGTCATCCCTGGGGGCTAGAGATTCTTTATTTTGTTCATATCTTCCTTTGTTATCTTTATCTTCTACCCTCCAAGTGGGTAGTAGGTGCCAACTACTCCGTCGAAAAGCACCTAGCCTTTAGCATTTAGCTTCTTTGTCACCCTTTGCAATAACTTGTTTGTCTTCGCATCCACTTTCTTTGCGACTGGTCTTTTTGCTTTTGTATACAGTGAATAGATCTTTACTCCGATTTCTATGTGCTTTTCTTCTCCTTTCTAATTGAGCTCTTTGCCGACCTTCAAGGTCAAGCGGTTAAGTGTCCTTTTTTTGAACTCTTTCTGCCTGAGCCTTTCCTGAAGATCCAGGATTTTGCTAGAGCTATCGAGCACAGTGGAGTTGATTTCTTCGGGATCAAAAGTGATGATTTCTTGGTAGAACTTACGAACATCGAAAAAGCACTTGCGGCTTTTGCGAATAGGGAACAACTAGATTTGAACGTTTTTGGCTGCCAACTCCTGGGCTCTCTTGATTGAGGGTTGCCTGTCTTAGTCTCCAACTGGATGAGGACAGTCTTAGGCGGTAAACAAAAAGACTCTCAGATAGTACTAAGAAGGTTTGCTACATTATCAAATGTTTACATATTGCTTATTTCTGCACCATACTACCACAAAACGTAGTTGAGGGAAACGTGGGTATTGGAAAGTCCTCCGAATCTGGGCTCAAAATCTTTGTAAAGCTGGTATGCTTCTTTGATTCTACGTGCATCTACTTAGCTATCAAGGCTGTGAACTTTGAAGATGTGGCTTTGGTTTATGCTATTCTGTGTGTTTTTCTGCATATGCTGATAATTACGACATTGTAGAGGATGAGCCCGACTTTGTCCGAAGCATTGGCGATAATCTTACGCTGCAGGAAATTGTAATAACCCTCAAATATGAGCTCAAGCTGGGTTTTTTGTTCACCTTAGAGAGGATTGATCATATACTACGAACAGTCAATGATGAAGACAGTGGAATCCTTCTTGGAAGCCTAAAAGTTGGTGGCATCATCACCAAGTCCCAAATCGTCGAGCATTTCCTCAATGTTTTCTTGGTCTGGCTCAGACTTGCCTTCCTCCTAAAAATCCATACCTCCAAAATATTATATCAGAACGAACCAGATTATAAAGGATATACTTCCTATATAAATGTCCATGCAGCTATTATCATCTGCTACCTGCCTAAAGAAATAACTAGCCTTCATTCTCCCACCTGTCCCTGGTTTCTTCCTTACTCTCTATTTTGCACAAAAACAGGCTTTTCAATTTAGACCGCGAAGTCTTTGAAGATTTGCACTCTAGGTTTATTTTGAATGCCAGAGAATGAGGATTGGAAATCAAAGGGATTATAACTTTGTTATAAAGTAGAATAATGTGTCATACAAAGCAAAATATTTCATTTGCTGCCCGATAGTCATTTAATCAGCTTTTCCATAAAAACCCCTTCAAACTCCATGGCAGCATCTTTTCTGCTGTTTTATGTTCTTTCTTGGCTCTAAAAAAACATCTTGAACCATGATCTCAGTTAAGTACGGTATAATCTCCAGTACATCAGGTGTTGAGTAGACACTCAATACGCATTTCAGTTGACTTTAGAGCTCGTTTTATTTGGCTTAAGAAAAAACCGTGGTTCAAACGTTTTTGAATTTGTAAGCCTTTCCAAACCAAAATTATCGTTAATTTCTTAGGATTTGTGATTTCAGGTTCAGTTTTCATTCTTCACGACCCACCTTGTATAAATATATTATTTTGGCATTATTTTTCCTATGCTATTTGCTATCACGGACAGAGCCTGTATTTTGCGAACTCTATCTATCCCTCAAAGTTTTAGGAAATGCCAAAAATCATTTTCTTTTAATCATCGCCAAGAA
>Ga0316217_10007234_pt1 | contig 10681 bp, 15 predicted proteins | sample 1anoAmetaG_FD_203633 | JGI IMG/M metagenome (GOLD analysis project Ga0316217, IMG submission 203633) | Freshwater microbial communities from Trout Bog Lake, Wisconsin, USA - 1anoA | ecosystem: Environmental > Aquatic > Freshwater > Lake > Hypolimnion/Profundal zone | place: USA: Wisconsin... | reverse complement strand
ATGGTGGCCTGGTGGGCTTCGATGGTGGCCTGTTGGTCGGCGGCGAGCAGGAGGGCCTCGCGCAGCGACTGGGGAACGTGGAATTGCTGGACGCCGTAGCTTCCGGTCTTGCGGATGGAGGGCAGAACCTCACCAGCAACCCACTTCTGCATCGGAAGGGCAGCGGCCTTGTCCGACCGGCCCAGGAAGAAATACAGGCCCTGCTCGGAGAGGATCTGCATTTCTTGAGGGCCTCCAGGGGTAGCAATCCGACTGCTACCCTTCCATTCATCAGGAACCATCTGAAAAATAGTGGTTCGGTTGCTGGACACATAACCCAAGGCGTCGGCCACATCCTTGGCAACCCACCAGGGCTCTCCGTTGCGGATGGTCGTCCTGATCGGCGCGGCCCCAAAACTGAACGTGCGCAGGCCGGTTTCCTGGGGCGCAGCGGACCAGGAGCCAGAGGGCGACGAGAGCGTTGCAGAAGATGAGGGGTTCCATCAGCGGACCCCCAAAAATAATTTTTCATCCCCTCTTGCTGGTTGCAGATTGCAGCCGTATATTGGTTGCAGGAGGCAACCATGAACAGCAAGCGAACCAGCCTGATGACCACCTTTGCCGAGCAGGCCAAGGATTACGACCGCCGAGGGGATGTGGTTCTGCGGACCCAGGCCGCGAACTCGTGGCGCGAACTGGCAACCGCCAAGGAAGCCGCCATCGCCTCCGATTACCTGATCTGGACGGGCCGATCCCGGCGTAATCGCCTCTACGTCACCGCCCAGGACGGCCAGGAGTCGGTCAGGGTCGCCCTCAACCCCGAGGCCGCCATCGAGATCAACGACCGGCGCTGGGCTACCGGCGTCACCATGGACCGCTGCTGGATGGGTAAGGGCCGCGTCATCGCGCAGTCTTACTCCATCTGGGACGATGGCAGCGGACAGTGCGTTGGGACGCGCTACCAGATCATCAGCGAGCCGGACGAGGTGTTGCGGTTCTGTCACAAGGCAGAAATCGAACCGCCCTCGTGGATCCAGGCCCAGGAGGTCTAGGCTGCAATGAGCCCCCGCGAGGGGGCTCCTGATTGTGGGGATGGCTCAACCATACAGCTAAAACCCCCGCCAGACGATTCCAGCGGGGGCCCGGGGCCGGCCTCGGCACCGCCCCGACAAGGTGGCTAAACCGTGGCGCCGGTGGCATCAACCCAGGTGGGGGTCAGGTTCTTGAGCCAGATGGGCTTGTTCAGCGTCGTGTCGTAGAGGTTCATGCCCACCACCAGGCCGGTCGTGGGGCGCCCGGCGGTGGCCACGGCGGGGGAGATGTCAACCGCAATGGCAGAGCCGGCGCTGATCAGCGGGACGGCCATCATCGCGTCGGGGAGGAGAACAAAGCCGTTTGAATCGGCCTTGGCGGTCGTTCCGTTTTGAAGCTGGTAGGTGGCACAGGGGGTGCCGAAGAGAAGCATTGAGGACATGGGGGTTCCTTGTGGAAGGTGGGTTGGATGGGAATAGGGATCCGGGCTTCAGCTGCGCTTGCGTCCCTTCCCGCCGGCCAGCGAGGCCATGATGTTCCAGTCCGCGGCGGCCTTCCTCAGGAACTCCGCCTTCACCTTGGGGGAGCAGGCGGTGCAGTGGTTGAGGTAGCCGACGAGCTTGTGCAGGCGCTCTTCCGGTCGGCTATCGCCCCCGGTGTCCAGGGCCTGCTTGAGGGTTGAGCGGCCGGTGCTCATACTTCCTCCCCGGTGAACGGGTGCCGCCAGACGGCGCCGTCGAAGATCACCTCGGCCTCGAGCCAGAGGTCGAGGAACCGGTCGCCCTGCCGGGGAAAGGCCGGCCGCTGTTCGGAGGTTCCGACCTGGCCCAGGATCATCCAGCCACCATTGGCGGCCAGGGCCCGGGCGTCGGTCTCCGGGGCGTCGAACACGGGCCCGGTGGGCACCGGATAGCTGCGGCCGGAGACCACCTGGGCCACGCGCTTGGAAGCCTTCGGGATGAGGAGGCGCAGGTCCTTCTCGCCCGGGGCGAGCGGGTTCCACCGGCGCTGGTCCTCGGCCGTCGCCGGGCTCATGGGCGCCGCCGCGGGGGCCGGCGTGTCGGCCAGGGCGCTGGCGATCTCCGCGCCCTTGCTGGCGGCCAGCGCCTCGTCATAGTCGGCCTGGAGCTTCTCGATGGTGGTTTCGGTCATGGGGTTCTCCATGGGGTGAAGGTGGAGGGCGGGCCGGGCCCGTCAGGGGCCGTCCCTGGTGGCCTTCTGGATCAGGACCGCGGCGCCCTTCTCCGGGCGGATCCCGCCGGGCCGCACGGTCATGGACTCGATGAGGGCTTCCACATCCGAGCGCCTTAACAGGATCCGCCGCCGGCCCGAAGCGCCCCGGGACTCGATGATCGGCAGGGCGGGGCGGAGGTGGTCGCAGAACCTGGTGCGGAAGTAGCGGGGGGTCATCCCGAGCATGGCGGCTGCTTCGTCGGTATGGAGCATGTCGTTCATGAAACGAACCCCTGCTGTTTCCATTTGGCGAGGTCTTCCTCGATGAGCTGCCACCAGCCGCACGGGGCCCGCTGCACGTATTCCAGCGCCTGGGTGAGGCTGTCCACCTGGTCGTCGTGCGGGCCGGAGGGGAACATCATCAGCTCGTCCAGGAAGGCGTCCACCCACTCGGCGCCCATGGGCAGGTAGATCCGCCCGGCCTCGCAGGTGGGCGTGATGGCATAGGCCCGGCTCACCTTGTCCTTGTCGACCTTGATCGGGATCACCGGCAGGCGCGTGTCCCGCTGCAGTTCCTGGATGAGGGACTGGCCCGAGGCCTTGTCCTCCACCAGCACCGCGGAGGGGGCCCACTTCCCCGCCAGCTGCACCACCATCTCCTTGAGCCGGAAAAACTCCACCTTCGAGCGCCAGAGGTCCACCAGGTAGAACCCGGTCTTCGTGACACCCCAGACGGTGGCCACGCTGTAGTCGTTCTCGGCCCCGGTCTTGAAGGCCGTGTCCAGGCTTATCACCACCTGGTCGAAGGGCGGGGGCACGGTGAACGGCTGGAACCATTCCCGCTTGAACAGCGCGCCTTCCTGGCGGGCATTCCAATCGCCTTCCAGCCAGGCCCGCACCAGCCAGGAGGGCCCGGAGGTCCTCAGCCGGTCCATGTAGCCTGGATCCTTTTCCATCAGCAGGGCGTTGTCCTGCAAGCGGCTGGGGATGAACACCCGCATGGCGCCGTCCGGGCCCTGGAAAGGCACCAGGGGCTTGGCTGGATCGATGTACCGTTCCTTGATCCAGTCGTGTCCCTTGCCCCCAGGATTGGCCGACAGCAGGAGCTGGCAGGGGACACCATGGACGGACCGCAGGCAAGCCCTGAGCATGTCCAGGGGCTTGGGCGAGGGGAAGTTGCCGGCCTCGTCCACTCCCATCCAGGTGTAGGCGTGCCCCTGGTACTTGCTGGCGTCCTCGTCGGCGTCCAGGAACCTGAGCTTCAGACCGGCGCCGCCGGGCATCTGCCACGTCTTGGAGCTCACCTTGAACGTCGCCCCGACCGCGGGGAACACCTCCATCATGCGGTTCTGCACTTCCTCCAGCTCGCTCATGGAGCGCCGGAAGAGGATGCCGCGGGCGTTGGCCCCGTACCGGAAGGCGTGAGCCATCCAGGAACCCATGAGGCCGTCGGTCTTCCCCCCGCCCCGGGCCCCGCCGAAGAGGATGTCCTGCACCGGGCAGGACAGGAGCAGGGTCTGCGGGCCCGGCTGCGGCTTCCAGATCACCTCGAGCGGCTCGGCAGTCATTTCCCGCCCTCCTCGATCACCTGGGCGGCCCGGGTCGCATACCAGGCGGCCTTGCGCAGGTCGGCCGCGGGGCTCCCCTTGCGGTTGGCGCGCCAGGCGTATTTCAGGACGTTCCCCCGGCAGTAGTCCACGAAGGGCTCGTCGCCCAGGGCCGCGCGGATCGCGTCGATGCACTCCAGCCCGGCCTCGGTCTGGTAGTGGGGCGGATGGTCGATCAGGTCAGGCTGCATCATCGTCGCCTCCGGTCCCCTGCCATGCCTTCCAGTCGCTCAGCCGCATGATCACCAGGTCCTTGTCATGCCGCTTGCCGCGCACGTGGACCACCACCAGAGGCGTCTTGCCGGCCGGGGCATTGCGCACCGCCTGCTCCATCCAGTCGCACGCCACGAAGGCGCCGCGGGACTTCACCTCAGCCGAGAAGGGGCCGTCGAAGTGGACATCCTCACCGGACAGGGTGCCGATCCGCATCCCGCCCAGGAGCTTGGCCACCGCCCGCTCTGCATCCTTGCCCCGGTCACGATTGCTGACCATCAGAACCCCCTCCAGCCCAGCAGGAAGGCCCGGGTGCCGACCCGCATGGTGAGCCCGGACAGGAAGGCGAACCCAACCAGGAACGCCAGGCCGCCGGCGAATTTCCCCAGGATCCTCAGAACCTTCATCCGACCACCTCCTGGGGCTCCTGGGGCGTAACGTCGATTACGGCCGCGGCCTGGGCCTGCCAGTCGGCAAGGGTGGGCGCCTGGCTTGGCACCTCCACAACGAAGCGCAGGGCGCCGCCGTCCGGGCCCTGGATCGTGAGCGGGGCATAGAGGCCCAGGAGCTTGGCCCGGTGGTCCATGACCTTCAGCAGCGTGTTGATGGCCTTGTCCTCGCCGGAGCTGATGCGGGCCTCCAGCTTCTTGGTGAGGAAGTCCAGGCGCTGCAGCTCGAGGGTCCGAACCGCGTCGGCCGGCTCCTGGATCGTGGTGACCAGGGCCTCACGCACCAGCTTGCACGCCGTGCTCGTGACGATCCCCAGGGCCTTGGCAATCTGCAGATAGGTGTTCCCCTTGCGGCGCAGCTCCAGCGCCTGCACCTGGCGCTCCTGCTTGCGGACGGTGGCTTTGCCGGCCTGCTGGCGCATTACCCGTTCCTCCCGTTGCGCATGGCCTCACCGACGGTCCGCATGATGTTGCCCTGGTTGTGCTTCCACCAGGTGGCGTCGGTCACGCCATTGAGGTGGAGGTGAATGTCACCCCCGCCACCGTCCCCGCCCGCGGCGATCATCTGACGCATCCCCTCGGCGATAGGGGCGCTGAGCACCATTTCGTTCTTATGGATCATCGCCATCTGGTTGGCAGGCACGTTATCCCAGCCGCCCTCGGCGTAGGCCATGACGCCGGCATAGGCCACGCCCGCAGCGGCCGGGGCCAGGAAGGGCCCGACATATGGGATCTTCACGGTGGAGTCATAGGCGTGGCCGGCAGCCATCCTGGCTGTCGTCAGAATTTCGGTGGCGTGGCTTTCCTTGCTCATCACCGCCTGTAGCACCATGGCCTTGACCCAGTTCAGGCCCATGTTGATCAGGGTCTTTTCAAGCACGTCACCCATTTGGCCCATGGCGGCCTTGAAGCCGTCGGTGAGGGTGAGCTGGCCATGCAGCATCATGTGGATGCCCTGGTCCCAGCCCGCGGTCATGTTGTTTATGAGGCTACGATAAATGTTTTCCTGCTGCAGGGCCGCGGCTTTCTGCTTCTGGATCCAGTCCTTCAGCCCCGCCTCTCGGGTCTTCTCGCCGGCCTTCTCTACCTTGGATTTCCCCTCCTCGGTCTCCTTGGCGGTGCCGATCTCCAGCCGCACCTCTGCCTCGCGCCTCTTCAGATAGGCTTTTTCCCAGGCCTGCTCTTCCTTGAGGGAGGCCGCCTCGCCGTGGTCGTCCTTCTTCTCCTTGCCCGGCTTGCCGGGGGTCGGCTTGGCGTCGGGCATGACCTTGCCCTTCCCCACCGGCTGCTTGTCCCAGGTGCCGGCTAGGCTGTCGCCCAGGCCCTCCCAGTCCAGCTTGATGGATTCCGCGGTGGCCTTCCAAAGATCCTTGCTGTCCTGGGCGCTCTGCTTCATCACCGCGGCCGCCCCGCTGAAGTCGCCGTGCAGGGCCTTGGTGATGGCCTCGCCCACGCCCGAGAAGCCTTCCACCAGGTCGATCACCACGGCTCCGATCACCGTGCCGATGGTCTGGAGGGCGAACCATACCGACTGGAGGGCGGTGGAAATAACCTTGATGGCCACGCCGAAGGCGGTCACGGCAGACGCGCCAGAACCTCCCAGCCATGCGCCAAGGCTGGTCAGAACAGGCATCAGGGCTTCCCCCACCTGGATCTGCAGGGACTTGGTGATCAGCTCCAGTTTCCTCATGGATTCCTGGTATTCCCGGGTCTTGGCCACACCATCAGGACCGACCACCAGGTGCAGCTGCTCAGCCTCTTCTTTCGCCTCTTTCAGCCGTTCCCCGGTCATGCGCATGATGGGCAGCAGGTTGAGCCAGCCACGGCCGGCCAGTTCGGTCAGCATCGTGTTCTTCTCCTGGTCGGTTCCAAGGCCCTGGTACTTGGTCGCCATGTTCTCGATGATCTGGGTCATGGGCAAGGCGCCGCCGGCCGCGTTCTTGGTGGCGATGCCCCATCGTTCGAAAGCAGCCCCGCCGGATGCCAGACGGCCCTGTAGCCGCGCCACCGTGCCCTCCATGGTGTCATTGCTCACGCCCAGGGAATGCAGGGCCACAGCCCAGGTGCTGGCGTCCTGGACGCTGGTATTGAGCACCTTCGACAGCTTGTTGATCTCCATCGTCCAGTCGACCGTGGCGCTGATCGCAGACTTGAACATGGCGCCCCCGGCAAGCACGGCGCCCAGGGCAATGAACGGCGCCTTCAGGTTCGTCACCATCTGCTCCAGGCCCTTCAGGGAGCCCGTCATCTCACTGGTAGCGCTCTTCACGCCCGCGGTGGCCTGGCCCAACCCGTCCAAGAGGCCCTGCACCTTGGCGATGATCGAAACTTCAATGGGTTCGGGATTGTCGGCCATCTGAGGACTCCTGATTTCTTCAACGCGAAACCGGACCTTCGAGGCCCGTTAAGGTCACTCTCGGTCATTTAAAGTCCGTATGCTGGTCAGGTAGTCGCAAACATACGCATCTATATGGATAAATTCGATCAAGTAGCCTATTTACTTAAGGATGCTTAATCCAATATGCTTTGATTCATTGATTTCAGGGCTTTTATCTCGTCATCCAGCCGGGCCCAACAGGGTCAATCAAGCGATGAACAGAAAATAAAAACGCCTGTTTTCGGGTCATTCTCAACAGGATGAAGAGGTGGCGAAGGGCATTTTGAGAATCGTCATATTTTTCAATGTTTTGAAGGTTACATAATACACGTTATCTAAAGTTAGCCTTTTGTTTTCAACATTTTGGCACGTTCTCATTATTGTAGTTCAGATCGCACATAGTGCAACTCATCCGGCCTTTGTCGTGTCCTGCAGGGCCCGATCCTTCACCGGCAGGGGCGGCCGGCTGCGCTCGTCCTCGATCTGGGCCAGGATGCCGGCCTCCAGGATCCTGATGACGCGCTTCCCCTTGGGGCCTTTCCGCGTCCGCAGGGCCCCGCGGCGCGCCAGGTCTCCATCCGGCGTGCAGAGGATCCGGCGGAACATGTCCAGGTTCATCCGGGCATCGTAGACGTCCCGGGCCTCTCTCACCTTGAGCCACCTGTCGCCGGTCATGGTTCCTCCCTTTTGGTTGCGATTCCTGGCAGGGGCGTGCGAGAGCGACTGGAGGGGCTCAGACCCGCCCCTTGCTCTGCCTCGGCCCTAGTCAGCCCACCTTCGAATTCAAGGATTCCAGCGCGTTCCTGGCGAAGGTCTTGGGCTTCATCTGATGAGAGGGCAGAGCACAGGGATTCAAGGATTGGATCGAAAGGAATCACTTCATCCCTCCCATTCCCATTCGGGTGCGCAACCCTCCGGTGTCTAAAGACACACCGGGGGTTGCGCTGGCACCAAACGCAACCCTCAAACGCAACGGTTGCGCTCTGTGTATACCCAGTGAGGATGCGGCTTTCAGGGATGAGCAACCCTTCCAGTCGCAACCCTCAAACACAACCCTTACAGCCAGAAATGCCCACACCATGGAAAACGAGTCACACCGCGGGTTCAAGGGATGCGCAACCCTGTTTCGGGAGGGTTGCACTATCCCGCATATCGTGTAGTGGTGCTGATCTTCGAGGAATGCAGGTCGGGGTTTCATGCCGCATCCCCTTGGCCGATTATTGAAACCACCTTGTGCCCTGCGCGGGTTGGGCTCAGGTTCACGGGGTTCAGCAACCCCTTCTCTACCAGCTTGTCGACGTGCTTCTTGGCGGCCTGCCGAGAAATGTCCATCAGCTTCCCAAGCCCGGTAACGTTCTCCGGGTGCTTTTCGGCAATCACCAAGAGGGCACGGTGGTATTCAGGCATTGACTTGGGCCTGGTCCAGATCAGTTCACCGTGGGATCCAATTTCCAGTGCCACCGTGAGGAAGCCGGGAACGGCTTTGACCCCGCGTTCCTTGGTGAACTCGATCTTGAATGCCGCACCTTCTCCACCCTCGATATCTGGCTTGCTGAGGCGGATGGAGGTATCCAGGAAGTCTTCCCGGCGACTGGCGCCCCGCTGGTCCCCACCCTTGCCGGCGTGGTGCACCAGCAGCACGGCATAGCCTTGATGACGCAGGCCCATGAGCCAGCGGAGAAAAGTGTCCTGAACGCTATTGTCGTTTTCGTCGGCGCCGAAGGACAGGGAGCTGAGGTTGTCGATGATGATGAGGGCCGGCCGACGTCCAACCGCCTCCAGGGCATCAAGAAGGGACTGGATTCGTTCCTGACTTTCAGCTGCGTTCAGATTCAGAGGTTTGTCCTTCGTCCACAGCGCCTCGCTGGGCAGGATGGAAAGCCCGTCCGGTATCGCCCCACCAAAGACAAGTTTGAAACGCTCCTGGAGCATCACCGTGGGCATTTCCCCATCGATGAAGAGCACGCGACGGGAACAGGCCACATGCCAGTCGAAGAAATTCTGTCCGCTGACGATGGCGTGGCAGAGTTCCATTCCGAACCAGGTCTTGCCGATTCCGCGAATGGCATAAACCATGTTCAAGGACCCGGTTGCGATGAACGGCGTGACGATGGTTTCCCGGGGTGGGATGTCCATGGCCGTCAGTTCCGACCCAGAAAGCACCAGGTCAAACAATCCTGCGCCCTTGGGCGTCTCTTCCCGGCCTTCCCAAAATGGCGCCGTGGTAATCATTTCCTGAAGGTCGGCGGGGGTCACCCCGGGGGGCAGTGGATCCGCAAGGTCCCACTTGGGGGGGAAGGTGGCCGGTATCTCAACTACCCGGAGGCGGATGCCTAGGGCCTTGAGCTGGGCGGCCACGGCGCCGGCGTAGCTCTGACCATCATCGTCATGGTCTGGCCACATGACCACTTCCCGGCCCTGGAGAGGCTCCCAGGAGGTGCCCCCTGCACTGGTTGCCGATCCGCTGGTCAAAACCGCCAGGCGCGGGAACAGGGCCCGGGCGGCGTCGGCGGCCTTCTCTCCTTCAGAAATGAGCACCTGGTCCCTGTTTTTGTCTTGCAAGTCGGGAAGGCCATAGAGGGGACGGGGCACGGGCGGAGCGGAGGGCATCCACTTCGGCTGGCCATCGGTGCCCCGAAAGACACTCCACCACTTGACGTCCTTCCCTGGCTTGCCTTCCTTATCCACGGTTTCATACCGCGGCCGCTGGAAAAGGGGCCGGCCCTCCTGATCCTGGTATGTCCAGACCTTCGAGGGGCGCCCCGGGGGGGGCTTGTAGGGCAATTCTGGAACCTGATGCATCGGCACCCATTCCAAGGCAGGCTTGGGGCCTGTCCATGGTTTCTCGGGGCGCCCGGGGGCCTCCAGGGAGAAGCGCGAGGCCAATTCCTGACCAGCTTTGCCCTGGGTGAGATCCCGGCAATGGGCCCACCAGCTCACGGCATCGCTCCCTCCGTCCTTGCTGGCAAAGTCTGACCAGACCCCGGAGTCCCTGTTGATCTTGGCGGATCCCCGCCGGGTGTCGGCGCGCTTGGGGTTCAGGAAGAGCCATTCCCGGCCGGAGGGCTGCGCCCCGGGATCCACCTCCCGGACCAGATCTTCAAGGTGGGCAAGGGCGGCGGCATTGATCGCCTTGAAATCCATCACGGCCGCACCCCCTGGGCGCGGAGCAGGGCCAGGGCAACCCCGGCCACCAGGTTGAAGTCCCCGCGGCTGGCCTGGACGGCGTTCAGCAGGGCCTCGGGCGTGGGAAGCACCTCCGTGGCTCGGAGCGCGTCCATCGCCTGGATGGTGAAATGCACGGCCACGGCGCCCAGCACGGCGGTCTCTCGGTGGGCGGTCACTTGGCCACCCCGGGCTTGCCCACGGTCAGTTTCTCGCCCAACAACAGCCTGAGTGCCCGCGCCAGGTCAAGCATGGCCGGGGAGCAGGTGCTTTCCGGGTCGATCTCCACCCCGCCCCGCCCATCGAAGTGCAGTTCAATGACGCAGGCACCCGGGAAGAAGGCGCAGGCCGAATCCAGGACGCCCGGGATCACCTGGGCGGGGTCGGCCATGGAGCGGATGAAGTTGAGGGTGGTCCGCAGCTCCTGGGGATCCCAGGTCGGGAACGTCCGCTTCATGAACGCTGTGAGTTTGGGATCGTCGGCGGGATTTTTGACATGGTGGGCCGTGAGGGGGCAGGCACGCCCAAGGGCCGCGTCAGGGGGGCGCTGCTGGCGCCGGTTGTGGTTGGGGATGCTCATTTGCTGCCCTCCTGCTCAGCCTGCTTGATCAGGGCCTGGGCTTGCTCGAGGCGGGGATCAATTGCCAAGGTTCGCCTCCACTTCCAGTGCGTCACCGATCATCTCG
>Ga0316217_10007233_pt1 | contig 10681 bp, 4 predicted proteins | sample 1anoAmetaG_FD_203633 | JGI IMG/M metagenome (GOLD analysis project Ga0316217, IMG submission 203633) | Freshwater microbial communities from Trout Bog Lake, Wisconsin, USA - 1anoA | ecosystem: Environmental > Aquatic > Freshwater > Lake > Hypolimnion/Profundal zone | place: USA: Wisconsin... | reverse complement strand
CATTTTCTTGGCAAAAGATTGAGCTATAAATGGTGGAGATCTTTTTATGAATAGATTTAGTCAGTAGCTAACAAACCGATAGCTCAAATCATATGTGATTAGTAGCTTAAAATAAATGAAATGAATAAATATCATTTCGAATTAATGTTTTTAAATCTTTCTAAGATCTAATTGCATTTCCTTTTGCTGTTCTACACTCTCGCGTTAATGATGGCCTCTTTAGATGATCTATCTGTTTGTATCTTTATTCTCATGAATGTTTAGGTGAGAGAGCTTAGGTCATCCTGGGTTGAGTAGGAACCATTCGTGGAAATGGACTCCATTCTTAATGACCGTTTCATATCTTTTATTGCCTTTGTACTTTCTTTTAGTTAGTCAGCTTTTTTCTTGGATTGTTTCAAGCTATTGAAAAATAGTTTGATTTGTTTTTGAACATTCTGCAAGTTTTTTTGGTTATTTTATTTGTCGATTACGAACTAGCGCAGGAAATATTTTAGGTTCATTTAGGCACTCACTCCAACACATTCAGGATCCAAAGTAAACTTTATATTTGAGCGGGATAAATATTCAGAGAGCTATAGAAACTATTTCTCTAATTAGTTTATAAGTTATTCATTCACGTCAAGCAACCATCCTTCCAATCGAAAAGGAACATACTAGTAATACAGACGTATCTCTGCTTAGCACTAAAGGACTTGCTTAAGATTAATCAGGTATTAATGTTTGGTTGCTTTTAAGAAATGTACCATTTGTTGAATAGCTTCATACTTTGCCCGAGATGAATGAAAGAGCGTTTTACAGACTGAAGTCGAAGTATTCTCATTAATCACTTCCCCCAATTCTCCGAAAGGGTATTTTGCCCCCATCTATACAATAAATTCCTTATGCATTCAATTAATGAATATTAAAATGATGGATTTTTGAGTAATTGAGCAAAATGGCCTTAATGATACTAAAAATAATCAAACGAAAAAGTTTGCAGCAATCTATTCTGGATTAATGTCTGAGAATAATTTGATAAGAGTTGGTAATTGGATAAAACACTTATTTAGAATCAAATGTAAATTAGCGAAGATTAAGCAAAATTATTAAGCCAATCATTTTTTCATTAAGGGTAAGCTAGTTGCCTCATACAATTGGGCTCTTCGTAATTCTAGCTTTAGTCCAAAAACAATTACTCTTATTGGACTGAACTCACATTTCCAGTGATTCTCCTCCTCATCTTCCGTATTTACTAAAGAGAAGACAAAAAGCGGTTTCTGGGTTCCTTAGTGTGCATTTATTTGAAATGGAAGTCCATCTAAGATGAAATCTGTTTGATTTCGGTTGAACTGCCATTTATATTATACTGGATTATGTCTGAATGTTCAAGATTTTACAAATTAATGATCTTCTACAACATCCTTCTGTCTTGATTGCTCAGAAGGTTCTTCTATAGTCGATCTTTCTCCAGCATATTTTGAGCTTTTTATACAACATCTGAAGTCTACAGGGTTTAGTTTATGCTGAGGTGATATTAAGTCAACAGATCTCTGATGTTTTTTCTTTACTGTTGGTACCTCAATCTCACATTTTACAAGTTACCTTTTACGAAACTAACATTTTTCAAGCCTTACAGTCCTTAAGCTTACTATTTTTGCAGCTGCAGTTTCGCAAATGGCTAGTTTTGCATATTTCTTAGGATGCAAAGTTAACGGTCGCTTACTGATTTGGGAAGTTTTCTATTTTTGATCCCAATTCCTCCTTAAGTAGTATTACAACGCAAAAGAAGTCTCTACTCTTTTTCAGATTCATTGAATTGTCCCAAAATAGATCCAATTAGTTTCCTTTGATCCTAAATGAGCTAAATCTATCTCATTTTCGACGTAAGTTACTTAAAGTCTCCCTGGCGAAGTAGGGTTATCGATTATACATTTTTAATCAGTTTCTCTATGAAATCTTGCATTTATCTTCTTGAAAATTTGCATGCTCTTTATTTATCTTTTTCTTCTAGCTCCTTTCTAAGCCGTAAAATTTCTCGCTTTAGCTACTCACTGTTTCTAGTTTAGCGTATGTTCTTATGGACTGTTTTCTAAATTTTGCGAGCTCTGCAAGCATATTTTAAGGTGTTCAAAGTTTAATCATAGCTCAGAATGCTTGGGGAAATACAGGCAATCATGGCTGTTTTTGTATTTCCTCCCAAAGATTCTTTAAGAAGTCTGGTGAGTTTTGAATCTCTATAGGGAATGAAATTGCCTTTTCTCTTCTCACTCAACAAATTTATGCAGTTTCCAAGCGTAAGAAGAGATCTATTGATATTAGATCCCTATAAATTTCGGATTCCTTTCTGCTAATTGTACACATTCTGACGTTAAGAGCCTGCTAAGTCAACAAAAGACATTTTTGCTGTATAAACAGTATCCTAAACATTCCTCTAAAGTCCGATTTGAACAATAGCATGGGACCTAGAGGAAAACTAATTGGCTTTGGTCTCAGCCACCACACGACGTGTATTACCAAGCTAAATAAGAGATCGTGCAGCCTTGGAACTATGAATCTACATTTACTACAGATCATTAACAACTACTCCGAGAACAGGATCATCCAGGATCTGCAAACTTTCAGAATTTTATTTCAGTAGATCAAAAACCTGTTCGTTGTATATCTAGAGGTAGCTTAGAAATATCTTAGTGTTCTATATGCCTCGGAGTTCTCTACAGAGATGCTCTAACGAAAGTTAAATCAGACCAGGCTGCCAGACATCATCCGACTGCTTACCGAACATAGTATAGCTCTTTCCCGCCCCAGTGATCCCATAGGCGAAAACTGTCGAGTTAATGCCTGAAAGAAAAGTGTCGATCAAAGGCTGGACTACTGAGTCGAAGATGTAAGTGTTATCAATGCTTTCGTTAAATACTTGATCGAGTTGGAAAACTGTTTCCTTGGTTTCGGAGTCTGCGATGGTGAGTGTGGTTTAATTGATCTGGGAGACTGCTGTCGTTCTATTGCCGAAGTTGGATTAACGATCGTTAAGAGGTCTGACTCTTGCGTAAACTTGAAAAGGCTACATGTCGTTAAAATATTATATCTTATAATTTGATGAAGGTGTAAATCAATCGATTCTGGAAAAGCAGGCTTTTCTCTTTTTCTGTTCTCTAAAGATAGACTGTCTTTATCCTCAATCTACTAGAGAAACCAGACTATTTAACTTTTTCTTTGTTTAGAATTCGTCTCATTCAACTTATTATGTAGAGCAACTATCTCAACTGTTCTTGAATACAGCAGAAAACTTAAACATACCATTATAAAAATGGAATTTCAAAGAAAGTACGACCAAATAATATACAACATATCGCAGCTGATTCTTAAGCACAAGTACAAGCGAGCAGTAACAATCAAATAACACAGATAGCCACAGCCGAGTATCTCCAAAACCAAGGTATAACCAATAACTAATTGCTGGTGCTCAAATCATATGCAATATCTAAGTTGGACGGCTACAAGAAGGCTTTGGATGTTATTAAGTTGCAGGATGGGCCATTGATTTCAATGGCTAAGGCGCAGTACGCTCAGCATTTGGATCAATGGTAGTAGGCATAATTTTTCTATAAGAATTTGATTGTAGAAGGTAAGCCCGCAATAGTTGACGCGTTAGCTCGGTCCAATGAAATTTATAAGAACGGAGAAGGCACTTTGCAGGAAGAATCATAAATAAAGAAGATAAGGCTTATAAAGGATAAACCCTAAGAATAATGTATAAAGGCTTTAAACAAGGTTTCAGAGTAGTACAAAGACCTTAAACTAAAAGTTACTGAGGGAAAGGCTTTAAACTAAGAGTTTTAGAAAGTTTGTAGGCTTTTGATTGAGAAGTACGAAGAGATAATTCATGAATACAGACCTAGAAGAGAATTGAGAGTTGCAGTTGAGCAGTTCATACACTATTTATCCAATATTTGATCTTTTCCATTAGTTTGTCTACTTCGAGATTCATTTTTCACTTTTATCAGTGAGGCAAGTTGGTATTTATAATAATTAGAAGTGTTTTTCTAGATGTATCAAACATTTTAAATCGACGAGTAGGAAGAAATCAGCTAAAAACCAAGAAATAACCCCTACTAATGTAGAACGTGGCTTACTCAGTTAGTGATAAATATTCCAATTTCCTCAAACCAAATTTCATCATCAGCGTTGAGGATGAGTATCATGAGCAAGTTGAACCAAACCGAGTGTCGAAATAACAAATATCTGAATCCCAAGGCTCGGTTGGTTCAAATACATATCTGTAGAACGCTTAGAGGTTATTTCAATTTTATTCAGCTTAGGTTCACACCTAAATAAGTAACAAGAATAGTTTTATGAACAGAAAGTAGGTACTTAATTCCAGAAGAAATCAGGGTTAAAGAAAATTGCTCAAATCAATCATAAAAAGCCATAGCCCGAATAAAAGTAATAAGCCAAAAGAGAAGAGCCAAACTAAATGGAACAAGTCTAGCTCAAGAATAATATCAAGTTGTCCACAAAGTAGAACATCCTCTTCCTATATGATGATGATTAAGAGTTAGTCGAGTAGATGAGGTAGTCTCAAGATATTCATATTCCTCATCGTTAGATTGATCAGATCTTTGGACTAGATTCTGAAGTTATCAGTCAGCAAGAATTTATGACCATCACCAAGACTTCTCAGTACTTTGATACAAAAGATAAAGAGACTCTTTTAGCCCAAATGATAACTTGCGTTGAGAGGTTTCACTGCTTGAAAATGGTGATAAAACGGGAAAGTTCAGGAACTAACATGTTTTGGCCTGAATACGAGCTTAAGTTTCACAATGAGCCTGCATTTTGCTTCGCCAAACGAACAACCGCTCGCCCAATCGCTACTTATCTCATATCATTATCAGCAAATGAATTCGATGAGTCCAAAAGTTCTTACATAGGCAAGATAAAGACCAATATAATTGGAAACATACTTTATGTCTTCGGTCCTGGCTTGAATCCAAAAAACGCAGAAGTAAAAGGAGTAAACCCAAGATAGATGTTAGCCACGATTGTGTACTAAACTTCGTTCATGAATCAAACAAAACCTCGGTCATTTACTGTTTACGTAAAGCATCCTGAAAAAAGCTACTTTAGCTTGGTGGGAGCGAAGGTAGGAGAGGAAATCGGCCTAGATGAGCTATTTATCAGCTCATCAGAAAACAGATAGCATATCTAAATATATCAGAACAGCAAACCTGAATGGAATACAAAAGTTGGAGGTTTCATACTCAATTTCAAGGGAAGGGTAAAGTAGGCATCAGTTAAGAATTTCATTCTTGAGGATATGAACGCCAATGAGGTAATGATGTTTGGCAAACAAGCTGAACACCGATTCAGTATAGAAGTTAAAGATAAGCTCAGTCCGCTTGTAGCTTTTGGAATAGCATTATCAACTTTCGACTCTAAATTTTTGTGTGAGTGAGATCACAAAAAAGATTTAAATTTATAATAATCTATGTATGGAAGTAAATTATCATGATTTAAAATTAATGATGTTGATATAGTCAGGTAAAAGATAGTACAAAGTATGAAAGATTGGGCTAATTAATAAGATTTTTTAATTGAATTGAAGGAATACAAAAAACATTCAGAATTTATTGAACATAATTGAAAAGTCATTAGAATGAAAAAACAACGAAAAAAGGCTAAAATACAGTTGAATAAAAGAAAACTATTCAAAAACTCTCAAATAAAAGAAGTACAAGAAATCGTGAACTAAGGTGTCCAGAGGTTGTGAACAAACTCATTCAGGGTCTTGAACAGTCTTTTTCATAGAACATTTTGCATCAATAACTCATATGTGAAGTTATAACAAATCGACTAATCTAAGAGGGAAATGATAGGGAAATGGGCTGTAAACAAATACTCAAAATTCAACTACATCAACCTTTATTGAATCTAGGAGATAATGCTTCTGGCTTACTAGATTTGAATTTTCATCAAAAGCTATTAGATAAGCAAATAAAACTTAAAGCGTATTTTTTTTGATAGCTTTGTTTATCGAAGATTATACAATTAGACAATTACTTAACTCACATCCGAATAGCTTATAATGCATTAATTAATTGCGTATTGTGAGCTTATGGGAGCCTCAGGCATGCAAAATAGAAACCTGAAGTGGAGCTAAATACAAACAGATAGCATCATAATTGTCAAAAAAGGTTAATTATTCAAGCAGTCAAAGTATCTGAAGGACTGGCGCAAGTATAAACTACCCTAGATAGACGGAGCGTGATGCTAGCAAACGGAAACCTCATTTCATTCAACGAAGACAATATCCCGACAGCCTTGATTGATATCTTCGAAATCACCAATCTGCAAAAATAATAAGAAGAAAAGTCCTATTTGCTGAAAAGTAAGTTTGCTTTAATCGAGTCCACACTAAAAACGATGAAGTGGTTGTTTTTAAAACAAATGAGGAGTGCTAGAGAGATGAGTGGTTTTCTTCGATTAGTAATACCTGCCTTGATATAGAATCTGAGAAGATAAGGGTCATGAAGGACAGCTACTTCTCTATCGGCCATTCTCATGGGGAAGATGATGGTCCAGTTTTCCTGGAATACAAATAATAGAAACTATGATTCTCTTTTTTATGAAACAGAAATCAATCATGAAATCACAACCAGTAAACAATTATATAACCTAATCTTATTGTTCTGAGGATTAATTAAGTGAAGTCAAAAATGAGGTGAATCCAGAAAATCAGTTTGATTGGTATTCTTTTTCGAGGACTGCCTACATAACTCAACAATTACTATTTACCTGACTAAAATCTAGTAGGTCTAAGGTGTGTATTCATTTCTAGAGCCCCATTTCAGCTACCACAGAGTCCATCTTAACTTTTGACTTAATATCATGTCAAGAACATCAAAAATATTCTTCGTAGCCTCTTGTTTATAAACCATAACTATATCTCGATTTTCCTTCTTGTTGTCTTTTATCTTGCCTAAATTGAAAGCCTAATTGAAGTAGGAATTACCAAACTTTTGAAGCAATCTATCATTATCTCCTCTTAGTCACTTTCGTTTTATTCATCAACTCTCATTTAGACCTAAGGGTTAAATATTTCGCCGAGTTTGTCGAAGGCTTTTCTTTTTGAAGAGTTTATTATTGTGCTTAGAGTATATTCTAGGATGATAACTTTGGCTTTGTTTACTTAATCTATGCTGAATTACTTGCTATCTTTTTCTGGTAAGATGCAGATTTAATAGCTTAAAATGCTTCAATTTTGGTGGAGTTTTGAATTTTGAGAACATTAGAAAAAGCTATAATCAAAAATAACTGTTTATCTTTGGCAACAGTGTTAATAGTTGAAGGACGGCCCTTCAGAGATACCAAAAACAAAGCTCGATAGCTAATTAACTATCTTTGTATAATCTCTACGTATAACTAAATCTACAAAAAAAGAGAGAAGATGCTTTTAGTTTCAATTCTTACTTTCTTACTACATTTCTTAAGACATATCTTAGGATGTTATTTTTATGTCTGAGTATTATGGAGTCAAGAACTAAAGCAAAGTTGCTGACTCTAAGCTGAAAGCTGCTGCCGTAAAGCGAATTTATGTTTTGAAGCAAATTGAATGAATAGAGATAGTTTTTGGACAAAATAGCCATAATTCTGCGGAAGCGATGCGTTAAATATTCGGATTAGATTGCATCTATGTACTATTGCTACCTTTGTCTGTCTTATTTCTACTTGTCTTTCTTTTACATTTGAATTATTAAATTACACGATTATTGCTTTACAACCCAATCAAAATTAAAATCATGCTTATTCAAACAAACTCAAATCATTATCGACGATGAAGTTTTTCTTAGCCTATCTATTGATTAGATCAGCTTTTTTGCTACCTACTGGCTCATTAAATCGATTTACAAAATTTTTGTTCCTTCGCGGCCCTAAATAATAATCTTTTTACCTCACGAAGCATCAGCTTGATTGTGCACAGGTTGTTTATCTCGACTCTTTTTATGTTGTTCAACTCCACCCTCCAAAGCAGCTTTTGTTATTTTAGGTCAAATAACAAGATCTCTTCAGTGCCTATAGCTATGCATGTCCTCAAATTGCGTAGCTTGAACTCAACTGAGTGGAGTTACACCAAATAGAAATATTTTACTTAATTTCCAAGACACCGCTTAAGTATGTTCATCAGCTCAGAAGTTGATGAAGAATAGCTTCTATAAGTTTATTACCTGTTGAAAAAGACGATTGGAAAACGTTGTCTGTATATTTTTTGGCTTTAGCTGAATTCGAATTTGGCTGTTTTTCGTATGCCTTCTGTTATCTTTAGAGTCATTCTAAGAATGCCTGTAACTGGCTTAAACACTATGTTTACTACACTTAAACCAATCTATTTGATTATGTTTATTGCAGAATAGTCACCCTCAAATTTGGGAACTATTTACATTAAAGAGCTTCCCAACACTGAAACTCCTTGTTAGAGGCCATCTACGAAGTTTTAGACCTTTTAAATATCATGGCCAACAATCATCCCAAGCATTCCATTCAGGCTGTTGCTAACACCCCCAATCAGTTGTTGGAAGAAACCCTCAACTCCTTTTGATGCTTCTTCTTCAGTAAACAGTTTCTGCAGTCCTTTGCCGAAAGACGAAATGAACGCCCAAGGAGAGATGGACAAGTGTGACAGTATATTCACAGCTATTGTTTTGATAGGATAAGGAAACTATTTCCAAGGGTAGCTCGTAATAGCTGGCTTCTAAAGGTTTATAACAGTCTAGATAGAAAATTTGTTGGTTTGGATTTAAAGCTAAATGACGATTTTAGGCAAAATTAGCCTTGAAATGAAGAACTATTCTTTAGCAATTTGCCCATTTTAGTTAATCTACTAAAGCTACATTTTTAAAGTTAAGCAATCAGAAAACAACCATAGATCATTGACAAAGCTTTATTAGATATTAAGATGAATAGTCGATGCGAAAAGCTCAAATTATAAGTACTTTTGCTTTCGAATCTTGAATTAAAGATCAGTTGAGAGAACCACTGGAAAATAAGTCAAAGGTTTTGTTTGGTTGTCTAATTGTATTGAAGACAGCTTAACATTGCAGTTCATCTTATTATTTGTAAAAGTCTAGTAGCTAGCATTTAAGAGCATAGTTAAATCGCAAAGATGTGAAGCAGGAGAAATTGAGTTATTTATGAGGGCTATTCTCAGAGGAAGCATTACCTCTATTGAAGAAGATATCACAGTTATTATGTCATCTTTGGGCTAGTCATTAAACAGAAAAACTTGACGATTTAGTTCATTAATTACCTACATGTCGAGATTGGGATCATGACATTTGATTTGATTTTTTTATGGTTAATTGACCTTTATCTAAAAGCTAATGAAAAGTTCTTTTTCTTTCGATTGTTTCGCTTTTAGAGCCTAAGCAAAGCTATCTTAAAGCGGAACTATTTTAATGTAAATAGAACTATGATTCAAATTTGGGTCTTACCAACAGAAATAAGTTTATTGATTGGGCAAAAGAGTCACTTTTATGTTTTAAACAATTATTTTGTATTTTTCAGTTTTATTCCTTATTATGTAAGGAATTTATTCGGTATGCAACTCCCTAAAAGCTATCTGAAATGCATCCTTTACTTTTTTTGAAGTTATTTGGCAATATTTGACATCTTTATAGTCGAATTTGTTTCTCAACAAAAAGTTAAACTGCTTAACAGCCTACAAATTGATTACAAATGACCAATCGTAAAAGCTATTTTAAATGGTAAGATTTATTATACTTTAGCTTCTTTTGCCATTCCTCAAAAACCAAATGAGATTTTGACTCGTATTTGCTTGAATAGTTTGTATTTCAGCCACTTTTGCTCCAATCTGACGAATTGTAATGCTGCTTTTGTATTTATTGTAGAAAAGATATTTGGGTATTACCTCAAAGATATTGAAAATAGTCTTTGCTTCTGTGGTCATTTTGTTACGAAATAGAACAAATATGCTTTCTGAAAGCATCTAATGCTGATGCTTTGTTTTAATGGCGATTTCAGAAGAAGTTTTTGGCAGATAGAAAGAATCTGATTGAAATTATTTTAAACTTAAGAATAAATGATTCTTTTGAGTTACTACATATTTTTTGGGCTCAAAGGGCACATTCCTTCCATCTAATGAAATTTTGAAAACTTAGTCAGTCAAATTTTTTAGTACAAAGTTTATAGTCAAAGAAATAACCACGATTGGAGAATTATCAGTGAAAGTGTCGCATTTTAGGAAATACGTTTTGTTAAAATAGTCTCTGAGTTCTATATAGGAATCAAACTATGTGAAATCTTGACTATGATAGCCATCAATGCAAATAGAAATTTCCAGTTCCTCCAGTGATTTATACAGATAGCAAAAATTATTTTAAGGATGTTCATAAGAGCTAAACTCTAGTGAACAATGTAAGGAACTTTGGTTTTTGCATTTGAAGTTGAGAACAACAGGAAACGGCAAATAGTTGATTATTTTGTAGTAAGGGTAAAATGTAAAATGCTTCTTCAGTTTTCTATTCTCATAAGTTACTTTGATTTATTTATCAGATATCTTTATTTTAGAAGCTTTTTACAAAAAGTAAAAGCTGAGATTAAACAGTTCATTGTTCTAAGGAGAAAAGTATATGCTTCCTAAATTGGAGAAGTACGGTAAAGCAAGCGTTTTTCCGGCTAGCAG
>Ga0316217_10007231_pt1 | contig 10683 bp, 12 predicted proteins | sample 1anoAmetaG_FD_203633 | JGI IMG/M metagenome (GOLD analysis project Ga0316217, IMG submission 203633) | Freshwater microbial communities from Trout Bog Lake, Wisconsin, USA - 1anoA | ecosystem: Environmental > Aquatic > Freshwater > Lake > Hypolimnion/Profundal zone | place: USA: Wisconsin... | reverse complement strand
CCAGGCAGGGTGTATTTGCTGCAATTGCAGGCGGCACCTTCTGGGCTGCTACCAAAGATAAGCTGTTGTTTATTCTGGCCGAAAAGGATTACAGAAACCTCGTGGTTTTTAGTCTTGAAGAAATGAAAACTATTTTTGAGAAGTTCAGCTGCGACGAATTTACTGATTGGTATTATGGCCACGGCACCTATTTCGGAAAGGTATCAACCGAATGTGGTACTGAACTTAAATCCGAAAAGGAGGTCAGCGAGTGGATGCATCCGGTTGAAATAGAGCAGTTTGACGTTAAACGGCGCACATTGAACGAAATGCATATTACTGATGAACAGGTTGAAAAATCCAAACCATTAATTAAGTATGCCTCCTGTAATTAGCATAATATGAGTTTTCTTTTGTCTGATTTTATTGACAGTTTCCCTGTGTCTCTCAGTGCGGGAATGGATATGGCGCCATGGCTTATTCCTCAAGGCTTAACTTCAGTTTTTGCGACATTGATTTCTGGCCTGGATACTACTTATGATATAAAAGATAATGTAGCGGTGCATAAAACTGCAGCTATTGAAGCCGGTGCCGTTTTAAAAGGGCCGTTAATTATCGGTCCATATTGTTTTATAGGCGCAGGTGCGTATTTGAGGGGAGGGGTTTATCTGGATAGAGCAGTGTTAATTGGCCCCGGTTGCGAGGTAAAGACCAGTATTATTATGAGTGGTACCCACTTGGCACATTTTAATTTTGCAGGCGATAGCCTGATTGGCCACGATGTAAATTTTGAAGCTGGCGCAATTGTGTGCAATCATTGGAACGAAAGAGCAGTTAAGCAGATCCGTGTTAAATACAAGGACCTGACGATTGAAACCGGGATAGAAAAATTGGGGGCAATTGTTGGTGATGGATGTAAAATAGGAGCCAATGCTGTTTTATCGCCAGGTACTTTGCTTACCAAAGGAGCGATTGTAAAAAGGCTGGAATTGATTGATCAGGGATAATTGCATACGGGGCTTGGAACAGCACATTCATTATGCTAAATAAATTTATATTTTGGCTGTAGGCATTTTGAAAATAAAATACAGTGGTGAAAATTTACCTGCTCTTATTATTTGTTTGTCTTCAGGCCGGCGGTAACAAGGAAGAACTATATTCTAAAACGCAGGAGAGTTATGAAGTGGTAGATGGAACACGGGAGTTGGTAGGGCAAACCATCAGTACTTTCCGGAAATCAGATAACAATTTGCGGGCAAAGTTGATCAGGATTTTTAATTACAAAGACGACCCGAGAATATTTCAGCTAAGCGGTTTAAAGAAGGAAAACGGACTTTCAGATTATACCCTCGATAGTATATACTACGATAAGCGGGGTAATGATACGCTGAAGGTGAGCTATATTTCAATAGGTGGTAAATGGGTAAAGACGATGAGTTACAGTATGAAATTTAGACTTGATAATGCTGTTTATTACTCCAAAATGGAAAGGCATAATGATCCTAAGTTCACTAACGAAACTTTCTATACCTATAACGAGGCCGGTAAAGTAATAGCCGAAACTGAGTATAGGTGCTCGGTTAAATCACCCTGCGATTCTACTTACAAGAAGTGCTACTATTATAGCGCGACCCAGCATCTTGATTCAGCAGTCAACTTTACCTGGCAAAATAAAAAATGGAACCGGGTGCCTGTTCCTGATAAGAAAGTACCGGCAAGGAAATAAGTCCACCCTAAATGTTATACCGGTTATTTAAATCGCTTGCCATATCGAAGTAAAACAACTACAATAAGCGCTACTGCTAATATTCCCCACCAAATCATAATTTCAGTATTTAAACGATTCAGGCAAAATCGCCTTTAAATTATTTATTCGTTTAAGATACGCAGAATAAGAACGGCGCAGGCATTAATTAGTTTTTTTACCAATTCTTTTTTGGGCTCGGTCCCATTTCAAACACCAGCTGTCCGCCGGCAACAATATCCTCGTGGTGTAAAAACGGACTCTCTAATTTTTTCCCATTCAGCGTTGCTGATTGAATATAAAGATTGATTGGTGAAACGTTGTTGGCAATGATCTCAAATTTTCTCTCCCGGTGTTCAGGGTCGAAATAAAGGGTTGTTTTGGGGAATTTAGGGGTACCAATGGCATACACATCGCTGCCAGGCGTAACCGGGTAAAAGCCCAGGCAACTGAAAATATACCAGGCCGACATCTGCCCGCAATCATCATCGCCATCCATGCCATCAGGATCGTTGCGGTATTTAATTGCCCGGTAGTAGGCAACCAACCATTGCGTTCTCCAAGCCATACCTGCATAATCAAACAAAAAGCAATAATGGTGGCCCGGTTCGTTGCCGTGTATATACCGTCCGCCTCTGAAATTCTCATTCAGCCTCTTTACAAAAAGGTCTTTCCCCATCAGGTTAATAAGGCCGGCTACATCGTGTTGCACAGCAAACAGGTAAGTCCATTTGCTTCCTTCGGTAAAGCCATCTCCCGGTTTTGGGCCCCATTGACCGTTAGCCAGTTTAGGCGCCATAAATCCGGTTGAGGCATTATACACGTTTGCATAATTCCTGCTCCGCTTCATTAGTAAATTGTAGTCATCTGTTTTGCCATTCGCTTTTGCAACCTGTGCAACGCAGTAGTCATCAAAGGCCCCTTCAAGCGTATTGGCTACCGATTCGTTTGTCTTATCAACCGGTATATAACCCAGTTTCATATACCAGCTTAATCCTGCACGGGCTTCATAACCGCTCCATGGCGCTCGGTCGGCCCAACGTTTCAGGCTGTCTCCAGCCGGTGGCACCATTGCATCTTTCATACAGGCGTTATAAGCTTTTTGCAGGTCGATTCCCTTTACTCCTTTCACTATAGCATCTGCCACCACGGCATCAGCGTGTGTGGCTATCATAATACCGGTGTAAGTAGGGTTGGGCCATTTGGGCATGTAACCACCCTCTTCATACATCTGCAGCAATGAGTTTACCATGCCCGGCACATGTTCCGGTGCTATAAATATCAGCAAGGGGTGAAGCGCCCGGTAAGTATCCCACAAAGAGTAGTCGTTGTAGCTAACCCCATTATGTATCTTATCATCAAAGGCACTGTAATAGCGGCCATATTCCGAGAACTGTCTCGGAAAAAGCAGGGCGTGATACATGGCCGAGTAAAATATATGCCGTGCATTTTTATTAGCACCTTCAATTTCAATCCGGCTTAAATACTCATTCCATTTTTTGTGCGATAACTCTTCAACCTGTTCAAACCCTGCATCTGCAACTTCTTTTTGCAAGTTTTCGCGGGCCTGCTCAAGGCTTATAAACGATGTGCCTACCCGGGCAACTACTGTGCTTGTATTTTTACCAAAGGTTACCCAGCCTCCGCAGGCGTTGGCCTGTTGTGCTGTATTACCGGCTTTTAATGCTTCGTTTTCCCAAGTTCCCCAGCTTGTAAACGCTTCGTTGAACTGGATTACAAAATATCCTTTAAAGTCAGGTAGGGGAGGTCCCAGGCTTGATGATTGACGGTCGCTGTTCCATCCATATACTTCGTGTTTAGCGGTATCTATTTTTACCCAGCCATCAAAATCGGGCAACTGGCTGGCTTCAATCAACACATTCGGAGTTTGATTTTTGCTGAAATTGAATTTCAAAACACCGCAGCGTTCTGTCGAAGTCATTTCAACATGGATATGCTGTAAATTGGGCTCTGTCATGCCTACTGCATAATAGTAAGGTTTCGAAATTTCGCTTGCATGACTGAAAAATGCTTTTTGTTTCAATGTTTTTTCGGTAACGGGCCCTGTGGTTGGTTTTAAGGTAACAAAACCGTAATCGCCCATCCACATAGCCGGTTTGTGCGATGCCCTGAAACCAATTATGTGCAGGTCGTAATAATTATAGTTGCAGTTCGATATTTTACTTACGCGGGTGCAAGCCGTCCAGTGTGTCATGCCAAAAGGTGGGGTTACAAACGGTGTGGTGCGGCCGTAAAACCAGATACCTTTGGTGCCTATAAGTGGGTTGGTGTAAACAGTAAGGTCTTTACTGTCTTGCGCCTTCAGGTTTTGAGCCGGGTTAAAAAGGCTGCTGTAAATAGACAATACAAAAAACAGGCGGCGCAAACAATTCATACTTTAATTATTGAGGGTTTGGAAACCGGAAACTTACTTTTGTGCCGGAGTGATTTCAGCAATGGCAATTTTATGGCGTGTAATTTACCCTTAGCAATATGAAAAAGCAAATCTATTATATACCTAAGCCAGCGTTATTCAGTTTCGGTGAGTGCATGTGGTTTTTAGACAGAAGGTTTGATGAGTGTCTTTACCGGATAAGTAAGTCGGAAGTTAGAAAGGCCGTAATGATAAATGAGGATGCTTTTTTGTTGGGTATTACCGAAAAAGACAAGGATATTGCCATAACAATACTATGTGGAAAGCCGGATGCCTTACAGCGAATTGCTTTGCTGAACTATGTGGCTGATTGGTTCGATTTAAGCAAAGACCTGGCCCCGTTTTATAAGCTTTTGTCAGCTAACAAGCAGCTGGCTTATATGTGCAGCGAATTTAATGGTTTAAGACTGATAGGTATACCTGATCTTTTTGAAGCGCTTTGCTGGAGCATTATCGGCCAGCAGATAAACCTGACGTTTGCTTACAAACTGAAACGAAGAATGGTTGAGGCTTACGGGCAGCAGCTGGTTTATGATGATACTGTTTATCATTTATTTCCCGAACCCGAAAGGTTGGCACGATTAGCTGTATCCGAATTGCGGGCCATGCAATTTTCTGAAAAGAAAGCAGAGTATGTTATAACTATTGCTGAAGCATTTGCCAATGGCCGGTTAAGCAAAGAAATTTTACAGGCCTTGCCCAGCTTAGAGGCCAGGCAGAAAGCGCTGACCGCTCTGAAAGGTATTGGCATCTGGACAGCAAACTATGCATTAATGAAATCGTTACGCGAGCCGGCCAGTATACCACAAGGCGATGTCGGTTTGTTGAATGCTTTAGAGAATCATGGTATAATTAAAGCCCGCACCGAAACTGAAAAGATTGAGCGGCTATTCAAAAAATTTAAGGGATGGGAGAGTTACATTGTATTTTACCTGTGGCGCAGCCTGGCCAAGAAATAATTATTTAATCACCCTGAAAGTAATATTGATACGCGGACTCACCTTTTGCGCAGTTTTGGTTATCTGATGCTCCCAGTAATGCTGGGTTTGACCGCTCATTAACAGAAAACTTCCATCGGTAAGCTCAATAGTTCTTACGTCTTTCTTTGTTTCGTAATTCCGCATCTTGAAGGTTCTTGCGGCGCCGAAGCTTACTGAACCAATTACAGGATTTAAGCCCAGCTCTTTTTCATTATCGCGGTGCCAGCCCATGCTATCTTTTCCGTCCCGGTATAAATTCAGCAGTGCACTGGTGAATTTAACTTTGGCCACCGGCTCAATTTTTGCTTTAATAGCCAGCAAAGTATTCGACCATGGCAACGGCCGCATGGTAATACCCGAATAAGTGTAGGCTTTATCGCCTTCACCGTACCAAGCGGTTAAACGCGGCTGCATTACTTCTTTACCGAATATCTTAATAGGCTCCTGTCTCCAGTTAATACTATTCAACAAATCGTGATAATAAACTTCGCATTCAGCATTTGAGAAAAAATGGCTGAATAAAAGAGCCTCGCCATGGCAAGAGAGTAGATTGCTGTTGTTTTCGAATAAAGATGATTGCATAAATTATTCCTGTTCTAAGATAACAACAACCATCATTACATGGTTCGCTTGTTTTGTTGCGCAACTTGGGTTTATCTTCGTCATAAAAATGTCCAACGTTCAAAAAATATTTGCTTTAAGGTTAAATCCCGGCGATGATCTGAAAAAATCACTGTCATACTTTGTTGCTGAAAATAACATTCAGGCGGGCTATGTTATCACGGCCGTTGGTAGTCTCAGCAACTTAAATTTACGTTATGCAGGCCAGGCATCCGGTGTTAGTATTACCGGCAAATTCGAAATTCTGGCTTTATCAGGAACACTCTGCATGCAGGGGTTGCATTTACACCTCTCTGCAGCAGATAGCCAAGGAAGAACTCTGGGCGGGCATTTGCTGGATGGTAATGTAATAAATACAACAGCTGAGATTATAATCGGAGAGGCCAATCATTTTCTTTTTAGCCGCGAAACAGATCCTGAAACAGGTTATGCTGAACTTATGATTAAAAGGCGGTAGCAGGTGTTTTCAAAGCCAAACACCGTTTAACAGGAATGTATCTTGCCTAAAAGTGTTATATTGCGCGATGCTACGATACAAAGCCGACAGACGAACAGTATTTGCCGTTACACTTTACTTTATAGCTGCCGTTACACCTTGGTTTCTATGGCCCCGCCTGAATAACTGGGAAATAGCCGGCTTTGTTGTGCTGAATGCGTTTTTATCTTTCACCTGCGCTATCATTGTGCATAACACCATTCACGCACCTATCTTTAAAAAGAAAGAACTGAATAAGGTATTTCAGTTGGTTTTGTCTTTTTGTTACGGTCACTCCACCAGTGCATTTGTTCCGGGCCATAATTTCAGTCATCATAAATACACGCAAAGCAGTAAAGATGCTATGCGCACTTCCAAAGCCCGGTTTAAACTGAATATCTTAAATCAGCTTTTCTTCTTTTTTATTATGAGCGGCGATATTATTAAAGGTGAGGTAAGGTTTGCACTGAAAATGCGCAAGGAAAGGCCTGAGTGGTTCAGGCAATATTTGCTTGAGATGGGTCTTGTTTTTGGTGTTAAGATTGCTTTATTGTTTGTTAACTGGAAATGCGCTGTGCTTTTTGTATTAATACCCCATCAGTATGCTGCCTGGGGTATAGTGGGTACCAATTATTTTCAGCACGATGGTACCGATCAGGACCATCCTTATAACCACAGCCGAAATTTTACCGGTTCAATGCTTAACTTCTTTTTGTTCAACAATGGTTTTCATGGGGCACATCATAACAAACCTAATTTGCACTGGAGTTTACTGCCTGAATATCACGAAAAGCAAATACGCCCGAATGTGCATCCTGAACTCGACCTTGAATCATTGCCTCTTTACCTTTTTAAAGCCCATATTTATCCGGCTAAGCGCATAGATTTCAGAGGGCAGGCTGTTGTTCTTGCTCCTGCTGTAAAAGATGAAGATTGGGTAGCCGATGTTAATGTCGGTCAACATGCCACCGATATGGCAGGCGCGCTATAAGCCACCTCATTTATCTTGCTGTTAAATAAATTTTACCGGATAAGCTTTCAACCGAAAAGGCTCAATTACTATAATTATCAGGCTGAACTTGTTTTAAAAAAACTGGAGGTTAGTGATATTAGGACTTAAAGTGCCTATGGTAAGATTGGAACACACAACCGAGTCAACGATACCGAAACTAAGGGTATCGGTACCGCTGCCCGGAGGTCCGAGTGTAATAAAATTGCTTTCCGAAAAAAACCAGCCTTCAGCTCCATTTTGCAGATATTCTACATCAAACGAGCCTTGTATATGCTCGCTGGTTAAATTTACCATGGTCAGATAATTGTCGCAGCCGCTTGTGGCTTGTTTGCCAATGCTTTTACAACCGTTACCCGAAATATTTGAATTTGTAGTAACCACTATAAACTCAATGGCCGAAGCATTGGGGTTTTGCGGGTTATTGAAACTGGAGAAGAAATACGTAGCTGTATCGCCTGTAAAAACATCTTTACAATACAGGCACGTACCGTTCTCTGCAGTTGCCTTCGAGTCGTAGTTGAGGGCCGTTTTATCCTTACAGCCTTCTTTGCACGACTGTATGGCGCAAACCGTAAAAAGTAATAAAGCAACTGGCAATAAGCGCATCAATATTTATTTGAAAGGGTCAGCAAATTTAGGATCAGATACAAAACTATTGTCAGTCAGCGTATTTAAGAACGCTACCAGGTCAGATTTTTGTTGTGCGGTCATGTTCATTCTTACCGGCGCATTAGCGGTGCCGGTGCCGTTAAAGAATGATTGCGTTAACCTGAAATCTATACTTGGGTTAGCTTGCACGCTTGAGTTATAATGCTCAACCACCTGTTCCAGGGTCTGGAACCGGCCATCATGCATGTAAGGAGCTGTTAGCGCCACGTTGCGTAATGAAGGAATCTTGAACACCCCCCTGTCAGACTGCTGACCGGTAACGTTCATTAACCCCGGGTCAGGATAACCCACGTCCAACCCGGCATTTGCCCAGTCGTTACCTGATGGCATGTTATGGTCCATACCCATGCCACCGTTATTTAAGTTGTTGCCACCGTGGCAGCTGTTACATTTCATGGCGCGGAAAGTTGCTTCGCCGTTCAGTTCTTCAGTTGTAAAGTTTGCAAAACCAGAAGCCGCACCCTGATCAAATTTGCTGTTGAAGGTATGCATAGAGCGCATGAACTGTGCTAAAGCATCTGCAATACCTTGTTTGGTAACTTCCGGCGATCCAAAGGCTGCTTTGAAAAGTGCAGGGTAGTAAGAAACTGAAGACAATTTCTTCACCAGGTTATCCAGATTTTCCATTCCCATTTCCAAATGGTTCTGAACGGGCATAATGGTTTGGGCTTCCAGCGTGTTTACGCGGCCGTCCCAGAAAAAGTTTGAGTTCAGGTTTTCATTAGCCAATGCAACCGCATTGCGGGTGCCTTTCTGGCCTTCATATCCAATACTCAGTGGAACATTATCGCCCATACCATACTGCTGCTTGTGGCAACTGCCGCAACTAATAGAGTTGTTGAGAGAAAAGAGATTTTCATAAAATAAAACACGCCCCAAAGTTGCACCGGCATCGGTAGTTACATTACTGGCAGGCGTATTATCAAGCGATGTGCTGTCGTTTTGATTGCCGGTAACATAAGGATTACCCGGAGGGATTATAGTAGCCATGGAAGCCACCGCGTAGTGATACGGAGTTGCAGGTAAATTGGGGGTTCTTTTTGCAAGGTGGTCGCTTTTAACGCACGATCCTATTGCCAAAACAAGAATTCCCATTAACAGCAGGACTAAGTGTTTGTTTTTCATAGGTCAGTTTTATAAGGTGATACAAATTATATTTTAAATTATTTAAAGCCGCACATAAAAAAACAAAGAAGTTGGTATTATAAACTTCAGGTCATTCTCCCTGCTGCCGGTACTGGTATTGGTTTCGGGGAAATTAACCGAGCTAACTCCCTCGCTCGAAAACACATACTGGTAATAAAATGCGGTCTCAGTAAATAGCCCTACGCGGTTATTAATGGCAAACTGTATACCCAGCGATGGTCCTATACCCACCGAATATGATTTATTACTGGTGGTAACAATATCCACTACATTGTTATCGCGTAAAAAGCTGGTTGTAATGGTAGATACGACATCGGCCCCAACAAAGAACGACCATTTTTTAGCTACTTTTTTCTGGTATATATATCCTGCCCTTAAACTGAAAGAGGTATTATTCGTTATCTGCACCTGACTGGAGTCAAGAAAGTTCTTTTTTTGACTGAAGCTGCCACCGGCGTCAAAGCGAAAGCCATGGTGGTTGGGTAGAAATTTGTATTCAACAATATATGGGCTTGGTGTAATAATGGCAGTAGAAGTAGCAAAGCTGAAAAACTGTTGCAGAAAGAACGTGCCGTTAATACTTAAATAGTGGGCATGATTTTTTACAATAACCTTTTTGGTTATCTGGGTAGAGTCATTTTCAGCAAACCCTTTAAAAGCGCATACAGTAAAAAGTAAAATAAAAACTGCTTGTTTCATCTCGGGTCTATTATCGGAAGTTTTATTTTTTTATTGTATGTAATATCCAAAATATTTTAGTCATATCACAAAAGAATGCCTGTTTTTTGTCCGCAATCTTTGAGTAATTCTTTTAATTGAAAATCAGACAATTAATATAGACCCTAGTTTATCGGGCTGCGCCCCACGCCTCTATGCATTATGATAAACCATCACTGAATTGCATGGTGAAGTTAATTAAATCTCTTTTGGGGAATAAGCTTAATAAAAACAATCTTACATGCTTAAATGCCATTTTAAGCTATTAAAGCTTGGGTTTAAATCTTACACATGCAGCGCAAAACTGTCTGATTTTTATTTTTTAATGTTGCAGGATTTGATCTCTAACGAGGTAGGTTGGGCATTTATGCAATATCATATGTTATTGAATGCCTTAACGCAGGTACATACCCATTCTGTGAGGGCTTGCTGCTCGGAAGAGCGTGAACAACCCTGTTATAACCCGGAATGGCGGTGCTGCCTTGCTTCATTAACTATATGAAGCATTTACCTTTTGCTATGCAGGTTTTTGGGAATTCTACTTTCCCATAACATAAACACAACTAAAAGTGTAACTCCGATCAACGGAACTATCAACCACCAGAACATAGGATGCCGATATATACCAACCAGCAATGTGATTAACATAAGACTGAATTTTAAGATTAACGAATAGTAGATATTTCTTTGCCAGGAAAGTTTATATAGTTGCAGGACAATTCTGCTTTTGCTTCTGTAATTTACGAAGTATTGGCCGTTGTGGCAAATTACAATTGTTTAAGGTGCTTCAATTGTTAAAACCAAACCCCGGGCGGAGTTAACATGGGATGAAAGCATAAAAAAAGCGGACTGTTTTACGGCCCGCCTTTATCTTTTTCGAATTTATCTTTACCCCCCGGTCAAAGC
>Ga0316217_10007230_pt1 | contig 10683 bp, 7 predicted proteins | sample 1anoAmetaG_FD_203633 | JGI IMG/M metagenome (GOLD analysis project Ga0316217, IMG submission 203633) | Freshwater microbial communities from Trout Bog Lake, Wisconsin, USA - 1anoA | ecosystem: Environmental > Aquatic > Freshwater > Lake > Hypolimnion/Profundal zone | place: USA: Wisconsin... | reverse complement strand
TGCGGATATGATCGATTGGACCTCCATTTTCCGTAGCTAACCTCTGATTTTTTAGATTTTGTAGGCTGGTGAATCATCTATCGTTTCCCTTGGCCTATTAGGTCTGATTGGAGGACATTCTTTCTTTAAGTGAAGAAATATATGAGCTAAATCGATTTTGATTGTTTGTGCTAGGAGGAAAACACCACACAATTTGATCTTTGCTAAGATTGAGCACATGTTATATTAGTTTAATGGTTTAATTACTGTTTACTGTACGCGCGAACACCTCTCCAGGCTAAAAAATCAAAGTGGTGGGGTCTCTCAAAGAATTGGGTCTCTGGAGCACCTAGAAAGCTCTTTAGCTCAGTTTCCACAAGGATGTTTGGTAGGGAAGCATTTCAATCGATGAGGCATGTATGCTCCAAATTACTTAGAAGTGAAGATTGAGTTCAAACTCATAAAAACTAGGCCAAACAAGTAAATTGAGTGGGAACAGCTGCCCAAAAATTCTAATAGAAAATTCAAGGTTAGCTTCTCAACGCAATTTCATTTGGAGTGGAGCAAACCTGCAGGTAAAGTGAACTCTATCCCAAATTTTAGCTATAAATTGAAAGGACTACCGGCTGTTAGTATTTCTGGGGTTATTCAGTCTGTAAGAAGGCAAAACTAGATTCACCAGACCATAGGAAAAAGTCTGAGGAGTTTGATCCCTATTCGATTGCCCATAACGACGAGGACAGTGGAGAATCTGATGAGGAGTAGTTTTTACTGGTCAAAAGGAAAATGAGTGACTAAATCAACATAAACAGCACTGACTTAGAGGAAATATATTACAAAAACAGTGCAGTTTAGATTTTGGCTGGGCTCTCAAAAAAGATGAAAGTTTACGTCATCACCAAATAGTTTGAACAAACCCTTTCTCTTTATACATACATCGAAGAAGAGTTATCCAAGTTGCCAGCTAATTATCTGCCAAAATGGATCACAGAGGACTGCTTCTTTCAGCAAAATCTTTGCAACAAGCTGAAAAGGAGAGGATCACTATTTGAAATAGGGAAGTAATAGATGATGCTTCAATCACTTTACAGCCGTACTAGCTATTTCATCCTTCTATAAATCTAAGTGGCCTTGTCCTTGGGAAACTAGCTATAAAAAGTAAGTTGCTGCCTATTCCTTCCTTCTTAGAAATACCAGGAGGCTATACAAAATCTAAGCAAACTAATGTATATCGATCTCATCTGCTTCGATTCCATCTAAACAAATAAGCAGTTTTATGAGTATTTGAGGAGCAGGCACAACGAATTTTAAGGAGAATAGAGTTAGCCTATCACTTGCTTTAAAGAAATACCTTCTATTGAGTTCATAGTACAGGAGTTGCAGAGATTAAGGCAAAAGAGTATAGTCATTGTGGCCAGCATTGATAACGTTACCTAAAATGACTGTTTGTCAAATCTGACCAAAGAGAATACCATATCGATTATAGACTATTCTGTAGTGACTTAACACCCATTTTTAGCCAAACAAATCTTAGAATGTATGGGCCAACATTCGATGTATTTGATTGTAAGCGAGACTAAAATACCGAAGCTAGCCTTAGAATTCAAGTAATAAAAGGATGTAGTATTGATTTACGACAACTTTGAAAAAATACTGATTGAAGGGAAAGAATACTTCCCGATTCGAAGCTTTCGGTAGATTATAGACCAGATCAAGCTCAAATGCAAGATTTACAAAGAATCGATCGGGGGAGAAATTATCTAAAGAGAGAGTTCGCTCATTTACATTGTGCCTGAAGGTAAGATGTAGATTGCTGTTAAGCTATAGTTGAAGTGTACAAATTTCGTGAGTAAATTTGGGTTTGTCAAAGTTTCGAGAAAGGGACTAAGAGTCAAGATCAGTTGGAACCTGTCCAAATAAATCAGAATGCTTAGATCTCTTTGCTAAATCAAGTTTATAAACTATGGATAACTGGGCGATTTCAACCTATTGTCCACAAAAAATAACTTCAGAGATTTAAGGTAGGATTTGAAACTTTTGGTTTAGCATCAGCCAAAATTCTTCATTGAAGGGGCCGATACACAAACAAGATACTACTCTTATAGAGGAACCAAACAATCTTTATCGCTGATGCCTTAGAATATGAATACAATTTGATAGCTTGTCAAATTTTTTATTAAACTTAGCATTTATTCTGTCACTAATTAGCTAATTGAGAAGCCCAGACGAAGAAAAATCCTAAAAAGAACATTTTTGAGTTATTTATGAAATATATCAAAAATAATTGTCTAAAACCGGTTGAGCTATACATTAAGGTGAAAATGAACGAACTCAGTAACTAAACTGTTGTTGCAGGTTCAAGCTAAAAGTTTAATAAATCATATTTATCACATCAATAGCGCATGTATGTCAGCTCTCTTATATAATCCTCATGATTATTTGATAGTTGCTGCAAATACCTGCAGGTGGTCATATCGACATTTCTCGCTCTGTTTAAATAACTTTGCCTTTGCGAACCTTCTCTGTGCTGGTAAGCGTAGACCTATAGGTTTCTTTTTTGATTCTTCATGTATTCACATTTTTGTTATAGCTGCAACAAATACTATCTGTCAACTTCCATCTATGACTTTTTTTTGTAATCTGGGTTTCTGGCTTCTTCCAAGTATTTTTAGTTCACGAAAAACTCGACATTGAACTTTGGCGTCGTTCTCCTGATTCTATGCTGGTATGAAGCAGAAGTTGAGTAGTTGGGAGAACTTTGAAAGAGCGGTAGGATAGTGTAAATGAGGAAAAAGAGTACAAAAATATAGTAAAAATTAAAGCCGCCTTGTTGTCGACCTTGCTGATTGAAATTCTGTTCATATCTACCTAGACGATGAAGTACGCTCTAAAGTGGTGACGTCTACGATTCATTGGTACGCCTCCGAAAAAGGCTTGAAAAATGTCTTAGAACTACTGATATTCAAAATCTTCAGCAGCTGCTCCATTTCTTCTGTACTGTGGCTGAGGACGATCTTCCTAAGGTCCAACTTGATCATATCTTTGACGTTTTTATGCATCCACCAAATGGGAATAAGCGTTGGAGACCTTTTTAAACACTTCTTTTGCTCCTAAATCAAAGAAAGCCTACCTTCGACTTGGTTTTTATCAGGATGGAAGCGAAGGGCTAACATACGATAAGCCTTCTTTATCTAGCTTTCAGTGGCAGTTTTGCTTATCCCGAGTATATCATAATAGTCCTTTTTTCTCATAAAGGCTGTTATTTCTTCCTTCATCTCTTGCTATTTTTTATCGCTCATTTGTTGTTTAAATACTAGAAATATATTAGCTAATCAAATCAGAAAACTTACATACAAATTAAAATTAACTAAAGTCCCTAAAACAATAAAAAGCCAAAATCGCATCTTGATCTTTGAATCAACACCTCGACCTTCTAATCAGCTAGTAGACTTACTCATATTGCAGCTTTTCGGTGACTGAAGTAAGTATCAGCGGTATTTCTAATTTAAGCAGAACCACCTTGTCTCCGTGATTCGGAAGATGCTTTATTAGAGTTTATCTTGTTAAGCTCTTAAGCCACACCACTTCTATCTTTTTCACTTTTTCGGTGCCTAAATAATCGTAAATGATCTGTAATTCAGAGCAGTTTTCTTAGGTTTATTCCATCTTTACGGAAAGGATCTTTATGACTCTATTGCTTAAACCTGCCAACTCCATTGCCACTTTTATCACTTCCTCTCCATTTTGAACGATCGGAGAGTAAATTACAATCAAACTCCTGGTTTTATTGTTTGTTGTCCTGGCAGAGGTGTTCTTTTGGGGAAGGTATAATGAAATATCTTGAACTTTTTGGTTTTCTTATATTAGCTAATAACATAAAAGCTATTTATAGCCAGTAAACTAGCTTGAAATCTTGTTTAGCATCTTTTTCCAGGAGGGATACAACTGAATAATCAAAAAGTCTCTTATCTAATTCAAGGACAGGTTTTTTATTTTATTTTTTGGCCAGGAGTTTGCGTTTTTCTCTAAAATTCTTTTTCTGTCCCCTTCAGGATCTAAACTGACTGTTGAGAAGCCAACTCTAAGCGAAGGGTTGGTTTGCATTTTGAGTACAGATATTTGTAATTGAGAAAGAGAAAGCTAGCTATTAACGACTTTCAGATCATTATTGAGAGAACAGATAGTTTATATTTTACTCTGTATTAGTTTGTTCTCTTAGATGATTTGCTTATCTATGCTTTAAATTTTTGCCCTTTTTTGCACAGAAACCTTATTCAACATAGAAAGATCTTAGTTTAAGCCTAAAATGGCTACTTCTTTTTTTCGCAGAAGCTTCATTGCTAATATTGATTCTCTTTCCTGGAAAAGAACAGTTGAATTGACCTAAAAATTTAAGTTATTGATTGTTTAACTTAAGGTTTGCTTCTATCGTCTCATTTAATGCTTCAGTTCATCTCCTTTCATGGCTATCGCGGATAAATCCTAGTTATTTATTTTCAACAACTCTAGTTTTTCAAATAAGCTCTTAATCCTTGCTTATTTTTGATTCTTTATACTTATCTATTAGTTAACAATGGCTTCTCTGTTTTCTATCTGTTATCTAAGCAATTTTAATTCTTTCTTAAGATCGATGGCTTATTATTGGATAATCTAAAGTTGAGATCTTCTTTCATCAATAATTGGAACTTTATTGATTGTAACATAATTGGGCGGATGTTTGACTCGCTATCTGTTGGTACTGCCGTAGAGGTCAGCCGATATTTTTTGCTGCTTCTCACCTGAGAAAAACAGGCAAATTTAGGGGTTTTTCTGTGGACGATCACTCTTGCGTGGAGTTTGCCTCATTATTAAATGCTACTTCAAAGTATTCAAATTATTAACTATGATAACAAATTCAATATAAAATTTATGCAATAGGGGTCAAGGATATAGAAAAAAATTGATATGTTTTAGATGAAATTTTTATTTTCTCGAAGCTATTAAAATAAAATGAGATTATTTATCTCCATTGTATGCGTAGTGATTCTCTTTCAATCAGCCCTTAACGCTGAAGTCACGCTTCAAAACCTGAAACTATTCTTCGAGGCAACTTACGATACTAACAAGGACAACTTTGCTACACTCCAAGAGTTCATAGAGTACTTCCAATTCATGTAACCTGAGCATGATCTACAATAATAAGATATCCTACCAATCTTTAACTTTTTCGATTCAGATTCCAACGCAAGGGTTACCCTCAAAGAATTGATTGAGGTTGCCAAGATAAAGATTACTACCAAAAATGGACATAAACAAATACATCTTGGACTCACCAATAAGGAAGGAGAGATGCAAGTCATGTGGGTTTCAACTCCGGAGCTTTATAATAAGCCTATTGTATAATACGGAAGACTTCCTAATAATCTACACCTTCGTTCGGAAGGCACATTCACTACTTACAATGTTGGACATGGCGGATTCCATGGAAGGATCTACAAAGTTGTAATGAAAGGCTTAGAACCTCTAAAAACCTACTATTATAGAGTGGGTGATTCCTAAACACTATCTTTTTCCAAAGTGAAGTATTTCAAATCCCCACCTCTAAAAGTTCAAGAGCTGTAGCAGATAAATATTGCAGTATTTGGCGATATGGGTACATTTGCACCTTTTGGTCACTTTGTATCGAATCAAATTGCAAAAGATCATTTCATTCATCCTTATGATTTTGTATTTTTGACAGGAGACATTTCTTATGCAGGAATGAACAAAGAATAAGCAGGGTAGTTTGAGCCAATATGGGACCTTTTCGGAGAACTTACATAAAAATTTGCAGCCTATACAGCTTTCATGCCTGGAGTCGGCAATCACGAGAGATACTATAATTATACTTCATACATGGCTCGTTATTCACTCCCAAGAATAACCGATGAACAAACAAACTTATGGTTTTCTTTCGATTACGGACAGGTCCACATGGTTCATTTTTCATCTGAGCATCCTTATAACTTAAACAGCTAACAGTACAACTACTTAGAAGCGGATTTGAGAGCAGCTAGGGCGAATCCTAACATAAAATGGATTATTTTGGGAGTACACAGGGCATTTTACTCCTCTTTAGAGATGTAGTATAGTAATGTAACTGCTTTGGCATACCACTTGTAAGATTTGGTCAATCAATATAAAGTCGACATTGTTCAGACTGGTCACCTTCACGATTATGAAAGAAGTTGGCCTACATACAAAGGAAAGGCGCATAGATAAAGAACCAATAAAACTCATTACGTGAATCCTGAGCACCCTGTTTACGTAGTGCAGGGGACTGCTGGTGCTTTAATAAAAGGGAAATTCGTCTCACCTGCTCCTGAATGGTCAGCAAAAACATTCAAAAACTACGGATATGGAAGAATCACAATAAAAGGTGGAGATCTGCGTTACTAATTCATTACTATTCCAGGAGGTTTAGTTAAAGACTAGTGGCATATCATAAAAGATAAGAATGCTAAGATAGAAAATGAACAATCTTATCAATAATGATTTGATCATTTGACTTGTATAGATAGATGTTTGCTAATTCAACTAAGTGTTATTTATTGCTATTTACATTAAGCTATCATTGATGTCACAGTTTTTTGGATTTTACAATCTCCGCAAATTAAGGTTTCAGGGATGCTCCTCCAACTAAGAAGCCATCAACGTCCTTTACCTGTATCAACTATCCGCAGTTGGCTTCATTGACGCTACCTCCATATATTATTCTGGTTGCTTCAGTCGCCTCACCAATTTTCTTCAGCCATGCCCTAATCCAGCTGTGAATTTCATCTACTTGCTAAATTGTTGCAACTTTCCCAGTTCCAATCGCCCACACTGGTTCGTAGGCTAAAACAATGTTTTTCCAGTTGCTAACAAAGGGCAAAATAGCATTCAATTGAGCCTCAACTACTTATATCGTTTTGTTGCTTTCCCTTTGGGCTAAAGTTTACCCAAAACAGAAAATGACTTTCAAACCTGCTTTGAAAGCTGCATCTAGCTTCTTGGCAACAACTTCATTACTTTCTCCAAAGTGCGTTCTCCTTTCTGAGTGTCCAAGAATGACCCATGAAATATTGATATCTCTAAGATGTTAGGCAGTGACTTCTCCAGTATATGCTCCATAGCCGAATTGCGAACTATTCTGCGCGGCTACCTCGATATGATGGTTTTTTTTAGTGAACATGACTGTGACCAGGTGCAAGTAAATTGGAGCAACCACCACATCTAAATATTGAAAGGGGTACCGACTTGGGCGGGATCGAATTAGAGTTTATCAAGCAGAGAGCCAACGAGGCCTTGTGTTTTGGCTAGAGTGTTGTTGGATTTCCAGTTGCCTCCGAAAAACAATTTCCTCATACTATAAATATCTTCAATTATTTATGTTAAATTCTTTCATCTTATTGATTTCTAGACAAATCCTACATAAGCTTTTTGTTTAGTTCTTTACAAGATACTCTTTCACGTGAGAGTCTTATGCTTAACTAATGAATTTTGTGTTTCTGCGAACGGCTTCTTTCATAGAATTATTAGGATTAAATTGCTAATTATTATTTATTTATCCTGAATCAATACTTAAAGCTCAAGATTTCCTAGACTGATGAAGAGTATGGCTGCTTAATAGGATGAAATTAGAAGTGGAATTATCATCAACCATGGGAGAATAGGTTCCATAGAATTCAAATGATCAACTATCAGTAGAGTACCAAGATTTGTATAATTTATATATGAATAGCCAAAATAACTATCAGCAGTTAGCCTTTAACCCCAAAAGGCAGTTGAGAACAGACAAAATACAAAGATATGCACCTCAATACAAGTCAAACTTTAACATCCCTCTAAATCTGAATCCCATTTACGATCAAAAGCCCCTACTATATTAAGGATCAAGCAGGATGAGGCAGAAATTTGGTGATAAATAGTATCAATAGCAAAACATTCCCAACGATAGCAGTTTTTCAGGTGTGTCCAATTACTCATACAAGCAGAAGGTGGAGAGTGAGAGGAAGATGGAAGAGGATAAAAAGAAGGAGGAGATTATTGACAGGGTTAAGCGTTTACAAGATATGGTGCTTCCCATGGTTGAAAGGGAGTATAACGATGAGTAGATGAATGATTTCGGATGGCAGGCAGCTATAGAGAGGAAGCTGATAAAGATTGAAAGCAACTTGGATAATCTTCATAAAGAGTGGCAAATATAAATGGAGAAGAAGCTGATTGAAGTGTAGAACTAGTGGGAAATGAAATTTCATTAAATAGCTTCAAAGTTCAGTGATTGATAATAATTCATATTACTTCACTTTAAACTACTTATCTCAAGCAAAAACTATCATTTTTGCACTAAAATATATCGCTGTCTTTAAATATCAGTGATTACTGCTGAAAGTCAATGAAGTACTGACGTTTTGTAAGCAGCCAAAGAGTAACTCTTGATTTTAGTATTTTTATAATCAAAACAATTGCTATTTAGTATTATAAAGATGATGCTACAGGTGTCAGAGACTAACATCCATAGATAAGAAATGACATTAGATAGACCGCACGTCCCTCAGGTATATTATAAGGTCAACGCCTACACCCATAAGCCAGCTTTTGAGCAAATCCTTGCGATTCTTATATTCGTAACGATAGTAGTGCTACACTCAGTATTTATAACATCTGCTACTGCAGCTCTTCAATCTCCCATTTTATGGGTTATTATAGCTGCCACCTATGGTCTTCTTGTTACCATTATTTATGACTATATCTATATCACTTGTGAGGATCCTGTGGATGACCTTATTCTTAAAGTTCCCAAAAATTATAAGGAAAATTAGAAAGTTGATTGCTTTGATTGCCAAATCAAGGTTCATCAAAGCAGTTATCACTGCCAAACTTGCCAAAGATGTGTTTAAAGCTTCGATCATCATTGCAAATACCTTAACAACTGTATTGGAGGTAAAAACTATGCTCAATTCGTTCGCTTACTTCTAACTGTAACTTTCTTTTGTGTAGCTATCATATGCTCAGGAATATGGATTTTCGTAGCTGCTCTAAAAGATGCAAACTATGGGGATAGTATTGTGAGTAAATGGGGAGCCTTAGTGACTGTGATTTTAGCTTTGGCTTCTATGGGGGCCGTAGATAGTTTGCTTGTATTCCACTTTTACTTGATTTTTTGGCTCAAAATGACTACTTTCTAATACATTAAGAAGGGATGGGAAGAATAGGAAAGATTAGAAGAATAACAAAGAAAAGCTCAAGCATAGACACAGTGAAGAAAAGATTTATTTGATTTTATTATCTCTTTGCTCATTCAAGTCTATTATCATTGGTTCTTAGATTATGCTCATAAGCAAACATTTCTAAGCTGATTGAGGCTAAAACTCAAAACATTACTATATAATCACATCAGTTTTGATTAAATTTACAGAAGTACATTTCTTCAGAATACAAGTAAATATCTTTTATAAAGAGCCTCTGACCTTAAAATGTTGGTTTGTTGAAAAAACCCTCTATAAAAGAAATAATATGTTAACAATCATATTAATTAATGGAGTTAGGGAAAAGTTTAAAGATCAAAGTTGCACTCTTTTTCGGCTACAACGGTTAGAAGTTTTTGGGTCTTCAGTATCAACGCGATACAGAAAACACAGTCTAAAACATTATCCACAAAGTCCTTTGCGATTAAGGGTTTGTTTTAAAGACCAACATGGAGAACCTTAGAAGAATCAAGTGGTCGAGGGCAGGGAGAACAGACAAAAAGGTTCATGCTCTTTGCAACGGCATTTCAGCCAGCTTAGAATTTGATGCGAGATACATAATTGACAGGGAACAAAAGATAATTGATTTTGACAAGGCAACAAAGGACCTTAATGCCAATTTGCCCATGGATATCAGGATATTCACTATCAAAAAAGTTGGAAAAGCCTTCGATATGAGGCACGACGCATGCTCGCGTATATATAACTATATATGCCCTTTAAGGCTGTTCCTTTCAAAAAAAGATTTCTCTGAAGGAAAGGTTTTAAACGAATTGTAAGCTGAGTAGATAGTAACAAAGTTAAATCAATTAGTCTAACTTTATTTGGGAACTCATAGTTTCCATAATTTTACCAAAGGATACAAAACTAACGATCCTCGCTGTGATAGATATATTATGGGAATGTCCGTCTAAAAAGTAGAATAGTAAGTGATAGAAAAATGTTTGACAGAGCAATTTGAGGACGAGTAGTAGCGCAAAAAGACGAGAACTAGCTTTTTGAGATTCACTTTGATCGGGCAGAGCTTTATTTACCATCAGATTCGAAAAATGATTGGTCTGTTGATCAAAATTTGCTATTAATAGCTGTAGGGAAAGTAAACGATCCAAAAAGCTTTCGGGAAATAGAAGTATGACGTTTACCTAGCCCCAGGAGATGGTCTGTATTTGAATCGGATGACCTTTAATTCATATAACAGCAAAAAATAAGAGAATCTTAGAGTGGAGCTAAATGAAGAAGAGGAGGCAAGGATTATTAGATACAGAGGTTACCTTGAGTCCAAAATACTTTGCCATGAGTTTAAATAGAAAGTTTTCACGAATTGGCTAGAGCTACATGAAAAAATGCCTGAAATATAGGAGTCTTAAGGGTAGAAAAGTGAAAAAGAGTGAATCATGTTTAGAGATATATCAAGTAAGTTGAAATTTATTCAAATAAATCTATTATATTTTATAGG
>Ga0316217_10007229_pt1 | contig 10684 bp, 9 predicted proteins | sample 1anoAmetaG_FD_203633 | JGI IMG/M metagenome (GOLD analysis project Ga0316217, IMG submission 203633) | Freshwater microbial communities from Trout Bog Lake, Wisconsin, USA - 1anoA | ecosystem: Environmental > Aquatic > Freshwater > Lake > Hypolimnion/Profundal zone | place: USA: Wisconsin... | reverse complement strand
GTGGTAGGACGTTATCGGCCAGCGCTCGATGCGGCCCAGGAGCTTCACGGCTGCGTCATTCACCGTCGCTCGGTCCGCCGCCGCGGAGACTTCGTTTTCCATTGGGTCCCCCTAGTTTGGAATTTCCGCTTCATCTGGATTGAACTTGGTTCACATCATCCGTGCCCCGTGCGCCGATTCACCGTCCCTTGCGCCAGGCAATCTTAGTACGGCTTGAACTTGTAGCGGTCGATGGGAACCGGCTCGGTGGAGGTCGTCATGCGCCCCGCATTTTGCTTGACGATGACCCAACGCAGCCAGTTCCGGTCGTCGCGGTCGGGATAGTCCTCGCGGAAATGCGATCCCCGGCTTTCGGTTCTCGCCAGGGCCGCCCGGAAGGTCATCTCGGCGATGGCGGTCATGGCCTTCACCTCGTGGCACTTGCCGAGGTAGTGACCATCGGTGGCATGGAGATCGTCTAGGCCGCGGGTCAAGCTCTCGATCCTGGATAGGCCTTCCTCCATACGATCTTGGCTGCGGCGGAGGTTGTACTTGATCTTGCAGACCACTTCCTGCAAGGCATAGAGAGCGTCATCCGGCGATAGGCCATGGTCGCGCCGCAAAGGCGATAACATCGCTTGCTGGAGGCGATGGGCTTGGGTGGCATCGATCTCGGTCGGCGCGGATTCGTGGGCAAAACGCGCTGCTGACGGACCACCTCTGAGTGCGGTGAAGAGAGCACCCATTACGCCGGAGCCCCGCAGACGGCCGGGTGGCGCCCAGATGGCTCCCGCCCAGGACGATCCCTGATAGCAGGTGTCTCCGACGGCCCAGAGGCCAGCGAGGCTGGTCCTCATCTCATGGTCAACTTTCACGGGTGAAACTTCGCCGTTCAAGGCTGGCGCCACCTCCACCCTCGCCGAGGCAGGAGCGCCGTATTTACGCTGCTTTGCGGCCTGCACGCGCCAGTAATCCAGCACCCGGGGCATGCCCCAGCGCCCAACAAAAACGGAGGGCGGCTTGGTCAGATCCCATTGCAACTCGGAAGGGTCGAGATAGATGGGCCCACGGCCTTCGTTGACCTCTTTCTCCATGCCTAAGATGATGGAGGTCGGGGTATCGGCTTCCTTCACCTTGGCGTAGCGCTCGGAGATGTTCTCGCCGAGGGCATTGAAAAGATAGGCATAGGCGCCGCTGGGGGCGGGCAGATCGGTGTCCTTGCGGTCGATGTCGAAGAAATTGCCGAACTCGGCGTTGCGCATTTCCGCCCCGGCGCGAAAGGCTGCGGCGATGCCGTCGCCCGAACCGGAGGCCCACATCCTTTTCACACGGTAATTGCAGGCGCCATTGGCCAGGATGATGGCCTTCGCCTTAAATACATACGGGCGGCAGTCGATGAGGTTGAATCCGACGGCGCCGACGACACGGCCGTCTTGATGCAAGAGGTCGACGACCTGCACCTTATCCATCGTGCGCACGCCCAGCTGGAGGGCTCTCGCCCGCAAAGGGACCAGCATGTCCCGGTCAATGCCGGTGCCGGACCAGAGATTGAGCTGGTGACGCGAGGTCTTCAGCTTGCCATCGGCGTCTCTGGCAAGGTTGACTCCCCATTGCATCAACTGTTCGACCGCCTGGAAGGACTCGCGGGCGTAGGCCTCCAGGAGCTCCTGGTCGTTCAGGTAGAATCCGATGTTCCTGACGTGGTACTCGGCGATTTTTTCGGGGTCGTCGCCCGGCAGCATGACCCACATACCGCCTCCGATCTTGGGGGCTTTGCCCGACCAGCCGATGGTCTGCTTGTCCACAACCAGGACGTTGACCGGATAGTCCTTGGCCTTGATCGCTGCCACGAGGCCGCCCAGGCCACCCCCGATGATCAGCACATCCGTGGAAATGATCTCTGCCCCGGCTAACGACTTGGTCACGGTGCTACTCCTCTCTGCGCGGAAATATTCCAACGCGTCAGGCAGATTAATAAGGCGTTGGTATTCGCCGGGCGCCCGCAGGCTTCACGTCGATACAATTTCCGGGGCAGGCCATCTCGCAGGCATAGCACCAGACGCAATCCTGCGGATAGGCGGCGACGGGCTTCTCCGCCTGCTCATCCCAGCGGAGCACGTCGACGAAGCAGGAATCGACGCAAGTCCTGCAGCGGTTGCAGTCGTCCAGATGGAGCTCAATGACGGCGCTGTCCACAAGTCACCTCGTCATCCCTTCAGGAATTACCGGCAGCAACAAGTGCGACGGATATCTGGCATCGCGATAGATCTTGTGCACCGTGGTCTTGCTGCTGCATACGTGATAGGGAATGTACTCGACATTGGTGAAACCAGCCGTACCGGTCGGCAGGTCGAGGCTGGTGATCTCGACACAGATGCGGTGGCCGGCTTTGAACAGGTTGGCGGTGGCCAGAATTTCGATGGAATATTCGGTCACCTCTCCCGGTACGACCGGCTGCTGCGCTTCGCGGGTGAGCGGGTGCCACGGCTTCCAGGGCTTGGTGCGCCGGGGATCGAGGGCGCGGTGCGAAGCCTTCAGCCATCCCCTCACCAACTCGCGCTCGGGGAGAGTTTGGGGAATCGCCAGCTCGCCTTCGCGGGCGGTGCGGACGGAAACGTCAGGTCCGACATCCTTGAGAATGACGATCCAATTGGTGTCCTGCTGGTCGATCGAAGCATAGAGGTTGAGCACGCTGGGTCCGGCGATCAGCGTGTCCTGGGGCAGAGGGTCCGTCAGGTAGCGGAGCTTCTGAATGGTCCGGGTCTGGGTGGGCGGCATCTGCAGGAAAGCATCCGGCTCCTCCGTGCCGTCGCGACTGGATTCGACGAACGGTTCCGGACGGAGACGTTCCCAGGAGTCGAGATAGAGCTTGGTCCACTGGGTCTCAGGCAGCGGCCAATCCTGGCCGTAGCGCCACTGGTTGGCACCCATGACCCAGTACTTGACCGGCGGCTCGTCCATCACTCCGGTATCAATGCCCTTCAGCCAGTGGTCGTACCAGCGTAGAACTTCGCTGTGGAAGGAATGGAAGGGGCGCTCCAGATGAGCCGGTCCGGTGAGCAGCATCTTCTTGGGAGTCTTCAGGGCCGAGTACCACTCCTGGCAGCCCTGCAGGTGAACCTTGTAGGTGTAGGCGTACCAGCCTGAACCCGTGTAACAGGGCAGTTTGACTTGCTCGAAAACGGCCTCGGCCTTTTCGACGATCTCCTGTTTGTCGTAGGGATCGAGGAGCAGGTTGAACATATAGGGCGTATGCTGGCCCTTCTGCGTGAGGATGTTATAGAGATTGAGGTACATCCGGTAGTCGCGATTGGCCATCGCTTCCTGCCAGAGGCGTTCCCTTTCGGGGTCCAGCGCTCCCGGCGTACCTCGTTCCATGTGGACGACGCCACTGGGATCAATGAGGTACATGAAGATCTGCAGCACGCCTCCCGGGTAGCGGTCGCGAAAACCAACGAGTCCTTCTCCATAGGCGGAGGACGGATCGTAGGGGAAAATCGCCTTCAAATGAGGAGGGGAGAGCTTGGCGGCCGCGAACTGGCTTCCGCCGTAGGCCGATATCCCTGCCATGCCGACATTACCGTCGCACCAGGGCTGGACGGCGATCCACTCAATCAGGTCGTAGAGGTCCCACTCGGAACCGAACCAGTGCTTGTTACCGCCGCGACCGTCCTCGGACTTGCCGAAGCCGCGGGGATTGGCCACCACGTGGACATAGCCGCGCGAGACGAAGAACCGGCTGTCGCCAGCCTCCTGATGGCCGAACCACCAGGGAGCCCAGGGGGGCTGGGGCCCGGCGTTTTCGCAGACCTCAGGTGTTTGCAGATCTTTATTGTGCGGCGCGTAGGCCAGAAGCGCCGCGAACTTGCCTGCGGCGTCGGGGCGGTAGATGTCAGCGCAAAGGCAGGTGCCATCGCGCATGGGAATCATGACATCGCGCTCCGATTTGAGGCCGTAGGCTGGCGCTCGATCATAAGTGGGCGGCGGCGAGTCCGGACGGCCGGCGGTTGCTAGCGGGTTCGGTCCTGCCTTGGTGGTTGTCATGGATCACTCCTGCAATGCGTGCCGTCACACGACCGCACCGGCGGATGTCACTCCGCGGGTGAAAACTTTCTGGTCGATGCGGCCGAAAATCGTGTGGCCTTCGGCATCCAGCATCTCGATCTGGACGCGGTCGCCAAGGCGAAGAAACGGGGTTCGCGGCTGGCCGGAGTTCATCTGCTCCAGTACGCGGCGCTCGATAATGCAACTGGTGCCGCGGGAGGGATCGTGATTGGCCACCGTTCCGCCGCCGACGATGCTGCCCGCACCCAAGGAGCGGGTAAGGGCGGCGTGGGCAATGAGGCGGTCGAAGCCGTGGACCATCTCCCCCGCATTCGGCTCGCCGAAGCATTCGCCGTTCACCCAGGAGCGCAGCGGCAGGTGCAGCCGGCAATCGCGCCACGCCAGGCCGAGCTCGTCGGGCGTGACCGCCACGGGGGAAAATGCGCTGGCCGGCTTAGACTGAACGAAGCCAAAGCCCTTACTCAACTCGTGAGGAATCAGGTTGCGCAGCGAGACATCATTGCACAGCATGACCAGGGCTATGTGCTTGCTTGCTTCCTCGGCCGTGGCTCCATAGGGAACGAAGTCGGTGATGATGGCGACTTCGGCTTCATAGTCCACTCCCCAATCCTCGGACGCCGCAGGGATATCGTCCTGCGGGGCGAGGAAGCCGTCGGACGCGCCCTGATACATGAAGGGCTCCTGGGTAAACAACTTCGCCGGCTCAATGTTGCGCCACCGCGCCATTCTCTGCTCATGCGCGACGTAGGTGCTGCCATCACACCATTGATAGGCTCGGGGTAACGGAGAACATGCCCGGGAGGGAAGAAACGGCTCGGCCGTCGGCTGATCTCCGGCAAGAAGACTGCGGTATCGCTGCTCCAGCAGCGGGTGCACCGACTCCCAATGATCCAGCGCAGCCTGCAGCGTTGGCGCAATGTCGGCAGCACCTACCATCCATTTCAGGTCGCGGGAAACAATGGCCAACTCCCCATCGATCGTCCGCGAGCGCAAGGTCGTTACCTTCAAGGTCCCTCCCGACCGAGGATAGAAGTGAACTCGTTCATTTTTAGAAACTGAAACGGGAAGATGACTTTATTGCTGATTTAACAAACTGTCAAGCTGATTAGCGACTAGGCGAAGCAGGGATTGCTGCTCGCTCGCAGGCCGCCGCGGAGCGGGCCATGAAAGTACGGAAAGTGATTTTGCGGGTCTTGGCGAAAAGAATCGCCGAGTGGCATGCGGCCGAGATGAGCGGCATCAGCGACCATCATATGCGGCGCTGGCGAAGAAAGGCAAGATGAGTCGAATCATGCGCAGCGGACACTCCCGCGTCACATTATTCGCCGGGAAGACGCGATCGATAGAAAGTAACTACGGCGTCTCCGCGCATGCGGCGGAGCCAGTTCTCGCCCGAGAGCACGTGCTCCGAAATGGGGTTCTCGTATACCACAAAAACTTCGCGTGGATCTTCTTCGACTGAACGTTGCAGGTTGGCGATGACGTCGCCGAGCACCGTCTCGGGGAAGGGATCAAACAAAAAAATCACGAGCGGGCCGGGCGGGAACGAAAAGCGGCGAGCGTCACCACAATAGAGTTCGAAGCGTTCGCGCTGCGCTCCCTGTTGGAAGCGACCGATGTTCTCCTGCGCGATGTGATAAAGCTCGGGCAGGAGCTCCACGCCCACAATGCGGCGGAACGGGCATTCGGAGGCGAGCAGCAGGGCACGGCCCTTGCCACAGCCGAGATCGATGAAGGTAAACCGCTCAAAGGAGATCGGCAGTTCGGCCATGAAGCTGCGGAACAGGTAAGGCTCGGTGGGCATGTACTGACGCCCGGAGAGGACCTCCTTGACTCGGGTCAGGAACGCCGGATTGGCCCAGGTGGTATTCACGCCGTGATCCCAGTCGTAATCCAGATCTCCATAGCGGAGGCGGCGGCGAGCAGGGGTGAGATCGCGAATCATCTCCCAGAAATCTGCGAGCAGGCGGGAAAGGGCGCTTACCGGCCCGCGCTGCCGGCGTGTGTCGTGCCACCATTGTCGCAGTTGGCGACTGATCGTAAAAGATTCATGCATTGCTAAACAGCATAAGCGAAGGCGGGCCAATTGGGCACCCCGCAAGTGAATGCTGAAAGCCGCACCAGCATAATGGCACGCTCTCCGTTTCAGCATAGCCGCTGATTTCAGGTATAGTTTGTGCTGAATGGCTCGAAACAAGGGTGGTAGAGAAGAATCCGGGACTCGGGGCGAATGGCTACGAAAACTGCCCTCAGTGGACGAACTTTTGCGCCAGAAGACGACCGTCACCCTGGCCGATGAGCATGGCCGGGGCGTGGTGATCAGGGCTGTCCGGCGAGCGCTTGAGGAGATTCGTTCGCAGATTGCGGGTGGACGGCTGGATGCCACCGGCATAGAGCGCACGCTCGAGCAGTTACCGGCGGAGGTCGAGCGGCAGGTACGGCTCGCGGTCACCTACTCGCTGCGCAAGGTTATCAATGCGACGGGCGTAATCCTGCATACCAATCTCGGCCGCGCTCCACTGGCACAGTCCGTGCTGGAGCACATAGGGGAGATCGCCGGCGGCTATTCCAACCTGGAATTTGATGTCGGGACGGGTGAGCGCGGGCAGCGCGACGTGCACTCCGAAGTGTTGAGCGACCTTCTGGAAGGCAAGACAGGTCCGGTGGCGAGCATTGTCGTAAATAACAATGCGGCGGCGGTGCTGCTGGCGCTGAACACGCTGGGCGAGGGCGGCGAGGTCATCGTTTCGCGCGGCGAACTGGTGGAAGTTGGAGGCTCGTTCCGCATCCCCGACGTGATGGAGAAGTCGGGAGCGCACTTGCGCGAGGTGGGCACCACGAATCGCACCCGGCTGGCAGACTACGAGGACGCGATTAGCGAGCGAACGCGACTGCTCCTGCGCGTGCATCGCTCGAACTTCCAGATCGTGGGCTTTACCGAGCAGCCCTCACTGGATGAATTGGTGGCGCTGGGGCGACGGCACAAGTTGCCGGTCGTGGAAGATCTGGGCAGCGGGGCGCTTTTCGACCTGCGCTCGGTGGGGCTGGCGGAAGAGCCGGGAGTGGCTGCAAGTTTGCGCGCCGGAGTAGACGTAGTCACCTACAGTGGCGACAAACTGCTGGGCGGGCCGCAGGCCGGTATTCTAAGCGGGAGCCCCGAGGTCATCGCCAAGATGCGGCGAAACCCGCTTTTCCGGGCATTGCGCGTGGACAAGCTGACCTACGCCGCGCTGGAGGCGACGCTGCTGGCCTATCTGCGGCAGGACTGGGATGCCATTCCGACGCTGCGCATGATGCGGCTGCCGCTGGCGGAAATTGAACAGCGGGCCAAGGCGCTCGGCCAGAAGCTTTCCAGCGTGGCGCGGGCAGAACTGCGGGACGGGGAGTCGGTCTTTGGGGGCGGTTCGGCACCCGGAGAGACGCTGCCCACAAAGTTGCTGGCCGTGCAGGTGAAAGACATGAGCGCGCAGGAGTTGGCAAAGCGTCTGCGGCTGCAGCCGGTTCCGGTTATCGCCCGCGTCGAAGATGACCGGGTAGTATTGGACTTGCGTACGGTGTTTCCCGAGCAGGATGCGGCGGTTGCCGAGGCGCTGCTCCGGGTGGGCAAGGCATTGGAATAACGACTACGACGGAGAGCGGCTAAAGGGCAACGATGATCGTCGGCACCGGCATCGATCTTGTCGAAGTAGCGCGCATCGAAGCTGCCATCGAGCGTTTCGGCGAACGGTTCCTGGCACGCATCTACACGCCTGCAGAGCGCCACTACTGCGACGCGCGAGCGAACAAGATAGAGCGGTATGCGGCGCGATTCGCCGCCAAGGAAGCAGGGATGAAGGCGCTGGGCACGGGCCTGAGCCGGGGTGTCTCATGGGTAGATTTGCAGGTGGGACGTGAACCGGGCGGGCGCCCGCTGTTGGCGTTCTGCGGCAAGGCGGCCGAGATTGCAGCGCAGCTTGGTGTAGCGCGGGTAGCACTCTCGCTTTCGCATACCGGGGGGCATGCCATCGCCCAGGTGATCCTGGAGAAATAGCGGGAATGTGACGGGTACTGGATTGCCAGCCGGTAAGGGCGGTTTGCAGTGTGTCACTTATCGAGACGGGGGGCATCTGTTATGATGCGCCTCTTAGGGGTTTTCAGGCGACAACGTGCAGGGGTGGTAACGGGGCCTGCGGGGCCTATAAGAATTCTTTCCGGCTGAGGGCCGCCCGGCAGCAGGCGGGAACGAGAGATACCTGGGGGAGAATTGCCGAGTCAGCAGCAGCTCAGATGGTCCCAGTTGCGGGTGGGCGTCACCGTGCTGTTCGCCGTGATCGTCCTGGGAGTGCTGATCTTTCTAATCTCCGGCGACATGGGATTCGGCCAGAAGATCGTCGTCCGCAGCTATTTCGACAACGCAAATGGATTGCGGGTTGGAGCACCGGTGCGCCTGCACGGGGTAGGCATCGGCAACGTAGTCGGCGTGCGGGTGGATGCCTCGAAGAAGGCAACGCCCGTCGAAATCTCAATGAAGGTCAGCACCAATTCCGGCGATCTGCGCAAGGATTCGGCGGCCATGCTTTCCACTGCCGGCGTGCTGGGCGAGACCTTTGTGGACATTGACAGTTCGAAGGCCAGCGGTCCGATGGCGCGGGATGGCGACGTGCTGCAAGCGATCGACAAACCTGATATCCAGGACGTGGTCGCTTCCACCCAGAGCACGCTGGTAAACCTGCAGTCACTGTTGAACCGGGTGGACCGAATCCTGACGTTCGTAGAGAGCGGCAACGGTTCTTTCGGCAAGCTGATCTATGATGACGGGCTCTACAATCGGCTGAACTCTTCCGTCAGCGAGTTGCAGACCCTAATGGCGGCGATTAGCCAAGGCAAGGGCTCGATCGGCAAGCTGGTGGTGAGCGACGAACTGTATCAGAAGGCGAACCTGACGATCGACAACATTAATAAGATCGTCGACCAGGTAAACACCGGCCAAGGGACAATGGGCAAACTCGTAAAGGATCCGGCGTTATATGACAACGCCAATCGCACGATCCTTGAGGCCCACCAATTGCTGAATAACGTCAACGCCGGCAAGGGGGCGCTGGGCAAATTAAGCAAGGATGAGGCGTTTGCCCGCAAGTTGGACGACACCATCACGAAGTTGAACACGCTGGCCGACAAGTTGAATAGCGGGCAAGGCAGCGCCGCGCGGTTCATCAACGATCCCGCGCTATACAACAATTCCGACCGATTGCTGGTGGAGACCCGCGACCTGATCAAGGCAGTGCGTGAGAATCCGAAGAAGTATCTGACAATCAAACTGAAGTTCTTCTAAGTATTTCGAACCTCCGCCGCGCTGCGACCTCATCCCGCGGGGTCAAGGGCGTCGGAAGCTGTTTTTGCCCTTCCCCCCTGTCCGCACAAATATTTCCCGCCAATCGCAGCTTCCGGAGTAGGATGGCGGGCAGCCAATCCGGCAGTTCAGGGATAGCAATGCTTTCAGAAGTGTTGAGCAAGAGGCCACATCCGACAAAGGAGGATGTTTATGAATTCAGAGTTTGCACGTCGGCCCGGAATTCTCAGGATCGCCATCTGCGGCTTGCTGGTGGTCGTGCTTGGCAGCGCGGCTTTGGCACAAACCTCTTCCAGCATCCTGGCCAAAGATGCGAAGTGGCAGGAAGTTTCGCGGGCAGGAAAAGTGTGGGGCGAGGGCGTGGTAGCTGCCAAGGATGGAATGGTCTACCTGAGCGACGTCACCTATAGCGCAGTGATCAAGGAGAACAATCCAAGAGGGACTATCTACCGATACAATCCGGCGACCAAAGAGACCACGAAGTTCATGGAACCCAGCGGCATGGCAAACGGGCTGCACGTGGACAAGAAGAACGACCTGATCATCGCCCAGGATGCCGATTTCGGCGGGCGGGCGATCGTAAGGCGAAACCTCTCGACCGGCGCGGTAAAAGTACTGGCGGATCGCTACGAGGGCAAGCGGTTTAATGGCCCGAACGATCTGACCAGCGATGCCATGGGCAGAATCTACTTCACCGACGCCCGCTATCGCGGCGATGAACCGATGGAGATGCCCCATGCGGTATATCGAATTGACCCCGAGGGGAAGGTAGTCCGAATCGGATCGGAAGTTTTCCGGCCCAACGGCATCGAGGTTTCGCGGGACGGCAAGACGCTATACGTAATTGTTTGCAACAACACGATGCTGCCTACCAACCCCCTTGGACCAAAGGACAAGTACGGCATCGTGAACGGCGGAGTGATCGCTTATAGCCTCGACAAGAAGGGCAACCCGTCTGATGGCCGCGTGTTCTTCCGCGCTCCCGATGATCTGGGAGCTGACGGCGCGACGGTGGACGCCGAGGGCAATCTGTACCTGGCTCTGCACAACGGGAATCCCGCAAGTCCGAAGGCGGACATCGTGGTGCTGAACCCGTCCGGTAAGGTGATCGAGCATCTGCCGGTGCCGGGCGTGGGACTGACGACAAACCTGGCCTTCGGGCGCGGCGCCGACAAGAACACTCTGTACGTGACGACCGGAGCACCTTGGAGGCTGTTCCGCATCGACACGGTAAAACAGGGACACTACTGGGAATAGCGGCACCACAGTCACGAGAGAAAACGCGCTAAAGAATCGCGGCCCTTGCGGGCC
>Ga0316217_10007228_pt1 | contig 10685 bp, 12 predicted proteins | sample 1anoAmetaG_FD_203633 | JGI IMG/M metagenome (GOLD analysis project Ga0316217, IMG submission 203633) | Freshwater microbial communities from Trout Bog Lake, Wisconsin, USA - 1anoA | ecosystem: Environmental > Aquatic > Freshwater > Lake > Hypolimnion/Profundal zone | place: USA: Wisconsin... | reverse complement strand
AAGAAACTGCTAAACTTCTACCCTCAAACACCTTTTAGCTCATTTATCGAAAGCTACGCTCCATACTAAAAGAATAGGATTTTTCTATGATTGTACAACAGACATTTTTTGTCAAATTCTATCAAATATGGAAGCTGGACGATTGAAAATACTGACTTTAGTCTAGGAAATAGATATCGAGATTTATTTCTGAAGTTAGCTAATGTGTTATTGGAATTTTAAACTACTAACTATAAACTATTTTTTGAATATTAAGAACTTTTACTTACCCAAATCTTAGCCCTATTCTCGTATACTACCCAAACTTCATTGACTATCACTAAACCCAACCCTTTATATTTGTGCTTATACTCCATCTAACCCAAGTGTATAGATTTGTATATTTTCCCGATATACCATATGAGCCAATTCACCACTTCCCTCGGCCACCCCGTAGACGACAACCAGAACTCCCTCACAGCCGGCGAGTACGGCCCAGTCCTCCTCCAGGACCACCACTTGCTCGACAAACTTGCCAAATTCGACCGGGAAAGGATTCCCGAGAGGGTGGTCCACGCCAAAGGGACAGGTGCGCATGGCTACTTTGTGGTCACCAATGACATCACCAAATACTGCAAGGCCAAGCTCTTCGACGAGGTGGGAAAGCGGACGCCCGTCTTTGCCAGGTTTTCAACGACCGTACCCTAAAACGGTTCCAGCGATACTTAAAGAGATCCACGAGGTAAATATACTATTTATATAGGCCTGGGCCTGAAATTTTACACTGAGGAGGGCAACTGGGACTTCGTGGGCAACTCAACCCCTGTGTTCTGGCTCAAGGACGCCATGAAGTTTGTAGACCTGGTCCACTCACGCAAGAAAGACTCTCGCACCAATCTCAAAAACATGAACTATCTCTGGGACTTCATCTCTCTCAATTGGTAGACCTGCCATCAAAACGTGATCAATTTCAGCGACCGAGGGACGCCTGACGGCTACCGCCACATACATTAATATGGGACACACTCGTTTAGGTGGGAGAACAAAGATGGTGATATACATTGGATCAAAATTCACATCAGAACTCTTTCAGGGATCAAAAATTTATCAGCGAGTGAGGCCAAACAGCTGATGAGAGACCCAGATTACGCACAGAGGGATATGGTCAACCATCTCGACTCAGGCAAAACGGCAGAGTGGTAACTTTGCATCCAAGCTATTCCTTAGGCCGATGTGCCCAAATATAGATGGAATATGCTGGACCCCACCAAAGTAGTCTCGCAGAAAGACTACCCGCTCATCAAAGTCGGCAAAATAGTGCTGGATAGGAATGTGGAGAATTATTTTGCGGAGACTGAGCAATCAGCATTTTCGCCTGGAAATTTCGTGCCTGGGATGGGACCTACGAATGATAGGGTTCTCCATGGAAGAATCTTTTCGTATCCTGATACCCATCGACATCGGTTGGGTGCCAACTTTTAGCAAATACCCATCAATTGTCCCTACAAAGCCAAAGTTTACAATGCTATTCAGGATGGTCCGATGAACGTTTCATCTGGCATCAAAGGTCCTAACTACGAACCTAACTCTGCCAACAATGGCAAAAATTCATTTGACTTCAACGCACAAGCTGGCTACAAACCCTACGTTGTGAAAGGTTTAGTCGCCCGAGTGAAACCATGGAACCCCGAAGACGATTTCTCCCAACCAGGCACCCTTTTCCGACAAGTCTTCGATGACAGGCAGCGAACCATCACAATCAACAACCTCGCAAGTTCCATAAAAGGAATCAAACAAGACATTCGCGAAAGGCTGGTCAAGATGTTTTCGAAAGCCGACGGAGAACTGGGCAGCAGACTCGGCCAATAGATCGGAACCCCCGCCATCAAAAGCAGACTATGATCTATCCCCAATCCGCATTGAATCAGAAGTAGTAAAGTATAATAAGATCGAATCAAGAACTCATGAGTCTCACTAGCATGTTCTGGTACTGTTGGCTGCTGACTGCCGCTTAGTAGTTGAGACTGCTCAAAAACCATCTCTAGAGTTTTATGAGGTCGGGTAGCTACATCTTCATTCCCTCGCAGAAGAACTAGATCAGGCCTTGGATCGTTTCGTCGTAGTAGAGTTTATAGGCCACGATTGTTGAGACGCCCAGGAGCCAGCCTACTGAGTCAGCTTCCAATGCGATTTGGCCTCTGCAGAGACATTTACAGAAGAGACAGAGAGCTAAGTTGACCAAATATGGTGAAGGAGGGTCAAAAAAGACCTCCAACATCATTTCATTCAGAGTTAGTCGAGGAAGCTTGATTTAGCTCAAGGAAAGGCATGTGTCCTCCTCAGAGAACCATTAGCTGGCCATACTGCCCACAGCGAGGTCTTAGACCATAATCGATATTTTTTTGCGTTCGGTTTTGTTGCCTTTGATGTCCTGATTAGATTCTGTGTTCTATGAAACCTCTAAAGATATTCTCTTATTGCTTTTAAAACCTTTCAGGGCAGGTTTGCTCTCAAGGCTTCCAATGCTCTATATCGGGTCTTTTTGTGCAAGTTTCAAAAGCTAGGAAATATTCACAGCTTCTCCAACAGAAATCCTATTGTCCTTGCACATGGAGGTCTTCGGCTTCCTCTAATTAGGTTCTTAGCCAGCAGAAGGAGGGTAGCAAGAATTGGTCATCTCCATCAATGCTTCTTTGACCTTCTGAGTTGAGTCAATATCACTGCCACTGCCAAAGCTAGCCGAAGAAATGTGCGAATGGATCGAAGTAGTCGATTTTTTAATCGAAAGTTGCATCTCTTTATCTAGAAGCTTAAAGGTTTTGATGAAGGATTGGAATAGGATGTCATTTTAGACTGCAAGTTGGAGGAAGCAAAGCACTTTTCTGTAAAGTTCCTCCTTGGGAATATTTTCTAAGTTGGTGATGGTAGTATTCTATGAGTGTTATTTGGCGAACAACTCCACCTTACTTCGAAACTCAACCCCATAGAGCAAAGAGACATGCCTATTCAAATTAAGTTTCATGGCGGCCTGCAGATCCATGGGAGCTTCTTTGGTGATTCGGCCTTCAGAAGTGAAGAGATCTAGGGGATTGCCTTTGGCTGTTAATTAATCTTCCATTTTATATTGCTTAAAGAATAAAAGTTTAAATCAATCGTTTTTGCTAATAACGTATAGTTATACCAACCGAACACCAGTCAAACCCCGCCTCTCCACATTTTTGCACCCTCGACATAATAATTTTATTATGAATAGGTGTTAGCACGGATAAAAGATAACCAAATTTTGTGTGACTGAGCATTGCCACCACAAAGAAGCCGCAGGTTGTGACTACTGCATACGCAAATATCACTTCCATCTTACTAACACTCAACTTCTCTCCGAAGACTAGGTCAACTCTTTGATCCGAAATCTCACCCTCCCCACCGATATCAAGTTCAAAGCCAGACATCTGCAATAGGCTGCAATCGAATACTTGAAGCAAATTAAATATAATCTGAATAGTTGGCTAGAGCAGGCACAGAGTGCTATTTCTGACCGCTTAACCAATACTATTCTATACAAGCAGGGACTCCTCAGTACTTTTAATCGTCTCAAACAAAAAGAATACCGAAAAGTGAATGCCAGGGAATTGAGGTTAATGGATTAATATGCCAAAAACGTATCATTTGAGTCACTCAAAAACTAGGAAACAAGCAGCTACTACGATGAAGTGGAGTGGACTATGAAAGTCTTGGCCTCTGCTGAAAAAATGGCTTAATAAATGCTCAAATTACCAGAACTTAGATAAAGTTAAAAATTTAATCAACAGCCTTATAGAACCAAAATTAACTAGATTTATGAAACAATCAAGCAAGAAAAAGACAAAAAGTAGATCCAAATCAATATCATAGCTACTTCTAATAGCACAAACCATCAACTTCTCAGTTTGATACAAAACCCCAACCTCAAGCAAGTTGAAAGCTACGAAAATGTGGATGCTTTTACACTTTAGTTTAAAAGCAAAAGCAAAGAGGCGTTGGAGAAGAAAGCTCAAAACATCATTAATTAAGAGGGACATAAAAAATCGAATTAGCTGACTCCTCAATAATCATATAAGGCAACAGTCGTCAATGAAACTGTTTAATAGAAACGGTAACGAATCAGAAATAGGCGATCATCAATCGATGACAAAATAGACCTTAAATTTGCAGCCATGATCGAAGAAAAAGCCAAATTCGCAAGATAAGCTGAAGAAGCAAAGAAAAAGCTTTAGGAAAAGCTGGACTAAAAAAGTCAATAGATCAAGCCCGAGGAATCAAGACCTATAAGACCTATGGAACAGAATTAAGTTCAACAAAGATAGAAAAGACTTTCGTAAGATGCAGTGAATTCGAATACCACTCCAAAGAGATAGGAAGTACGTAAGTAATAGGAAGTTATACCCAAAGTGCCCAAAAAAATGACTGTGGCTACACCTAGCTAAGATAAGTCGAAATCGGACCTATCTTCTAATAAAGCTTCAGAATCCAATTTCTATGGAGCTTTGGATATCCTCATTGACAACATTTTGCCTCCACTTCCACCTACCCCTAAAAGTCATACTCAAGAACCCATCTTTTAAAAAGTTATCAAGATCCCGGTTTCCAGCCATGGCACAGATGAGATCCTTTCTCCTATCTACAAAAGTAGAAAGAAACAACAAGACAAAAAATCGGGAGTATCTCGCTTGGGGCTTGTTTTAATTCCTCCTGTTGATAAGATCGAAGAAAAATTAGATAAGCTAGAGACTAAAGAGATTTAGACTCTTTTTCCTATACCCTAGGACCCACCACAGGAAGAAGGCTCAGTCGATGCCATCGCTAAGAAGAACTCTGCAAGCGATTAGAAATAAGATGATTTGATTCACTTATAAAGAGATCAAAAGAATTCGCTGCTTTTATTCTCCTAAGCACTAAAATCACCAGGAGATAGAGCTATTTAGCTACTTAAGGCAGCACTAAAATATTCAGCCTAAAACTTATCAGCCGCTGAATATCTCTCATACCTCTACGTTGAAGGAGAAAAGGCCAAATAATGCCTGTAAGTTTGCTAAAACGTGTTAGTCCACATCAAAGATAGCCCATAAGAGTTCGATCTCACCCTCCATTTGCATAACAACAAAGCCGCAGCCCTAAATCTTCTCGGTAGGTACTCTGAAAGCATCATGGTCCTAGAAAAATGTCTAAGATACCGAAAGAAGCATTATTTCTTTAAAAACCTCGGGGATGCATATTTTAATTTAGGCATCACAGAAAAAGCAGCAATGAACTACTAAAAAGCTGTAGAATTAGACCCTTAGTATGACTAAGCCTTTTATAACCTGTCAGTCACCAAATTCATACAGCAGGAATACGTCACAGCCAAGTTGAGCGTCTTAAGAGCTCTCAACCTATAGCCAACAAATGAAAGCTACCTCCAACTACTCAAAGAAATCGAGATCCGTATCTAAAATTCCACGGATTAGTGATCTCAATACTTTCCTTCATTATTTTGAGAATACTTGAGTTGCTCAAAGCAATGAAGGTTTTATATTTAGCCAATCTGCAAAGATAGTAAATTTGAGATAGACTATGGTTTTGTTACTATAGTGGTCTAAATAAAATATAATCGTATGCATTCAATAATGGAGACAATTATCCTTAGCCAAACACTTTTGCTTATTTTGCCGCTAGCCTATTTATAAAAGTAAAATAAAGCAGCACTAGCCCGGAGTTTGCAGGAATCGCTAATATATATAAGAAAAGTTCTTTATTACTTGATTAATAATTGAAGATGAATTACCAGACTGAACAAACCTTGGAGAACTAAGAGTAGCAAAGCAAACCCCCGGCAAGCAGCAAACTGTCCCTCCTCCTGAGCCGCAGACACCTGACCAAGAACGAACTGATCGAAGAGTTGCAGAAGAATGAGCGCTGGAATCTATGTAATAGCTATTTCTATCTAGCGTCGAAAAAGTATTCGAGAGAACATCTAGAAGCAGTTTTTGAAAAATTCACAAGGCCTGAAGATTTGGCCTTTTTGTGGCTGCGTACATATTGTGCTAATTAGACTGGAATGGCCTCTCCAATATTTGCAAGATGGTGATACAACCTTAGTATACTAAACTGAAAATTATGAACCTCGGTGGCAACAACATTGTCTCCATAGAACTTTTGCAGCACGCGAGAATGCCCACCCTTGAAGAACTCTGGTTATGGAGCAACCTCTTGACCCGAGTTGATGCTCTCAGAAAAATGTATGTCCCCAACCTCAAGTACATTGACCTCAGCACTAACTACATCGTTGAATGGAACCGACTGAGTGAGCTGTCATCAATAAACTTGGAGGTAATCAGTGTACAAAACAACCTCTTTGGCTCCATCAACAGTTTCCTAAAATTGCTACTCAGTAGCAGAAACAGAAAACTCGTTAACTTCAGTAGTTATGATATAACTTAGTTGACAACCAATTGGTGCGCCCCTTTGGCCAGGCCAACAACAAAGGCAAGAAAAATCTCAAAACCGCAAAGAACTATCATTACCCCACCCAACGTATTGAGTACGTATGATTTCCTCAGTAAACCTCACGAAAGTCAATTTTTAGTCTAATGACTACTATTCATCACTAGCTTTTATAATACGCGAAGTATCACTACCTTAATTTTATGAATCTAATCAAAGAATTAACCTCTCTTTTGCGAAGAACCTGGCCTCATTTTTTGGATTATAAGGGTGAATCTACATGGGCAATCAAAAAGTGGAATGTTTATAATGTCCAACAATCATCTAGTCAGTTATAGGATCACTACTAGGCTACTTCCTCCAGATAGCAGTATAGCCGCAAAAAGTTAAGTTCTTGGCTGCGTGTGTGTCGGCCTTAGAGTATCGAAAAAATGTGTTATTAGATGAGCTATTCCTGGTCCCGACGTTTCACCACAGTTTCTTTCCTGCTGCTCCTCTATTTTTTATTTTTGGCCTTGGATACCTCTTCCTTGTTCGGTTTGTCTACACGCCGCAGACTGGTGAAGCGCACCTTGCACATGGGACACCTGTTTTCAGTCTACATATCTAAAAAGGTACCTTGCTCCATTTGGAGATGCAAGAGTTGCAGAAAAGGTGGGAACAACTAGATGTGGTGGCAGGCTTCTTCATTTTTGAAAGACAGATCGGGCAAAGGTTTGGTTAGGGTTGTTCTTCTTGCATGATTGTAAAATTATTTGAGATTTAGTCAATAAGATGGCGGACTTATAAAAAAAGGCACAATCAGGGGCTTGGGTTTCACAAAAAGATTCAAGATCATGAACTCTATATAGCAAAAAGAATGATATCCTCATTAGTTATAACATTTTGAACATTTCGCAAGTTTATCACATAAAAAGGGAACCTGGAAGCTAAACTATTTGAAGTGAATTTGGGAGGTCTATAATCTCAACTTTTAGTCTACAATCAACAAGCAAAAGAAAGAAGTTTTTTAGAAATTTTAAGCAATACAAAAAGATAATACATACAAGAATCACATTTTCAACCGACGGCATCCCTATCTCTCGAAATCACATCCCTTCTTTTCTATGACTACTAATTTTCCATTTTATGAAAGCTTTCGGGACGACTTATTTAGGCGCATTCGACCATAATAGTGTAATTGGTAGCCTAACAGTTCTCTCTTTTGATTGTATAGAGCTCTTCTTCAATAGTTTTGAGTCTTTGGTTGAGTGTATTGTGAATTTACTCAAATCTGAGGAAATTGGTTTAGTTGATAAATGATTAGCTGTCCAACCTTATGTTGATTTACTTCAATGAAATCTATCCCTTTCTTTCGACCTAAAGTATAGATAAACCAACCTACCTTATCTCCTGCTTCTGCTTACTTAGAAGCTATGTAAGCTATGACACTTTTTGCTTGATATCTATAATGTTCTGCTCTCTATCTTCTTTTACTTTGTAGAGATTCAGATTTGCTTGAATTTGTTTCTTAATACTATCGATGGCTTATGCTACAATCGCATCAATTTTGCTACTGACTGAGGTTTCGACCCTTTTTTTAGTTTTTTCCAAAATTCTTTAAATCTAATCTTGACACTTCTTAAACTTAAGACTAAGACGCTCTTCCAAAACCCTAGCCATCTAAATGAATTCATTCAGTCTATCCCTTATAAATCGATTGATTTCCTGCTTAGCCTTATCCACAGGTAGATTCAGGATATCCTTATATTTCAAGCCAAAAGTTGAAAACTTGGCTTAAATTTTGCTTGCAATCAAAGGCTCGTTATTCAATTTAACTTCTAAAAGACCACAGTCATCCTTTCTGAAGATGTGGTCTAGAGTTTAGCTTTAGTTCTAGAGTTCTTACTCTAGCATATTATTGAATCTATTCAGGTCGTTTATGAACTGCTAGGAGCTATTTAAGTGCTATTATGTAACCTATGAGTAAACAAGTGTATGCTTATTACTATCCTACAGGCGAATCACCAGTTTCTACATGTCATTAAACACCTCTACCTTTTTCACTTTTATCTTTCGGAACAGATACCTCCCGAACCGAAGCTAACTTTTATGCAAACCAAGTGCATGATTGATTTCATGATCAATTAGAATCTATCTAAGGCTGAGATCACTCTTGACTCTCATCTTTTGGATCAGCTTCTACAAAGCAAAATGAAAGGGAGAGAGCTTGATACCAAAGTACGCTTGTTAGCTGCTAGCTGAATGTCCTAGATGCAGACCCAAAAGCTTCAATCCCTCTGCAGATAGGTATTGGATGGGTGTTCCAGCTTTTAGATCCAGTCTTCGCACTGAATCGATTTGGTATTATATGAAATAGCTTGAGATCTATACTATTATCGCTGAAAGGTTTGTTATCAGCTCGTTTGATTATTATAGGCTAGTCGACCTACAGGCACTCTAAAGAACTGGGTTAGAGTTAGAAATCCGGATGACTTACCCTATTCTTGCCTTTTAAAGTGCCTATGAGATTTAGAAGTTCTCAGAGAAGGGTTATCTTCTGTCAAGTAGTCCTATCGCCAAGAAGGCAGATGAAGTTTTTTATTACTTGAGCTGGCCCAAAAATACCCATTATTTTATTTAGAAGCATATGGATTGTTGAAGGCAATTGGATTCGTTTTTTTTTATGCCAAATTGGAAGTAAAACTTTGCATCTTTTGTATTCGTGTTAACTATCGAGGGGGCTATGATGAGACTCTCAACCACTTTTAGACCCAAACAGATCGCTTGAACCTCAGTTCGCTTTTAAATCATGAATATCGTTCCAATTTGATAATGTATCTATTCAGGAAGCAAGTCCTAAATTAGGGACTATTATAGATCAACTCTGCTGTGCTTAGATTAGCTAGATTAGGGCTATAACTACCGATTGATCTGCTGGTGTAAGCCAGACGAACTTTTCATACTACCCTACATGAATTTCAAGTAAAATTAGTATAAAGTCTCTCAAAATAGCGTTAAAACTGGCAATTCAACTTTGAGATAAAGAGTTAGTAAAGTTATGTTAGTTCTTAAAGATCTTCAGTTTCGAGATATCCATATTTCTTGTTTTAAGTAATTTTGTATAAATACTAAGATCATAATTATTTATTTGAGTTGAGATAAAAACTAAACTTTGTCTTCTTCTAAGAAAAATAGAGCTCTCTATTTTTCCGAAGATTTGTAGGGATCAGACAAAAGATAGTCATTCTAAATCATCTGTCATTATAAAGATTCTAATCCAGCGCTAAATATATCACACTTGACCTCTAAAGGTTGCATCTCATTCTCTCTAAAAAACCAATCATCTTCTTTCATGTCAATAAATAGGAATAGTACATTCTTTAGCTTGACCCAACCGAACAATACCTATCTAGGATCACTCAAAAATCGAAATTTTTCTCCTCGTATTTGGCGAGCACTTTGCATTTGGCGAGCTTCAACCGAGCAAAAAAAAACGTCTTTTTTGAAAAGTATTGTGCTTTTGGGAGTTGCGATGGGCGAATTGAGTGCGCAATCAACATTTTTCCTCTTGACTTTGGGTGAGATAGGCGACTTTGGGAGTACTATCCGAAGGATTGTAGTGTTGTTATGGAGTTAGGTCCCTGAAAGACAACGATCTCAGGAGCCCAAGCAGAGCGAAAACTCAAAGCTGGATTGAGGCCAGGAATAACCCTGCTCTCAGGAGAAGCCGATCTAAAACAGTTAAAGACTACTTATCCACAAAGAGTCTTTAAAACAGGGAAATTAAGAGTCTCAAATCCCTTCATCAAGCCTCAATTACCCAGCCTGACCTTCAGAAGTAAGAAAAAAAAAGGTAAGACAAACCTGAAAAATAAGAGAAGGGGAGGAAGCAAAGAGCGGACCGCCGAGACGGATCCACCTCATGGGAACCAAGGAACCACCCTCCCGGAACCGGAAGGAAGTAAGAACCCCCCGGGAATCAAGCTCCAGAAGAGAAGACCGCGGGACCCCTTGGGCCCGATAGGGCAACAGGCCAGCGGATAAACAAAGATAAAAGTACAGGAACCGCTATTCCGACGATTAGTGATTCTATACGCAATTATGATGATTATGAAGATGGAGTTAGGTTTGATTATCTTTAGGTTTGAATATCTACCAATTTTATAAAATCATGGACTAAGATCTAAAAGAAAGGATTATCAGCTTCAGGAGAGAACTCCACCAAAACCCTTAAGCTTCCTGAAAGAGTTCTAAACCCATCAACG
>Ga0316217_10007227_pt1 | contig 10686 bp, 9 predicted proteins | sample 1anoAmetaG_FD_203633 | JGI IMG/M metagenome (GOLD analysis project Ga0316217, IMG submission 203633) | Freshwater microbial communities from Trout Bog Lake, Wisconsin, USA - 1anoA | ecosystem: Environmental > Aquatic > Freshwater > Lake > Hypolimnion/Profundal zone | place: USA: Wisconsin... | reverse complement strand
GGCTCACCGGCGAGGCCAGGGCGATGTGGCCCATGCGCTCGCGGCGGACCGCCTTGCGGGTGACCTCGACGCCGCACTTGTCGCAGACCACGCCCTTGAACTTCTGCCGCTTGTACTTGCCGCAGAGGCATTCCCAGTCGTTGACGGGGCCGAAGATCCGGGCGCAGAACAGGCCGTCCCGCTCCGGCTTCAGGCTCCGGTAGTTGATGGTCTCCGGCTTGGTGACCTCGCCGCGGGACCAGGACCGGATCACGTCAGGCGACGCCAGCGTGACCCGGATGCACTCATAGGCGTTGATGTTAGTTTGCTCGGGATACATGAGAACCTCTTTCAGATGATCGATTCAACAAGGAGCCGGGAAGGGATGGGCGGGAGGGCCTGGGCCCCCCCGGTTCCATCCGGCTATCCCTCGATGGAGAACGCGGGTTCTTCGACGTCCTGGAGAGGTTCCAGTTCCTCTCGGGTCAGCATCGCGACGTCGATGCAGAGGGCGTTCAACTCCTTCTTCACCACGTTGAAGCTCTCGGGCAGGCCGGGATCCTTGATCGTCTCGCCCTTGATGATGGCCTGATAGATCTGGGTCCGGCCGTGCATGTCATCGGACTTGTAGGTGAGGAGTTCCTGGAGCACGTGGGCGGCGCCGTAGGCTTCCAGCGCCCACACTTCCATCTCGCCGAAACGCTGGCCGCCGAACTGGGCCTTGCCGCCCAGGGGCTGCTGCGTGATGAGCGAGTAGGGTCCAATGCTCCGGGCATGGATCTTGTTGTCGACCAGGTGGTGCAGCTTGAGCATGTAGACACAGCCCACGCTGACGTGCTGTTCGTAGGCCTCGCCGGTCATGCCGTCGTAGAGCAGGGTCTTGCCGGTGGTGTCCGGCCCGAGCTTGCCGCGCTTGTGCCAGGCCTTGTCCAGCCAGCCCTTGATGTCGGATTCCCGGGCGCCGTCGAACACCGGGGTGCTGAAGTGCACGCCCAGCGCCTTGCCGGCCCAGCCGAGGTGGCATTCCAGCACCTGGCCGATGTTCATGCGGGAGGGCACGCCCAGGGGGTTCAGGACGATGTCCACCGGGGTGCCGTCGGGCAGGTAGGGGATGTCCTCGATGGGCAGGATCCGGCTGACCACGCCCTTGTTGCCGTGGCGGCCGGCCATCTTGTCGCCGACCTGCAGCTTGCGCTTGACGGCCACGTAGCACTTGACGGTCTTGAGCACGCCGGGCATGAGCTCGTCGCCCTTGACCAGGCGGTCGATGCGCTCGTTGAGGATGTCCCGGAGCACCCGCAGCTGGCTCTCGGTCTTGTCCAGGATGTCCAGCACCTGGGCCTCCAGGCGCTCCTTGCCGGCGCTCACGGTGACCTGGCGGAAGCGGGCGTAGGGCACCGCCTCGAGCATGTTCTGGGTGAGCTTCTTGCCCTTGGGCAGCAGCTCCTTGCCCTTGTCGTCGGTCAGGGGCTCGGCGAGCTCCTTGTTCTTCAGCAGGGTGACGATCTTCTTCTTGGACTCGGCCCGGATGATGCGTTCCTCGTCGCCGAGATCCTTCTCCCACTTGGAGATCTGCTCGCGCTCGATCTGCTGGGTGCGGAGATCCTTCTCCTGGCCCTTGCGGGTGAACACCTTGACGTCCACCACGGTGCCCTCGATGCCGGGGCCGACCGTGAGGCTGGCGTCCTTCACGTCGGAGGCCTTCTCGCCGAAGATCGCCCGCAGCAGCTTTTCCTCGGGGCTCAGGATGGTCTCGCCCTTGGGCGTGACCTTGCCGACCAGGATGTCGCCGTGGCGGACGGTGGCGCCGATCCGGATGATCCCGGACTCGTCCAGGTTCTTCAGCATCTCTTCGCGGATCTGCGGGATGTCCCGGGTGATCTCTTCGGGGCCGAGCTTGGTGTCGCGGGCGTGCACCTCGAATTCCTCGATGTGGATGGTGGTGAACATGTCCTCCTTCACCACCCGCTCGCTGATCAGGATCGCGTCCTCGAAGTTGTAGCCGCGCCAGGGCATGTAGGCCACGATCAGGTTCCGGCCCAGGGCCAGCTCGCCGTGGTCGCAGCAGGGGCCGTCCGCGAGGATCTGGCCGGCGGCGACGTATTCGCCCTTCTTGACCAGCGGCACCTGGTTGAGGCAGGTGTTCTGGTTGGAACGGGCGTACTTGATCAGGGTGTAGATGTCCACGCCGCCCTCCAGGGCGTCGGTCTCCACCTCGTCCTCGACCCGGACCACGATGCGCAGGGCATCCACGGTCTCGACGATGCCGGAGCGGCGGCAGAGCACGCAGGCGCCGGAGTCGCGGGCGGCGTAATACTCCATGCCGGTGCCGACGATGGGGGCCTCGGTGCGGATCAGCGGCACCGCCTGGCGCTGCATGTTGGCGCCCATCAGGGCCCGGTTGGCGTCGTCGTTCTCCAGGAAGGGGATCAGGCTGGCGGCCACGGAGACCAGCTGCTTGGGGCTGACGTCCATGAGCGTGACCTTCTCCCGCTCCACGGTCTTGGTCTCGTCCGCGACCCGGGCGGTGACGAACTCGTCGAGGATGGTGCCCTCGGCGTCCACCGGCACGTTGGCCTGGGCGATGACGTGCTCGTCCTCTTCCCAGGCGGACAGGTACCAGGCGTGCATCTCATACTTGGCGGGGCGCTTGCCGGCCTTCTCGAGGTCGGCGTTCTCGGCCTCCAGCTCGTCCAGGCGGACCACCTGCATGTAGCCGAACTTGGAGTCGCCCACGCTGGTGACCTTGGCGTAGTTGATGATCCGGGCGTTCTCCACCTTCAGGTAGGGGCTCTCGATGAACCCGAACTCGTTGATCCGGGCGTAGCAGGACAGCGACGAGATCAGGCCGATGTTCGGGCCTTCCGGCGTCTCGATCGGGCAGATGCGGCCGTAGTGGGAGGTGTGCACGTCGCGCACCTCGAAGCCGGCGCGGTCGCGGCTGAGGCCGCCCGGGCCCAGGGCCGAGAGGCGGCGCTTGTGGGTGATCTCGGACAGCGGGTTGTTCTGGTCCATGAACTGGGACAGCTGGCTGGACCCGAAGAACTCCTTCATGGCGGCGATCACCGGCTTGGAGTTGATGAGGTCATGCGGCTGCAGCGGGCTGTTGGGATCCTGGGCCATGGAGAACTTCTCCTTGATGGCCCGCTGGACCCGCACCAGGCCGACCCGGAAGCAGTTCTCCAGCAGTTCGCCGACCGACCGCACCCGGCGGTTGCCCAGGTGGTCGATGTCGTCCTTGCGCACCGGCGCGACCTCGTCCACCCGGTCGGAGCGGGTGGTGTCGTACTTCTTCAGGCGCAGCAGGTAGTGCACGGTGGCGACGAAGTCCTCGGTGCTCAGGGTGCGGGCCTCGAGGTCGGTGGTGAGCCCCAGCTTGGCGTTCATCTTGTGCCGGCCGACCTTGGACAGGTCGTACTTCTGGTTGTCGAAGAACATGGCCTGGAGCAGCTTCTTGCTGCTCTCCAGGGTGGCGGGCTCGCCCGGCCGGATCTTCTTGAAGAGCTCCTTGGCGGCCTCCTCGCAGTCCTCGGTGTGGTCCTTGGAGAGGGTCTCGCTGAACACCTTGCCGGTGGCGTCGTTGTCCGGGAAGCAGACGGTGAACTCGCTGACGTTGTTGGCCAGGAACATCTCCAGGTGGGTCTGGACGAAGGCGTCGTTGGCCTCCAGCAGCACCTCGCCGGTGTTCATGTTGACCACGTCCTCGAGCAGCACGGCGCCGTCCAGGAGGTTGCGCTCCACGCTCACGGCCTTGACCCCGGCCTTCTGCATGACCTCCAGCAGCCGGCGGCTGATGACCTTGCCCTTGGGCACGAGGACATCCTTGCCCTTGGGGTCCTTGATGTCGTCCATGGCCTTCTGCCCCAGCAGCAGGTCGCTGGGCACGATGGCGATGTCGTTGCCCTTCAGGGCGAACCTTTCGGCGGTGTAGAAGTGGCTGAGCATCGACTGGTTGTCCGCCAGGCGCTCGTCGAACAGGCCCAGGGCCCGCAGAAAGGTGGAGCCCAGGAACTTGCGCTTGCGGTCGATGCGGGCGTAGAGCAGGCCCTTGGTATCCAGCTCGAACTCGATCCAGCTGCCGCGGTATGGGATCACCTGGGCGCTGTAGAGGGCCTTGTCGTTGCTGATGGCGAAGAACACGCCCGGGCTGCGGTGCAGCTGGGAGACGATGACCCGCTCGGTGCCGTTGATGACGAAGGTGCCGCGGTCGGTCATGGTCGGCAGGTCGCCGAAGTAGACTTCCGACTCCTGGGACTGCTTGTAGCGCCGGTTGCCCTTCTCGTCCTTGTCGAACTGGTTGAGCCGGACCCGGATCTTCAGCGGCGAGGCCATGGTGGCGCCGCGCTCGACGCACTCCTCCATCCGCATCTTCTGGTGCAGCCCCACGGGCTCATTGCACACGTCGCAGATCTTGGCCTGGTTCTTGTTGCGGGTGCCGCACTTGGGACAGTCGACCGTGGGATCCTTCGGGTGGTCGGTGACGATGTGGTGGCCGCAGTTCTTGCAGCCCGTGCGCAGATGCTCGAGGCCCTCGTTCTTGCCGCACTTGCAGGCCCAGTGCCCGACCGTGTAGTCGACGAACTCCACTTCCAGGGAGGCGTCGCTGCCGTCGGTGTTCTTGCCGTTGTGCACGGGGAACATGGATTCGAACACGGCCTTGAGGCCGCGCGGGTCCCGCTCGGTGTGGAGCAGGTTCATCTGGAGGAACTCGTCGTAGCTCCGCTTCTGGATGTCGATCAGGTTGGGGATTGGCACGAGGGAGCGGATCTTCGAGAACTGGACACGCTGGCGGTAGATGTTCTGTTGAACGCTCATGGTTCACTCCGGAGAACGCCCGCAGTGGCCCTGCTAAGGCCAGTGGGAAAGCATGGGGGGGGCTTCAAACTTCACCGCGAAGGAGGAGGCTGGACATGCCTACGGCCAGCTTCCCGGCGTTTCCGGCGGGTGCTGACCGAATGAATCTCAATGTCCTGGCACACGGAAAATGTTGCAACCGGGGCCCTTCGTAGTGACGGGGGGACTGAATGCCCGAGTTTCACGCTCGGGGGCAAGAAATAAGCATACCACTTTTGGTCAAATCACAAAGCGCAAGGTGTACGAGACACCTCGCGCTTTGGATGTGACGCCGATGGTCGTTTTTTACTTGACTGCGACCTTGGCGCCGGCAGCTTCGAGCTTTTCCTTGATCTTGGCAGCTTCGTCCTTGGTCACGCCTTCCTTGACGACCTTGGGGGCGCCGTCGACCAGGTCCTTGGCTTCCTTGAGGCCCAGGCCGGTGACGATCTCGCGGACCGCCTTGATGACGTTCAGCTTGTTGGCGCCGGCTTCGAGCAGCTCGACGTTGAACTCGGTCTGCTCTTCGACGGCGGCCGCGGGGGCGGCGGCGCCGCCGGCGGGGGCCGACATGGCGGCGGCGGAGACGCCGAAGCGCTCCTCAAGAGCCTTGACCAGGTTGGCCAGCTCGAGCACGGTCATGGTTTCGATTTCCTGGATCAGCGTATCAGCGGTGAGAGCCATGAAATTCTCCTCTCAAATTTTTGGGGGTTCAGGTTTGGGTGAAAAGCAGGGCTAGGCCAAGCCTTCCTTCTGCTTGCGGATGGCTTCGAGCGCAACCGCGATTCCGGAGATCGGGTACTGCATGAGGTAGAGCAGCTTGCCGATGAGGACGTCGCGGGAGGGCAGTTCGGCGATGATCTTGAACTCGCCGAGCGAAACCGCTTTCCCGTCGAGGATCGCGCCCTTGAGGCTGGCCCCAGGGTTGTCCTTCAGGAAGGTATTGACCGCCTTGGCCATGGCGACCACGTCGTTTTCCGTGGTGGCGATGGCGGTGGCGCCCTTGAAATGCTCGGACAGGCCCTCGAAAGCCGTTTCCTTGACCGCCAGCCGGAGCAGCGTGTTCTTGGAAACCCGGTACTGCGCCTTGCTGTCCCGGATCGACTTGCGGAAGGAGGTGTCCTTGTCCACGGTCAGGCCCTTGAACCCAAGGACCACCGCGGACTTGGCCGAGGCAAAGGTTCCCTTGAGCTGGGCCACTTCGGTGCGCTTTTGTTCGCGTTCCATGGTCCGCCTCTACTTTTCTACAACAGTGTTGGACACTGTGACACTGGGCCCCATGGTCGAAGCCATGTGGATGGCCTTGACGTATTTGCCCTTTGCCGCGGGGGGCTTGGCCTTCTGCACGGCATCGATCAGCGCCTTGGCATTCTCCAGGAGCTTCTCGGAACCGAACGAGATCTTGCCGACCCCGGCGTGGATGATCCCGGTCTTGTCGACCCGGTATTCGACCTTGCCGGCCTTGATTTCCTTGATCGCCTTGGTGACGTCGAAGGTGACGGTGCCGGTCTTGGGGTTGGGCATGAGGCCGCGGGGGCCCAGCACCTTGCCGAGGCGGCCGACGCCCTTCATCATGTCCGGGGTCGCGACCAGGGCGTCGAATTCCAGGAATCCACCCGCAATCCGCTCGACCAGATCGTCTCCGCCCACGATTTCCGCACCGGCGGCTTCCGCTTCCTTGATCTTCTCACCGCCTGCGATGACCGCCACCCGCATGGTCTTGCCCGTTCCGTGGGGCAGGACGATGGTTCCGCGGACCATCTGGTCCGCGTGCCGGGGGTCGACACCGAGCTTCATGTGCACTTCAACCGTCTCGTCGAACTTGGCGAAGGCCGAGTCCCGAATCGTATTGACTGCTTCCAGAAGGTCGTAGGGGCGATCTTCGATCTTGGAGGCGGCAGCCTGGTACTTCTTTCCAGGTTTTGCCATAATTACTCCTTGTCTCATGATCTCCCGCGATGACGGTCGCGGTTGCCGGGATTCCCGCGCGCTGCGGGTTTCCGATGAAACGGAATGGCTCCGGCCGCGTCGGCGGCCGGACCCGAAAGGTTGCTAGTCCACCACTTCCACGCCCATGGAGCGGGCGGAACCGGCGATCGAGCGGACGGCGGCTTCGAGGCTGCCGGCATTGAGATCAGGCATCTTGACCTTCGCGATCTCGGCCAGTTCGGCCATGGTGATCTTGCCGACCTTCTGCTTGTTGGGGATCGCGCTGCCCTTCTCCAGGCCCAGCTTCTTCTTGATCAGGACCGCCGCAGGGGGGGTCTTGAGGATGAAGCTGAAGCTGCGGTCGCCGTAGACGGTGATGACCACCGGGAGGATGGTGCCCTTTTCCACCTGGGTCACGGACTTCGCGTTGAACTGCTTCACGAATTCCATGATGTTCACGCCGTGCTGGCCCAGCGCCGGGCCCACGGGGGGCGCCGGGGTCGCCGCGCCGGCGGGCAGCTGAAGCTTGATGTAACCAGTGATTTTCTTGGCCATGTCTTATCTCTCCTGCGGCGGATTCCGGCGAATGCCGGCTACTGTCGCCTTGTAGGGTGGGCTGGGCGCGTTCAGCGCTTTTCCACCTGGATGAAATCGAGCTCCACGGGGGTGCTGCGACCGAACACCGTCACCATCACCTTGATGGTGGAGCGCTCTTCGTGGATCTCCTCCACGTCCCCTTCGAAATTGGCGAACGGGCCGTCTATGATACGGACTTTTTCGCCCTTCTCAAAGTGGTATTTAGGCTTGGGCTTCTCCTGGGTCTCCTCGGTGTGGTTCATGATCTGGCGAACCTCATCCTCGGTCAGCGGGGTGGGCCGCTTCTTGTTGGCGCCCACGAAGCTGGTGACCTTGGGAGTGTTGCGGACCAGGTGCCAGTCGGCGTCCTCCATCTCGAAGTTGGCGCCCTTCTTGGTCACCCCGATCTGGACCAGCAGGTAGCCCGGGAAGGACTTGCGCTTTTTCAGCACCCGCTCCTTGCGGCCCGACTTGGCGTCGACCTTCATCTCCTCGTAGGTCTCCTCGGGGATCTGGAGATCACCGAAGTGCTCCTCGCGCTCTTCCATCTTGATACGCTGACGCAGGCTCTCCATGACCTTGGCCTCGTAGCCCGAGTAGGTGTGGATGATGAACCACGCCAGCTTGCGGTCCGTGGTGGGTGGGACCAGGAGCGGTTCCGCCTGGGGTGCCGTTGGATCGGTCATTGCGTCCTCCGAACTAGTGATGCGGGAGGATGAACTTCATCCCCCAGGAGATCACCCAATCCGCACTCCACAGGAACACTCCCACGAAGACGGAAACGGCGGCGACTGCGTAGGCCGCACTGAGCACTTTTTCCTTGGTCGGCCAATCCACACGGTTCAGCTCGGTCAAGAGATCCTTGGCCTGCTGTTTGATCGTTGCTATCAATGGAGTCCCCCAACGAGGCCCAACTAGGTGGCGTCATTCAATAAAGTGGCCCCAGCGTGGTGACTGGGGCCGGAGCAAAAATGGCAGGGGAGACAGGTTTCGAACCCGCGACCTGCGGATTTGGAGTCCGCTGCTCTACCAGCTGAGCTACTCCCCTAGGCGCATGTGCAAATGATCCAGGCCCCGACCCGAGAGACGGGGCCTGGATCATCTTATCACTTGCCTTCGCGGTGGACCTTGTGGCCGCCGCAAAAACGACAGTGCTTCTTGAACTCGAGCTTGCCCGTGGTGGTGCGCTTGTTCTTGCGGGTCTGGTAGTTCTTGCGCTTGCACTCGGTGCACAGAAGTTGGACGATATCCGCCATTGTCGTAATCCTTTACTGGATGACTTCGTCGACCCGGCCGGAGCCGACGGTGCGGCCGCCTTCACGGATGGCGAACTTGAGGCCCTTTTCCATGGCGATCGGCTGGATCAGCTCGACCGTCAGGGTGACGTTGTCACCAGGCATGACCATCTCGCGGCCGGCTTCCAGCTCGATCGAGCCGGTGACGTCGGTGGTGCGGAAGTAGAACTGCGGGCGGTACTTGTTGAAGAAGGGGGTGTGGCGCCCGCCCTCGTCCTTGCCCAGGACGTAGACGACGGCCGTGAACTTGGTGTGGGGGGTGATGCTGCCGGGCTTGGCCAGGACCATCCCGCGCTCCACGTCCTTGCGCTCGACGCCGCGGAGCAGGATGCCCGCGTTGTCGCCGGCCTGACCCTGGTCCAGGGACTTCTTGAACATCTCGACGCCGGTGACGACCTTCTTCACGGTGTCGCGCAGGCCGATGATCTCGACTTCCTCGCCCACCTTGACGATGCCGGCTTCGATACGGCCGGTGACGACGGTGCCGCGGCCGGTGATGGTGAAGACGTCTTCCACGGGCATGATGAAGGGCTTGTCAACAGGCCGGGCGGGGTTGGGGATGTAGGCATCCACCGCGTCCATCAGCTCGTAGATGCACTTCACTTCTTCGCACTTGGGATCGGTCGCGTGCTCCATGGCCAGCTTGGCGGAACCGCGGATGATCGGAATGTCGTCGCCGGGGAAGCCGTAGGAGGTGAGCAGCTCGCGCAGCTCCATCTCCACCAGGTCGCTCAGTTCGGGATCGGCGATGTCGATCTTGTTCATGAACACGACGATGTAGGGCACGCCGACCTGACGGGCGAGCAGGATGTGCTCACGGGTCTGGGGCATGGGGCCGTCGGTGGCGGCGACCACGAGGATCGCTCCGTCCATCTGGGCGGCGCCGGTGATCATGTTCTTGATGTAGTCCGCGTGGCCCGGGCAGTCGACGTGGGCATAGTGGCGGTTCTTGGTCTGGTACTCGACGTGGGCGGTGTTGATCGTGATCCCACGGGCCTTCTCTTCAGGGGCGGAATCGATCGCTTCATAGGACTTGGCGGTGCCGCCCTGGGTAACCGAAAGCAGGGTGGCGATGGCGGCCGTCAGGGTCGTTTTGCCGTGGTCCACGTGGCCGATGGTGCCGATGTTGACGTGGGGCTTGGAGCGATCAAATTTCTCTTTGGCCACAGATGCCTCCTGGAGGTGGGTGGGGAGATGTTGTATACAAGGAAGCTTCACGGAAAAAAAGTGGAGCCCACATCCGGGATTGAACCGGAGACCTCGTCCTTACCAAGGACGCGCTCTGCCACTGAGCTATGTGGGCCTGTACTTTTTGGAGCGGGAAACGGGGTTCGAACCCGCGACATTCAGCTTGGAAGGCTGACGCTCTACCAACTGAGCTATTCCCGCATTCGACCAGTCTTCCGCGAAAGAACTGGTGCCTAGAGAAGGATTCGAACCTCCGTAGGGCGGTGCCCGGCAGATTTACAGTCTGCTGCCATTAACCACTCGGCCATCTAGGCATTGTCAAAGCACCCAACCCAGTAGCCTTGTGAGGCAAGGCTTTCCTGAGCGGGAACGATAAGGCTACCACGCCCCTGCACGGGGCACAACAACAAAATTCAGGCATGATGGCCTTGCCTCTGGGCCAGGGCGCGGAACAGCATCACCGCGGCCGCGCTTGAAACGTTCAAGCTTTCGATGCCCCCGGGCATGCCGATCCAGAGCAGCCCGTCGCAGTGCTCGGTGATCTTCTGGTGCAGGCCCTCGCCCTCGGAACCGAGCACCAGCACCGTCGCCCGGTCGAAGGGTTCTTCCAGGTAGTCCCGGCTTCCCGGGCCGGCGGCCAGGCCGTAGATCCAGGCGCCCGCCTCCTTGAGCTCCTCCAGGGCGCGGGCCAGGTTGACCACCCGCACCAGGGGCACCCGGCCGGCGGTGCCGGCGCTGGACCTCATGACCGTCTCATTAACCTGGGCGGACCGGCGCTCCGGGAAGACCACGCCGTCCACCCCCGCCCCGGCGGCGGAGCGCAGGATCGCGCCGAAATTGTGCGGATCCATGATCCCGTCCAGGGCCAGCACGAGGGCCTTGGAGC
>Ga0316217_10007226_pt1 | contig 10687 bp, 9 predicted proteins | sample 1anoAmetaG_FD_203633 | JGI IMG/M metagenome (GOLD analysis project Ga0316217, IMG submission 203633) | Freshwater microbial communities from Trout Bog Lake, Wisconsin, USA - 1anoA | ecosystem: Environmental > Aquatic > Freshwater > Lake > Hypolimnion/Profundal zone | place: USA: Wisconsin... | reverse complement strand
TTCCTTACGCATAGCTTCCCTCGCAATTGTTTCACCAATCACTTCCTCTCCAGGCTGAGCCGGGCCACGCTCACCGCGGAATGTGGCAGGCCGTTCGCCTGAATGATTTCGTCAAAGCTGGCTCCGGGCCAAGAGCAACACACCCAGCGACCATGCGAATCTTGAAAGGTCCTCCCCAAAACTTCATAATCATCGCAATGAATGAGAATCCACCATGACCAATAAAGTCCCACTCTCAGAGTTGACGGACCGGATGAAACGATTCCGGGCGCGGATGGACGTAGAAAACCCGGATTGGGAATTGGCCGCGTTTTTCGGCCGGATCAACCAATACTATTTCACCGGCACGATGCAAGACGGCGTGCTGTTGGTTCCGCGCGGCGGCGACCCCGTATTCTGGGTGCGCCGAAGCTTCGAGCGCGCCCGCGACGAATCGCCCCTCCCCGACATCCGCCCGATGAAAAGTTTTCGCGACGCAGCCGCCGCAGGGCCGGCAACCACGGCGCGGAAGACGATTCACCTCGAAACCGAGCTGGTTCCCCTGGCGCTGGTCCAGCGTTTCCGAAAATATTTTTCCTGCCATGAGGTGGCGTCGCTAGACGCGCAGGCCGCCCGGGTGCGCTCGGTTAAAAGTCCTTACGAACTGGCCATCATGGAACGGTGCGGCACGATCCACGGCCGCATCCTGGAAGAAAACGTGCCGACAATGCTGCGCGCGGGGATGAACGAGGCGGAGCTCGCCTGCGATCTTTATTCGCTCATGGTCCGTGCCGGACATCAGGGGACCGTGCGCTTCGGCATGTTCAATGTGGACATTGCGGTGGCACAACTGGGTTTCGGAGAAAATTCGATTTATCCGACGAGCTTCGACGGTCCGGGCGGGTGTGTGGGCATCGGTCCCGCCGCGCCGGTGCTCGGCAGCCGCGACCGGAAGCTGCAAATGGGCGACCTTGTGTTTGTGGACATTGGCTGCGCCGTGGACGGTTATCACACCGACAAGACGATGGTTTACATGTTCGGCCGGCCGCTGCCTGACGAGGCGATGGCCATCCATCGGCGCTGCGTGGAAATCGAACACCGGTTGGCGGAGCAATTGCAACCCGGGGCGATCCCGGCGGAGATTCATGCCGCGACGATGAAAAGTCTCGACCCGGAATTCCTGCGGAATTTCATGGGCTTCGGCGACCGGCGGGTGAATTTCCTCGGCCATGGCGTGGGCCTGCAGATTGATGAACCGCCGGTGCTGGCGGAGGGATTCAACGAACCGCTGGCTGCAGGCATGGTGCTGGCGCTCGAACCGAAGAAAGGCGTGCCGGGCGTGGGCATGGTGGGCTCGGAAAACACCTACCTCGTCTCACCCGGAGGCGGCCGGAGCATTACCGGCAGCAGCCCCGGCTTGATTCTGGTCTGAAGGCAATGGCGGACGGACGCCAGCCGGCAAATTATGCGGGCGGCAATCCTGGAATCTTTTTTCGCGCCACCACCACCGTGCCCAGCGTCATGCCGGCCACGATGCGGTTGCGGATGGGAAAGCTCTGCTTGTCCGCCGGGCGGTTGAAAGGGAATTGCGTGATGATCGCGCCATTGGCCGCGATCCGCTCGAACAATTCCGCGTTTTCGGGCGGCGCCACCAGGTTGGTGCCCGTGCCCAGGACCGCAATCGTGCGGCCCTTGCCGCTCAAGGCGCCCTGATGCGCGGCGGTGTCAATGCCGCGCGCCCCGCCGCTCACCACCGTCACGCCCAAGTAGGCGAGTTGATAAGCCAATTTGCGCGCCGTCTCGATGCCGTAATGGGTGGTCATCCGGGAGCCAACCAGGGCCACACCGTTCTTGTCCTTGGCCGTCAGCGCGCCCTTGACCTAAAGCACCGTTTACGTTCCAGTTTGTTAAAATTCACGAAACGTCTATGAGCTAATTTCGCTTTTTTGAGTTGGACAAACGTAGGCATAGCGTTCAGTTTTTTCGTGTGGGCACCGATGACTCGATCACTCGATTGTTGAAGGCAAACGCGGTGGATGAACTGTTGCCGTTAGTTTATGACGAATTGCGACGGCTGGCGGCGCGTAAAATGGCCAACGAAGCAGCCGGTCAAACCCTCGAAGCAACGGCACTGGTCCATGAAGCGTGGCTTCGGCTGGAGAATGGTCGGAATCAACCTTGGCAGAATCGCGCCCACTTTTTCGGGGCGGCCGCCGAAGCGATGCGCCGCATCCTCGTTGAAAATGCCCGGCGCAAGCATCGGCTTAAACGAGGCGGTCACCTGGAGAGGGTCGATCTTGATGCCGTGGACATTCCTTCCCCACTTCCTGACGAGGAATTGTTGGCATTGGATGAGGCGCTGGACCGTCTAGCAGAAATTGACCAACGCGCCGCCCAGGTGGTGAAGCTTTGTTTCTTTGTGGGCCTAACCCAGGAAGCTGCTGCCAAAGAATTGGACCTTTCCATAGCGACGGTGGAGCGGAGTTGGGCCTTTGCTCGAGCTTGGCTATTTCGGGAAGTCCAAAAGAGCCGTAAAGCTTCCGTTTGACTCAGTGCCGCATTGCGTCGAATAGCACGGCTTCGTTCAAAATGCTTGAGGGGATCCGCGATGCGACGACGCATGATGGGTTGAGAGCAATTAACGCTTAAAGCGAAACCGAGACGCCATGTTGGTGGAAAGAGTGAATTTGAGGTCGTCTTAGGTGAGCGGAAGGTCAGTTATGAACGACAAACACAAGCCCGAAATGCCGGCCGATGGGTCAGAACCATCCGCCAAGGCCATACTCAACGAAGCGTTGGCAATAAATGATCCAGCCGACCTGGTGAACTATTTGGATCGGGTATGTGGCGAGGACAAGTCCCTGCGCGACGAGGTTGAGTCGCTGCTACGGGCGCATGGGAAGGCTGGGGACTTTCTCAAAAACACGATGTTGATCCCGATGCCGGAACTGGAAGGGGTTCGCCCGGGGACGAAGATTGGCCGATATAAATTGCTGGAAAAAATCGGTGAGGGTGGCTTCGGAGTCGTTTGGATGGCCGATCAGGAGGAACCGGTGCGACGCCGCGTCGCCCTGAAGATCATCAAATTGGGGATGGACACCCGGCAGGTAGTGGCGCGGTTTGAAGGCGAGCGGCAAGCGCTGGCGATGATGGATCATCCCAATATTGCCAGTGTTTTCGACGGTGGCGCGACTGACACGGGTCGGCCATATTTTGTAATGGAGCTAGTGAAGGGAGTTCCCATCACAGAATACTGCGATATCAACAAGCTCTCCATGCCTGAACGGCTGGAGTTGTTCATGCAGGTCTGTCACGCCGTGCAACACGCGCACCAGAAAGGAATCATCCACCGCGACCTCAAACCCACCAACATCCTGGTCACGGTGAAGGATGACCGGCCGGTGCCCAAGGTGATTGACTTCGGCGTGGCCAAAGCAACCCAGGCGCGGCTTACAGAGAAAACCATGTTCACGCAATTCCAGCAATTGGTCGGGACGCCAGCCTACATGAGTCCGGAACAGGCGGGCTTGGGCAGCCTGGATGTGGATACCCGAAGCGACATTTATTCGCTGGGAGTGTTGCTTTATGAATTATTGACTGGCCGCACGCCGTTCGACACCCGGAAGCTCCTGGAGCAAGGCTACGACGCGGTCATGAGGACTATCCGTGAAGACGAGCCACTGAAGCCAAGCACTCGTCTTAGCAAGTTGAACAAAGAGGAATTTATTTCCATTGCGGAACGCCGCCGCTCTGAACCTGCCAAATTGAACCGGCTGGTTCATGGCGACCTTGACTGGATCGTGATGAAGGCGCTGGACAAGGATCGCAAGCACCGCTACGAAACGGCCAATGCCTTGGTCGACGACCTGACTCGTCACCTCAACCAAGAACCGGTTAACGCGGCGGCCCCGGCGATAGGCTATCGCTTGACGAAATTTGTGCGGCGCAACCGCGCCGCGTTAGCCACCGTCACGGCATTGGCGTTGATGCTGGCGCTGGGCTCCGGCGTAAGCCTCTGGCAGGCAGTGCGAGCCAATCGAGAAGCGAAATCAGCCGAATTGCACCAACGCGAGGCGGAGAAAAGCCGCGCGGTGGCAGCGGAAGCGCAACATCGGGCGGAACGTTCTGCAAAGGAAGTGTCCCATCAGTTGGCGCGGCAGTATGTTGACAAAGGGGTGCAACGGCTGGATGACGGAGATTCTTTCGGTTCTTTGGTCTGGTTCGTTGCGGCACTGCGATTGGATGCAGGCGATCCGGCGGCGGAAGTTCTCCACCGCATACGCATTGGGACCGCGTTGCGCGAGTGTCCGACGTTGTCCGGAGTATTCTTGCACAAGGATGCAGTTTCCGCGGTGCAGTTCAACGCCGATGGTTCGCGATTGTTGACGGCAAGCGGCGATGGCACTGCCCACGTTTGGAATACCTATACCGGTGATCAACTGAGCACATTTACGGAAACGGCGGCGCAATTTTATGGTGCACAATTGAGGCCGGACGGTCGGCGCGTCATCGCCGCCAGCACGGATGGCACCGCCCGAGTTTGGGATGCGGAATCGGGTGCGCCCGTCACCCCGCCGCTGCGCCACGCCGCGACGGTCTGTTACGCTGCATTTAGTCCGGATGGTCGGCGCGTGGTAACCGCGAGCGAAGATCATACCGCGCGGGTATGGGATGCGGCCACCGGACAAGCCATCACGCCGCCGCTGCAACACGAAGCCCCGGTATGGCCGGCGACTTTTAGTCCGGACGGACGCTTTGTCTTGACGGCCAGCCAAGACCAGACGGCGCGTATCTGGGATGCTGAGACAGGGCGTCAAGTGACGCCGGCTTTACAGCACAATGGAAAAGTGTGGTGGGCGACTTTCAGTCCGGATGGTCAGTTGGTAGCCACCGCCAGCGCCGACCACACCGCACGAATCTGGAACGCACACACGGGCAAACCGATCACCCCGCCCTTGCAGCACAGTGAAGAGGTGGTTTGCGTTGCCTTCAGCCCAGATGGGCTGAGGTTGGTGACTGCATGCGGCGAATTTTTATTAAACTTCATGGAGTCACAAAAACGCCCTGGAGCAGCGCAGGTGTGGGACGTGGCAACTGGCAAGCCGATTGGCATGCCCATGCCGCACAAACTCAGTGCATATTTTGCCGCCTTCAGTCCGGATGGCCGTTATGTGGCAACCGCAAGCCAGGACCAGACGGCACGCGTTTGGGATGCCAGCACCGGCACGCCGATTACGCCGCCATTGAAGCATGGTGCAGAGGTAATTCGCCTTGGGTTCTCGCCGGATTGCCAGCGACTTGCCACCGCAAGTTTCGATCGGGCTGCCAGAATTTGGGAGATCCGTGACCAACATCGAGCTCAAACAGAATTGAAAAACTCCTGGCTGGCTGGGGCACTTACGATTAGCTCCGATGGCCAGCGCGTGGCAGGGAAATATCTTGATGGAGGCTATACGTGTGCCTGGAACCTGCATTCGGGAATGCCCATCACGCTGCAGCCGCACGAAACAAACTTGCTCGGCGTGGTGTTTAGTCCCGATGGTCGCTTGGTTGCAACTGCTGACCCGGACCGCGCAGTGAATATTTTGGACGCCGTTACGGGCTCAGCCAAGGTGCCGCCGCTGACAAATGACGCCAATGTCTCTCTGATGGTCTTTAGTCCGGACGGCAGGAGTTTGGCCACGGCGAGTGAGAATCGGACCGCTCGCATCTGGGATGTTGCAAATGGCCAGCCCCTGTCGCCACCATTGCAGCATGCGAGCAACGTGCTTTGCCTGGCCTTCAGTCCAAGCAGTCGGCGGCTGGTGACTGGTGATGCAGATCGAACCGCTCGAGTCTGGGATGCGCTAACCGGATCCGCCATTACGCCTCTCTTGCCACACGGCAGTGGAGTCAGACTCGCGGTCTTCAGCCCTGATGGCAGCCGCGTATGCACCGCAACAGTGAAAGGGGAGGTCCGAATTTGGGATGCCACCACCGGCCAGCCCGTTACTGGTTCAATGAAACACTCCGGACATTTATTCGGTGCGAATGGGCCGGAATCATTGGGTTTCAGTCCCGATGGTCGTCGCATCGTGGTTGCCGACAGCACGGATAAATCGGCGCGTGTGTGGAATGCCGAGACGGGCGAACCAGTGACGCCACCGCTCAAGCACGCTGGCGCGGTTCTATTTGCGGCTTTTAGTCACAACGGGCGTTATCTGGTTACCACAAGCGAAGACAAAACGGCGCGTGTCTGGGATGCGGTAACAGGTCAACCCATTACGCCTCTGCTGGAACATGACGGACCGGTGGATTGTGCCATGTTTACTCTGGATGATCGAGGTCTGAACACCGTGGGACATGCTGAAAGGAACGGTTTCATTTCGAGTTGGAGCTTGGAACCCGATAACCGACCTGCGGATGATCTCCAACTCTTAGCGCGCTTCTATTCGCTCCATCGCTTGGACGCAAGCGGCGCATTTATGAAGTTGGATTTCGAAGCCATGACCAACGCCTCCTTGGTTCTTCACTAAACCAACATATCATTCAAATCTTTGTGAGGACAAATCTTCTGGCTCATCTCGAACTAAATCAAATCCCCTCGTTGTTGTTGGCGGTTGGACTGCTGGCAACGAGTGGCTGTATCTCAACTCATCTCATAAACGACAAGGCTCGTTCACATCCCAACTACAGCGAGGAGGAACAGCAGATCAACGAAGTGGCCGGGGATCCGAGGTATTATGCCCTCCTGCCATTGACTCTAGTTGGCGATGCCGTCACCTCGCCCGTTCAGGTCGTTCTGTTTATATTTTCAGACGGCTCCCACTGGAACTCAGCGTGCATTAACGCCATTCCAATTCCTTTGCCCTAACAAAAAATCAGTAAATGAGGCAGCCCCGACCGACCGCGCAAATCCACGTCGCATTCGTCTAACTTATTCCCTTTGCCGGGTTACCACCGAAGCTCCCATTCAATAATCGGCGGCAAAGGCTATTGCTTAGGGCACGCATGCGCAATTCCGCAAAAAAATTTCTGAGGGGAATGAGAAAGCAAAGGCGCATGATCGATTGAAGGGCAGCCCCGCAATAATGCGAGCACATTGCTAAAATCAATTCACCAGGCATTTTATGCATTCACGTTGTGCCCTGCAGATATGGTAAAACCGTCCTCTCGCAAGTAAAGTTATGGATGCGAGGTGCGTTCAGATTGGGTTCAGTTTTTTGGGGTTTAGTATTGCCAGGTTCGCTTTATGAAAGCGTCAAACAATAAAGTTGCCCTCCGTCTTTGGTCGGGGTTGGCGCTCAGTATTGCCCGCGCTCAACAACAATACATTTCTGTCAAGCCGGCTGACGGCGGGATCGGGCTTGACGGCACAACACTCCGCCGCAAAAGGAACAGATCATGAAAAAAATAGAAAGCCAAACAATAGTAACACATACACCGCAATCCATGACTACAAAGTTGTCAATTGTTCTGGCGCTGACGGCCGCCGTATTGGCGTTTGCCTTGCCCGCCGCAGCTCAGTGCGGCGACAAATCTGACCGCCTGGATATGGGCGGTAAACGGGACGTTGACGTGATGACGGTGAACCTTTACGCCGGCGGCAACACTGCCAATGTCATGGGACTTGATCCTACGGACGCCCATTACGTTCAGGAGTTGGCAGCCGCCGTGACCGGGGTTAATTATGAAATCGTCGCCTCGGCGCCATCGGTGCGCCTCCAAACGGTGGCGAATCAAATCACCCGGCGGATGCCCGACATCATCGCGGTGGAGGAGGCGTCGCTGATTCGGGTGCACTCGCCCGGTGACCTGATTGTCGCCGGCACGACGCCCGCGACGAATATCGTTTATGACTATCGCCAAATCGTCGTGGCCGACTTGAAGGCGCGCGGCGCGCATTACAAGATCGTTTCCACGGCCAAGGAAATTGATGCGGAACTGCCGCAGATGAATCTGCAAACCGGCAGCATGGACGACGTGCGGCTGAGTGACCGCGAGCCGATCCTCGTGCGTTGCGACCTGCCGCCCGGCCCACTGCGCCTTGCGCCTCCGCAGAGCGGAAACTTCGTGAACGCAGTTCCTATTCCCGTATTGGGAATATTTGTCGAGCGCCTTTGGTGTTCAATGGACGTGTCCATGTGTGGCCGGGATTTTCATTGTGCCTGCACTCACACGGAGGAGGAAACCGCTCCACAGATTCAGGCATTGCAGGTGCAGGAACTGCTCGCGGGTCCAGCCAAATCAACCTTGCCGGTTATTGTCCTCGGCGCCCTCAATGCAGATCCGTTGCATCGCGACGGATCGTATGCTTACGGTTGGATGCCGGCTGCCGGCTTCCAGGATCCGTGGGCGTCGCTGCATCCAAAACAACTGACCGGCGGACTCACTTGGGGTCATAATGAGTTCCTGGCTGATCCAACCACACTTTTCGACCGACGGATTGACTTCCTTCTTTATCGCGGCAAAGGATTGGCACCAACCGATGCAGACGTGTTCCACCTGACCACCAGTCTGGCGCAACCGCCGTTGTGGGGTTCGGATCACGCGGCTGTGAGCGTGGGATTCCTGCTCCAACAAGACTTCAATAATCAGCGGTTCGCTTGCCTGGGGAAAGTTGGAGGAACAGCATGCGGTCGCGCTGCACTTTCGCAATTTATTTTGTAACAAACACAACTAAGAACATTATTGTGAAAATATTATACACGCTTCTCTCAGGAATGATCGGTATTTGCGTTGTCGGATGTGCATCCACCAGGTCAGTTCATGAAAGCACCACTCAGAATGCAGATCAACTCGAACGCCAGTGCGCACAGAATCTCAAAATGATCTATGTTGCCATCAAAGCCTATCAGCGGAGTCATCACGACGTCCCCGACTGGCTCTCAGACTTGGTGCCGAAATATATTTCCAAGACCAACCTCCTGCTCTGCCCGTCGCAATCCGTGACCGCCACGACATATCCTGGCTTGGAGGATCCCAACATCGCGACTTCCTATACCTACGATTTCTGCGCCCGTCAGATTCCCGTGACGGTTTGGGGCGGCGCTCCCGCGACCATGAAAGATTGGAAAAATCGTCAGCGCCAAGTTTATGGCGATGCGGTTCCCATGATCCGGTGTATTCATCACGACCACGTGCTGAACATATCTTATGGGGGCGAGGTGTTTGAGAGTTCGGTTTCGTGGGAACAGGACGAACGGTTCGCGCGACTTGCGCAAGGCTGGAATGTGGGACCGTTCTAGCGATGGAGTCGGCCGATGAAACGTCCTTTTACACTTGTTGAACTGCTGGTGGTCGTTGCGATCGTCGGCATTCTGGCGGTGCTCCTGCTGCCGGCACTTACCCGTGCGAAAGGGTCTGCCCGGCGCATTTCGCGTGTGGCAAAGCTCAGCCAGATCAACCTGGCCAATCATATGGATGCCGATGATCATGACGATGCAATTCGCTCCATCATCAACGGCGATCCGCTCTATGTCTCCTACAGAGAAAGCATAAGATCCTATCTAACGAGGCCGAGCCTCAGACCGGCAAGGCAGCGACGGGGCCACCGAACATTTTAAGACTCACTCTGCCTTGCCGGTCTGAGGCTCTGCCTCGTTAGGAATACAAATGGTCGGACAAATGATCTGGAATATCCGAGTTGGCCTTCGAGATACCGAACAAGCGGGAGATGTCACCTGCACGATGCGCGACTTGCCGCGCAAAAGGCTAATGGAATTCGCCTGCTCGTTTCCGGCCATTCCAAGGACGATTTTGAAATTAAACAAGCGAAGATTTACGACCACAAACTTAAAGATAGAAATTATCACTTTGGAAAGCTTTCTTTGGAATCGAAAAGAGCCGTTGATAGCTTTCTGCATCTTAATTACATGGAGGGGTGAAGGGTTCCGCGATGCTGCGGAGCAAAATGGTGTCAAGGCTCAATACAATCTAAGCTATTATCCGTCCAGAACCCAAGCCAACCACGATGCCCTGTTCACTCTTCTCTGGCAGCATTTTCAGGCGGATGCCTAGGTGGAATTGTGCGGATGCAATGCTGGTGAATGCGCGGAGCCGGTCCGCGGCCAGCTCATGATTCCCGTTGAGGACATTTGCCATCCATACTTTCACTTCCAGTGTGGCACGGTTCATACCTTGGTCTTTGATTGAAAGACCCGTCGTGCAATTTGATATTGTCAATGCACCCGCATTCCCTCTGGTACCTGTCAAGGGAAGTGCAGCAGGTTGGAGCAACCTTCCCGCACAGGCTCACACAGCCAAGCCAAGCTGACACAGAGCTGGGTGGAACCATGGGGGATGATATGGCACGCCAGTTTGCGTGCAGTTTCTACGACCAATGCGTCGTCCCCCGGGAGCCTATTTGTTCCTCACAAATGATTTTGCCGGCAACTGTTTCACAAGCCGTTTCATTTCCAGGCTGAACAGCGCCACGCTGACAGCCGAGCTCGGCAGGCCGCTCGCCCGGATGATTTCGTCAATGCTCGTTTTGTCCTGCGGCTGGACGACCCCGAGGACCAGTTGTTCGTTCTCATTCAGATCCAGCGCTGGCAACGCGCCTGTCTCACCCGCCGACGGCGGGCGGTTGCTCTTCGGAAACAAGTATTCAAACTCGCTCAAAATGTCCTCCACGCCTTCGCAGAGTTTCGCACCCTTCTTGATGAGGTCGTGACAGCCTTTGCTGCGCGGGGGATCAATCCGGCCTGGCACCGCAAAAATCTGCCGG
>Ga0316217_10007225_pt1 | contig 10689 bp, 5 predicted proteins | sample 1anoAmetaG_FD_203633 | JGI IMG/M metagenome (GOLD analysis project Ga0316217, IMG submission 203633) | Freshwater microbial communities from Trout Bog Lake, Wisconsin, USA - 1anoA | ecosystem: Environmental > Aquatic > Freshwater > Lake > Hypolimnion/Profundal zone | place: USA: Wisconsin... | reverse complement strand
CCAAAGGCGAATATCCCGAGCGGCTTTGGAGTTGATTACAAGGGATACTGCCACACCCAGCGGCAGTTGATAACGCCGAAAGAGCGCATCCCACGCGTCCGGCTCGCCGGCGCGAGCTTGGGCCACGGGCAATTCCATGGCATGGCCAATATTGCTGCGGCTGGCTTTCGGCACCGTCATGGTTTAGTTTTGGCGCCAGCGAATGAAATCGTTTGCCATCATCGGCGCCGGCATCACCGGACTGACCGCCGCGTTTTACTTGAAGCGCGCCGGGGCGGCCGTGACTTTGTTCGAAGCCGGCCGCCGCCCGGGCGGCGTGATTCAATCGCTGCGCCGCGACGGCTTTCTGGCCGAATTCGGGCCCAACACGATCCTGGAGACGTCGCCCAAAATCGGGCAACTGATCCGCGACGCCGGGCTGGCCGGGCGCCGGCTGGACAGCGATCCCCGGGCTGAAGCGCGCTATGTGGTGCGCTACGGCCGGCCCATCGCGATGCCCGGTTCGCCGCTGGGGTTCCTCACCACCCCGCTCTTCACCCTCCGGGCCAAGCTGGCGGTGTTGCGCGAGCCGTTCGTGCCGCCGCGCCGCGACGGCGCGGAGGAAAGCATCGGCCAGTTTGTGGTGCGGCGGTTGAACCGGGAGTTTCTCGATCAGGCCATTGACGCGCTGGTGGCCGGCATTTACGCGGGCGATCCCCACCAGCTTTCGCTCCCGCACGCTTTTCCCAAACTCAAGGCGCTCGAGGACCGCTACGGCTCGCTCATCAGGGGCCAGATTCGCGGCGCGCGCGACCGCAGGAAAACCGGCGAAGTGGCCAAGGACCGCGCCGCCAAATTATCCTTCGACGAAGGCTTGCAAGTATTGCCCGACACGCTGGCGGCGGCGCTGGGCGACGCGCTGAAATTCAACTCGCCCGTCACCGGGCTGACGCAAACCGCCGGCGGCTGGCGGGTGGCCACCGGCGGCCGGGAAACGGAATTTGACGCGGTGATTTTCTGCGGCACCGCCCACCAGCTGGCGGAGCTGCCGATTCGCCGGTCCGGCGTGACGCCGGTTTTGAATTACTTCAAAGACAAGGCAGAACGGGGCGACGGCTGTCCGACCACGCTGTCTGAAATCAGCTATCCGCCCGTGGCCAGCGTGGTGCTGGGCTTTCGGCGCGAGGACGTGGTTCATGATTGCCAGGGTTTCGGCATGTTGATTCCCAAGATTGAGGGTTTCAAAATATTGGGGACGATCTTTTCCTCGGCCTTGTTTCCCAATCGCGCCCCGGCGGGCCACCTCACGCTGACGAGCTACCTCGGGGGCGCGCGCTATCCGGAATTGGGCCGGTTGCCGCCGGATGAATTGGTGGCGCAAACGCTGGCCGATTTGCGGGTCTTGCTGGGGGTGCGGGGCAACCCGGTGTTTGTCCAAACCGCCACGTACGCCCGCGCCATCCCGCAATACAACGTCGGCTATGGCAAGTACCGGCAATTGTTGAACGACCTGGAAGCGGCCGCCCCGGGCCTGTTTTTCGCCGGCCACTATCGCGACGGGGTTTCGCTGGGGGATTCCATCGTTTCCGGCGTCAATATTGCCGAACGCGTGGCCCGGTCATGAGCGCTGGAGGCGGCCGGAGCGGGCCGGACGCCGCCGCCGCTGGAATCAAAACGACCAATTGACAAACGGCACGGCCGCGCCAAATTGATTCGGCACCCGGTTAAACCACCGGTTGTCGGTGGTGATGTTCATCACTCCGATCTGCAATCCGTCCAGCTTGTCGCAGTAATTAAAAACCCCCCATTGCAACCCGTGGCAATGGCCGGCGACATTGATGAGGCCGGATTGCAGCCCGGTGAATTCCACGCGGGTGTAATTGATCAGACCATCCTGCCAACCGGAAAATTTCTGTTTCGTCAAATTCACCAACCCCCAATTCACGCCGGTGTAGGAGTCGGCATAATTGACCGCGCCCCAGGCGAAGCCCTCGCTATCGTCAGTCATCAGGTGGTAAAAGCCCAAGGTCACGCCGATTTGCTGGTTCTCCCCGCAGAGGAGGTCAATCGTCAGCCCGTGAATAACGGTGGACGTATCCTCAATCGCCACGTCGGGTATGAGCGAGATTTGCAGTCCGGCGACATCTGCGGCGTGCACGCTGGCGGCGCCGAGGGCGGTGAGAAGGAGGACCGGGCAAAATAGTTTTTTCATAGAAAAATGTTAGCTTTGTTTGCTGAATGTGGTGTTGGTATAAATTACGAGGGTGACCGGTGTCAAGCCTGCAGTGCCGCTTGCTTTCAGCCGGTCAACCGGTATCGGCGTTGCCTCGCGACGCAGGCTGCCGGTTTAAGCGTTTTCCCAGTATCCGCCGGATTTTGGTCGCCCGCCCAGCGGTGGGCTGCCCGCCGAAATTCTTTTACCGGCGGCGGCTTTGCGGCTACCCTTGACGCTCAATTAACGTTGCATGAACAAGAATAATTCCAGCGCCATTCCCTCCATTCCGCCGGGGGTCACCCTGACGACCCTCGACAACGGCCTGACGATCATCGTGCGGGAGGATCACAGCGCGCCGGTGGTCTCCGCCCAGGCCTGGTGCGGGGCGGGCAGCATTCATGAGGGCAAGTGGCTGGGCGCCGGGCTGTCCCACGTGCTCGAGCACATGCTCTTCAAGGGCACCACCACGCGCCCGGGCAGCCGCATAGACCAGGAGGTCCAGGAGGCCGGCGGCTACATGAACGCCTACACCAGCTTCGACCGCACCGTGTATCACATTGACGTGCCCAACACCGGCGCGGTCAAGGCCATTGATATTTTGTGCGACATCATGCAGCACGCCACGCTGCCGCCGGATGAACTGGCCAAGGAAATGGACGTCATCCGCCGCGAAATGGACATGTGCCACGACGATCCGGGCCGGCGCGCCAGCCGCCGCCTGTTCGAAACCGCCTACACCAAAAGCCCCTATCGTTTCACCATCATCGGCTACCCGGACATTTTCAATGAAATGAAGCCGGACGACATCCGGGGGTATTATACGGAAAAATACGCGCCCAATAACATTTTTTACGTGGTCGCCGGGGACGTCAAAAACCGCGACGTGGTGGCGCAAATCAAGGCCGCCTATGCCGGCAGCAAGGCCCGCGCCCTGCCGCCGGTGGTGCTGCCCATGGAACCGCGCCAGACCGCCGCGCGCGAGATCATCGAGGAATCCCCGGTGGAACTGGGCCATGTGCATTGGGCCTGGCATGTGCCCGAGGTGCGCCATGCCGATGTGCCGGTGCTGGACGTGCTGTCGGTGCTGCTGGGCGGCGGGCGCAGCTCGCGCCTGTTCCAACAGGTGCGGGAAAAGCAGGGCCTGGTGCATCATGTGGATGCCTGGACCTACAGTCCGGGCTTGCCGGGGCTCTTTGGCGTCAGCGCCGTGGTGGATGGCGACCAGTTTGCCGCCGCCCGCGACGCGATCCTGGCCGAGATCGAGAAAGTGCAATCGCACCTGGTTTCCGGCGACGAATTGAACAAGGCGGTCAAACAGTTCATTTCCGCCACCCTGTCCGCGCGCAAAACCATGGAAGGCCAGGCCCAAAACCTGGGCGGCAACTGGCTGGCGGCCAATGACCTGAATTTTTCCGAGCGCTACCTCGAGGCCGTCAAACAGGTGACGGCCGCCGAGGTCCAGCGCGTGGCGCGCCACTATCTGACGCCGGAAAACCGCACGCTCTACGCGCTGCTGCCCACCGGCCAGGCGCCCAAGCCCAGCGCGGATGTGGAACGCAACGCCGATTATCCCATCCAGAAAATCGAGCTGGCCAACGGCTTGACCTTGCTGGTCAAAGAGGATCACCGGCTGCCCTTCGTGGAGTTCCGCGCCGTGTTCCAGGGCGGCGTGCTCGCCGAAAACGCCCTCAACAACGGCACCACCACGCTCCTGGCCCGAATGCTCCTCAAGGGCACCGCCACGCGCGACGCCGAAACCATCGCCACGACCATCGAGTCGGTCGGCGGCCACATGGACAGTTACGGCGGCAACAACAGCTTTGGCGTCAACGCCGAGGTTTTAAGCACCGACCTGGCCACGGGCCTGGAACTGCTGGCCGATGTGATCCTGAACCCGGCCTTTCCGGCCGACGAACTGGAGCGCGAAAAGGAACTGCAGATTGCCGGCATCCGGTCGCGCCGCGACGATTTGCTCAAGAGCGCCAGCCTGGCCATGCGCCGCGCGTTGTTTGGCGAAGCCGGCTACGGTCTGGATTCGCTCGGCACCGAGGAAACCGTCGGCCAGGTGGCCGTGGCCGGTTTGAAAGCCTTTCACCAAAAGCTGGCCGTGCCGAACAACTGTGTGCTGGCCGTTTTTGGCGACGTGCAAACCGCGCAGCTCAAGGCGGCCGTGGAGCAGGCCTTTGGCAATTGGCAGAAGGGCGAAGGGGTGCACCCCCCCGCCGTTGCCCCGCAGCCCGCAACCTCCAAGCGCGTGACCGAGACGCGCGACAAGAAGCAGGCGGTGCTGATCCTGGGCTTTCCGGGCACCACCATGGGGGATGCCGACCGCTATGCGCTGGACTTGGTGCAGGAGTGCTGCAGCGATTTGGGATCGCGGCTGTTCCTGCGCATTCGCGAGGAGCTGGGGCTGGCGTACTACGTGGGCGCGCAGAATTTCGCCGGGCTGGTGCCCGGCTACTTCGCCTTTTACACCGGCACCGAACCGGCCAAGGCCGGACTGGTGGAAGCCGAACTCTTGAAGGAGGCCGAACTGCTGCGCACCGCCGGCTTGACCCCCGAGGAATTGAAACGCGCCAAAGCCAAAATCATCGGCCAGAAAAAAATCGCCCGCGCCGATCTCGGCAACCTGGCCTCGACGAGCGCGCTGGACGAGCTTTACGGCCTGGGCTATGACCGCTCGGAACTGGACGACGCCAAGTACGCGGCGGTGACGCTGGACGAGGCGCGGGCGGCGGCGCAGAAATACCTGCGGCCCGAGGCCCTGGTCGTGGCCGTGGTGAAGCCGGAAGCCGCCGAGCCCCCCTCATGAATGACGACCTGCGATTGAAGGACCATCCGGCCAGGTTGAAGGACCAGCCGGAGAACGAGCGGCCGCGCGAGCGGCTGGTCGAGCGCGGGCCGGACGCGTTGAGCCACGCGGAGTTGATCGCGATTTTGTTGCGCACCGGGCTCAAGGGCGCGAATGTGGTGCAGGTGGGGCATAATTTATTGCGGCGGTTCGACAATTCGCTGAACCATCTGGCGCTGGCCACCGTGGACGAGCTGCGGGACGAGCCGGGCGTTGGGCGCGACAAGGCGGCCACGCTGGTGGCGGCGTTCGCCTTGGCCCGGCGCATGGAGCAGGAACGGCGCGCGGAATCGCCCGTGCTGGACAACCCGCAGGCGGTGGTCACCTACATGCGCGAGACCAACCGGGTTAAAAACGTCGAGTCTTTCCAAGTGCTGCTGTTGAACACGCGCAAGAGATTGATCCGCGTCGTGGAGATTTCCAGCGGCCTGCTGGACACGCTGCTGGTGCATCCGCGCGAAGTGTTCCGCGCCGCCATCGCCGCCAACGCGGCGGGCGTGCTCCTGCTGCACAACCATCCCAGCGGCGACCCCGCCCCCAGCGAGGCCGACATCAAGACCACGCGCGACCTGATCCGCGCCGGCCAATTGCTGAAGATTGAAGTGGTGGACCATGTGATCCTGGGCCACGCCTCGGCCGAACGGACGAAGGACTATTCCTCGCTCCGGGAGCTGGGTTATTTCTACACCTGAGAGAGCGCATAAAACTCTGCCGGTTAAAGATTCGTGAAACCGCCATCCCCGGCGTCGTAGGCGCGACAGCGCTGTAGATTCGAGAGAAACATAAAATCGAGCGCCGTAGGTGCGACCTGGGCACATTGAATGGCGTGAGCGGTGTGATTTGCGAACGTTGCTGCGACTGGCTTTCAGCACAGTCGCGCTCCTGCGTCAGGGTCCACCGGGCGCAGGACAAAAAGCTTCCGCCCGGTCCAAAGTTCGAATGATCGCGTCTCTCTGACGGAGCGCGACTGTGTCGGGAGACCAGTCGCAGACGCGTGGCCAGCAAGAAGGCCTGTCGAGCGGATCAAGCCCATTGAATGGAGCACGTTTCTGCGACTGGCTTTCAGCACAGTCGCGCTCCGGATTCACGTTCCGCCGGGCACAGGACAAAAAGCTCCTGCCTGGTCCAAGGCTCGAATGATCGCGTCTCTCTGACGGAGCGCGGTTGTGTCGGAGACCAGCCGCAGCCGCGTGGCCAGCAAGAAGCCCGGTCGAGCGGATCAAGCGCGTTGAATGGAGATCGTTGCTGCGACTGGCTTTCAGCACAGTCGCGCTCCGGCGTCAGGGTCCACCGGGCGCAGGACAAAAAGCTTCTGCCCGATCCAAAGCTCGAATGATCGCATCTCTCGGACGGAGCGCGACTGTGTCGGAGACCAGTCGCAGACGCGTGGCCAGCAAGAAGGCCTGTCGAGCGGATCAAGCCCATTGAATGGAGCACGTTGCTGCGACTGGCTTTCAGCACAGTCGCGCTCCGGCGTCAGGGTCCACCGGGCGCAGGACAAAAAACTTCCGCCCGGTCCAAAGCTCGAATGATCGCGTCTCTCTGACGGAGCGCGACTGTGTCGGGAGACCAGTCGCAGACGCGTGGCCAGCAAGAAGCTCGGTCGAGCGGATCAAGCGTGTTGAATGGCGAACGTTGCTGCGACTGGCTTTCAGCACAGTCGCGCTCCGGCGTCGGGGTCCACCGGGCGCAGGACAAAAAACTTCCGCCCGGTCCAAAGCTCGAATGATCGCGTCTCTCTGAAGGAGCGCGACTGTGTCGGAGACCAGTCGCAGAGGTGTGGCCAGCCAGAAGGCCTGTCGAGCGGATCAAGCGCGTTGAATGGAGAACGTTCCTGCGACTGGCTTTCAGCACAGTCGCGCTCCGGCGTCAGGGTCCACCGGGCGCAGGACAAAAAGCTTCTGCCCGATCCAAAGCTCGAATGATCGCGTCTCCCTGACGGAGCGCGACTGTGTCGGGAGACCAGTCGCAGAGGTGTGGCCAGCCAAAAGGCCTGTCGAGTGGATTCAGCCCATTGAATTGTGAACCGGGTATCCCCGCGAAATCGTCGCGCTGTGCAAATGACTAATTGTATCGTCTGTTTTTGGCGAGTAGTCGTGCCAGCGAAAAACCCTTGGTCAAGCCGCGTAGGCCTTGGTGGAGAGCAACGTTAATAGCTCCCCAGTTCTCACAGGAAGCGTCTAACACGTCACCAGTGGTTGAATTTGGCCAATTACCGGTCTTTTTGTGATGTGCATCGGCCCATTTGAGAACTTGTGCTTCAGTGAGAATTGGAAGATCTGCTTTGTTCCGAACACCTCGGTGTTCCGCCAGCAGCCTTGCCAGCGACGAGCCACCCGGCAGGCCGCGAAGGCCTCGTTTGAGAGCGCGTTCTACGTCCTGCCACTTTTCATTTGGCACACCCAAAATTTTGCCAGCCATAACTGTCGGCCAGAGACCAGTTTTATTATGCTGGTCGTCTGCCCATTGCAAAATCTCATTTAAAGTGAGATCTGGATGGGAATAATTATTTTCAACAGCTCGATATTTCAGAAGCAGTTGTGCCAACGAAGAGCCACCGGCCAAGCCGCGCAAGCCCCCTCTAAGCGAATTATCTATGCTCGCCCACTTTTCAGTAGTCGCATCCGACACGGCACCGGATTTTTGGTTGGGCCAATTGCCAGTTGTTTTGTGGTGCGCGTCAGCCCATTTTAGAATTTTGCCGATAGAAAGTTCTGGTAGTCTAAGATGGTTCCTGACTCCCCGTTTTTCCGCCAGCAACTTAGCTAGGGACGACCCTCCGGGCAACCCCCTGAGACCTCGTGAAAGTGCATTTTCGATGTTAGCCCACATCTCTCCGGTTGTGCCAATCACCGTGCCAGCTTTCACAACCGGCCAACGACCCTTTTTCCGGAAATGCACATCTGCCCATTTCAGAATCTGCTCGATGGTTAGTGGTGTTGGCGGTGTTATGGCTCTGACTGTTCGCAGATAAAAGGCGTCGGCAAATTTGGCATTGAGGCGCGTGGGCAGGTCTACGTTTATCTTCGCGGGGAGAGTGGCCCGGATTTTTCCCCGCTTGCCGAGGCTCGTCCGCAAATTGTCCAGTTCCATGGCCAACTGGTCGTCGTGCGAGCGCAGGGCGCGCAGAACTCGCCAGACTTGCTTGAATGAGGAATCTTCCAGCGTCTTTTCTTCATCGTCGTCGCTGGAAATATAAACCGGCAGTATAATGACGCCGTGCCGCTTGCGTTCGGCTTTGCGGATGGCACGGCCCACGGCCTGAATGATGTCCACCTGCGATTCTTTGGGGTCAATGAACGCCACGCCGTCCAAGGCTCGAACGTCAATGCCTTCGCTGAGGCAGCGGGCGTTGGTCACAATGCCGCGAGCAGGCGCTTGCACTTCGCGCAGTCGGTCGAGAATGGCATCCCGCTTGTTGCTGGCCATTTCGCCGGATATTAGTTCGGTCCAAACCTGACCGGACGGAACGTCGGCCTTGGGCATCCAGCGGATGAAGTGCGGGAATTGGTCGGCGAATTCACCGGCGCGGGCGACCCGCCCATGAAAGGTTATGATCCGGCGCAGGTCATATTTTTTAATCGCCTTGGCCACGGCGATATGGCTGGTCAGCGTGCGGGCATCGGTGATGGTTTTGCCATCCAGCGTGACGAACTCCCCCTGCTCCGCATATTGCCGATAAAGCGGGTCATCCACGCCGATGATCTCCACGCGGTAGTCCGTGAGCAGCTTGAGGCCAATGGCGTCGGAGAATTTAAGTTCATGGAAGACCGGGCCGAAAACCGTGTGGTCATCCATCGAAATCAATTCCAGCCCCATAGAATCCGCCCGCGATTTGGACGACTCTGAGGCAATGCGCGGCGTGGCGGTCATGAACAGCCGTTTTCGGGCACGGATCGCCTGCGAGTCCAGAATGGTGGCGAAGGCCCCCGAGTTCACCCCGGCGCAACGGTGCGCCTCATCCGCGATTGCCAAATCAAACGGCTTGAGTTTGTGGCGCTTGAAAGCCTGCGCAATCGTGGGGGTGGATTGATACGTCGAGAACACGACACGCGGCCCTGTCCCCTGCATGAAGCTGGCAATCTCCGACGGCGAGGTCGTGGCAGGCACGCCCAATTCACTCACATGGGCGACGAGATGATCTTCGCCGCCGATTGTCTCATCGGAACAGACCGGCAAAAACCGGAATGGACGCAGACCGTCTTTCGTCCAGTCGCTCAGGATTTGTGAAACCAGAGAGAGCGACGGCACGAGGACGAGCGTTCGCTGCGATTGCATCGCCTCGGCCACCCGCAGGCCGATCAGTGTTTTGCCGGTGCCGCAGGCCCGGATGAGTTGGCCGCGATCATGCGACTTGAAGCCATGCAGCACGTTGGCCACGGCGCGCTTTTGGTCTGGGCGCAGTTTGTTCGGTGGTTCCTGTTTGGCAGAAAGGTCGTCAGGTGATGACGGCCAGTTCAGTTTCCGCCTCCTGAGGTCAGACAAAAACAGAGTGCCCACGGGCTTTTCCTGCCCTTGAATGACCTCTCTTGCGTTGTGGCCCAGTTCCGCTGCGGTGGCGATGAGCAGGCGATACGAAATAATCGTGCGCGAGGTTTCACTGAGGAAACGGTCAACGTCGTTCTTGGTCACGGCGTGTTTCAGCCCGTAAGCCTTGGCTTGGACACCCCAGAATTTCCCGTTGAAAGTTTCCGCGATCAGGTCAATTCCCTTATCCCGCCCCCAGCGGCCCGGCCAATCGTCCCAGAGCCAGACCCGCTTTATAACGCGCCGATATTCGGGGTCGTTTTCCAAAAACCATTGGCAGATGCGCTCGAATTGGCGACCCCGCCGTCCATCATCCGAGCTAAGTTTCCCAAAGAGTTCAGTGATTGAAGCCACGGCCAGAGATTAGATCGCCGCAGAAGGGCGGTCAATGGTAAGCGTTAAGCGGGCTACGGGGTAGCTGGTGAAGCGGTGCCGGAGCCACTGGGCTTCCAGCGACTGGGCAGCACATCCTTGACCTCGTGGTTTTTCATGGCGGGCAAGCGACCCAGCACATCGGTCAGGTATTCCTGTGGATTGATGCCGCGGCGGCGGCAACTTTGAATGATCGTGTAGATCACCGCGCTGCGCCAGCCGGCGTCGGGATGGCCGATGAAGAGCCAGCGCTTGCGACCGACCACCGAAGGTCTCACGTCGTTTTCCACGTTGTTATTGTCGATCCGAAATCGGCCATCGCGCAGATACCCCACTGCCGCCGTGTATTCCTTGAGGAAGTAGTTGACCGCCTTGCCCAAACTACTTTGGGGCAGGAACCGCGGGTTGGCCTTCAGCTCCAAAGCCCGCCGCTTCATCGCCCGCCACAAGACCGGCGCCTTTTGACGGCGGATGGCTTGGCGCTGCCGACAGTCCAACTCGCGCGTTTCATCCTCAATGCGGTAGAGTTGCCGAATTTGCCCGATGAACCAGATCGCCTCGGCACACGACTCTTCGGCCGCTTTGTACCATCGTCTACGAATATGCGCCAAACAACCAAGGCGCTGGAGCGCGGTGGGCCGTTGCCGCCGCAACGAATCGTAGACGGCATAGGCATCGGTTTGGATGGTGCCTTGAAAATCAGCCAGGCGTTGCTCCGGACCTTCCCGACCCCGGCCGGTGCAAA
>Ga0316217_10007224_pt1 | contig 10692 bp, 10 predicted proteins | sample 1anoAmetaG_FD_203633 | JGI IMG/M metagenome (GOLD analysis project Ga0316217, IMG submission 203633) | Freshwater microbial communities from Trout Bog Lake, Wisconsin, USA - 1anoA | ecosystem: Environmental > Aquatic > Freshwater > Lake > Hypolimnion/Profundal zone | place: USA: Wisconsin... | reverse complement strand
ACCATTTCGGCTTACAACTTGAATGGAGTGAGGATTACCAAGCTTATCGATGCATTGACTCGGTCTTTGCTGAACATAACCAAAACAGGGGTGATTTGGATTGTTGGGATTGTGATAACAGTGAGCGTGGGAGACAATCCAGACTACCAGCTTGAGTCCAAAGACGTGATAGTAAATGTGGTGAAGGGCGTAGGGTTTGGCTGCATAGTGTTGGGTACCCTGATCTACAACAAACTCATTTTCAAGAAGTTTTTAGGCCACTAGGAATAAAAGGAATAACTAAACACCACATCGGACAACAATCTCGCTTTATTAAAAGAGAAGGACTAGCAAACTGGCACAACCACTTGATTCATCTCATTTTATCTGCTTATTCAGCCTCCACAGATCACTTGAGCTCATCTCAGGGTGCAAGACGCAACTGTCACATTGCACATTCACATTGCAAGTTGACTGTCAATTGAAGTTAATTAATTGATATTTGATTAGATGTTACGAATATCACATCCAGTTCGCATTCGATCTAAGCACATGATTGTCTGCTGGCAACAACTACAAAGTGGTTTTAACCCTTGTTTTAGCTTTACATTCGATTTTCAAGATTCGCCAAGTGACCTCCGAAGCGGTCTTAAGCTGTGAATTGGTTGTTTTATTAAGGAGTCAAATGAAGCTAGTGGGAATACGAGTGGCAGGAACTCCATAGTTTCGGTTTTATTGCTATAATCGGTATTTTTACTGGAAGAAATGTTTCATTTGTGCCTCTTCCGTGGTTTGCTTTTGCTATTAAACATCGTAGGCACTTTCTTTTGATTCTTTTGAAGCAAAGAGGTATTTTCCCAGCTGTTGAACGTCTTCCTAGGATTGCTAAAATCCTTGGTGAATGACCTGAGCTTTTAGCGAGCTTATTCCTCAGTCAGATTAATAATCGATTGCTCTTCCACAAGCATATTTTAGCTGCATGTAGGATAAATCTTTATCGCTGGGCTTGAATCAACTTTGCAGTAAGAATAATAGACTCCTTTCTTGGGTTAAATGACTTCCAGTTTGACTATGCTTCCTTATCTTTTTCAAGCCAAAACATCTTTGAGGCTTCTGGGAAGCACTTTCAGGCATGAGATCTGAAGGTTAGTGCCAAACTAAGGTTGTGGTTGAATTTATTTTAAGCATTAGGCAAAGAGAAGCTACATCTATCTTTGACTGGGAATATTCTTTTTGCCGTAGGCGATAATGTCTCCAAACTATTTTTAGCATCCGAAAACGATGCTCCCTCCTCCAGTGTCCAGCATAGCAGCCACACATTTACTAACTTAAGCTTTGTTCATATAAGCTTCCGACAGCTTCCCGCCGCATGCCATTCTTTGAGTGTGGTCGAAAATATTTTCACCCCAAAAGTAATACTCTCTGTGTCTTGAGGAAGTAATTTGTCTGCGAAAGGAGTCCACGATTGTTTTTTCCAACTGCTGGCTTTTGCTGTTTGGGTTCTTTTCCGATTTAAGCCATAGCGAATCAATGCAGTCCAGTATTTACTGTTGAACTCTGCGACATTAAAAAGGGGAAATTTATCTAAAAGCCTATTTCAGAGGCCTGTTGCCATTCTCGGTCATTTTTCCTCTGTAGCTTTGCAAAGGCAAAGGGCTAGTTTTCCAGCTTACATAGAGTTTCATGTAATTTTCAAATTCAGTCCTACATTCCAGAGCTTAGCAGTCCAGTGTTTGTGGTTTTCCAACTTTCTAGCATACTTTCCTCAACCCTTTAAATATTTAGTCTAGTAAGTTGTTTGGATCAACGAAACCGAGCTTGAGAAGTATGATTTGGGCCAACTGCTGTAGGTACTGTTCCTCCAGTTATGGGGGTGTTTGAAAGTAGAAATTTCATGATCAGAAGTAAAGAAATGATGTTCTTGTAGATAAACTAGATACCTTAACTTTCGACCTTCGAGAGAGCTTCACTGGCAGGGCTACTCGCATGCAGACTGCTAATTTTACAGATTTTGATAAATTTTTCAACCTCCAAAAAGCTTTGAGTGCTCATCAATACGACAAATTTTTATAAGGTAATTTACCCAATTGTTGGTCAAAGAATAAACTCCTTTCAAATCCATAAATCCTCCAACTCTTGCAGAGTAAAGGAATGAGGAACATAATCACCATGGCATTCAGCTACCCAAACCACGATTTCCGAAACACAGAGAGTTACCTCTAAATTTGTATTGTTGGCAAGTAAATTCTATAGAATTAATAGAATCTGCATTCAAGATCATACTATACATCTTGGGGAAAATGAAACAAAAAGAAATTATTTAAGACCATCGTTTTCAAGATTCTGCTGGAAGAAAACCTACAGTTCAGAATCTTAGTACAAAAGGAATATAGGGTATAGTGAGTGTAAGGCAAACAGATTACTGCTGCTTTTATCAAATTTAGTGGGTGCTTATCTGCTCACTGGTAATATAATTCATCGGAAACTCATTTACATTGTGGTTTATGAGAATTAGTAGGAAATAAGAGGCCCTATCATAAAAATATCATCACTCAATATTTGACAAAAGAGTCAAAAGCGCCAAACATGGAGGCTTTCTAGGACTAAAAGTTACACTCTTTGATAGCGTATTTTTGAGTGAAGAACATTTCAGTTCCTTCTCTAAACTGTGACCAGTCCACCACACTCCCGTCTTTGATGACCTTCCTTTTGCTCAGATTAAACTTTTAGCCGAGATTTTGGGGATTATCTCTACTAAAGTACATTTTGAAGTTGACCATCTTATCACTCTCGAGGAGCCAAATTTCGTCCTAGTAGTTTTAGTCCCCCATTAGTTTTCCGAGATGCACTTTCAAAGTCTAGGTCAATTTTTCTTGAATCTTTTTGTAGGAAGTGCTTTCAAGCTAAGCCTGGTTTTCAAGAATAGTTTTATTTCTTTTTCTTCTCAAAATGTTACTTATTAAGCTACTATTGTGCTTTTACATAATTCTATCGACTTCTTACTTTTTCGTAGAAGATTGCATGTGGCGCAGACTAATTAAAGAACTGCTCTTCTGTTGCTAAGTCTTGAAATACACATAAAACTTAGAATAAGTGGCCTCGCTTACGACTTTGCTCCTGAAGAAAGGCTTCTGTCTCTAGTTTTTTAGTGCTTTCTAAGCAGCTATTTCTTTGTAAATGATGTGCTATTTAAAAGGAATGAAGTGGCGTTTAGGGCAGTCAAATTAAGCATGTCGGATGTTACAGCTGCTGCAGTGGAATACTTAAAACTCGTCGATGTGATATTTGCATTTGTCCTTCAGTTGACAATAGAGCTCAAAATCGATTTTGAACTCTCTCATAGTTGCAATCAAGGTTTAAAAGTTTAGATAATAAAGCAAAGAGTACACAGTTGAGATTATTTTGTAGTTTGATCTTTGCTTGGTAATAAAATTAGTATGAAGCAAGAAAGGACGGTCTTCGGTGGTAATTTTGACCTTATTCAAAAGGATACTACTGAAGGATAGGTTGCCGTATTTACTAGACTGACAACCGATTTAGCCATCCTTGAGAATCAGCAAGTCGAAATTGGTTTAGCTGCTCAGCAAAACCTACAGAGGATGAGTAATCTTTGCTTTAATGCTTTCTGCCAGAGCGCAGAGCGTTTTCTACATCAGACTGTTGAAAAAATAGACTCCCTTAAAAATGCTTTTGTTACTCTCTTTCAAGTACTCTACTTTGTAGTTCGGAGGCAAGTTTTAAACAAACTTCGCTTCTTAGTCGATATTTGTTAATTTTTTGATATTAGAGTGCTATTCAATGTAATTATTGATCTTCCAGTTCAACTCTTCAGAGACTTTGTTCTTCTCTGCAAGTTTCTTGAAAATTTTAAGCTTTTTGTGTTTTTCTTAGTCTTGTAGACGAATATTTGAAATGAGGGTGCCCACACAGTTGATATTATAGGCCAAAATGACACAACTTATAGTCTCTATGAAGATCATTATTAGCGCTTCCTGATAGCAACTTGGAGTGATATCCCCAAACCCAATCGTGAGCATCGTAGTAGTGCTCCAATAGTACGACCAAACATACTTTTCATACCACATGGCATGCTGCAAATTTTTGCTGATGATCCAGTTGTTTTAAGGATTGACATCAGCCATGCACAGGAGCACTATCGAAAGGATATGAGCGTATATGAAGTTAAAAAGGAAAACTTTGACCAGCGACCAATATTGCTCTTTGTAGTAGTTCTAAATAAAAAAGACTTATAACTTTTTAATTTTCTAGAACCAGTGTGGAAGCTTGAACAGGATAAATACCTTGCAGATGTTGAGGAGTATCACTTGCGAATTTGTAAGCGAACTTAATAGCATTATAATAAAGCTCATGAAGTCCACAACCAAGCTTTCATTCATATAGTCTCGAGTGATTTCTCCAAGCGTCTACAGTTTCCTGCCCAAGCTAAACCTGACAGTCACTAGGTTGAGTACAATTTCAAGCAGACTGATCACTATGCCTATGATTTCAAATATTTTGAGGATCTTCTCTTAGCGCAAATCTACTATTGCTATGGTAATGGACATGATAAAGAGCATGACGCTGAAATTTAGGATGAAAAGTGTCACTAACAAATTGCCGGTGTTCTCCTAGATTTATATTCCCTGCACTTCTTAGATTTTGCAATATGCCTATGGCTCAATTGTAGTTTCTATTGGCACTCTGTATACATTATTCCTCTTGAGTTTCTAGATGAACGTTCGTTTTAAGTTATTAATCTTTTGCGAGGAAACAGTATGCTTGAGTTCGGTTTTATTTTTCCTCTTCTTGAATTTTTAACCAACACTTCTCGATTTAAAAGCCTATGATCTTTATTTTTCCATATTATCCTGCAAAAATGCGGCTATTGGGCTTTGTACTGGAGTCTTATTCGCTAGTTCTTTTGCGAATGAAGATTAGGAAGAGGATTTCCCTAGAGTAAAATGCTAAAGAGAAGTAAACTGACTCTTGTTAGTCTTGTTTGAGTTGTTCTTTTCGAATTCTCTCCCTGACTTAGTCTCGTTGATTAAGTCTACATCTCCTGTGCATTACTGAACTGAGTCAGGAACTACAGGTTAAAACTTAACGGTTTAAGTGTCTTAGAGGGAGCTCCCCATGGGAATTTTAAACATTCCTCTTTATTAGATAGAATAAAATACTGTTTTCGAACGCATCAAAAGCTAATCAAAGGTAGGAAAGGCCAGAATAATAAATAAAGCAGCAGTTAACATCTATGCGTTACCTGAAGCTACTCAAATAACCTGTCCATTGAATAAGCAACCTTTGATTTTTGCTATTCAAGCGAAAAACGCATTTTCTCAAAGATAAATTTTGAATTTCCAGAATTTTAGACATCTTTTAACTAAACTAGTTTTTCAAAAAATAACTAATGTGAGAAGAATTTGTAATCAGCTTAGCCAGCTTCTGCAGGACACATTTCTACTTTAGAAGACGAAAATGGCCTATGTGAAATAAATATATTGTCTCAAGTTCTAATTTTGTTCACAGTCACAGGTTGCTCTTCGAAAAACTTTTCAAACTCAAAAGGTTTGGGAAGTTACTCTAAATATCACTGCATTAGGTTTGGATGAAATTTATTTTATACTTAACAATTTTTTCAGCAAGTTGAAATCCAAAGAGAGCTAGTGCACTTTCAAACTATTCTTGAAACACAAGCAAATCTTTGGGATGGTCTTTACCACAAAATTCAAAAATAAAAAAATGAACTCAGCTATTGAGGCTACAACCAGTGCGACTATATATTAATCAGATGAGAATCCTAAGGAGGTATAAAGACTGTAAACCCTTAATTGGATATTTCTTATCAAGGGTAGTCAGCTTTTGTGCTCTTTTCTATATTAATCTATCTTTAGTTTGCTTGCCTCAAAAAAGTGAATGTTTTGAAATAGGAATAAAGATATAAGTATCTTTCTAGTTGTAGCATATCTAATTTAAGACACAATTACAAAAAAATTCTTGCATTTTTAGTATAAATAAATCTATCATGGAGCTTTATGTATTTATAAGTTAAAAAGTTGCTTAATGTTTTTAAGATTTATTTATTGTATTCGAAGATATGGAATGGAATCCAATGATTACTTATGAAATAATGTTCAATATTTGGACACGTTAACTTAAGTTCCAAGAAATTAGTGATCTATTTTAGTATCTCCAAAGGCAGTCTGTATGTCGTTTTACAGCTGAGTATCATCTAATACTATTATTAGTAGCACACCTTTCACGAATAGGCAGACCATAATTTAATTTTATCTTTCTTTTGTCCTTTAAACTCATTATAGGGATCGAGCCGTTATCTTAATGGATGCTTATCAGCATCTAAAGATCTAATATCTAGAATGGATGCATTTGAACCTGAATGAAATTTTTGCCTACCTCAGAAAGAAACAAGTCATATTTAAACAATATCCGCATGCTTTATGAAGAGCCAAATGCTAGTTTGCTTCCTGATTCAAAGCTATTTTACTCAAACTTTTTTAGAAACTTTGATAAAAAATCTATGAAGGGATGAGTCGAGTAAGAATGCTGACAAATCAACTTTTATTCACAATAAATTCTTGCGTAAAAAAAATTGAAAGCCGAAATCGCTCATTTTTCTGAGCATTTGAAGGCAGCAAAAGATCGAATTTCGAATCTTATATTTCTAATTATAGAATTTGAAACAGTTACTAATCGAAAAGAACATCACTCAACTTATAATATCCAAATGAAGCTGATTCTTCTGGCCTGTTTCCTCATCGCCATTACTCTCTCAGACACCATCGCCCCAGCCGGGGGAAACTACATAAACGGAAGCTACAATGCTCTAGTTAATGCTCAGGGTAACCTCATCTTGGGTGACTACAATAGCCTCGGCAATGCAAACTCAAATGTAGTAGTTGGAGGAGGAAACACCCTCCTAAATACAGGTTCAAATTTGATTTTGGGACAAAACAACCTTGTGGCAGGCCTTCCTCCTGTGCCCATTAATAACTGTTTGGTTTTCAACTTAAATATCAACTCAGGCAGACTCTTACCCCGTAAAGTAGCAATTCGTTCTTTGGTCAATGGAAAATTTGTTTGTGCAGAAAACGCAGGGCAGAGCAGTTTGATCGCCAACAGAGATAAGATTGGTCCATGGGAAACTTTTGATCTCTTCGACGTAGCCCCGAATAGCATCAGCCTGAGATCTATTACAAATGGAAAGTATGTTACCGCACCACAAAATTGTAGTGTTCCTTTGATCGCAACCCAAGATTCGCTTAGTCCACAGGAAATCTTTATAGTTTAGCAAACCGCAAATGGAGTTGCATTTAAATCACAGGCCAACAACCAATATGTCTGCGCCTAGAGTGGAGGCCAAAGCCCACTTGTTGCCAATAGATATCAAATTGGACCCTGGGAACAATTCTCCATAGTCAAATTTTCGAATGTTGCTATTGTCTCAGTTTCGAACAACAAATATGTCACCACTGAATGCGGAGGGGACGCTCCTTTGATAGCCAACAGAGTCGCTTTGGGCCCTTGGGAAAAATTCACACTCATATAGTTAGGAAACAGCAAAATTGCATTACAGTCTCAAAATAACGAAAAATATGTGACCGCTGAGTCGGCCGGAGCTAACCCTTTAATCGCCAATAGAGATGCGATTGGTCCGTGGTAAACCTTTACTGTTGTTCCAGTCTAAAATGGCGTCGCTTTCAGAGCAGACGCAAATGGAAAATTCGTGTGTTCGGAAGGTAATGGAGCCTACAGTCTGATAGCAAACGCAGACTATGCTGGCATTTGGCAAACTTTCCAATTTGCCTACTTTTGATCATATAAATATAATTAACTTTATGATTCAAATTTAATTCAAAGTTTATCTGCCACTTTGGCTACTCTCAAACTCAATGACTTTTACTAATTTCTTTCCAGAGCAATCAAGTCATCAGCCGTTTGGCTATACCAATATACCTTATACTTTTAATGAAAATATTTGAGAGGCCTTTGATGCAATTCTGCAAAATAAATGCTTAGAGATTTCAGCAACAAAAATATGTCTCTTTTTCTTGAAATCCTAGCCAATTTAGAATTTATGGCTTAAACAGCTGCATATCCCATAAAAATCGTCATCGCCTTATCAGAGATTTTCAGCTACTTTAGGAGATACAGCCGTATAAGTATCTCATGCAACATTTTTTCTAAAACTAAGCTCGGATGGGACAAAAACTTGATTTACGAGAAATCTTCTTCAATTATATTGCTTAAAATACAGCGTAAAAGATGCAAGTAGTCAAAAATAAATTGAAATCAAAGATTAACTGCCTCCTCCTAAATCATGCCTATTGACTCGGCAATCATCTTTGCCACAGCATTTGCTTTTTGCCAGGTGTCAGTCAGAGACGTTAATAAGCGAGTTTGGTATTAGCTGATGATAGGCCTCCGCAACTCCATCAGCGCCAGCACTGCTCCAAAGAAGATCTCTTCTGCTGTGAACTAACAGGCTTCAGGCCTCATTAAAGCCAGCTCAATAATCTTCGTGATTCCGTTTCTAAATTTTGGGAAGAAAGGAAACCTTTCCATAAAAATGTCAAGATAGTCGAGAGGAGAAGTGTATCTGAAAATGAAAGAGAGTGATCGCATCACCTTGCCTTCTAGGCGCACGTAATCAAGCTTTGAAAGGCTAATGTCAACACTGCTCAGCAAAGTTTAGAGATTTAGCTGCTCAGAAAGTTCTCTCCTTTCATTAAACTAAATAAGCAACGAACTACCTTTATTGCTAGAGCCAGCGCAGCTAGGGCTAGAGCAATATACTGGTCGTAGGGTATAACCTAATCGTCCAGAATCGACGAATCAAAAAAGGTCCTGGCCAGGAATTTTGTTGAACAATTGAGCCCCAAAGCTTCAGAATTCTGAATAAAAGAAGTTAAGCAATAAAATTTGATGGCAAAACCATCAATAAATTTGTCATTACCTCGAAAACCCATTAGATAAGATTTTCGTAATCTTCCTTGTTTATGCGCTTCAGGACAAGCTAGAGGGGGATGGGATTCTAAATAACGCAAAGATTTACCCTTTCGGCTCTTCTGTTCTATGCTTGCTGCTATACGATGTATTAGGTCAACATTTTAATTATAATGACGAAACAAGATTTTTTAAAAACCTGAGTCCTAAGATTCAGCCCAAACCATTTTTACTCCAGGAACATCATTTTTACCTTTTTAAGGCTCTTGGAGCTGCTATTAACCCAGAACACGCCTTAAAAGTTGACCTAGGTATTCTCGCTCCAAAATAAAATCAGCAAATCCAGCGAACCCCCAAATTTTTGACCATATCGAGCTTTAACAAGTAAGAAAGGTAGTAAAGGAAATTCTCGGGTTGCAATTCTGTAGGTTCGAATAATTTCAATGGCAGTTGCCGTACCATCACCTAGAACATCAAAGAAAATATTCAAAATAAAAATAGGCAACCAAAATGCCTGGAAATTAATATGAAAGCACCAAGGCTCTTCAGTTGATCGACTCAGGCCAATTATTATCGAAAAAAGGATAATTGACCAATATCCCTATTTTTTTATTCGGAACAACAATAATCATAAATATTTAAAGTAGTAACGCTAGTTTTTAATTTGACCCACTATCACCCAGTTTAAACAGCCAACGCACCTGACTCTCATCAATTAATGAAACTTGTGCCCTAGTATCGGAAAATACAACTCGTTAATATTTTTTTGCCGTTGGTTTTCAATATTTGAATTGTTTTGGCGAACTATTTGCATAAACTACCCTTAACGCTTTCTAAATTACATACATTTACACTTTTGGCTATCTTACTCTTCTCCAAACTATGTTAGATATTCGGAGAAAGGAGGCTAACCTTTTCTATGTTTTTCAAGGTTTTATTCATTTACTCTCTGTTTTTCACAAATCGTTAAGCCCCACTATCTATTCAGGCATTTGAAATGTCTTCAACGAGAATGAAATAACTCCAAAGATAAATGACAGTATTAGAGATTGGCAAAAAATCGATACGCATTAGGAAAAATTTCCTGTGCATTTTTCAACAGATATTAGTTTATAAAGATTCAAAGTATTCAGTTTTACAATTAATGGAACTTCATATGATTGGCTGGTATATTTTTCCAAACAATTTTGTCAAATCTAAAAAAGAAAAGCTGAGTTTTTTTGACTTGAATGATTACATAAACCAGATGTGAAGTTATTATTGCCAGTTCTTATCCTAAACTTAGTTGTATAGAATAGAATGCTCTTGAATCGAGAAGTAACGCCTCAAACATTTATCACCTAGCTATCAATTGCTCTGATGCAGCTCACAGGCGGCAAGCTGATTAAATAGTCCAAACTAACTTTCATGATCACAAAACAGTTTATGATGATAGTTTTTGAGCAAGAAATAAGCTCACCTATATCTTCTTAAAAGAATTGCAAATAGGTAAGAGAACAATTGAAATTTTGGCAGTTAGCTGAACTGAGGTTCGCGAACTACTTAGTAATTATAACAATACTATCAAATCAATCTTAAAATTCATCACTAATTAATAGTCTACTAAATATTTAAAATTGACAAAATAACTCTACTACTAATGTTGTGCGGCAACGAAATGACCGAGTTATTCTCAATGACATCTATTTACTACATTCAAACTGTATAGTAGCTTGGAATGGCTTTAACTTGCATTCTGGATCGAAAAACTTA
>Ga0316217_10007222_pt1 | contig 10693 bp, 11 predicted proteins | sample 1anoAmetaG_FD_203633 | JGI IMG/M metagenome (GOLD analysis project Ga0316217, IMG submission 203633) | Freshwater microbial communities from Trout Bog Lake, Wisconsin, USA - 1anoA | ecosystem: Environmental > Aquatic > Freshwater > Lake > Hypolimnion/Profundal zone | place: USA: Wisconsin... | reverse complement strand
CGTCGAAGCAGGATTCTTAGAAGCACCCAACCTCACCCGCACCCTATATAGCATCGTGACCACGGCTGAGACCGAGGACGAAGCCCTTCAATACGCTAAGCGTCATTACCCCTTAGCTTTCACCGAAGGCACCGAACATCGCGTGGTCGAGATCAAGCACGCGATCATCGACTGGCGTGGGGGCGAAGCCGTGATCGAACAGAAGCACTCAAAACAATTCCATTGCTAAGGACACCCTCTCGATGACCTCTGGACATCGCGTGTCCGGAAGCTTGTCAGGCAAGCGCAAGGAGCGGCCAGTATGAGCGGTATGACTCGCGTCTGGGAGCGGATTTACGTCGGCGACCGTAACGATGCCGAGCGCCTTGGCGAGGCGAATCCCGCTGGCATCACATCCATTATTTCGCTGTGTGAAGAAAAGATGCCCCGGTGTAACTACGCTATCAACTACGTGCATATTCCTATCCCGGACGCGAAGCCAATCAGAGTCGGCCAGTTCGACATGGTCATCGAGGCGCTTTCGGAGAATATCCGGTGGGGTACCGTCCTGATTCATTGTGGCAGTGGCGTAAGCCGGGCACCCATCATGGCGGCGGCGTGGATGGAAGTCGTCGGCTACAAGAACATTGATTCGGCACTGGAAGAGATCGCCGGGCTGAGACCGATAGTCGCCCCGTCCAAGACGCTTCTGTCCAGCGTGAGGAGACATCTGCGATGACGAAGAAATGCTGTTGCTTGTACGCCCGCGTCTCGACAGCGGACCAGCACGTTGCGACCCAGCTTTATGATCTGCGCCTGTTTGCGGAGCAACGCGGATACAAGGTCGTAGCTGAGTATACCGATGTTGGTATCAGCGGAACGAAAGCCCGGCGACCGGGGCTCGACACCATGATGAAGGACGCACGGAAGCGCAAGTTCACCGTGGTGCTCGTAGCCGCCTTTGACCGTATGGCCCGCTCTACTCGCCACTTCTTGCAGGTAATGGATGAGTTGAACGATCTGGGCATCGAGTTCGTCTCACGCAGGGAGAACATCGACACAACGGGAGCGATGGGGCGATTGTTTGTGACGATCATCGGTTGTATCGCGGAGCTGGAAGCCGACCTTATAAAAGAGCGCATTCGGGCAGGAATGCGTCGGAGAAAGCTGGAGGGTTTTGCACTCGGTCGCCAGCCGCTTCAGGTTGACCACGCGGCACTCGTCCGTGACCGCCTCTCGGGCTTGAGCCTGACTGACACTGCACGAAAGTATGGTGTGAGCCGGGCGTCCGTGGTTCGATTCGTACGGCAGTCCCAGAAGCAGTTTGCCGAAGTTGAGCTGCAGCCTGATTCGAATCCTGTTGGAATCGAGTGCCTAGCGTAGGGAGGTTAGAGATGCCCGACAATTCAGATGTGCAATTCAAGTTCAACCAGCCGAGCGGGGCTCCCTCGCGAAAACCTAGCGCGTCGATGACCGTAGCCCTCGGCAAACTGAGCGAGTCAACCGAGCTGCGATCACTCGTCGCCGAAGCTCAGGCACAAGGGCGCAAGGTCGTCGTGCAGGTCTATCACTCCTCCGATGGACATCCGTTCTTAATCCACCTGAAGGCGGTTCCGCAGGACGCAGCGTCAAGATTGACCACTCTCGATGAGTAGTGACGGGGGCAAGAGGGCTGCAACAAAAGAGTTGGCTGCCCGTCGCGTCGAATCCGTTTGGACTTGCTTGGGCGTCCTGTGTCCCGATCTTCCGCTTACAGAGCGGAAGGCCCTTGCGGAGAAGGTGCTAGACCTTTCCCGTGGAGAGTGGCCTCCAGCGGCCAAGAAAATTAAAATCAGCCCGGCTCAAGTTCAGGAGATGGTTTGGCGAAACTCGCAGTGCGCTAACCGCTACTGCTCGATGTTGCTGTTTTCGCAGGAGATGGCCGACGAGCTTAACGAGTTTTTCAGGCCAGAGGGTGAAGACTGATATCAGGAGCGACGTTTCTTCCGAACCTGCGGCACGACGTCGAGCTTTTCGTAGATGCCCTCATCTAGTCCCCGCACCAGCTTCGACATTGGCACTTCGAACACCTCGCAGATGCGAAGGAGTGTCGAAACCGTAATCGGCCTCCCGGCCTCGACCTGCTGCCAGTGCCGGGTGGAGAACCCGAACGACAGCATGTCCTCTTGGCTGTACCCGTGCTTCTTGCGAAGCGTGCGCACCTTGGTACCCAGAGCGCGGAAAAATTGTTCTTGATTCGCCACGCTCTGATTTGTAATGTTGTACGTGCAGATTACCACGAGCAGATTAGCTGTATTCCGTCAGAACGGATGCGACTCCCCCATAGCCTGTGCGCCCTATTGACGTCGGTGGCCTTCCAATTGAGAAGCAATCTTGGTTGGTATAAGAACAGAGGCTGGAAAGCAAGATTGCAGAACAAGAACTGAAATCGGAAAGGCTGATCATGCTGAGCAACGAGGACAAAACTGCCCGCAACAAGGTTCGATCTGGTGCCGAGGCCCAAAGGGCATTACCGTCCGCGATAATTTCCAAGGGCGTTGTCACACGGAAATATTCCTTACAAGATGGGGACTCTGTCTGTGTCGCGTACCACACGCCAAGTCAGTCCGTTGTCTTCCTAGAGGGGGACTCTGCCGAAGTCTGGTGGCGAATTTATGAGGCCAAGGGTGAGTGCAACGCCGCTCTTGATTACATTCGGCGGCATGGGAGTTTTCCCGAAGATCAGGAGTCCGAGTCTCTCGTCGTGTTGGGCGATTTTCTAGTTGGTCTTGAATCTTCAAATTTGATCGGACAGAAACCCTGCGACACCGGGGCGGCTGTGATGTCCGTTAAGCAAGGGGCTGACCCTACCCAGAACCCAGAGTTAGAGATAGGTCAGTTTATGGCCGACCACCACATTCCTTACAGCTTGGTTCTGGAACTTACATATCGCTGTAACGAACGTTGCGTCCATTGCTACCTGCCTTCCGACACCTGCCTCCCAGAATTTTCCACTGCTCAGATAGATGCTCTGCTTGGGGAGTTTTCAAGCATGGGTGGACTACTGCTCCAATTGACGGGCGGTGAGCTACTCCTCCGCAAAGACATTGTCGAGATATTAAACATCGTCAAGACTCACGGTTTCGTTACCTCCATCGTCAGCAATCTCACGCTGCTCGATGAGCGCACCCTAAAAGCTATCGTTGATCTACAGCCTCGATCTGTGGGTTGCAGCATTTATGCGGCGTCTGCCGAGTTGCATGATGCTGTCACCACCATCGAAGGGTCGTTTGAACGGTCGATTCACTCCATCCAGCTCCTCCGTGCCTCTGGGATTCCAGTCATTATAAAAAGCCCATTGTTGCGATTTACAGCACCGCACTGGCGTGACATTGAGAAATTGGCGCAGGATTTGGATTGCGAGTATCAATTCGATCTCAGTATCACTGCTAAGAACGATGGCGGGCTCTCTCCCCTCTCAAAACGAGTTGAGGATATGGCTGTCCTAAAAGACATCTTCGCTTCACGCTACTACAAGCTCTACAGCCGTGACGAAGCGTTGTTCACTCTCACCAGTCCGTCGCCGGACGCCGGACTCTGCGGGGCGGGGGCATCGGGACTATGTATCACCCCTGACGGCACCGTCCGTCCGTGTATTGGACTCAACTTGCCATTAGGCAGATGGCCGCAAAATAAATTGCTGGAAATCTGGCAGTCATCCACGTTTTTCTCTGAGTTTGGAGCCATCCGTCTGCGGGATATACCTGAGTGCCGTGAATGTCCTGACTCCCTTTATTGCAGTCGCTGTCCGGGGGCATGGCACGCTGAGCACGGGAACTTTCGCAAGCCCACAACTTATGCGTGCAAGCTTGCACACGTATGGGCTGAAACCCAGCGTGGCGAACATGTAAGCAGGAAAGGAGATTAAGACAAATGAAGCTGACAATCAAAGTTAGTCGTTATGCGTTGAACACTGCGTGCGGTTGCACAAAATCGCTGCAGGGCACATGCGGTGTCAATTACCGGGCTGGTTGATGTCTCTTGCATCACGGCGACAGTGGGCTCAACTCACTGTCGCCGTTCCTCTGTCCTTCGATCACCCGCACTGTCGAGTCTGAGCTTAGTGCGCTCGGAGAATCTGATGCCATATATTTTCGGGGGCTTATGGACATGGACTTGGGGCATAATCGCAGTTTTCGTTGCCCTATACCTCCTGTCTAACGAAGTGATATCCGAGTTGATTGGGGGGCTGTGTAACAACCTCACGGGGGAAACAGCACGCAGAAATGAAGCAAGGCGGCAGTTCAACGAAGAGCTATTAGCCGGGCGGCATCCTTCGGAAGACGTGCTTGCGCTTGTCTCAGGCACATCTTTTCATCCTCCCCTGCCAGAAGCGGTCAGAAAGCGTGTCCAGTGGCACGCGTCAACCTACCATGAGGCAGTGGCGTGTGTGCGTGCGGAAATGCAGGTCAGCGAAGAGCGGGCGTCCTCTATCGGCGACCATAAAGCAGTTGCCGAAGCATTTGCACAGTTGGTCAAGAATTGCGACACCCCTTGGAAGGAACTGATACGCCTTAGAAAGGCTATGCGCGGCAGCTTCGACATTGAGCCGTGGCCCTTTCCAGAGAGGGTCTTTTGCAGCGTAGGAGAAATTCTTCGCATTGTCGCCGAGGCTCATGGAAGTGTGCCGCCTAGACTCGCAAGCCTCCTCCAAGCTGTTGTCGCCCAGCTAAGGCCAACGGCCTACGTCGATTTGAAGTCATGGACGGAAGCCCTCCGCAGTGAACACGAGCCGCTCAGCTTACCAGTGGAGCTACACTTGCTTCGCTTCTATGACGCGATGGACGGGAATAATCTAGCGCGTAAGTCCGCTCTGTCGTACTGGGCTTTGATCGTAGCTGCCGGACGGTGCTGTGAGGACTCGCGGCCAACAACCATCATCAAAGCTCAATATTTGGAATTGTTGAGACCTTTCCTGACCGATGGTTCCGGCACGAGTAGCGATGAGTTCTCTGGAGACGGCAATAAAGATCGCAACTCAGCAGGTTCGCATTCTTCGTCTAGTAGCTCTGGGGGGGCGAACGGAAACCAGAGTGCGTTGTTCAAGAGCTACGAGATTCTGGGGGTGGCAAGTGAGGCCACAGACGAGGAAGTAAAATCAGCGTACCGTGACCTCGCGAAGATATGGCATCCAGACCGATTCAGCGAGAAAGATGCGAGGCTTCGGGAGAAAGCGGCAGGTAAGTTCAGAGAAGCTCAGGAAGCTTATGAGTTCATCACGAAATCGCGCGTCGGAACGTCACCTCCGCCTCCAAAGCGCCCAACTGCCAGCACTGACAGCCACTCGCCCGACGAGGAGATCGATTATGTGAAGAGGAAGATTAACGAGTGCCGACAAGACATCGAAGCCTTCCTCGTTTCACTCAAGGCAGGGCACGCCTCCAGCGGTGATTGGAAGGATATGTTGCAGCGGCAAGATGAGGCAGCCCGACAGTCGCGAGAGGTGCTGGCGAGGATTCGGAGGAGTGCACCCAATGCCGCTCTCTCATCCATTGGACAGAAGATTGTAATTCTAGAGACGCGCACTGCTCGGCTGCGAGACCTCTACGAGTGGGCGTCAGAGGACGAAATGATGGCTCTAACGGTCTTACCCGATGGGAGTCTTGTGCCTTGATAGCTCTGCGCAGGTCACCGGAATACCCGTTTGAGCAGAAGTAACGCTGAGAATCTGTTGATCATATCTGTTACCGACTCATGTCGGCTTATGGAACGTCCTGATATCCGGAGATTAAACGATGCCTATCATGACCGTATCAGTCGCAGAGTTTGCCGGAATGCTTCGAGGAAAGTACCCGCAGCATTCACGACTTTCAGACGACCAACTCGTGCTTGCGTTTGCCAAGCTAGACTCCAAGCTCACGGTGGATTACAAAGACTGCGTCCCGGTCAGTGTCAGTTGGGAGTACGCCGCCCCTGTACCCGCTCCCAAGGCAGAGACCGCATCGGACGCCCCGGTGACAGTCCCGAGCCCGTCACCCGCCCCAGCCACAACGCCTGATGCCGCTCTTGCCTTGCGCCAGCCCCAAGAACAACCTGTGGACGTAAAGACCGCCGTGGAGGCGAATGCAACCAGACCCTGTATAGCGTGCGGAACCGATATTCACGAAGAGTCCAAGTTTTGCTCTGACTGCGGTGCCAGCCAGATACCACAGGCTGCGGCCCCGAATGCGGAGAGCGCGGAAAAGCGAGTCCGTGATCTAAGCGCGACCCTTATCTCAGTAATCAAAGCCGTTGAGCCGATTTGGCAAGACGCATGCCTCCTCTGCGCTCTCGCAAACGACGGGAAATCTCTGGAGGGCTCCTCATTTGCAGAGATTATGGCTCTCGATTTTCTCAACGCAGTCTCCGATATTGGTGAAGCCGTTGGCGATTTCACGCTAACCGGAAAAGCGCGTCCGGCTGCAAGACTGGCATTCATTCTTCTCGAACAAGCCGCGCCCGATACTCTTTTTCCGCCTGAGGAAACGACGACGTACACCTCTCCATCAGCAGAGCGGAGAGCGTGGGAAGCGTCGTTTGTTGCAGGATGTGAGGCGCTACGTGCGGGCAATTCGGACTTTGAGTTTTGGGAGCCCACGAGTCTGATGGGGCTGGAGGCATACGACGCTCTGCAAAGCACGAGTTATGGTCTGATGACCGCCAAGGTGTTCTTGGAGTATTTCCGTGAAATGAAGCGCGTCCCGGAACTCGCTCGTGTGTCCCTTCTCGATAGCTACATTGAGCGTCTTGAGGAGTTCATCTCAACGGAGCAAGAGTCCACATCCCTAAGCCGCAGTGCTCCCGGCCTCGGAGAGCCGGAAACGGAGCAGACCGTGACGCGCAGTCCGGAGTCGGCATTGCACGCAGACTTCCCTCGCTATAACGTGGGCTCATATCAGGGCGTAGACAATCCCGCGTGGCGCTATATGAAGGTCGGCCTCCGGACAGTATGGCGGATGACAAAAATAGCAGCCGTCTCCGCATTTTGCCTGTTGATTGCCGCAATCATTCTGCTGCAGGTATTCATGTTCCTTTACGAGCACTGGAACAACGAGTCGAAGCGTGGCCGAGGAACGGGAAGTGGTGGGTTGCAAACGGAGAAATTCTTTTCCTTCCTGAACAGCATCACATGGCTGCCTCAGCAAATGTGGCAAGGACTTGTGCTCATCGTAACGATTCTGTTCCTCGCATTGGTCTTTGCCGGGAAATGGATAGGCGAACAAGCTCTTGCAAATCTGACTGTGGTTGTCATCCTCGCCTTCATCGGGGCTGTTTCGCTACTGATTTGGGTATTTGCAAAGGAGAGGAAAGCTGAGTTCGAACCGAACGAAATAAATCCCCAGCCAACGACCATGTCTTGGGTGATGGGGCTCGTAGTGCTGATCGCTGCAGCGGGTGCATCGGTCTGGTGGATTCAGGATGGTCGCGCTCGTTTTGTGCAGGGATATGCGCTTAATCATGCACAGGTCACAACCGAGGGCGCTAATGTTACGCCACCTCGACCCAACCCTCAATCAAGCGTTGAATCAACACCGTCAGCCGCCGCAGCACCGTTAAAAGCATCGCGCTGCAATGCTGAAGCTGATGAACAGAACGTTCCTCTATGGAACGGCTATTCACTCCGTCTTTCACCCATGAAGGGTCAACCTGATTCTGGGTGCATGGCTGTGGTCATGGGCGCTGGCGAGGAAGAGGCGTGGCGCAAAGGTTCCGCAGCGTTTGAAGTGGTGCCAGTAACGGGGCAAGATATCAACGGGGATAGAGTGCCTGAATTAGTGCTGGAAGCGTTCTCAGGAGGGGCTCACTGCTGTTGGACTTATTACATCCTAACCCTCACGCCTACACCCCGAGTCGTCTCGCTAGAAAATGACGGGCCTGTTCGTTTCGAACCCGCCCCCTTTGGCGGCTATGAAATGGTTACTGGGGATGGCAACTTCGCTTACTTTGATGGCTCCAGCAATGCTGAGTCTCCGTATCCCGATGTGTTCTTGCAGTTGGAAAGATCGTCATTTCGTAATGTAAGTGGCAATCACTGGCCAACGTTCCAACGAAAGATTGACAGCGCACGCCAGCGGCTGACGGCAGAGTCGCTGACGAAATTTCAAGCTTCAGACGGCCAACACTTCGACGCGGCCTACAATCTCGAATTTAGGGCGACGAAATCGGCAATTCTGACTATCGTGTTGGAATACCTATACGGTGGTAGACCGCAACAGGCATGGCGAGAGTTCGAATCGATGTGGCCGGAATCAGACCAGAACCGTATGCGACGGTTAATTGAGGACATACGGGCGAAGGGTATATTAGGCAGGACACATGCAGTTCAGACTGAGCTGAGGAGCGGAAAGTCCCTGACGCAGCAGCCCACTTCTATTGCAACTGTGCCGCCACCGCTCTTGCCGTCATCATTGGTTGCGCTGCCCAGCGAAGTACGCTCCTCGATCACGCGGGAGCCAAGGAGCCCGGTGGTTCTCTCTAGGAATGTGACCGAAGGGCTCCTGATTCGCAAGGTTCAGCCAAGCTACCCGCCTCTGGCCAAACAAGCCCGCATTTCCGGCGCAGTGGTGCTGAAGGCCGTCATCGGTAAGGATGGCTCCATTAAAGACCTTCAGGCTCTCAGCGGCCATCCGATGCTCATACAAGCTGCCACGGATGCGGTCAGGCAGTGGAGATATGAGCCTTATGTCCTTGAAGGAGAGCCAGTGGAAGTCGATACGCAGGTTACCGTCAATTTCACACTGGCTGGCGGGTAGGCGATCATCACGCCGCGCCGGGGGCGAGATCGAAAGCTAGCCTTTATCAAGGTGGTTCACAAGGCTCCAGTTTTCACCCTCGGAAACATTGGCCTTTTCGCCCCGGAATCGGCAGTCGCGGAATGGTCAATTTGCTACAGGATATGAACCAGCAGCCGGGATGGGATACTAAGCTGCTGGCGCGACCGGGATGAAAGAAATGCGGCGTAGCGAAGTCAGACAACGGGTGATGCATCAGGTACTACTCTTCGTGAGCACTGGATGGTATCCTCGCCGCGATCACCGAACATGGAGAATGACCGCATGATTTCTAAAGAACTCACGCAGTATGTAGACACCCAAATCAAAGAGGCGCTCAAATCCCAACCTGTTGTGGGTGTTCCTACAGACCCCGGTCTACAACGTCGGCTAGAATCTGTTGAACTTCTACTGGTAGCTGCGATTCAAGCTCTTCAAGAGCTTCCTCCCGAGTTAGGTTGGAAGGAAAACTTCTCCAAAATCTATAGCCGCTTAAAAAAGAAGAAAGCTCAGGGTGTTGCCGCTGCCAACGCCGAACTTCACACTCTATTGGATAGCAAGCGGCGTATATTTCCGAAGTCATAGGTTCGGTGGCGGTAGGTTTGGGGGTATCAGACATCAGTAACGCTCCTTACAATAGGTCTCTGTAGTCACCAATACTCAGCACGAGGGGGAATCGTTGAATATTCTATTCCGCTCAATAATCGTCTTACTGCTGTTCGCTGTTAATTGTCTGGGCGTCTGTGAAGCACAACAATGTCCCGGCAACTTCACCTATGACAAGCGGACTTCCAAGTGTGTGGGCGTCGGGTTTGGAGATGACAAATACCCATGTCTGCCCGGCTACAAGCTAATACCGGGAGAGAAGAATAGGTGCGCTGGGCCCCCGGTTGACTGTCCCGGACAGCAGGGCGCGTACCGAATCTTTAAGGAAGGCAGCAAAAGCGATACAGTATGCACCACCGCGAAGGGGTTGCCAGACGGACCGAACGGTTGCCCCGATAGCTACTTCCAGACTTCGGTTGCTCAACGACCTTACAACACAGTGTGTGTTTCCCGGTCGGCGAATGTTCCACGTAGGTTGACGCCAGCTCAGAAGCGAACCGAGATTGCCCGCAACGAAGAGGAAACAACTAACCAGATTTCTCCCAATAAAGTGTGGAAAACCTCCGCAGTCGGTACAGGCAATCGCATATTACGTATATCGACTAATGACGTGTCGAACAGCATCTTGAATGGTCTTTTCCGTTCCGGCCCTGCGTACGCCCAAAATCTCTGGAAGGCTGGCTTTAAACTAACGGTAATCAATGATGGGCGGGAATTTTGGGCTGGCGCTCTGACGCCGTCCGGTTATGGCAAAGTGACAGGCCCGCACGATGCCGAGCCAACCTTAGAAGAGTTTGAGCGGGGAAACACCGATGCCAAAGGTGTCACGGCGGAATCAGCTCGAAAAAAATCGAATATAGAATATCTCCCGACCCACGCTCCGATAGATCGGAGTGGCTATGAAGCGGCTTTTGCAAAACTCGGGTTGCACATTGGGCAGCCTCAGGCGGCGGTCAAATCCATCCTCCAGCGTGATGGATTTAAGATGCCATGGCAATGTGCTGGGAAGTGGGGTGAGGATGGTGGTACATGGATATCCTACTGTTTTGCTTACCGTGGCAAGGACGAAGCTGTTCTAGGATTCAGCGTGTATCGTAGGGTTCGATATGTTAACCCAGATACGCAGGTATCGACCGTGGGTACACAGAACACGGATAAGCTCTTTTTTATTAAGTATACAGATGGGGTTACCGGACAGTGGGGTACTGTTGATAAGTAAGAGTTCTTGGCAGCGTGGTGATCGCCGGGTGCGAGTGGTCAGGAAAGGACGGATGCTTTCGGTACCGCACCGAACAACCAACCGCAGCCAAGGATTTTTC
>Ga0316217_10007221_pt1 | contig 10693 bp, 8 predicted proteins | sample 1anoAmetaG_FD_203633 | JGI IMG/M metagenome (GOLD analysis project Ga0316217, IMG submission 203633) | Freshwater microbial communities from Trout Bog Lake, Wisconsin, USA - 1anoA | ecosystem: Environmental > Aquatic > Freshwater > Lake > Hypolimnion/Profundal zone | place: USA: Wisconsin... | reverse complement strand
CGCTGCCGCACATGGGGTCGAGGACGGTGTCGTTTTCACGGGTGTAACGCTGGAGGAGGTTCCAGATGACCCAGGCAGGGGTGGCCCCGACATAGTCTTTGTCGCCGTGGGGCTCGCGGCCGTAGTCCTGGGAGGGGTACTCCCAAAGCGTGGTGGTCTGGAGCGTCAGCGGAGGTTTTTGCGGATAGTTCTGTTTGGGTTTTTGCATGACTCTGCTTATTTATAGTTCTTAAACTGCACAGGAACGGTCGGGGGATGGGTGCGGAGGTGGGTTTGGACGGCCTGCAGGTCGTCAATCTTGGAGCTGGTGACGCGGAGCTCGTCGCCCTGGATGGTGGCGTTGACCTTAAGGCCGAGCTCCTTGATTTGTTTCTGGATGATTTTGGCGGTGTCTTTGTCGATGCCGCTCTTGAGTTTTACTTTTTGGCGGATGGTCTTATGGGTGGCCTGCTCGAGTTTCTGGCGGTCGAGGCACTTGGGGTCGACGCTGCGTTTGACCATCTTGGGAATCAGCACGCCGAAGACCGCTTCGAGCTGGGGCTCGTTGTCGGCGGTAAGGGTGACCATCTTCTCCTTGCGGTCCAGATCGCCTATGGAGACGCTTGAGCCACGGAAATCAAAGCGCGTGGCGAGCTCTTTTTGGGCCTGCATGATGGCGTTGTGCATTTCGTTGAGGTCGATTTCACTGACGATGTCGAAAGAATGGTCTGCAGCCATGAGGGGTTCTCCGAAAGAGGGATCTGAATTACGAAAACTCGCTAGCGGGCCCGGCGGCGCATGGGCAAATGGGCGCGCGTTGAACGCGCTTCCTGTATTTTCAGGACGATAGGGCCGAGCAGGATCGCAGCGACAAACAACCATGTGATGGCCAAAATGACGGTGTGAACCCAGGGGACGTAGCTTGGGGCGTAGAGCACGGCATCGTCGGAAGGGGTCGCGGCGGATTGGGCCAACGAAACGGCTGGGCCAGCGCTGGCAGCGATGAATGAGCCGAGGATGAGGAACCAGCGTTTCATGGGATCCATTTTACGGTTTTTCGATGGCCTTTTGAACCATTGACCAGCAATGGCCAGGCGGCGCATATTCAGGTGCAAACTGCAAACGGGGTAGATACAGCATGGCCCTGCGCAGTTGCGCAGGGCCATGGCGTGGGTGACGATAGTGAACTTCCCCGGCGACGTTATGCCGGGAACTGGTAGACGGTAAGCGCCGTCAGGGGGTTGATGATTTTCTCGAGAGTTCTGCCGGTGTTATCGTGGGTCAGCAGGACGATGTCGGGCTTGCCGCTGAGTTCGTAGTCGGCGGTGGAAACATGGACGCCATTGGAGTTGGCATTGTCGAAGGGGAGATAGTTGGTGACGCGGATGCCGGTGCCGGCGGGAGTGGTGCCGGAAGCTGGGGTCGTAGTGAAGTAGTTGATGATCATGGACTGGGCGCCCGAGCCGGCGGAGACCAGGACATCGGCCCGGCCATCGCCGTAGACGTCAGCGGCGGCGACGTAGGCGCCGGCGCTCATGTTGAAGCCGACCGGGAAGAAGGAGTAGTAATTGACGTCGGTCTGGCCGTCAAAGTACTTGATGGGCTGGGGGCTGGAGGAGGGTCCAGGGGCGGTGATGATGTCAGCATAGCCGCGGCCACCGATATCGGCGGCAGCGATGCGAACACCGCCGGCAAACGACGCGTCATAGGCCATGAAGTCTTCCACGACCGCGTAGGTGGTCGGGTCAAATACCTTCACTTCCGATGTGCCACCGGCACCTTGGCTGACGATGATCTGATCGAGGCCGGTGCCCAGGACGTCGGCGACGGCGAGGTTAACACCGGTGCGCGAGTTGGGATCGAAAGCCGCGAAGGTGCGTAACAGGGAACCGTCTTTCCCACTGTAAACGTTGACCCAGGGGCCGCCGCCGGGGCCGATGGCGGTGACGATATTGGTAAATCCATCGGTGGTGAGGTTGCCGGTGGCGAAAATGATGGGGCCGCTGAAGTTGGACCCGACCGGTGTGAGGCGAAGTTTTTCCAGGCCGGTGTTTTGATCGAGGAGGCTGACGTAGGTGGGGTTGGCGGGATTAAGCGGGGCGGCGACGAGGACGGCGGGGGTGTTGAAGAACACTTGTCCGGTGCCGGAGACGACATTTCCGGTATCGGTGCGGGTGACGTTGATGGTCACGGCCTGGGGCGCGGTGATGCTGGAATCATATGTATGGGTGCCCGAGACGTGATAGGTGGTGCCGACGGAGGCGTCGGTGTGGACGGCGCTGATTTGTCCGACGGTGACGGTGTTGTCGCCCCAGTCGATGGTGGCCGTATAGTTGGAGACCGAGACGTAGGCGTCGGCGTCAGTGAATTCACCGACGGCGCCGGATATTGCCGTTCCAACGTCAGTATTGAGGTAGTAGCCCGCAGCGGCGAGCGCGACGGGATTGACGGTCACGATGCTGCTGAGCGTGGTGCCCCCGATGCTAACGGTGGCCGTGTATACGCCAGGGGCCCTGTAGATGTGCGGCGCGTTGCCTTCGCCGATGTAATAAAGCGTAGCACCTGCGGGAACGTTGGAGTGATCGGCCGAAGCCGGGGCGACGATGACGCCGCCGGGAGTGGGAACCGAGCCGTCACCCCAGTCAATAGTTGCGGAGGGAGGCGTGGCGCTGGCAGCACCCGTGCTGGTGAAGGACGCCAGCGGGGGGCCGACAGGTTTTCCTTCCTGAGCAGTGGCATTGAGGGCCGCGGCATTGGCGATTTCGACAGAGGTGATATTGCCGAAAGCCCAGTACCAGGTGAGGGTTACCGATTGGCCGGCGGCGACGGAGAGGGCTTTCCACTCATGTCCAGCGCCGTTGTCGATGTATGCGGGATTCGTGGTATTGTTAAAGTCGCTGGTTGCCCCGCCACCAATAACCGCCCAAATCGCGGCATAGCTGGCTTCCTGGTAACTCGTAGCCGGCACGGTCCCGCCCACCTCATTGAAGATACGGTAGTTGTGGGTTACGTCTTCACCGCCGACGGCATTGGCTTGGGCATTGAGAAAGGGAAAGCCTTGATCCGACTGGGCCAGGTAAATATCGGCGGCATCAAAGCCGTCAAAGCTCAAAAGCGAGGTCCCGGTGTTCTTCACCGTGACATCCTGGCGGAAGAACTGATCGCCGGCGGTATAGGTGGTGGTTTGGGTGACCTGAAACGGGCTCGGTGAGGCGGCCGGTGAATTGTCGATCGTCACGACCGAATAGGTCGAGCCGCTTTGGGTAAGAACGTTGGAAACCGGCGCATAATTAGCGGCCCCTGTGCCACCCGAAGCGCCGCCGGTATGCCCATAAACCTTGTTGGTACCGGTGAGACGTATGAAGAAGCCTGCGTCGGCCGGCCCAGGCGCGCTGCCTGGCGGAAAGATCTGGCCATTGGTGCGGCCGGTGGGAGTAGTTTCAAAATCCGAATGATAGACCTGCCAGTCGCCTTGATCTCCGACCACCACCGCAAGGATGGGGCCGGCGACATTGGCGATCGTCTGGGTGGCCAAGAGGATGCGTTCTTCCATGGGCTCAAAACCACGCCATTTGGCCTGCTCCGGCGAACGACGCTGATTTTGCCCCCAGGCGCCATTCAACTTGCGGCCACCCGCCAGACCGGCCACCAAACGTACCATCCCTTCCCATGCCACGCTCATGACTTCTCCTCTAATTAGTTGCTTCCTCGCAGACCTGCAGCCAAACGATGCGCCCCTCCTACGCACGTGGTCAAAACATTATCGCCAGTTATAACCGGCCCTCCCACGTCCATCAAGGCACCTCTGCTGAAGTATTCCACCGGCGGATTTTTGTTTTCAGCTACCAGACTTGGTGCTGTTGGGGGTCGGGAGGGACGAGGCAAGTTGATGTTCGCAGCTTCGTAAGTTGAGCCCCAATGGGCGCTCGGCGAAATGTTAACCCTGGGTAAATGGCCTGTGTGGCGACAATACTCTACAATGTAGACTATCGCCTAACGGGAGCCTTACTATGCGTATCATCGTCACCGGACAAGTCGGCTTGGACAAAAAGCCGTATCTCAACGAAGTAGCCGCTCTGGCCGCAGCACGCGAGGGTGGCGGGGGATCGGCAGGACTGCACATTTACCACATCGGCGACATGATGTATCGCGAAGCGCCCGATGTGCCACCGGGACGGATTTTGGATCTGCCGCTGGCACGCCTCAATTCCTTACGCCGCGCCGTGATGCGCGACGTGATCTCCGACATGCATCGCCACCGCCATGTGCTCATCAACACCCACGCCACGTTTCGCTGGAAACACGGGCTGTTCTCGGCGTTTGATTTTGACCAGCTCGCCGCGTTCTCGGCCGATCTTTACATCACCATGGTGGACAACATCGAAAGCATCCATCAGCGCATGGTGCGCGACCACGAACTGGAGCATTCACTCAAAGACCTGATGGTGTGGCGCGAAGAGGAAATCCTGGCCACCGAGATCTGTGCCCGGGCCCATGTGCTCTCGCAGTCTCCGGACGCCATCGCCAACGGCACCCAGGCGCCGGCGCCGAAGTTCTTCGTGCTCTCACGCGGACGCAAAACCTCCACGGCCGAGACGCTCTACCGCCTGATCTTCCGGCCGGGAATGAAAAAAGTATACCCGTCCTTCCCGATGACCCACGTGGTCGATCAACCCGACGTGCTCGCCGAGGTCGATGCCTTCCGGGCGGCGATGGCCGAAAAATTCATCACGTTCGATCCGGGAGATGTGGACGAAAAAATCCTGGCTGATCAAGCCAGCATCGCAGCCCGGCACGGGCAGCTGTTTATTGAAATTCCCGCACTGCCGACGCCCGGACCCGGGTCCGGTCTGGACGTCGCCGCTGCGGCCCTGCCACCGGCCTATAAACTGGCCGTCCGCGAAGTCCTGGACATCGCCGGCGATATCGATGGCCAGATCTATGCCCGCGACTTTATCCTGGTGCGCCAGTCCGACATGATCGTCTCTTACATCCCCGAACTTCCCAACGGCAAGCCGGGCCTGTCCAGCGGCGTGGAACGCGAACTCCAACACGCCCACGAACACGGCAAAAACGTCTTTGTGATCTGGAAACCCAAGAAAGACCCCTCGCCATTCGTCACACAGACCGCCAACAAGGTCTTCCCCTCCGTCGCCGAGGCGCTCAAGTATTTTGACCAGAAGGGATTCTTCTCCCAGCACGATTTGTTCGGCTCCTGAACAGCCAGCCCGGATCGAAACGCGGGCCCTATAGCGCACGGCATGTTGCGCGCGGGTAAAATCGCCACCGTATTTCGGAGTCGTGACGCATGGTCAATCGCAAGCTCACCGGGTGGAAGGAGGGGGGGGCATGGATGGGGATTTTGCTCCTGACGCTGCTGGCTTACGCGCCGGCGCTGGGAGCGGGGTTCGTCTGGGACGATGATCTCAATCTGACAGAAAATCCGTGCATTGTGGGATCGTCCGCCGGACTGCGGGGGTTATACAGTATCTGGTTCGAGCCCGGGTCGTTTGGTCAGCCGCAATATTACCCGCTCGTACATACGACCTTCTGGGTCGAGCATGCCCTGTGGGGGCTTTGGCCGGCCGGGTATCACTTCGACAACATCCTGCTTCATGGCATCAACGGGTGCTTGCTCTGGCTGTTGCTGCGCGAGCTGAAGGTTTTCGGGACCGGCAAACGGGCCGAGCGGATGGCGTGGATCGCCGGTGCCGCCTTCGCCGTGCATCCGGTGTGCGTCGAGAGCGTAGCGTGGGTGACCGAGCGCAAGAACACGCTTTCGGGGATGTTCTACCTGCTTAGCGCCTGGGCGCTGTGCCGGTTTTTCTGGGGCGGGGCGAGGGCGATTCAAGATGAGCCGCACCATGCACGGCGTGCAACGGTAGATTCCCCCCCACCGCTTGATACATGGGTATGGTATGTTCTCGCGTTGGTGTGCTTTGCACTGGCGCTCTTGAGCAAGACCAACACTTGCATGCTGGCACCGGTGTTAGTCGTGCTGGTTTGGATGAAGGACGGTTGGAAGGGCGTAATCGCCCGCGCCTTGTGGCTCCTGCCGTTTTTTACGGTTGGCCTGGGGATGGCGGCGATGGCTATGTTGGTCGAGCGGGCCGGCGTCGGCGCCAACGGGCCGGACTTTGCCTTTACGCCGATCCAGCGGCTGCTGATCGCCGGGCGCGTGCCGTGGTTTTACATGAGCAAGGCGTTGTGGCCCCAGCCGCTGATTTTCATTTACGAACGCTGGGCAATCAGCCCGGCGGTGTGGTGGCAGTGGACATTTCCAGCGGCCACCGTTGCAGGGGTGGCCTGGCTCCTGGCCGGCCGACGGTGGATCTCGCGGGCATTCGCGGCAGGAATCCTGGCGTTTCTGCTCAATATCTTTCCGTTCTCAGGACTGTTTAATGCCTACGCCCAGTTGTTTTCGTTCGTGGCCGATCATTGGCAGTACCTCGGCCTGATGGCCCTGGTACCGCTGATGGTGGGCACCATGGGTTGGGCCTTGGAAAAACTGCGGCATTCGACATGGGGCCCATGGGCCGCGGCCCTGGCCATCGGCACATACAGCCTTCTGACCATGACCCAGTGTCTTTCGTATTTCAGCCCCAAAACGCTGTGGCAGGAAGTTTACGACAAAAACCACGGCGCTTGGCTCGCCGAGACGGGCCTGGGCGTGGAGCTTCGGGCCGAGGGGCGCTTGGCCGAGGCTATCAATTATCATCGCGACGCGCTTAAGAAAAAGCCCACGGGTTTAGGCGCGGCAGACATTCAGCGCAACTTGGGCGTGGCCCTGACCGCCAGCGGCAAGCCCCAGGAGGCCGTGGCGCATCTGAGCGAAGCCGTCGCCCTGGAGCCCAAACGGGCCGAGTTCTGGGACAGTCTCGGCACCGCCTACGTGGTGGACGAAGACCCGCGAAGCGCTCGCGCGGCCTATGAGAAAGCCGTCGCCCTGGAGCCCAACGTTGTGCAATTCCGCGAGAATCTGGCGCTGCTCGACGGACACGAAGGCAAGTTCGCCAAGGTCGAGGAACAGTATCGGGCGATCCTGAAGCTCGAGCCCAACCGTGCCGATATCTGGTTCCGACTCGGAGGTGCCTTTGCCGATCAAGGCAAGATGCCCCAGGCCATCGCCGCGTTCGCCCGAGCCACCCAGGCGCGCCCCGGCTGGCCCGAAGCCCTCAGCAGTTTCGCCAAGGCCGTGGTCCTGTTTCCAGAGGCCACGCCGCGGGAAATGCAAAGCGCCCTGGCCGCCGCCAATGCAGCCTGCCAGCTGACGAACTTCTCCGACGTGGATTGCCTCGACACCCTCAGCATGGCCTGCGCCCGCACCGGCCGCACCGCCGAGGGCATCGCCGCTCTCCAACGCGCTTTGGCCCTGCCGGCCCTGGCCAAGGACCCCGCAAGGGCCGCCAAGATGCGCGAACACCTCACTATCATGCAGAATCCCCCCCGCAGCGCTCCGGCCCCCGCTCGGCGATAAGCCTCAGCCGACCCACGAATATTCAGGAAAACTTTCCCCCAATCCTATATAGTGGTTCTTTTGACCGATCCACCAAGGAGCAGGCATGTCGCGTGAGAATCTTCCAACATTGATCTCGGAGTTGCGGGCGCGGGTGAAAACCATCCGCGACTCTCTTTGACGTCCCGACGAAACAGGGCAAACTCAGAGAATTAGAAGAAAAAATGGGGGCGGCGGATTTCTGGAACAATCAAGATGCGGCCCAGAAGGTCATCAAGGAATTGAAGACCGTACGCGCCGGCATTGAGCCGCTGCTGCATGTCGAGGCGCAGTTGGACGATGCGGCGACCATGTACGAACTGGGCGCCGAGGCCAGCGACAGCGCCACGATCGAAGAGGCCGACTCGATGCTCTACAAGGTCGAGCATGCGTTTGAAAAAGTCGAACTCCAGGCCCTCTTCAATGGCCCGCACGACCCCAGCGATTGCTACGTGCAGATCCACGCCGGCGCCGGCGGCACGGAAGCCTGCGACTGGACCAGCATGCTCTTTAGAATGTACATGCGGTTCTGGGAACGCAACGGCTGGGACGTCAGCGAAGTCGATCGCACCGACGGCGAACAGGCCGGCATCCGCTCCATTACGCTCATGGTCAAAGGCCCTTACGCCACCGGCACGATGAACTGCGAAGTCGGCGTCCACCGCCTGGTGCGGGTAAGCCCCTTTGACGCCAACGCCCGCCGCCATACCAGTTTCGCCAGCGTCGATGTTACCCCCGTCTTTGAAGGCGAAGGCGACGATATCGAGATCCCTGAAAATGACCTGGAGATCATCGCCTTCGTACGAGCCAGCGGCCCCGGCGGACAGAACGTCAACAAGGTCGCCAGCGCCATCCGCGTCGTCCACAAACCCACCGGCCTGCAGGTGGTGTGCACCAGCGAACGCAGCCAGGTCCAGAACCGCGCCCTGGCCCTCAACTTGATCAAAGCCAAGCTCCAACGCCTGGAAGAAGCCAAACGCGACGCGGAACTCTACAAACTCTATGGCGAAAAAGGCGAGATCTCTTTCGGCAGCCAGATCCGCTCATACGTCATGGATGATCGCCGGGTTAAAGACCACCGCAATGGCCATGAGGTGTTTCAGCCCGAACGAATCCTCGATGGCGACATCCAGGAATTCATCGACGCACAGCTAAAGTTCAAAGCGACCAAAGTGAAGGCATAAGGGCCTGATTCCCACGAGCTCAACGGGCGGTGCGAATCCGTCCGTTGCGCTGAGCCATGCGCGTTGCCCAAGAAAAAACAAGAAAAATACTGGCAATTGGGTCGGGAGGGTGGTTAATGTGGGGGAAGAAATGTGCCTTTTTAGATACTTTTGCGATGATTGGGGGCTCGATCATGCGGAATATCCATCACGCCAGCGCCCTGCGTAAGGACGATCTCGTCGCCATCTCACAAGGAAGAAACGAGACGGCCATCGACGATATGGAGTTTTTTGAAACGCTGGCGCACAGCCAGTGTTTAGTCATGCCGCCTTGGGTGTATCACGTCAACAAGGAGGGGCGACTCGAGAAAGTCACGGCCGTGCGCTACACGCCGGAGTACAGCCTCGACAAGGCGGCAATCCTGCTTGCGGTCATGAACAAGCTGCCGACACTGCATTCATAAGACGCACTTAACGTTTCTCTTCCAGCACCGCGACATAGCCGCCATCGTGCTGCTCGGCGAACGCGTCTGTGGCCGCCGGAAGCGTCAGCTCATCGACCGATCGAGTCCACGTCGCGCCAGCGTCGTGCATAAAGCCCTCCACGACAGCCGAGTTTTCCGCTGGGTCGATAGAACAGGTCGCATAAACCAAAATGCCACCGGGGGCCGTCAATCGACGGGCCTCGGCTAATATTCCCAGCTGTTGAAGCACCATGCCGGCACGGTTTAGCTTCGGCCAGCGCCACCGCGCCTGGACCCGCCGGGCCATAACTCCGGTGTTCGAGCATGGCACATCCGCCAAGACCGCATCAAATGCCCCCTCCAAATCCTGACCGGCAGTGATCGTATGAGTCCGTACATTCTTAATGCCGATGCGCTCGACCCGTTGGCGCAAACGCTCGAGCTTGGCAGGGTCCACATCGGCCGCGACGATCTGCACCTCCATACCATGGGCGGCAGAGGCTCGCGCCAGTTGCACGGTCTTGGTGCCCAATCCAGCGCACAAGTCGAGTATCCTGAAGGATTTGCCCGCTTCCGTCCGGGCCCTGGCTTTGAGCCGCTCGAGGAGCTTACGCACCGCTTTGCCGGCCGTGGGATCCTGGGGCGACAAGATGCCGGTGCCGATCAGACGCTCAAGCTCCCGACTCCACCCTTTGGCGGCAATCCAGTAGCCTGGCACCTCGTGGGGCTCCAAGCCGGCCTCTGCAGGAGGCATAAACGCCGGATCGTCGGCCCGAACCATCACCATGGGGCGGAAATTGTTGCGGATGAGAATGTCGATAGCTGTGGCCTCGCCGTGGGCGGCGATCAACATGCCCACCAGTTCTTCAGGATGGCTCGTGACGATGGACAGATGCTTGGTGACATCAACCAAGGGATCGGGAAAGACGGGCTGCTCAAAGCGAATCTGCATCGTGAAACTTTGCGGAAATGTGGAGGCCGACAGCCCCGCGCGAACTTCCACCGCACCCTTGAGGCGGGTCACGCCACGCAGCACCGCATTGACCAACCCCGCGGCCCGGCTTACACCGCCGCGTTTGGCCAGGTCCACACTCGAATCAACCGTGGCATAGCTTCGCGACCCGACATGGAGCAGCAACTGGTAGACGCCCAACCAGAGAATCGCACGCACCTTGGGATCCAGCCGCGCCATGCCCCCCGGCCCGGCGAACGCCCCGCGCAGCTGCGAGCTGATCACCGCATCGAGCATGAGGCGATAGCGAATCACGCCCGTGACCAGTTCGAAGGCCGGGGCGCGATGATGCATGGGCAAATCGGCCCACACGGGATCGTCGCGTTCCGGCACGTCCGGGGGCTCGCTGAGTACCACCCACCTCGCCAAAATATCCAAGGCCGCTTGTCGCGCGGAAATGACCATCGTGGAAGCTTATCCGCGTCACTGCCTTTTTTACAATCACTGCAGGCAAAATAATCGCAGAACCGCGAAGTATTAGGGCGCTAAGCTCGACTTTTGCCGTTTTTTCGCATGTCCTTAAAAAATAGGCGGACCCTTTCTACGATTCGTTAGCGAACCAAACTAACGAATAGGAAAG
>Ga0316217_10007220_pt1 | contig 10696 bp, 9 predicted proteins | sample 1anoAmetaG_FD_203633 | JGI IMG/M metagenome (GOLD analysis project Ga0316217, IMG submission 203633) | Freshwater microbial communities from Trout Bog Lake, Wisconsin, USA - 1anoA | ecosystem: Environmental > Aquatic > Freshwater > Lake > Hypolimnion/Profundal zone | place: USA: Wisconsin... | reverse complement strand
CGCCAAAAGTAAAATTTGTTCAGGAAGCCTTAATTACCCTTTTTACCGATGCCGGGTATTTCTGAATAAGAGACATGGGTCTTACCGGTCTCTTTTCAAATGCGCCCCCGCAGTTGGGACAAATATTATTCAAAGCATTGTCAACGCAATCAGCGCAGAAAGTGCATTCAAAGCTGCAAATCATGGCCTCCGTTGAATCATACGGCAAATCTTTACCACAGTTTTCGCAACAAGGTCGCAATTCAAGCATTCCGCAAATATAACCTATGGTTTTTTACTCCAATACTTCTTTCCCCCGCTATGGCTTTTTTTAGGGCCCGGGGTTCCACCTTCTGCGCCCCTGGTTTTATTTGCCCAGTGGCCGCTGCTTGGCGCATTACTGCTTTTGTTTCCTTGCGAATGAGAGGAAGGTCTTTTACGCTGCTCCTTTTTAGGCGCTTCATAATGCGTGTTCATCTCGGTATGGCTCATGGGGTAAGGGTGGGCATCAATTACAGGTACGGCTCTTCCAATCAGCTTCTGAATATCTTTCAAGTAAGCCTTCTCTTCTCCATCACAGAAAGACATGGCCACTCCGCTTAGCCCTGCCCGGCCGGTTCGGCCGATGCGGTGAACATAAGTTTCAGGAACGTTGGGTAGTTCAAAATTGATAACATGCGATAGGTTATCAACGTCAATGCCGCGCGCCGCAATATCAGTTGCAACAAGCACCCGTGTTTGCCGGTTTTTAAAGCTATTCAATGCATTTTGCCGGGCGTTTTGAGACTTATTACCATGTATAGCCGCCGCTGAAACGCCTGCCTTTATCAGTTCTTTGGTAATCCTGTCGGCCACATGTTTGGTCCGGGTAAATACCAGGGCGCTTTCTATGGCTCTGTCTTTCAATAAGTGGATTAGCAAATTCTTTTTATCGCCTTTTGTCACATAATAAACTGATTGTTGAATGGCATCTACAGTAGAAGAAACAGGAGTTACTTCTACATTCACGGGCTCAAATAAAATGCTATCAGCAAGTTTTAAAATAACCGGAGGCATAGTAGCTGAGAAAAACAAGGTTTGGCGTTTAGCCGGAAGTTTGGAAAATACCTTTTTAACGTCGTTGATAAAACCCATATCCAGCATCCGGTCTGCTTCATCTAACACAAACATTTTTACATGCTGAAGGTGAACAAACCGCTGATTCATTAAATCAAGCAAACGGCCCGGAGTGGCAATTACAATATCAACGCCCCGCTTTAATGCCTCCGTTTGGCTGTGTTGCGAAACACCTCCAAAAATAACGGTGTGCCGCAAACCAGTGTGTTTACCATAAGCGGTAAAGCTTTCGCCTATCTGAACAGCCAGCTCACGCGTAGGCGTAAGTATAAGCGCTTTTACCGGACGGTGGGCATTATTTTGCCCTTGTTCAGCACTCAATAATTGCAAAATTGGAATGGCAAATGCTGCGGTTTTACCGGTTCCGGTTTGTGCGCAGCCCAGTAAATCGCGGCCTTTTAATACTACAGGAATCGCCTCTTCCTGTATGGGAGTTGGCTTTGTGTAGCCCTCGGCTTTTAAAGCCCTGAGGATAGGCTCAATAAGGTGTAAGTTTTCGAATGACATGGTTTTTATTTATCCGGAAACATCGAAATTATCCAATGATAAGACACAATGAGCCGGTGAGATTTATGTATTTTTTTTAATGGCACACAGCGCTGACGGAAGGCGGGAGTGATTGCTATTTTGGATGCAAAGATATTAAAATTTGTGAGAATGCGGATATGCTATTTACCTGCATGAATATTCATACTATTCAACGTCAGCGATACTAATTCACAGTTCATAACATTCTTTGCAGTGAAAAATGAATTAAATTCGCCGCTATGAATAACAGGTTGAGTGCGGTGCTGATAGCCGTTTTACTGGCAGTTTCGGCATATTTCATTGTTCAGAATTTGCAACTAAAAAAACACCTTCGGGAAGTTGAAAATACGAGTGATCTTTCAAAAGTGGCCCCGGTCGCTCCCGATACCAGACCGGCTAACCCGCCAGGAGTAAGCCCATTTGACAAACCGAATATTGACCCCGTTGCAGATTCGTTTAAATCGCTACCAATTATTGATACTTTTCCGGTAACTGTGATGAAATTCGACCGGATGGTTTACGACTTTGGCAGGATAAATGAAGGTGATATTGTAAGAACGCAGTTTAGGTTTACCAACGCAGGAAAGGTTGTATTGCTGATTACGCATGCCAAGGCTTCTTGCGGATGTACTGTGCCGACAACACCCAAAGACCCTATAAAACCCGGCGAAAGCAATGTTATTGATGTTGAGTTCAATAGCATAGGCAAAAAAGGAGAAACTGCCAAAACCGTTACGCTGCAGGCCAATACCAGGCCTATTGAAACCGTTTTAACCATTAAGGCAACCGTTATACCCCGCGATAAGTAATGGCACGTGTAATGGCATTTGATTTCGGATTGAAGAGAATAGGGGTAGCGGTTACCGATCCCTTACAAATTATTGCTAATAGCCTCGAAACTATACCTCAAAAGGAAATCTTCGGCTTCATCAAAAAATATTGTGCAAGTGAAGATGTTGAGGCTTTTGTGGTGGGTTATCCTTTTAGTCACGGGCATCGCGAAAACGACATTGCTAAACACATTGATAGGTTTATCCTCAAACTGAATGAGCTTTACCCCGATAAAAAAGTTCATAAAATAGACGAAAGTTTTACTTCCAAAATCGCCTCACAAACATTGTTCTTAAGCGGTGTAAACCGCAAAGAGCGGCATAACAAAGGGAATATTGATGCTATATCTGCCAATATTATTTTACAGAGTTATTTGCAGATGAAAATGCCCTCTTAAATCCGGTTATGCTGAAGTAAAAGCCAGCCTTTTTGTATTAAATTTGGAAAATCGGATTCGTAATTCGTATTTAGCGCGCTGAAAAAAAACAAGAAATGATTCTTCCTATTGTAGCCTACGGCGACCCGGTTTTGAGAAAGGTTGGGGCTGAGATAACTAAAGATTATCCCGGCCTGGAAAAGCTTATTGACGACATGTACGAAACCATGGTAAAAGCGAAGGGCGTTGGTTTGGCAGCACCCCAGGTAGGAAAAAGCATTAAACTGTTTGTTATTGATTCAACCCGCATGTACGATGAAGATGAAAAAAATGAAGGTTTGAAAGAAGTTTTCATTAATCCAAAAATGATAGAAGAAACCGGTGATGACTGGGCTTATGAAGAGGGCTGTCTCAGTATTCCTTCAATCCGGGAGGACGTTTACAGGCAAGACAGTATAAAGATTCAGTACTACGACCAAAACTTTAAGCTACACAAAAAGGAATTTAACGGCTTAACCGCACGCGTAATTCAACACGAGTACGACCACGTTATTGGCAAATTGTTTATTGACCACCTGAAACCGCTGAAGAAAAATTTGCTAAAAGGAAAGCTTGATAAAATATCGAAGGGAATTGTAGATGTGGAGTATAAAATGAAATTTCCAAAAGCCTGAAAAGAATCTAAGACGTCAGATTTTAGAGCAAGACTAATTTCTCGTGGCTGTGGTTAATTATAAACCACTTAAATCGCTATCACTAGCTGCAGAGAGTCCTTCATTACCGGTGCTTAACAGGAATTTCCATCCGTGGGCTTTGCTCCTCTTCCAAACTGTGCAGTAAGTTCCACCAAAATGGTCCATGTTTTTTGACTCAATAGTATAAGTACCATAAGTATAGCCAAGTTCGCCTGAACGGGCTACATCTGAGCTAATTGGAAGCCAGGTAATTTTAGCCCCGGTATCAGGATATTGGTTTAATAATTTGGCGATGGCATCTTTACCGGTTGTTGGCATGCTAAACTCTCTTAACATAGTGGCTGAACTATCAGCGTATTCAATAAAAGCTGCATTGCGCCCTTTCTCCTCCGATAACTGAGAAAAAGCCAGGTCTGTTTTCAACAAATCGCCTTTTAATGAATCCTGGCGGGCCACAATTTCCTTTTCAGTGCGGTGGGGCCTGCCGGTTTTTTGGTTGCAACTGCAAAAACAAACGGCAAGTATTGCTGCGCAAAATAATCCTTTCATGAGCTTTATATTTATAGTATTTTCTGATAATTAAATGCTGTGTTCCTCAACAACTTCTTCCAGCTTCTCCTGAACAACCACCGGCCCGCCCGATTTCTTTTTGAAAGTAGTTCTGTAAACATGGTCCCAAAAAGTTGAACTTACTCCGTAGCCATTATCAGGGTCAGAGTAATGGTGGATCATGTGATGCTGTTTTAAATCAAGCCAGAACTTACTTTTAAAATTGACATGATGCAACGAGTAGTGAGTCATATCGTAAAATAAATAACCCAATACAAAGCCAACAAAGAACGATGAAACATACTGCTCGCCCAATATTAGCTTAAATGTATAATAAAAAATAACAGCCAACGGTAAACTTATAACAGGCACCATTACCAGGCGCATGCTATCGCGCGGATAATCATGATGCACGCCATGAAACATAAAATTGATTTTGGGTCCCCATGGGCCTGGTGGGGTCCAATGGAAAACAAACCGGTGCATATTATATTCCGTAAAAGTCCAAACCACTATGCCCAGAACAATTAGAGGAAGGATATACAAAATGCTAAGGTGATAAGTAAAAACCGATTGATAGAGAAAGTAAGCTACCATCGGCACATATATAAAAAGCGGCACCGTAAAATGAACCCTGGAAAAGAAATCCATGAGGGGTTGATTAAACATAGGGACCGACTCATCTTTATTCGACACAAAGTTTTTGGCCATGATTTACAAGACATTTGGTTCCGGCCGCCAAATTAGGCAATTAATAGAAAAATTGCTTCATTGATTAACATTTCGTTGCAAAGCACTTATCCACCTTCTAAAAACAATAACATAAGCTATTGTTTTTCAAACCAATACTTTGTCTCTTATAGTTTAGATAGCAGTTTTCTGCCATGCAGAAGAATTTTAATTCCTGAGCGCCTGATGGAGATATTTCTGCTGCTTCGATGAAGCTCAGCCAAATTGACCTGATAAGCGGCCATCATATCCTTATAAGTAATGGCCCCGATAACTTTACGGGTGCTGCTGTTTGAAACAACCGGCAACACCTCACTATCCCGGTTTGCTAACAAAAGCGCTGCAGCACGTAAACTGGTTTCACCGGTTACGCAGGTATTAGAGTCGTGAACCAGGACTCCTACCTGAGAAACCGGGTCGAGAGAGGTTTTGTAAATATCCGTCAGGCTAATGAGTCCGGTAAAGTCACCTTCGTCATTAACTACTATTAAATGCCCTGAGGCACTTCCGTTCTGACTGCTTAGCCAATCTTTTATCTCGGCAATGGTGTTTTCACTACTGAAAGTAATCGCCTCTTCACGCATTATTTCTTTTACGTGCACTCTTTCGAACAAATCGGGTTCGTAGGTATTGGGTGTTTTTACTCCCCGGCGCGCAATTTTCTCAGTCATAATTGTGTTTTCAAGCATAAAGTACGACACCACGTAAGCGCATGTGCAAGCCCCTAACAAAGGCAATAGTGCTGAGCTTTGCCCGGTTGCCTCCAGGGCAAAAACAATGGAAGTGAGCAATGCCCGCGAAGCTCCGGCAAACATGGCTGACATGCCAATCATGGCAGCCAGGGGCAGTACCACTCCCGAATAAGGAAAAAGCCTAATGCATGCCATACCGAGCAAAACACCGGTTGCCCCGCCAATCGTTAATAACGGGGCTAAAGTTCCACCCGAGGTACCACTGCCCAAAGCTATTGCCCACGAAATAAACTTTAACACGCACAGAAAGAATATAACCTTAAGCGGAAAGCTGCCGGATAAAAGGCCTGTAATGTTTTCGTAGCCCACCCCCAGTGTTAACGGAGCAAAATAACCGATGAGGCCTACCCCCAAACCGCCAATGGCCGGCCAAAGCGCCCAATGAACCGGAAGTTTTTCAAAAGCATCCTCAACATAATAAACTGCTTTTGTAACCAGGGCCGCAATTATACCTGTTACAAGCCCAATGATGCTATAAATAAACAGAGCGGTATTACCGGGAGCCTCTATATGCGGGGCAGGAAAAACAGGCCCTGTTTCGAAAAGCAAGCGGTGACCTGCGGCCCCGGTTATACAGGCCAGCGCAACAGGTATAACCGACCGGGGCGAAAACTCAAATAAAAGTAGCTCGATGGCCAGAAAGATTGCAGCAACGGGTGTTCCGAAAATGGCAGACATGCCGGCAGTGGCTCCCGCCGCCAACAATACCTTCCGCTCATGCGGGGTAATGCGAAGCAACTGACCGATAGTGGAGCCCAAAGCCCCACCGGTAGCAATAACGGGTCCTTCGGCACCAAACGGACCACCGGTGCCTATAGAAATTGCAGACGATAAAGGTTTGAGCCAGGTAATAGAGGGATGTATTTTGCTATGGTTGGTTAATATCTGTTCCATTGCTTCGGGGATGCCGTGGCCGCGAATTGCTTTGCTGCCATAAACGGCCATCAAACCCACCAGTAGCCCACCTATTACCGGAACCACAATGACGAAAAGCCCCAGTTGGTTCGCCGCAGGGCTAAGATGCCTGACTGAGAATTCGCCAAAAAATGAAATATTGGTAAAAATATTGATGAGATAAATTAATAGTCTGGCCACCAGGCTTACCAGCGCCCCGGTAATAACAGCAACCAAAGAAATAACCAGGAAGCGTTTCTTATCGGGAGGAAAGAAAGTTATAGCATCAGCAAAACGCGGTAGCGCTTTAAAAACAGAAGACTGGGGTACAACAGAACGTTCACTCTTATTTTCATCCATTGAATCGAATTCAAAAGCTTAAACAAAAATGTCCCCGGGCGCAAATATAAACCATGGTAGGCATAAAACACAAAAGCCTCCCCTTTCCCAGGTTCGGCAATTGTAATTGAGGAGGTAAGTTGTGGATTTATTTTGCGATAAATACCCGTTTTGTATTAATTGAACCGGCATTGCGAACCGAAACCAGGTAGTAACCATTTGCCTGATTTTCGAGGTTGATGCTGAGTGTTTGAGCATTAAGTGGTAAGGTCTTTATATTCTGACCCAGGAGATTGTAAACTACTACCTGCGCGCTGGAAGAAAGCAATGCGCCGTTCATATTCAGATTTATCACTTTGCCATCAGCAATCATGACAGGCTCAGCTTTGGCGGCCTCGTTTACACCGGCAGCATAGCCGGCAAGAACAACCACTGTTGCCTGGGCATTTGCGCTGCAACCTAAATTGTTTGCGGTGTACAAGGTTACCGTGTAAGTGCCGGGTATTAAATATACCTGTGTGGGGTGTGCAACACCATCAATGAGCGTGCTATCACCAAAGTCCCAGCTAAATTCATTGGCATTTGTAGTTATAGCCGAAAAAATCACATCCTGGTAGGTATAGATAGGTTGCGACGGAACGCCTATTTGCGCTACCACAAAGTTTCCCTTCAGGTAAAAATAATTTGTGGCGGTATATTGATTATATGTGTAAACAACATGATAACTACCCTCTGCAAGACCGATAAAGGTTAGTGAGCCCTCAACATTAGTATATGTTTGAATGATGTTATTAGACGAGTCTAATAGCTGAACCTGTGCCCATGTTATGCTCGAATCCGGCGTAATGGTAATAGTGCCACCCGAATTGCTGCAGTTTGAGTTTGTGGAAGTATACTGAACCGGTGACGAAACCAAAACCTGAAACCTGTTTGTGGTTATATCGTTGCTATCTAGCTGTCCCTGGTAAAAGTTCTCGCGCAGGTCTAGTGTATCTCCTGTTTTATTATCCACTAATCTGATGATGGTAGTGGGGTCAAAATTCTCGGCCTGCGTAGTTCTTATAGTATAGTTGCCCGGGCCGCTTACATGATATCCCAGGCTGATTACTTCTGTGCTTTGCAAAGTCCCGGCACCATTAATGGAGCATGCCATTTTATCCAGCGTATACGAGTAAAGCTCAGGGATTCCTGTAATGTTGCTGAAAACATATTTAGCGTCTTCGTGCACATCGTATGAAGGGGTAATTCCCTGATCAAAATAAATGGTTGTTTGGGCATTGTTTCCGTCAGGCGATTCCAGCGTCAACGTTAATGTCTTTTTGTCCGACGTAGCAAAAGCCAGCGTTGAAAAAGTAAAGAACAGGAGGGTAAAAGTTAAAGCTTTCATTTGAATAATTTTATTTTTTCCGTCCGGCCTTCAATCCGCTTGCATTTCGAATTTGGGGTATGGACTGATGCTGTGATATACGCCCGCTTTGTTCAATTGGTTGCGCCTGTTTGGCGATAGATACGAACGTACTGTTCGATACAACTTTCACATTTAATTTGCGCGATAAATTGTGTGAATTTTCGTCCGAAAAAAGGCTGTTACAAATTGCAGTATGTGGCAGTAAAACTACACGTTAAGTAACCATAATAAACCTGTGCATAGTTGCGCACAAACTGGCGGATGTATAAGGGTATCAAGACGGACCCAACAGGCGGCAGATTACTGAACCCCGAGGTAATCTTTAATAGCTTTAATAGCTACCAAAATTGCTTTATAATAATCGCCATGCCTGAACTCGGCTGTCATCTTTTCATCAATAATTTTATGACATACGGATGGCGGTAAAATATTATCCAAAGCCGAACCGGTTACAATAGACACTTTGCGTATTTTTTTGCCGTAAGCTATAATGATGGCTTTGTTTTCACCATCCTTTGTAACACCCCATTTGTCGCCTAAGCGGGTTACATAGCTGCTCATTTCTTTTTCATCACCAAACATCTGCTCAGTTACTGTTACAACAGCCATCTCCAAGCCTCTTAAAGAATCGACCTCCATGGTTTTTGCCAGTAATGACTTCACTTCATAATCCAGGTTCTTTAATTGCTCAGGTGTAAAATCCTCTTCGTAATCATTAATAAAGCCTTTAGGAGCAGGAAAGGTGCTGGTGCGTTGGGCACTGGAGTTGGTTATTGTGAGAAGCATCAGGCAAGCCATCAAAACATACCTCCCCTTAAAATACATTTCGCACGGAGGCACGGAGTTAAACAGCCGGAGAATACATTTCATCATATACATGTATTAAATCACCACGTTAATAATCTTGCCTTTTACAAAGATGAATTTTTTGGGTTCGGCGCCGTTGGTCCATTTTTTTACGCTTTCCAACTCAAGCACCTGCTTTTTAACTTCCTCCTCCGCCAAATCCAGTGATAACTGAACCTGAGCCCGCACTTTACCATTGATGGAGACCCCGTAATTATGCGCGGTTTCCACCAAATATTTTTCATCAGCAACAGGGTAATCAGCCTGGTGAACACTGGTGTTATGGCCAAGCTTCGACCACAATTCCTCAGTAATAAAAGGGGCAAAAGGAGCCAGGGTTATTACCAGGGGCTCCAGTATTTTCCTTTTGGTGCTATTGAGGCCTGCCAGTTCATTGACGCAAATCATAAACGATGATACACAGGTATTGAACGCCAAACGCTCAATATCCTCTGACACTTTTTTTATCGTTTTATGCAGTACTTTATATTCAGCTACTGAAGGTTCTTCATCGGTAATTTTCCAAACACCGTTATCGGCATAAAACAAGCGCCAGAATTTGCGCAGGAAATTGTGAACGCCGCTAATGCCCTTATCATCCCAGGGTTTTGATTGTTCAATAGGCCCCAAAAACATTTCGAACATGCGGAAACAGTCAGCGCCGTATTTCTCAATTACATCATCAGGGTTAACGACATTCTTCTTGGACTTTGACATCTTTTCCACGGCGCTTGCCAATTGTATATAACGACCTTGACTATCTTCAGCCCATGCAATAATGGTTTCATTAAATATCTCCGGGATATCATATCCCTCCGTCGTGAAAAGCCTGCGAAAATTTTCTTCAGATAAATGCCCTCTTTCATCAACAAACCAAGATGGTACCCTCCACGCTTCAGGATTTATCCAACCATTTAAAAAATATTGTTTTCCCATTAGACTAAAAAATCTATTACGTTCTAATTGTATAGAAGGATGAATAAACTTGCTTTCCTGGTCAGTTAACCCCCATACTTTAAGAGTCAATTCCTCGGCATTTTTCGGCATTCCATTTTCATCTATTTCCTTAACCTCGAGTACTTTAATTTTCGTAAGAACCAATAATCTTGTTACGCCCAAAATCATCCCCTGGTTAACCAGTTTCTTAAAAGGTTCATCAGTGCCCACATATCCTAAATCGTACAAAAATTTATGCCACAGGCGCGCATACAATAAGTGACCAACCGCATGCTCCGTGCCTCCCACATACAAATCAACGTTTTGCCAGTAATCTATCTTTTCACGAGAGGCAAATTCATTAGGGTTGTTGGGGTCCATGTAACGGAAAAAATACCAGCTACTGCCTGCGTAGCCGGGCATAATATCGGTTTCGTAGCCTTGTTTTACCCACTCATCATTATTAGCCAAAGGGGCTTTGCCATCACCGGTTGATTTGTATGACTTCACATCAGGTAAAACCAAGGGCAATTGCGATTCATCCAAAGCAATAGGTATGTCATTGCTCTCACCTTCGCCTACAAAATTGCCGTCAGGTTCCCCCACAATTTCGTAGCGAATAGGAAAAGGCTCGCCCCAGTAACGCTGGCGGCTAAAACTGGCATCGCGCTGCTTATAATTAACCTTTCGCTGACCAATACCCCGCTCCTCTATTTCA
>Ga0316217_10007219_pt1 | contig 10698 bp, 9 predicted proteins | sample 1anoAmetaG_FD_203633 | JGI IMG/M metagenome (GOLD analysis project Ga0316217, IMG submission 203633) | Freshwater microbial communities from Trout Bog Lake, Wisconsin, USA - 1anoA | ecosystem: Environmental > Aquatic > Freshwater > Lake > Hypolimnion/Profundal zone | place: USA: Wisconsin... | reverse complement strand
GTGCCGATGACGGTGGGGACGCGGGGCCAGATTACCCAGGGGACTTCGCAGGTAGGCCAGCTGGGGCTGAAGATGCCGGCCAAGGCGACGGACTTGCAGAAGGTGGGAGGCAACGTGCTGGCGGTGCGGGAGGGCGGCACGCTTGACGATGCACCGGTGGATACAGAGGTTCGGCAGTACGCCACGGAGAGCAGCGGGACCGACCCCATGATTGAAATGGTCAACATGATGGAAGGCCAACGGGTTTTTGAGGCCAACGCCAAGATGATCACCTACCAGGATTCGATGATGGCGCAGCTCAACACCATCGGGCGGATCACGTGAAGCTAGAGGCTAGAAGTTAGAAATTGCAGGCTGCAAGGCAGACGGCAGAAGTTGGAGAGTTTGAATGGCGATCATGGCACTTTATTCAGCTGCGACGGGGATGCGGGCACTCTCGCAGCAGCTGGATGTAATATCCAATAATATCGCGAACGCCAATAACAACGGTTTTAAGAGCAGCCGGGTGAATTTTGAAGATTTGCTCTATCAGCAGCAACAGCAGCCAGGCACGCAGAATACCAACGGGGATATCCGACCGATCGGCATTGAGATCGGTTTGGGCACGAGGGTAACCGGGACGCAGTTGGATTTTACGCAGGGTTCGGCGGTGCAGACGACGAGTCCCTATGACGTGATGGTCAATGGCAACGGGTTTTTCCAGGTCAAGGTGCTCCAGGGGCAGGGCAATGGGCTGGCCTACACGCGGACGGGGAGTTTCACGCTGGATTCCAACGGGAACATGGTGATGGCCAACAGTTCGGGCTACAAGCTCGACCCGCCGATCCAGATTCCGACCAATGCTACCGCGGTAACGATCAGCAACGATGGACGGGTTTTCGCGACGGTGCCCGGGAACGTGCAGCCGCAGATGGTCGGCCAGATGCAGTTGACGAACTTTGCCAACCCTGAGGGGCTCACGCAGATCGGGGGGAACCTCTATCAGCAGACCGAGGCCAGCGGGGCGCCGATCACGGGAACGCCGGGGACGCAGGGATTCGGGACGTTGCAGCAGAATTACCTGGAGGCCAGCAACGTCGATCCGGTCAAGGAACTGGTGGATTTGATTAAGACGCAGCGGGTTTTTGAGATGAACAGCCAGAGCATCCAGGCCAGCGACCAGATGCTGCAGGTTGTGGCGCACTTGAGGCAATAACGAAGTACTGAGTTTTGAGTGCTGAGTTAGCGGGACGGTGGTAGATGAGATTTTGCAGGACCATGATACTGGTGGGGGCGGCGGCCCTGGGGGCCGGGGCGGGGGTGCGGGTGGGAACTGCGCAGACGATTCATATGGCCGGCAAAGCGGTGGTGGTGGGGAAAGTGGTGCAGGTGGGGGATATCGGGACGATTGACGGGTGCGATGCGGCGACGGCAGAGAAACTTGCGCAAATGGTGGTGGTGGCGAAGTTTACGGACTCGGTAAAAGTGCGATCCGAGGACGTGTTGCTGGCGGTGATGACGCAGGGCGACCCGCGGGTCGGCTGTAAGGTGCAGGTGCAGGGGGCGGCGGAATGCCAGGTGCGGGCCGAGGCGGGCGACGGGAGCACGGAGGAGGCACAGGGGCCCATTGGGGCGTTGCCGGTGGCGGCCAATCGTGCGGTCACGGCGGATGATCTGAGCGTCGTGGGGAGCGTGGTGACGGCCGGTACCGGGGCGGGGCCGGGCACGGCGGTGACGACGGAAGTGATTAAGGCAGGCAAGAAGGACGGGGACAAACCAGAGAAGGGCCAACCGCTGGCCGAGATGCTCAAGGAACAGGTTTTAAATGATCTGGAGGCGGTGGCGGAGGACGTGCATGTGACGTTTGAGACCAATTCGCCGCTGCTGGATGCGGCGGCGGGCGCGGGGCAGCGCTGGCAGTATCGGACGCTGGTGGGCGGGGGCAAGAGTTCGATTGGGACGGTGGAGTGGGAGGCGCAGTTGATGCAGGGGCGGCAGGTGATGCAGAAGTTGCTTGTCACCGCGCGGGTTTTGCGGCGCGTGCCAAGCGTGGTGACTTTGGCGACGATTGAACGGGGCGAGGTGGTGCTGGGGAAGAACTTGAAGGCGGAGGACCGGTGGCTGGACCGCAAGATGCCGGGGCTGATGAGCGGGATCAACGAGGTGGTGGGTCAGGAGGCGACTCGGGGGATTCCCGCGGGAAGTTATCTGGATAGCCGGGACTTTAAGAATGTGGAGTTGACGGCTTACGGAGATGCGTTAACGGTGTATTTTCTCAGCGGCAACCTGCGGATCAAGGGGAGCGGTAAAGCGTTGGGGGCGGGGAAGTTACATGACCACATTAACGTAGAGAACGAGGCGACGAAGGAAAGATTTGACGGGTTGCTTATCGGCCGCCACGTGGTGGTGGTGGGCAACGCTTTGGACGCCAAGATCGAACAGCAACTGCGGGAGAATCAGAATCAATGAAGACGATTTTGACAACGTGGGTGGTGGTGGGTGTCATCAGCGCGGGGACGGCGTTTGGGGGCGACCGTGTGGTGCAGGATCCGATGCTGCCGCCGGCGCCGGTGCAGTTGCCGACCGGTCCGCGAGTGGTGCATGGGTCGTTGTATCAGCAGGGGATGGCCGAAGCGCCGGTGGTGGTGTCCACGGACTCGGAGCACCTGCCTTCGCCGTTGTTATCGCAGAGTTTTACGGCGGTAGCGGATCCCAAATCGCGCAAGTTTCAGAAGAATGACCTGATTCAGATCGTGGTGGCGGAAATCAGCGATTCGCAGATTTCAGCCAAATCGGATAGCGAGAAGAAGCAGGCGTTTGATATTGCGATTCAGCAGTGGTCGAAGCTGGGTTTGAGTGCCAATGGCGTGCCGAAGGCGGCGGTGGTGGGGAATTCCAGCACGCTGCCGGAGGTGAAGTTCAATTACGACAATAACAAGCAGAACACGGCCGATCAGGGGCGGAGCGATTCGTTGACGGCACGGATTCAGGCCAAAGTACTGGACGTGAAGCCCAACGGCACCTTGCTCATCGAAGCGACCAAGAACATCGGGCAGGACGATGACGAGCAGATTTTCCGGCTTAGCGGGCTGATTCGAGCGCAGGATGTGGCGGCGGACAACTCGGTATTGAGCACGCAGGTAGCGGATCTGCGGTTGAGCAAGCAAACCAAGGGCACGGTAGCCGACAACACGAAGCGTGGGTGGCTTAACACGGTCATCGACAAGGTCAGCCCCTTCTAAGAGCGGGTTTTTGGGCAGGGATGCAGGTGTACGATGGTAATGATGAAACGGCTGATCGCAGTGGGGATGATGGCGGCGACGCTATGGGGGAGCGCTACGACCGCGATGGCCAGCCGCGTTCAAGATTTGGTGCGGCTGAAGAACGATCAGCCTAACGAACTGGTGGGCCTGGGGTTGGTGGTGGGTTTGAACGGCACGGGGGACGGGGGCGATTATTCGCCGATGGCGCAGCAGCTTCAGCAGATGTTGGGCAAATTTGGCGATCCGGTGCAATTGGCACAGCAGCTAAAGAACACGGCGAACGTGGCGTTGGTGCACGTGTCGGTGACGGTGCCGCCGAATGGGGCCCACGCCGGTGACAAACTGGATGTGCAGGTGCTTTCGATTAATGCCAAGAGCCTGGCCGGCGGGTGGTTGTTTGTTACGCCGCTGATGAGCGCCAACCCGAATGTGCGGGACATTTTCGCCACGGCGTCGGGGGCGCTGGCGTTGGAGGACGACAAGTCCAAGGGGAAAGCAGTGGTGCATGCGGGGGCCAAGGGGGGCGGGGCGGTGATGCAGGCGGACTTCCGGCCGGACAACTACTCGGAGGGGAGTTTTACGCTGGTTTTGCAGGAGCAGTCGGCGAGTTACGCCAATGCCGTGGCGATTGCGGCGCAGATTAATGAGGATGTGGCCCCGCAGACGGAGGGGAAGCTGGTGGCGACGGCGGAGGACGCCAAGACGGTGGTGGTGGTGATTCCCAAGTCGGAGTTCAAGAAGCCGGCGGAGTTTATCGGGCGGGTGTTGGCGTTGCCGGTGCCGAAGCTGCCGGGGGTGGCGAAGGTGGTGATCAATCACAAGACCAAGACGATTGTGTTTGCCGGCGAGGTGGAGTTGTCGGCCACGACGGTTAGCCAGGCGGGCTTGACGATTTCGGTGGGTACGCCGGCGGGCGGGCAGAAGAATGGAACGGCCAAGCTGCAGGACCTGGTGGACGCGTTTAACGCTCTGAAGATCAGCCCGGAGGATCGGATTACGATCGTCAAGCAGTTGTATGAGAGCGGGTCGCTGCATTGCCAGTTGGAAGAGGACTAAGTGCTGAGTGCTGAGTTCTGAGGGATCGAGATTTAAGGCTGAGGTTTCAGGATAAGTGACAGTTCGGATCGGCAGGATGCCGGTGTAACCAATGCGAGGATCGCAGGACCATGGATACGAACAGTACAAAGTTGATGACGGCGGGGTATGGGGTCGAGGGGCTGGGGTACCGGGGACCGAGTTTCAGTGGGCTAAGCGATGTGACAGGAAGCGCGGGGGCGGGGACTGGCGGGGCGGCGGATGGAGCAGCGAGCACGCAGGCGGCGAGCCAGGCGGGGGCGAGTTTTCAAAATCAGCTTCAAGCGGCGCAGGCGAAGAAACCTCTCACGATCACCGAGGCGCGGAAAGTTGCGGGGGATTTGGTTTCCAACGCGCTGATTATGCCTTTGCTCAAGCAAATTCGGCGCGATCCGTTCGGGCAAAACACAATTTTTTCGCCCGGAACCGGGGAAAAAGCGTTTGGTCCGGAATTTGATATGCAATTGGCAGATCGTATCGCGCACAGTCCCAAGATGACGGTGACCGATGCACTGGCACAAAGGTTGGCCACACGAGGTCAACCCAAGTCGCAAGGGTCCGCAAAACAGACCGGGGACCGAAGCGACAAAGTAACGAAGGCCAATGGAGTTGATGTTCATGGATAACCTGGCTGCACAACTTGTGGAACTTCTGCGAGAGCTACTCGCGGCCCAGGAGCGGCAGCTGGCCCTGGCCACTCGGCGGCAGGACGCGATGCGGAGTTACAACCTCGAGGGCCTCAATGCCGTGGCGCAGCGGGAACGCGACGAGGTGGTGACGCTGGAGAACCTGGAGAATCGGCGGAAGCAGTTGCTGAGCCGGATTCAGGCGACGATGGGGCGGAATGTGAAAGTAACGACCAGCGAGATCGCCAAGCGTTGCAAAGAGCCGGTGAAGAGTCAGTTGCTGGTGGTGGCGGCCGAATTGAGACAAGCCGTGGCGAAGGTCGAGGCGGCCACACGCAGCAATGCCAAGGTTTCAAGTGCGGTGGTGGCCAGCATCGCCAAGGTGCTCAAGATTGTCACCGGCGTGGCCCAGCACGCAGGGCTGTACATGCGGAACGGACGCAAGGCGGTGCTGCGAGGCATTCACGCCTTGGATATCGCAGGATAAGAAGACGGCAGGTTTCGGAAGTTAGAGAATAAAGGAATCCATACGTGAGTTTGTTCGGTGCATTAAATCTCGGAAGCGTCAGCCTGGCGGCTCAACAAGCCGGGTTGCAGGTGACTGGCAATAACATTGCCAACGCCGGCACGACGGGATATGCCCGGCAAACGGTCACCACGGTGGAGACGGATCCGCAGCAGATTGGCTCGGGTCAGTATGTAGGGACAGGGGTGACGGTCGGCAGCGTCAACCAGCAGGTCAATGATTCGCTGGAGGCGAGCCTGCGGGACGCCAACAGCGCCCAGAGCGGGGCCTCGACACTCAGCACGTTCCTGGGGCAGGTTCAAACGACGTTTGGAGCGCTCAACAGCAATGACCTGGCGAGCTCGATGCAGAGCTTCTTCGCTGGTTTTTCGACACTTTCCACCGCGGCCCAGAACTCGGGACAGGCGAGCGTCGTGATCCAGAAGGGCGTATCGCTGGCGGACCAGATTCAAACGCTTCGCACGCAGCTGACGGGCATTTCGCAGGACGCCAACTCGCAGGTCAGCCAGCTGGTCACGCAGGCCAATTCGCTCACGGGGCAGATCGCCACGCTCAACGGGCAGATCAGCCAGGCGGAGGCCGGGGGCGGGACGCCGAATGCGTTGCTCGATCAGCGTCGGCAGGCCTTGAGCAATCTTTCGCAGATCTTGAACATTTCGGTGGTGCCGCAGACGAATGGCGCGATCAACGTGATGGTGGGTTCGAGGCCGCTGGTGGAAGGCAACACGTCGCATGGCCTATCGACGGTGCAAACGGCCGATCCGAGCGGGACGCAGGCGGTCACTAATGTGGTCGTGGCCGATTCGGGCACGCAGTTATCCATCTCTGGCGGCAAGATCGGGGGACTGATCGACGCTCGCGACAATTTCATCAACCCGGCCATCAAGACCCTCGATACGTATGCCCAAGCTTTGATTAATACGGTTAACACCATTCACAGCCAAGGCCAGGGGACCAGCGGGTTTTCGAGTGTCACGGCGACCTCGGCGGCGGCCGATCCTGCGGCGGCTCTTAATTCCAGCGGCAACACCGCCAACTTCTCGACCACCCCGGTCAACGGAACGTTCAACTTCAATGTGACCGATTCGACCACGGGGAAGACGACCACGCAGCAGATCAACGTCACCCTTGGCGGAAGCGGAACGCAGACGACGTTAAACAGCCTCGCGGCAAGCCTGACCAGCGGAAGTGTTACGGCCAGCGTGGACAGCACGGGACATCTCAACATTCAGAGCAACAGTCCGAATGTAACGTTCAGCTTCGGCAACGATACCTCCGGCACGCTGACGGCGCTGGGGATCAACACGTTCTTCACCGGCACGAACGCGGCGACGATCGGGGTTAATCAGACGCTCACGCAGAACTCCAAGCTGCTGGCGACCGACAAGCTCGATGGCTCGGGGAATATCCTCAGCAACGCCAACGTCTCGAGCCTGGCGTATGGCAACAGCAGCGTTACGCCCGGCCAGCTGGGCGGGCAGAGCCTGCAGGATTTCTATACGTCGTACATCGGCACCCTGGCCACGCAAACGCAGTCGGCCTCCAACGATGCGACCACACAGGGCACGGCCCAGACTGCGATTGCGTCGCAGGAGCAGGCCTACAGCGGCGTGAACATGGATGACGAATCCATCAACTTGATCAAATACCAGCAGGCCTATCAGGGGACCTCGCGGTACATCAGCGTAGTCAACACGATGATGCAGGACATTCTTAGTCTCATCACCCTATAAGGATAAAGGAATAGGATAATCATATGAACGTTGTGCCTACCACATTCAGCAGAGTTTCCATGCAGCAGTCGAGTATGCTGCTGTTGGGGAATCTGCAATCGGAGCAGAGCCAGTTGCTCCAGGTACAACAGCAGATCTCGACGGGCAATGCACTCTCGCAGGCCAGCGACGATCCGGTGGCGGCGATGGGGATCATGAAGCTCAACCAGGAAATCGCCGGCTCAACCCAGTACTCCACGAACCTCGGCGCGGCGCAGGGTTACTTAAACCAAGCCAGTTCGAGCTTGTCGGACGTCAGCACTCTCATCAACCGGGCCCAGACGATTGCCAGCACGGATGTCGGCACCACGGGTTCGACCAGCCAACGCACAGCCGACGCCTCGGTTGTTGATTCGCTTCTCACGCAGGCCTTTTCGCTGGCGAACCAGCAATACCAGGGGATGTCGGTTTTCGGCGGGCAAGCGGGCAGTCAAGCGGCCTTCGCCGCGGTTAATGGCGGCTACGCCTACCAAGGCACGCAGAATGGCCAGTCGATCGTCAGTCCCACCGGCCAGAGCATGAGTTATACGCTTAATGGCAGTGCCGTCTTCGGCGGGCAAGCGGCCCAAGTCATGGGCTATCAGGACCTCACGCCGGCCTTGACGGGAAATACGAAACTCAGTGATCTGCGCGGGGCCACCAACCTCGGTGTGACCCCTGGACAAATCACACTCACGAGCGGCACGCAATCGGTCACGGTAGATCTGAGCGGTGCGGCGACGGTAAACGATGTGACTACTGCCATACAAAATGGTTTAACGTCCATCGGCAGCACGGCGAGCGTAGGCGTGACGGGCAATCATTTGAGCTTCACGGGTGATCCGACGAACGACGTTACGGTCGCCGACGCCTCGGGCTCGCAGATGGCGGCGGAACTGGGCCTGCCGACTACGATTGCCGCCGGCACGGTAACCGCGGGGGCAAGCACGAGCCCGAAGGTTAGGCTCACCACGCCGCTGTCGGCTCTCAATAATGGCGCCGGGGTCGACCCGACGGGCTTTACGATCAGCAACGGCACGCAGTCGGCCACGATCAAGATGACCGGGGTGACGACCGTGCAGGATCTCCTCAATGAGATCAACGCCAGCGGAACGTCGGTACAGGCCAGCATCAATGCCGCAGGCACCGGCATCAACGTGACCAACACGCTCAGCGGCAGCGCGATGGAAATCGGGGAGATCGGCGGCCACACGGCCGATCAACTTGGTATCCGGAGCCTCACTGGTTCGACTACGCTGGCTTCGCTGAATAATGGCACCGGGATCAGCACCTCGACCGGGGCGAGTGCCACCGGGACGCTGGTGATCACCAAGACCGACGGAACGACTTTTAACGTCAGCGTCAACGGGATCAAGACCCCCAGCCAACTCATCGCAGCTATCAATCACGCCACGGGCAATACCACGGTCACCGCCGCGCTCAACCCGACCGGCAACGGGATCACGCTCAACGACAGCAGCGGCGGCACGGGCAACCTTACGGTCACCGCCGGCAGCGATTACCAAAGCAACGGTTCGGTCCTGGGAATCCTGAAGGCCGGCTCGGGCTCGACTCTCACCGGCGACAATATCTCCTTGAGCTCGGATGACTTCCGCATCAGCCGGCGTGATGGTACTTCTTTTACCGTCAATGTTTCCAAGCTCCAGACGGTTCAGGATGTCATTAACGCAATCAACAGCGCCGATGGGAATTCCGGCTCAGCCAATCCAGTGGTTGCTCAGCTTAACCCGACCGGCAATGGAATCATGCTGAACGATCCATCCACGGGCTCAGGCAAACTGGCGGTCACGGCGCTAAACAGTTCAACGGCGGCGGGAGATCTGGGCCTGGCCCAGACGGCGACCGCAAGCAACCCCGGCGTGATCAACGGCAGCGATGTGAATCCCATTGAGCCGGCCAGTCTTTTCAGTTCGCTGCTGGCTTTGCGTAACGCCCTGGCCTCGAACGATACGGCGGGCATTAATCGGGCCGCGGCCATGCTGACGAATGACACGCAACGCGCCACCCAGCAACAGGCGGTGGTGGATAGCCGGCTGCAGGCGATCCAGTCGAATCTCGACCAGAACACGACGGACCAGACGCAATTTAAAGCCTCGCTCTCGTTACTGGCCGACGTCGACGTGACGACCGCGATCACCCGGTTCCAGAGCCTGGAGACGGCTTACCAGGCGAGCCTGAAGGTTGCAGGCATGGACAACCATTACAGCCTGATGGATTTCTTGCAATAAATCGACAAAACAGTGATTTTTATTGGACTTTTAGAAATGAATTGATCGATAAATACATACGACGGATAGTGCGATCTCTTTCCGTCGTTAAAGGCTCGCCCCAACAGGGTCGTTCGGGACGCAACGTAAGAAGCCGCGTGGATCAGATCGCCAGGAGTATTTTATGGTTATTCAGACGAGTCGGTTCGGATCTCTGGAGTTGGACGCGGATCGAATGATCCGCTTTCCGCGGGGAATCCTCGGGTTTCCCCAGTACCAGTCGTACGTGCTCATTCAGCCTGAGCCGGACAGCACGTTTTACTGGCTGCAGTGTGTGGAAGCTGCCGACCTGGCATTCGTAGTGACCGATCCGCTGCTCTTTGTTCCCGATTACACGGTGCCGATCCGTGAGGAGACCCGGCAGGAGCTGGGGATTGCCGAGGACGGCGAAGCGCAGGTACTGGTGATCGTCAACAAGGTCGGCGACACGCTGACGGCGAATCTACAGGGCCCGCTGGTGATTCATGCGATCACGCGTTTGGCGTCGCAGATCGTCATCAGCGAGAAGAAATTCCAGACGCGGCATCCGATTCTTCAGCTGGCGCGGACTGGCGCCAAGACGGCTCCGATGAGCAAATCGGCCTGAGTTGCGAAAGTATGTGTCAGCGGAAGTTGATGAGAAGAAGTAAACAAAGAGTCTAACCCGCACGGAGGCGGGCGAGACAATCAAGAAATCGCATGACTAAGATGATCAGGATGATCGTCTCATGCCGGCCGGAGGAGTTTACGGCCGCACCTTGAGTGCCTCGACAAGACGCCGGCCTGGCGCGGCCAAACGCCGCTAAGCTGGTTTTCGGGAAGGAGCCCACAAATGCTAGTACTTTCGCGGCAACGCGACGAAACCATCATGATCGGAGATGACATTGAGATCACGATCGTGGATATCCGAGGTGATAAGGTGCGACTGGGAATCACGGCGCCCAACAGTATCCCGGTGCATCGCAAAGAAGTATATGAAGCGATTCAGCGTGAGAACCGCGAGGCGGCCAAAGTGAAGATGGAAGACCTGAATCTTCCGTCGATGCCCAAGGGCCCGGGCACGGCCGGGTCAGCGGGGGCGGTCAGGCCGCTGGGAAATCGGCCGGCGCGGCCGGCGGCGATACCGCTGATGCGTCCGATGAGCCCGGGCAGTGATAAGGGCTCGAACAACAGTGCACCAGCCGTATCTGGCGGCGGGACGGCACCGGAAGC
>Ga0316217_10007218_pt1 | contig 10698 bp, 9 predicted proteins | sample 1anoAmetaG_FD_203633 | JGI IMG/M metagenome (GOLD analysis project Ga0316217, IMG submission 203633) | Freshwater microbial communities from Trout Bog Lake, Wisconsin, USA - 1anoA | ecosystem: Environmental > Aquatic > Freshwater > Lake > Hypolimnion/Profundal zone | place: USA: Wisconsin... | reverse complement strand
GGACCTTTGGAAAGGGCTGGAAGGCCCCCCAATGTGCCGCAGTGATTCATACCGATTTTGAAAAAGGCTTTATCCGTGCCGAAGTGATTAAATACAATGATTTTATAACCCTGGGTTCGGAAACAGCCTGTAAGGAAGCAGGAAAGATGAACGTCGAAGGGAAGGAATATGTCGTGTCCGATGGTGATATCATGCACTTCAGGTTTAATGTATAAAGAAGAACCCCGGCCCCTAAAGGGGAGGTAAGAACAAGAGGCCTGAAGTTATTGAAACTTCAGGCCTCTTTTCTTTAACTTATGTTTTTACCTTTTAATGGTGAATGTTTTGGTCACACCGTTCACAGTGGCAGTGGCTTTTCTATCCTTTGCACCATTACCATAATCAATAACTACAGTTTTACTTGTGGTAGTAATGGTAACTGTTCCTTGTACGAAGAATGGCCATCCTCCTCCAATCAATAACGGATTATTCGGATCAATAACCGAGGTATAAGCTACTCCCTTGGCATTTACACCGGTTGATCCGCCCGATATGGAATAATTATCATCCCAATAAACCAGTGGGGTACCGTTATTATTAACGCGTTCACGGGTGCGTATCGAATGCCAGACTAAAGTGGCACCATCTTCGCGGACAATCGAGTCATTGACATTCGAAGTCCAGGTTGGATGGATCCCGGTTAAACCATTATAGGTATATATTTTTGTACCGTAAATGGCATTCCCGTTTATGGAAAAATTATTAAATGTAATGGTACGTGAGGAACCTGCAATAGTCATTTTATTGCTGACAACGACAATGATCTCTCCACTGATAGTATCTCCGCGTAACCCGATAAAGTTAGTTCCATAATTGATGGTAAATGTCTTAGGGAAATTTGTTGAATCCGGTTTATCAACGGTAATAACTGGTCCCATAATTAATTCACTCCCTAAAAAAGCAGGTGCTTTATAACCATTCACTGCGGAAGTCGTTACATAATTATCAACTTCGTTATCTACATTTTCACTGATCGATGCTGATTGGGTTTCATCACTGGCTGTGGCAGTTAGTGCCGTAAGCGTTGCACTTGCATCAGGACTCGGACTGGAGCTGGAACAGGAGGTAGTAAAATTCATTACTCCAAAAGCAATGACCATCATTGCCAATACGTTGGTTCTTTTCATAAAATTGTTTGTTTAATTATAAGTATTCGTTTTTCGTTTGTTCTTTATTCTTAGTTTGTTCTCTAAGAAATTTGTATTTATTTTTTCAGGGTAATATCTTTCGTCACGCCATTAATCGTTACTGTAGCCAGGTCATCTTTTGTGCCATTGCCATAATCGAGTAATGCTACTCTTTTTTCGGTAGTCAACGTGACAGATCCCTGGACAAAGTGCGGGTAATTATTATAAATAATCAATGGATTGCCTGCCGAAATAAGCATCGTATACGCAACACCTTTTGCATTAATACCGTTTGATCCTCCTGATATGGAATATTTATCATCTGACAGATCCAGTGGAGTTCCACCATTACTGATACGGGTACGGGTACGTTCGGAGTTCCAGATAACCGTAGTTCCATCAATTCGGGTCATGGTATCTTTTACCACTACCGTTGAATAGGGTTCCTTTGAAGTATTCTGGCCTTTGTTAGTAATCACTTTTGAGCCGTCAACTTTATTTCCATTGACATAGAAATTATTGAATGTAATGGTTCTGGTTGAATTCACTTTCCACATGGGCTCGCTGATCACTATTGTCATGATGCCTTTGAGTACATTTCCACGTTTGCCTGTAAATCCAGCTGTTCCATAATCAACTACAATCGTTTTGGGGAAAGAAATTGAATCTTTGGGACTGATGGTGACCGACGGTGTTGCAGTGATTGTTCCTACCATAGCTTCTGCAGCCAGATATCCACTATTGGCAGCAATTGTTACATACTGGTCGGCTTCACTGATGATACCATCACTCACAGTGGCAGCCTGTGATTCATCACTGGCAGTTGTCATCACGGTAGCATCCGATCCGACTGTGGCTTCATTGGAACAGGATGTCATCGTGTAAGAAAGCCCAAATGCAACAGCCAGGATAGCTAACAGGTTTATACTTTTCATAAAATAATTATTTAAAGGGATGTCAAAGGAATAATTGCTTGTATACTTATAGGACAAACAGAAAGGAAAGTACCACTATCCAACCTGAAAAAATTATTCGGGTTTTTTAGTAGTGTGTTTTATCATAAGGCTTTTGAGGTCAATTTTTATACCTGCCGAAAAGCCGATATCCACTAATACGCCCAAATCAGTAGAAGAAATGGAATCTTCATATTTTGATTTTATGAAGTTTAAGGTTGGACCGGCAAAGATCTTGAAACTGGAAGCGATCGTATAATTCAAAATAGGAACGAGTTGTGTGTTGGAGGCTCTTACATTCAGCAGATAGGATTTCCCGGCTACCAGTGAATTTTGTATCAAATCAAAGTTTAAACTAAAATGATGCTCAAGTTTTACCCTGGCACCAACCCCTATCCCGAATAAATAGGAATCGTGATAATCGGAACCTATGGATAAAATGGAATACACATCATACAATCCTGCATGAATGGCAAAAGCTCCGAGTTGTTTGTTTAACAGGACTCCTGCTTCCAGGTAACCATCCTTCTTCAAAAAATCACCCAATCCTGATTTCCGGATCTTAATAGCCGGAATAATCGCATTCTCTTTTCTACTGCCCGTATCCGGTTTTATTGTCAGGATCCGTTTTTTTGAAAGGGTATCAGGCATCACCACCACTAAATTTGTATCGGCTGGTTGAACAGCTTTTCGTTCCTGATCGAATGAAGTTGAATCAGAGTTTGACTGTACCACCAATGATTTAACCGGAACTTCCGATGGGGGATTAACAGGTGGTAAAACCAGGCGTTCTTCCTTTGGATCACTATCAATGGTTCCAATACTTCGTGTAAAACGACCTGACTGTGTGGTTTTTAGGGGCTTGTTTGCAGTCTTTGCAACCTTTTTGGGAGAACTCTCCTGCAATACAATATATTTCCCATTGACTATAAACTGAATGTTTTTCGGGAGTATTTCCCAGAGTGTGGATCGTAAACTCTGAGTACCTTTTTTTGATATATTTATGAAATGGCTGTCAACAACCTTTGTTGGATCATAGGAAAAAACACACCCTGTTTGTGTACTGATATACTTTAATGCTGCCTTAAGCGTAGTACGTCCCATCGGAAGATTCACCTTTTTATCCAGCCAGGTGTTTTGGGCGTTTAACAGCAAACCATTCAGAATGAATACACACAAGATAAAGTACTGTTTCAATATTCTCATTCTACTCATTGATTTTTCTTGTTACTCAATACATAGCCGTTCTTTCCTTTTATAAGGTCTAAATCCAATGTTTGTGCTATGATTTGAAGAACAATATTCACATCTTCCCCGTCGAAGTTCACAGTGATTTTCCGTTTTTCTATTGATTTATCACTTAACTGAATGTCTACTTGATAGGCATTGCTAATGATATCAATGGCATCTTTTAACGCCATTGCCTGGAATTCGACATGCATGGAGCCCGTTTTAAGGGTATCCAACTTTTGTGCGATCACTTTAAATGTTTTGGTTTCTTTATTGTAGACACCTGTTTCGTTGGCAAATATTCTCAGTCCGTTATTGTCTTTGGTATAAAAATGAACTTCTCCTTCACGAACCTTTACACTAATGTAGTTGTTTTCAGGGTAATCACTCACAGTAAATGTTGTTCCGATATCTTCAATAACTGTTTCATTGGCAATTACCTGCAATTTTCCTTTCCCTGCATGGCCTACTTTAAAGGTAGCTTCACCTGTTAATTTCAGTATCTTTGTATTTTTTGAATAGCGCGAGCTGTAAGTGATTTTGCTGTTTTTGGACAAACTTACTTCAGTCTGATCAGGTAAAACTTCAAGTTTTGGATTCATGCGTGTGGCAAGAACCATTTCGTGATCGGATAGGAATAACTTCCACCCTGAAACAGATAACAGGATAAACAATGTAATGCTGGCAGCCTGAAAAGACCATTTCTTATAAAAAGGTTGAGTTTGTAGGGTATAAACCGGGGCCTGTTCCTTCCCTTTTTGTGACGTGATATAGGCCATGAACGATTCTTTCGCCCTATCCGTATGCAGTTTTGGAATTGTTCCTGTTCCACCTAATTTACCATAGAGGCTGGTCATTTGATCAAAGTACAACTGGTTTTCCGTCGAGGTTGAAATCCAGTGTTCCAGGCTATCCATATCTTCTTCTGAAGAATTGCCACCAAAATAACGAGCCAGTAAATTATCAATATCTTTTTTCATGGCTTTATTATTTTAGGAGTTGAAATAAGAAACAGAATAATAAGAATTCCTTTAATTCGATCCTCAGGAGTTTTAATGCTTTTGATATGTGATTCTCTACCGTATTGGTAGAGATATTTAACTGTTTTGCAATTTCTGAATAGGATAACTGTTCCAACCTGCTCATTTCAAATACCCGTTTACATTGTGGAGGAAGGCCTGCTAAGGCCAATTCAATGGCTAGTTGTAATTCTGAAACGGCGATATGTTCGGACACCGAGTCATCCAGGTCATTCTGAGTCGATAGATAATTTAAATTATGTTCCTGATGACTTTTCTGTTGATGAATGGCGTTCATGCAATCATTATGAACCATCCGGTATAAATACGAGTTCATGGAACTTTGGATATTTAAAGACTCCCGTTGATCCCATAATTTGCAAAAGGTCCTTTGTACAACGTCTTCAGCCTCATCCAAATCCCTGATAATGGAATAGGCATAACGGCATAACGGCTCATACATGCTGTCAAATATCTGTTCAACCACCAAATGATTACCCTCACTCAATGCCTTTATTGTTTCTGTCATGTTTAATGAATAAAATTCTTTCCACTGACAAGCGGAACAACAAAGATAAAAATTATATTGTAATACGAACTTTCTGAATTGAGGGTTTTCAATTCTATGACAGTTGAAAATAGAGTTACCACTATAGACAATTGAATTTGTATGAGAAAAATTCTTAGCTGTATGTTTATTTACTATCCGTATCATTCCCTTTATAAGAAGGTTTAGGGAAAAGCATTTAAAAAGGTCAAATGCTGAAAGTGAATTTCTTTCTGCATTTGACCTTTTCAGTTCTCTTACACTCTTTTATTAAGTGTTATGCTAATTTATTTTAAACAGTGACTTTAGATCTACCACTTTGACTCCGATCAACCGCTTTTTTTGGCGGTTTGTCGGATAAAGACTGTAATAAAAGAGTGAACGAGAATTCCCTCTTTACATACGCGTCAAACCGATACATAAAAAATCGGTTAGACGCAGGTGGTCTTATCCGAACTGCTCAATATCCTCTTCGGTAATGCTGGTACCTCCCAGGATAATCAACCGTTCCACCATATTTTGCAATTCGCGGATATTTCCCGGCCAGGGACGGTTCTTCAACGACTCAATGGCTGATTCTTCAAATACTTTAGGTTGTATGCCTTGTTCGCTGCATATCAATTCCGTAAAATGGCTCACCAATATGGGGATATCTTCCTTACGTTCCTCCAGGGTAGGCACATGGATAGGGATGACGTTCAACCTATGGAACAGGTCTTCCCGGAAGTTACCGTTTTCTATTTCCTTCTTCAGATTCTTGTTCGTAGCGGCCAGCACACGCACATTCACTTTGATACTTTTGTCGCTTCCAACCCGGGTCAATTCACTTTCCTGCAATACGCGCAACACCTTGGTTTGTGCCGAAAGGCTCATATCCCCTATTTCGTCCAGGAAGATTGTACCGCCATCGGCCTGTTCAAATTTTCCAATCCGTTGCTTGAAGGCAGAGGTAAATGATCCCTTTTCATGACCGAAGAGTTCGCTTTCTATTAATTCGGAAGGTATGGCAGCACAGTTCACTTCCACATAGGGTCCTTCCGACCGGTTGCTTTGTTCAAACAACAATCTCGCTACCACTTCTTTTCCGGTTCCGTTATCGCCTGTGATCAATACCCGGGCATCGGTGGGTGCCACGCGTTCGATCATCATCCGCACTTTTTCTATCCCCGGTGACGTGCCAATCATTTGATGTTTTTTGGCGACTTTCTTCTTAAGTGTTTTTGTTTCGGTGACCAGACTGTTTCTTTCCAATGCATTCCGTACCGTTACGAGCAATCGGTTCAGGTCGATCGGTTTCTCAATGAAATCAAACGCTCCTTTTTTAATGCATTCTACGGCTGTTTCTATATTCCCATGTCCTGAGATCATGATAATAGGCACGTCAATCTCTTTTTCCTTTAATTCAACCAGCAATTCAATGCCATCCATTTCGGGCATTTTAATATCCGAAAAGATCAGATCAACCGCATTGTTCAGGGACGCTTCCAATCCCAGCCTTCCATTTTCAGCCAGTATCACCTGATGTTTTTCAAACTCCAGGATATCCTTCAGCGTATTGCGAATGCTGCGCTCATCATCGATCACTAATATCTTTGCCATGATTATCTAAATTACACGAATTTAAAACGAATTACCCTGAATTAATCTATAACTAAATGAAATGTATTAAGAACTATTGTATCTATTGAGGTTTCGTTCAGCTTGTTATTTATAAAATAAAGATTCATTCAGGAGTTGTTCAAAAATATCATCATCATCCTCATATTCCTTCGCGTCTTTCAAATACCTTATTAAGACCGATTTCTGCACCGGTTGTTTCTGAAAAACTTTCTGATTTTTCTTAATGCCATCCAATTCAAAAAGAAGATCGTCTTTTTGTTCTTTCAAACAAGAGCGGGCATATTTTGGGGCGTAATCGAGCCATTGGAAGATGTTTACATAAGCAGGATTCATCTTGATATAAAAAATTTCTTGTTGTAAATCTTCCACTTGCTCATTCAACACTTTGTTATACAGTTTTAGCTTTTCATCCGTCAGTTGCTGTAAATTATCCGAAGTCCGATGTACCCATTCCATTTCCAGTTTCAATAAAGTAGCTAAATCTTTTTGATCATAAGCAACCGTTACTCTTTTCATTAGCTCCGTTTTATCTAAAATCAGTTGTTCATCTGTTTCTGTATCCGGATGAAGCATTTTAGCCAGGGAGATATAAATTGAACGAAGGGATTTTTTTGATAATTCCTCTTCTAATTTTTGTTTCTGTTCTTCTGCTATTTGTTTTTTTGTTTTCTTCTTATTCCCTTCTTTTTCTTCCTCTTCGACTTGCTTGTTATCGAGTTGCTCCTTGATTTTTTCTGCGTACTTGCGCGCTTCTCCCTCATTGGTCATATCGAAATCCAAATCTCCAACATCAACCCCCATTTCATCTTCCATATAATCACGAAACTGCTCGAATAGGTCGAGTTTTTCATTCTCTAAATTTTCTTTATACGACACATCGCTGTATTTATCGTACAAAGCCTCTTGATGCTCATCAGGTTCGATATAACTTAAGGCGGTATCACATAAAGCGATGATATGTTCATCAAAGTCAATGCGTTGTATTTTAGTTAGTTTTAAATTCTGCACATAACTGTCAAGCATGAGTGCAAACTCAAAATAAGCATTGCCTAACTTTTTCTCTACGGGTGAAATATCTTTTGAATAGGTAGTGGTTAACTCCAGGGCAAGTTTTTTGGTAACTTCAATTTTAACTTCGAACGTTTCAATTTTCTTAATGAGCTTATTGAAGGTTTGTTGATTCTTGCTCAATACTTGTTTCTGTTTTTTCGCAATCTTAAGTTGATGATCAGCTTTAACAGTATCAGCGACTTTAACAACATCAAGGCTTGAATTTATTTCATTAAAATCAAGGTCAAACAATAATTCCCGATCGCTAAAGGTTTTCTTTTTTGTCATAAAATTCCACTTTCATATTTGCCGCTGACAGGATCTTCGATCGCTGTCAGGGTTGTAATTATAATCAACATTTGAACAAAGTTCTTCGAATACTAAAATGTCGTATTTCTGGTATGTTCATTCCTCTTTCCTTACCTCTTACTCCTTACCTCTTACCTCTTTTTTACAGATCAAACCCAATATCTTTCCTGAAATACTTTCCTTCAAAGTGAATTTTCTGGGCATTGGCAAATGAGAGTGCCAGTGCTTCAGCTTTCGTTGCTCCATAGGAACTGACTGCCATGACACGACCTCCGCTGGTGACCACTTGACCGTCTTTCATGGCTGTACCGGCATGGAAAACAATGCTTTCTGTCAAGTTCTCCAGTCCTGTGATGGCTTTCCCTTTTTCATAGTCTTCAGGATAACCCCCCGATACCAGCATGACAGTTACAGCAGAACGGTCGTCCATTTCAACCGTCTTCTCATCCAGGTTACCTTGTGCTACTCCTTCGAGCAGGTCGACGAAATCACTCTTGAGGCGCAACATCACCACTTCCGTTTCAGGGTCTCCCATACGTGCATTATATTCGATCGTGTACGGTTCGCCATTTACCTTGATCAGGCCAAAGAAAATAAATCCTTTATAAACAATTCCTTCGCTAATGAGTCCATCCACCGTAGGCTTGATAATCCGTTCCTCCACCTTGCGCATAAACTCCTCGTTGGCAAAAGGAACGGGGGAAACAGCACCCATACCGCCGGTGTTCAACCCTTTGTCGCCCTCTCCGATGCGTTTGTAATCCTTGGCTTCGGGCAGGATTTTATAATGCATTCCATCGGTGATCACGAATACCGAACATTCTATCCCCGACAGGAATTCTTCAATGACAACCGTTTTGCTGGCTGCCCCGAATTTACCTTCGAGCATGGCTTTCAATTCTCCAATCGTTTCGTCCAGGTCATTCAATATCAGGACGCCTTTTCCGGCAGCCAGTCCATCCGCCTTCAACACGTAGGGAGGTTGCAGGTTTTTCATGAATTCAACCCCTTCGTTGAAGTTTTCGGTGGTGACACTGAGGTATCCCGCTGTGGGTATCTGGTGACGGAACATGAATTGTTTCGAAAAGTCCTTGCTCCCCTCGAGTTGTGCCCCCGTTTTATCAGGTCCAACCACAGTAATATGTTTTATTTCGTCCTCTGTCGCAAAGTAATCCACAATCCCTTTTACCAACGGGTCTTCCGGCCCAACGACTACCAGATCGATCTTATGGTCGAGAACAGCCTGTTTAATAGCCGGGAAATCATTGGCTGCTACCGGCAGGTTAACTCCTACTGAAGCGGTACCCGGATTGCCGGGTGCAATAAACAAGGTGGATACTTTAGGACTCTGGGCTATTTTCCAGGCCATGGCATGTTCACGACCGCCTGCACCAAGGAGAAGAATATTCATAGGGTTGTTTGTTTGGATTTAAATGCAAAAGTAGGTTTTTTTTGTCTTTCAGGCAAATGGAGTACTACCACAGATCGCAATAAATTAAAGAAAACCACTAAGGCACTAAGAACACTAAGTAATACCAAAATCTGAATATAATGTAGGTCACTAAAATAAAAACACCCCTGTTATTAATAATCCTGCTATTTAATAAAATAGTTGGGTTTTATCCTTTTGTGTTTTTTATCTAAAAGACTAAATATAAGTACGAATTTAATCTCCGTGAGACTTAGTGTTCTTAGTGATTACTATATAAATAAATGTAATATGCTGAATATGAATCAATATCAAATTGAATATTTCTGAATTGTATTATAGTTAAAAACCTTATTTTTCCTTATTTTTTCGCTTAGTAGAAAACCTTACACCCCACGAATTTGCCCTTATTAACCTTATTGAACAAATGAACTAAGGGATATCGTTATCTTTATTGATGTTCGATCCCTGATCGTCGAGACTTAGTAGTAAAGATGAAATAGACACAATAGGTTTATTTTGATGTATCCTATTGTGTCTGTTGGTTGGTGGTTGGTGTGGTTCGTGAAAAGTCTATTAATATCCTATGGTAAATCGCTCCATGTGGTGCTGCGGGAACTCAGCCTCGTTAAGCATGGCCACGGAGTAGTCTTCCACCGATATCGAACTGGTACCCGTTTCATGAACGATCAAATCGTCTTTTCCAAGCCGGTAGACACCTTTCTTTTCACCGGGTTCGATAGTCCTGGCCGGAGAGAAAAACACCCAGTCGAGTTGGTGCTCGTCCTTTTGTAGTCGATAAAGCACTTCGGCCAATGCTGTTACTCCGGGCATAAATGATTCGGGAATAGCCCCGGTATCCATCACCCGCTTATCCGGTTCGGCATATAGACTCCCGGCACCACCCACAATCAACAAGCGAGGTATTCCTGCCTTTTTTACTCCTTCAATGATCGATCTATAGGTAAAAGTTGTGTCAGCTGCAATATTAGGATTCGTCCAACCAGGATTATAGGCGCTAATGACTACATCCGCACCTGCCGTTAGTCTTTCAACGGTTTCTTCTGACATAACATCCCCTTGTTTTACGACCAGATTCGTATCTACCACTGTAATGTTCTCAGGATGACGAACAATCGCCGTCACTGGATGTCCCCGTTCCAGGGCTTCTTTCAATAGGGCTGATCCTATAAACCCGCTGGCACCGATAAGAGCTATCTTTTTCATATTCCATTCATTTAAATGATTAATATTCGAGGAGGTTCCTTAGATAGTGTCAGCAAGAAAACTCGCTGTTTTTTTTTAAAATGAGAATATATTGAGTTAAACAAATAATTTCATTAATCCTGTTTCATGTTTTTTTGGTTGATAATTT
>Ga0316217_10007217_pt1 | contig 10698 bp, 3 predicted proteins | sample 1anoAmetaG_FD_203633 | JGI IMG/M metagenome (GOLD analysis project Ga0316217, IMG submission 203633) | Freshwater microbial communities from Trout Bog Lake, Wisconsin, USA - 1anoA | ecosystem: Environmental > Aquatic > Freshwater > Lake > Hypolimnion/Profundal zone | place: USA: Wisconsin... | reverse complement strand
ATTAATCCTTTCTAATGAACAAAATCCCAAGAACTGGTACGCAAAAATAGTTGTAGGAGAAGGGGAGAATTAAAAAGAAAGACGTTTTTAGTCAGGTAAGCAGCAGATAAAGATAACCACCTCTTAGATAATTTCACGGTTAGTCAGCTTTTCTTGAGCCAAGATTATTTGTTGAGGAGTAGTTAATGTAAAAGTTTTTGAATTGCTAGAATCCTAAAAACATCTTCGACTCTCCAACCTGCCGTAAACAAATAAATTAAGTCAACTACGAGTTTTTGGAAGAAATGGTACAAATATACAAAGAAAATGAGACAGTTTACTGCGTTTTGACTGACAAGAATGGCCTAACAGTATAGAAAATTACTTATTAGTCCATATAGACAATCAGGCCGGATCTAATAACTAGTTTCTTTAACGGGAAGGTTCCTGGGAAATGATTTGATTTGTATTTTACTATGTTATAATTTATCTATTTGAAGGGATAAATAACTAAAATATAGCTCACTAACTCATCTTTTAAAGTAAGCAGAAAATTAGCTTATCATTAACTTTTATTTGCTGGTAAAAGACTTTAAATTGTGTCTATTAATACAATTTGATGTTCCTCTATACTTTATCAGCTGATCATAAATTTGCAGGACCAATCAATCATTTTTGATTTGCCTAGGCTCAATATGGAGGTCACCCAGTTCCTCATCAATTGGTTTGACCAAGCTAGGATTAACTTTGCTCTCCTTTTGCTTCAGACTGGCCTAGATTTTTTTGCAAAAGTCAAGCAACTTAACAAGTTGCCCTCCAACAGTTTTATCACTCTTGACGTTATAATCTTGCAACTATCGCTCTAGTTCCGAGATTACTTTACCCAACTTGTTGCCAAACGAATAGTCTTTCAATTTTACTTGGCATTCTATTATCTTAACTTTGCAAATCAGTTCGTGTTGGTCTGTCCTTTGAATAAATGAAGGCTTGAAAACGGACATAATACCTATAGAAGCCTCCTCTCGAACTCTTTTTTCTTTCGCCCTAAATGCCCCCAACTTATCAATCGATTTGTAATAAGAGGCTATCGCCTACTTGTAGTCACGGAACTTCTTATAGATATCACCGTAGTAGTACTCAATCATATAGGATTAGCGATGTACAGGATCAGAGTCCTTGGTCTACTAAAGGTAAATGAAGTCGAAGAGAGATCTCGCCCGATCTATGCATTACAAAGCTTTGTTTTTTTAGTCGAAAAAACAGTAAATCATACCCAAGTTGCAATTTATCTTTGCGCAAACCAAAGATTTCTCTCCAGAGGTGGATTTAAACATTTTTTCACTCTATTGAAACTTCTATCTGGATTAGGTGTATTTTTTCCATTTCATGTACAGAATACCGAAATGATTTAGAGCATTAGCAATCTAAGTATGTTAGCTTTGATGGATTCTGATAGTAAAGCTATAATAAGATTTCAGATAGTCCTCGGCTTAGTTGTATCTCAACAAGAAAGTCATGGTCCTTCCTAGTTGAAGCTAAATTTTAAACCTGTGGTGATATTTCTCAAACTGGTTACTGCTTAATATTTCTCTGAGCATAATTATTGCCTTGTCGAAGGCTTTCAGAGCTAGGTTGAAATCACCAAGGTCCAAGTACGCCATCCCCATCATATAGAGAACTTTGGTGACTACTGTGTGCTTCTATTTGGTTTGATAAGGTTTTACGTCAACTTGCTGCTTCATCAGGTCCAATGAGACGTTTGAGTTTTTAAGTTCTCTCTGGCATTGAGCGATGTCAATCACCGTTTTGATAGATTTTGGATCATACTCAGAATAATATTGAGTGTTTATACAATATTCTCTCTCGAAATAGGTGATTGCGCTTTGGGTTGAAGCAATAGTGTGGGTAGACTTTTCCATTTCGGCTAGCATATGATAGGTTTTCGGGACCTCACTATCCCTCATTGAAGTTTCTTTGATATCAAATAGTGAATTAATGACTAACTGGATAACAAAATTCTTATTCTAATTGAAGTCCTTACGATGTCTTAAAATTTCAGCCTTTCTAATCTCAATCAAGGATTTATCATAGCTTTTGTTTTAAATAAACTAAAGTAGAATTTTTTCAGTCTCATCGTATTTCTTCTCAAGTTCAGTAGTGTCAATAGAATGTTAACCTTCAAGAGCAGATGAAATTTTAGCCATTAGCTGGTAGATTCTTGTTTTCTAAAAGTATAGTTTTTTTTCGTCGTGGAAGGAAACCTATTTTTCTACTATCTTTTCAATAATCGAATTAGCTAGGTTTTAAGCCTATTTTAGAGCAGTAGAGGCTTAGTTAAAGCTTTGCATTGATTACTTCAATTAAGCGAGTTGAATTTTGAGTTTGAGTTGGCCAAAAGCCACATCGAAGTCCCATCTATCTCCCTTGTTCAAAGCATCTTACAAAGCCTCACTTGTTTCAGAAATTTGAGTCTATGCCTGGTCGAACTTATCTTCATTTTAACTTGCCTCAGAAAAGTGCTTTGTAATATCTATCTATTGAATGATTTCTTCTTTATTGTTCAAAACGCTCTAAAGAAATTTCATTCCACCGGTGGTTCTTACAACTCTTTTGTTCTCATTCATCAAAAGAGCTATTGTCTAAAGTGCCCTGGAGGGTTATCCATTTTGGATAAGAGCTTAACACTTTTTTATAGTCAGGTTAACCTATTCTTACTTGTTTTGTCCTCTCGCTTCTGTGATTTTAGCTTCGTAATAGTCAACACTTTTTTGGGTCTCATTGGTTTTCAAAAAGATTTGCCCCAAGTCCTATAAGTTTTCTTTTTATCCCATCAGCTATCTGTATGTGTAATAAGCCATCCTATCCTACTTCGGCAGGTTCTCAGGATTTGGAGAATCCAGGATGTTGAAAATGGTTCCATATTTAAGAGTATAGATTTAGAACTCTCCTCTTTTCTCTTTTCCTACAACTTTGAAGATGTTTAAGACATTGAATAAAATCTACTTTTCCTAGAATTTGGACATTTTCTGTAGATTCACAAACCCATAATCATTTTCAAGAATTTTTTTGTTTTGGAGGTTTATTTCATCAAAAATAAACTCTATGATTATGTTATGTCCTCTTTATCTGGCAAATTTTTTGGCAATCTCTATGTCTTAAGTGCTCGATACAAAACCATGAATTTAGATGAAAGCTCCAATACAGCTCTCGAGATATTCGGTTTATGTTGGCGACAAATCAGCACCTCTGTAAAGTTTCATATTTTTTCGACTCTCAGAATACGGAAACTGTTCGTGGTAGAAGTTTTTTATTGCGTGAAACATTTTGTTTAAGGGATCTCCAATTATGAAGAACTCTTCTGGGGACTTGGCTATTCGAAGAGTATTGTTAAGACTTTTGTAGAAAAAGCTGTCTTCAGTGTAAAATTTTAAAATCTCTTCGTCATTAGAAGGGTAAGTCTTATAGTATTGAATAAATGCCTTTTCTTTTTGAGAGGTGTACATCTTTTCAGATTGGGAGATAAACATTTTTTTGGAAGCCTAAATATCTGTCTTGTTTTTGTGCAGATTTATTAGGCAATAAATGTTATTTCTGTATCTAATTAGTTCAGCTTTGTCCTTTGATTTTAGTTTCATAAAATTAGGCAAGCGAACCTTTTACAATTTATCTGTGTTGGTTTAGATTTTGACCCTTTCCATATCTTACTTTATCTCTTAGATTATCTCTTTGAAGTTGTCATCAATGCACCTTACTTTGTAATTGTATTTGCTTTTTCTTATCTTTTTTATGATCTCTGTATTTTTTTCAACGACTAACTTTACCATAACTGTGTTTTCATTCTCAAGCACTTTGAAAAGATCTTCTTAGTTAACACTTTAGTGTACTGCTACTTTGCATTGGTACTGTTAAGTCCACTTTTAAAAAGACTATAAGTCAGTGCATATCGGTAGGTCTAAATCTTTTGCATTCATTGATTCAAACGCCCTAATAGCCTAGTTGTAAAGACCGGCGATATCTACGTTGCTGCTGTTTCTAATATCCTTATGAAAGACGACCCAAAGATATTTGTCCCTCTGGAAGAAAAGTTTGAAAAAATGTTGGTTAGGACGACTGATTAGTTCGAATTTCTCTAAGTTTACTTCATTTCTTCCTTAACGATCACGATATCCGATTCTGTTTTTCGGCAAGGGGATCGTGGGAGGTCGAAAAAAATATTTAGGTTTACTGTCCATATAATTTTGTAATAAAGTTTAGCTTTGCTTGGATATATCAGGCTTTCAAATTTACGAATAGAAACTAAGAAAGAAAATTAAAAGTCAACATTCTAAAACTACAAAATGTTTCAATATGCAAATGGATTTGAATAGAATTAAAAAGGCTCCTACTTCATCACAAATATCAGTGCTTAGGCTACAGCACCCAGCTCCATGATAGAGAGCCTCTTTTTTATGATAAAATCATATCCTTTAGAGATTAATGCTTCATATGATGACTATTGAAACTCGAAAGTGAGCTTACTATGACTTATAATATTATAATGTAAGTGAATTCAAATCAATGGATAGGCGTAAGGCAATCGGTTCTTATTAGCATTTTACTGTCTTACCTCGTAAATCTTCTATTCACAAAGTTAAACTTCACATTGCAATGGATGGCCCGCCAAACAAGATAAGAAAAAATAGTATATCGCATAAGAAATCTACATTTCAAGGTCTTCCTTCACGGATTCTGTGGTACTAAATATCATAAAAAGGGCTCATATGCTGTAATTTGCTTCAAAGTGGAATTTATGAGGGCTTTATGTGCTGGGGAGTATTCATTTCTTCAGGGTTGCTTCACTACTTAAACTTCACTGACACAGATGCAAAGAAAAGAGCAATTGGAGACTGTATTTATTATTCGGTGCTTATCGCTTGGTTTGTTGGAACTATAGTCCATTACGCGTTTTCGCATCTTTGATTATTTATAAACAATAAATATCAATAGTTCGTTTTCGGGATGAATTTTAGCTTTGAGTAAGGCGAATTACTTAACTTTTTGTGAAAACGTCCCGTTTGCTGTTCCTATTCTTCATTCTGGCAACTTTTTTCCCCTATTTTTCCAACTCTTTCAGCGATATTTTTGAAGGAATAAAGAGGATAGTTGGGATTATGTTGTATAAGTTTCTTTTAGCTTAAAACAGATTCAATTCCCTTGTCTGATTTGAATTCGAAGATCATCTGTTTAGTATTAAACTTTTCTTAGGATTGCTTGAGTTTGATATCATCCAAAGTTGACTGCTCAAACTTGTTGATTCTTGACATTCTATTTGAGTTATGTGTCTAAAGCATCAACTCCTCTACTTGAGTCTAAGCTGACTGCTTTTTGGTAAGACCTAAAACGCATCTTAATTTTTCTAGCTCCTCACGATCATTTTCGTGTATTTTTTTATAAGCCTACACCTAACTCTTCAACTTTTAGAATTCGCAGTTCCTATGCTTAACTTACTCAAGTAGACTACTGTATTTTTCCTGTAAAGACTGATACTTTTTTTGGAGAGTAATCCAATCTTCGGCATTTTGAGAATGGTTAGGAGAGATGCTATTTTGAGGTGGAGATTTGCTCTTTCTGTCTTACAATCCAGATTTCTCCTTGGAACGAGATTTCAAAAACGCTAAATATTGCTTTAGAGGCTAATTCTTTTGAGAATTATGAACAATTTTGCTCTTATTCATCGTATTGAAATTATATTAAAAGCCGAGAGAATAAGATTAAAATCATACATTTTTCTTTTTATCCTGATTTTATCTAAATTGTGAAGTATAGAAACTGATGTCCGTGCGGCTCAGACTTATCTTGTACATCCCTTCGAAAAAAACATCTATGTTGGGTTCTAAAAGCTAATCAAAGTTTTTGAGCTCTTCAATTATCTTTTAGACTGTGTTGAATGACTTCAGAGTATGTTTCTTCATCTTAAAGATTTGCAAAGCGGCTCGATACACAACTTTTTCTCCTAGCTCATTCTCAGGTTACCCTCCATTATAAAGCATTATATAATGCGGAAAGCGTATGATGCCGGCAAGGTGTTGCAGTAGAGTGTTATAAACCATGAGGTAGCAAACAAGGTAGTTTCTATATCATGTTCCTTTAGATGTTTGTACAGTTTTGGAAAGTTTTTGCTGATAAGTTCTATCTTATGGGATGTTTACTATCTAAAGCATAGAGTTTTTAGTGGATTAAGTCTAAATTTGTGAGGAGTTATTCATGCTTTTCCCAGTGGATAATATGACAGGCTACATTGAATGTCTATTAGTCACTAAGCTTAAGCAGAAGTGTGCCTACTATAAAATTCATACCTAAATAGACCTAGATTCACCTTGGCAGTAGCCTACTTTAGGGAAGGCATACGCTATTGCATTTAAAACTATCTTCATCCTTTCTCCAATAGTCTTAGCTTATTTATGTGTAGGGAAAGTTCGGTCTAAATCTAAAATGATTTCTTTTAAATCACCCTTATTTATACATTCTTGAAATGATTTAACTGGCTTTGAAATAAGCTGAGGCCAAACTAAATGGCGAAGCGAATCTTAAACTCCTTTTCGAACCTCATTTAACAGCAAACGTTGAGACTCTTTTTTACCTTACTTAAGTTCTTTAATTTGAGGTAATAACTTCTGCCACCGCCAAAGCCTTTCTTGCTAAGCTTCCGAATCGATGAGATAATTGATCGCTTGCTTTTCCTTTTCCTCAACATAAAACCCGTGTTTGTCGTAGTTTTTGTTATTCGACTATGAATCCAGTTGCATAAGATAGGAATATTAACTAATTCTTATTTATTAAGTTATAATTAGAAATTTAGGAAGGAACAAAAAGTGAAGACGATGGGATTCGAACCCACAACCCTTGGATTTGGAAACCAATGCTCTCCCATTAAAGCTACGCCCTCATTCATGCTTCTTTAGCTTTGAGATTGGCTAGTCGGCCCCATTCTTTAATTAATTTGTCAAAATTAGCTGGTTCAAGTTTATCTTAAAATATTACTAATATGCATAAAATAGAAGTCATATTATGAATCATAAAGAATACGCACCTTTGTTTGCTTAAAATTACGTATAGTTAGGGTTGAGAGTGAAAACTTATAATCTTAAGAAATATCAAGCAAAAATTGATCTTTTCTCACTTTTAGGTGTCTAATGAATATTCTTCTTTTCTTAGTCAGTTTTCGATAATATCTGAGGCAATATTACTTATTCTCGCTTTTTTACTGAGACTTTTTCCTCATTAATTCCAACCAACTAAAGAACTTGGCCATTGTATTGCAAATGCTACAAAATTTGGCTATGGTCGGCTTCCAAAACATCTTTGAAAAACATGCGATAGTGTTCCAACTATACATACATTTTTTGCTTCATTCGCCCAAAATCTGCAGCAACTATAAATTTCCCATTGCTAATATAAGTCTTAATTAACACTATTTTGCCGTCAAAGTTTTTGCTTCCTTTGAATAAAATTTTGGGTTCATTTTTAAGCTAATTGCTGCTGATTCTCTCCAAATGATCGTAGCTTTTATTGATCTGGTGGCTCGATTACTAATGTTTGGAACTCATCCAGTTACTTTAATTATCGCTAAATAGGCTTCTTTAGTCTTATTGAGTGAAAATGCGTTTCCTTCCGGCGAGAGGCACTGACCTTTTTGATATTCTTTGTATTTTTTACAACAGAATCCTGTTTGATCGCTAGATTTCTGTGTTGCGTTGCTACTCGATAAGGTATTTCTTCTACTTGTTGAGGCCAACTTTGGAATAGTTGTAGTGCTATCCGAATAACTTTTTCTGGATGTGCCTGCGCTGCTACTTGCTCGCTAGTCTGGCTCTCCAGGCTTGGATCTGAACTTATCGCTTATCTAGAAGATCTCGCATCATGTACTCATCTATTTATTGCCCAAGCTTGCTAGACATTATTTATATTTATTAGATTAAACAATCTCAAATAAAAGTAAGCAGAGTTAAGTTTGACTAACTTTCTAATTCAGACTGAATCTTAAGTTAAATAGTATAATAACAAAAGATAAGAGTAGTCACATACTAGTTACTAGTTAATCATATTTGATGAATGAAAGAAAGAATCGTATTTAAACTTGTTTGAAATACTTTCTAAACAGAAAGTCTTACTTTGATGATTAGATCCAGCTTTATATTTTAATATCAAAGCCTTTGGAATGAAGAAACACAAACTTATGATGACCCTATGATGCTATTGAAAATTAAGGCAGTAGTGAATTAGTAAATATCAACATGGCTTATAAGCAGCCAAGCAATCGATTAATCTTCTTGGACTATCTGGAGAGTTTTTCCTCAAGCGTGATTGACTAGGATCAATGGTCTGTTTTCGGGACGACTTCAAATCGATGAGTTTGTCAATTCTAGTGGTCTTAAAACTGTTGCTTTTTCTATGGACTGAAGGGGTTCTACTGGTGATAGGCTAAAGCTTGATCAAAGAACCTTTTCTTCTCTTCTTGAATTCATCTAAGTGCTCGTCATTCTGTATGTGCTTATGAGTGTGCTTTTCATTTTTGATAGTAAGATAATATAAGGCATGGTATCTGTCAAATTTATGTCCTTTCACGCTTTAGACAACTTTTTGAGGGTCTACATGATAATCTTTGTCAATAACTTCGATAACATCCTCCTAAATGACTAAGTCTTCATTCCTAAAATCGATGAAATGAGGTCTGTTAGGTTCAAACGCTAGAGAAAACTAGCTATTTTTCAAATCTATGAGTTTCGGTCTATACTTAGCATCAACGAAGATAGATGCTATCAGCTTTTGAGCTTTGATAGAAAAGGTAGGCTGGATTGCATATTTGAAAGCCAGAATGTTGGCTTTTTTCTTTTCATTATTTTAGCTATCAAATGGGAGTTGAGCAGCGAGCATAGCGTACAAAGTGACTCCAAGGGACCAAACATCCGCTAGCTAGGCTTCATAACTAGTTTTTCTGATGATTTAAGGTGGAGTGTAGGAAGGAGTGCCACAGATGGTCTTTCTGAACTATCCTGGAAAAGCACTGCAGCTGAAGCCGAAGTCAATGAGTTTTACATTCCAGTTTTCGTCAAAGAGGACATTTTCAGGTTTTATGTCCCGATGGCTGAGGTTATTCTACTTCAAGTAAAGTAAAGCCGACAAAATCTGATTAAAGATTTTAGCAGCCTCCTTCTCGGGTAGAGGTCCATTTTGATTAATCTTATCGAAAAGCTCACCATTTTTGCAATATTCCATGAAGATGTAAATTTTGGAATCTTTTTTGATGACCTCGTAAATTTGGGCAATGTTCTAATGCATAAGGTTCTTTTGGATTTAAATTTCTCTTTCTATTGCCGTTAGGTTTTACGGGTCGTATTGCTCCAAAGTACAAATCTTAACTGCGACTAGTTCTCCTGTGAGCTTATGTACGGCCTTTCTGACTTTCCCGAAGCCTCCTTCACCAATGGTTTATTCTTTGATAAATCGATGAGTACTTAGATCGTAGTCGTCTAACTCCGAACGTCTTTGCTTGATCCTAATTTGATAAGTTCTGATTCTAGGTCTCATCTCAAAGTTTTAGAGTTCCAAGTCATCGGTGAACTCAATCTGGGGTGTTGACATTAGATTATTTTATAATATAATAAGATAGCGCCCTTTCTAAACCGTTTCTTTTTTAATTTCAGTTTTATAGTTCAAAAACCCCCAGAATACCTTTCACAAAAAAAGCATTTTCGCAGCTGGTTTTCTCTTGAAAAGATTTTCATTTTGAGTATTTTAATTTTAATTCAGAATGAGTCCTTGGAGATAGTCTGTGAAATTGGCCTGGATGACTAAGCGTCGAAGTTTGGGTGGATAGCGTAGCCGAATAGCACGAATTTGAATTTTTCTGAGTGGGATTTAGAATTTAGAATTTTCAAGCTTATAGCTGAGAAATTTTATAGGTTGCCCGGTTAAAAGACTTTTATGATTTAAGGACTAGTCTACCTCTTACAAAAGCTTATCAGAACCAAATTGCTCATGGTTTATATTCCTCCTCAATTTTAAACTTTTTAGTATGATAAGTTAAAATTCAGTTGTGAAAATAAATTCTTTGATTTAGTTTGCACTCGAGTCTTAAACAAGAAATAAGCTACTTGAGCTGAATCAGACACAAATAGATATCAAAACATAGTTTATTTGGACTTAGGATAACTATTTAAGTTTTAAGAATAAATTCAATTATAAGCTTATCAGGCTTGCTAAAACTTGGAATTCCAAACAAACATCATTCTTTGATTACAGCCTCACTCTCATCCTAGAAAATAAGGAAAAAACCGAAATCCAATAGACAAACTATCGAATGTTATTGATTAGGATATGTAGTTATATATATAAGAAACTGATGATAATAAAGCAATAGAAGGCATTTTGATAGCTAAAATGAGTTTTATTCAAATTAAAACAACCAGGATAAGTTTTAGAGGTGAAGATTATTGTTCTTAACTCTTTGGAAAAATACCATCTTTGTCTCAGTTTAATGAATAGCACATCCATACTAAAGACTCTTGAGGATTAGTTAGGAAGAAGAACCAAAATTAAAATTAAAATTAAAAGTTAATTTTTCTTGGTTTACTGCTTTCATGAGAATGACAGTTGGACTATTTTTGCTTCTATAATCACAAAATATGCTTGTTTCCAGGAGGTTTTGGAGAATACTCCTAAAATATGGTTTGTTTATAC
>Ga0316217_10007216_pt1 | contig 10700 bp, 12 predicted proteins | sample 1anoAmetaG_FD_203633 | JGI IMG/M metagenome (GOLD analysis project Ga0316217, IMG submission 203633) | Freshwater microbial communities from Trout Bog Lake, Wisconsin, USA - 1anoA | ecosystem: Environmental > Aquatic > Freshwater > Lake > Hypolimnion/Profundal zone | place: USA: Wisconsin... | reverse complement strand
GATTCTTTCCCTCCTTGAAATCTCTCTGTCTATTGAGGAACCATCTGGGTACTCCGTGACCTTCAGGGTCATTGATTAGATTAGCAATGGCGTCGGTTTGAGCTTCCTTGAGTTCCCCGGCTCTGAGCTTGGGGTTGAGCCTGAGAATCTTGCAGATGAGGAATCCGAATCTTCTGCCGACCCCCTTGATTTTATCAAGTGCGAAAGGGATGGTTCTCTTGCCATCGATGTTGGTGTTGAGGATACGATGGATGTGCTTGAAGTTGTTCTAGGCGTCTTCGATGATGAGTGACATCTCTGTGGATAATATAAATTAAATATTTTAATCAATATTAATAATTTAATTTAAAAAGAGAGGCCGTTTGCTTTGTTTTGCGGGCGGCCTCGGTGCTGCAGGGTGTCGGGAGAAGGTTGCATTTATTGCGGATGTTTCTGTCGAAACATTGATATATTATAATATTATCTTCCGCATCGGAAAAATCTCTGGATGACCTCTCTTCGCATAGCTTTCGTTCAAACCTGCCCAAGCGGCAACCCTTGCTTCTACATCCTTTCTAGCATCTCCTGCCTGTTGTCTTCTCTTCTCAAGCTCGAAGAAAAGACTGCTCAACAAACAGAAATTTCCCTTTCCCTCAAAATCAGCAAACAATACCCCAAACTTGACAAAGCCGACCAAATTCTAAAAGAGAACAAAATGAACTCGACCTGGATGTAATCTTTCTCCAAGGAGTCTTTAACTCATATCTCAAATAATCAGCTGGATGATTTTGAATAAGATGATGAAAGGAGGGATTTCGTACATGCCTTGTAATTGATCAATGAAGATATCGACGAAACCAGTGACTTGAAAACTGTCAAGTCAGAGGAGATCAGCTTCGATTAAATTGATCCATATTCCACACAAATTAGTTAGGAAAGTGACATGGATTTAAGCCAAATCGACGATTTTTGAAACACCCCAAAAAACCAAAGAAACAAATGAATTGATGATTTCTCATATTATATCTGAGCATTTACTGACAAATTAGTATGTATTGATTTGTAAACAGCATCAAAAGAAGGTTTTGTGGAGAAGTGCGATGTTGCGCTCCAGATTTTGCTGGGTTTCCTCGAGGATCCACCTTTTGAAGTAAATGAAGTCAAAAGTATGGGGGTATTCTATCTTCTTGGTCTTGAGCCACTTGATGAAAAACGGAAAGTGATCAGGAATTTCTTTCCTGTTGAAAATTCTATTGATCATGTGGCAGCAGAACAGTCTCATCTTTATTTTATTTCGTGTGTGTGAATCAATTTTGCTGTTTTAGTGGATTGATTTGAAGATATAGGACGTGGTCGACCTGTAGGAAAACTTCAGGTCGTCAAAAGTTTTTTCGTCGACGTTAAGTTTGTAGCCCTTTTCGAAGTTCTTAATGGGCATATCCTGAAGGACAATGGTTATCTCACTATAGGTGTCTTCAAACATTAGATGGGCCTTCATATTTTCCTATTCCATTTTGTTCACATACTTCTTGAATTCAGGAGACTTCACGCATTCGTTCCAACGTTTGCTGTCGATGTCGACTTCGAATAAGGATTCAGGCATTTTGCCGTCTTTTAGATTGTTCAAGAGAGGGTCGGAGAAGAAAATATAGGCTTTGACCAAATAGAACTTTGCTGCTAATCTCTCGGCATAAGTCAAGTAGGAAGCGTAGTTATCAAAGAGTTAAACGGCACATTATTTAAGATAATGAGCCTTACAAATTTAGAAAAAGATTTCCTAGAGCTCGCGCTAAAGATGCTTAGATTCTTTGCTGATTCCTTTCTTCTTCAAGAGATGAGCTCTCGATTAGTCTTCAGGCTACATTTCACTATCGTCTACACCATACTCAAATTTTTAGGGCTCATCTTTAACGAATTCTTCATTGTTTTAGATCTTTTTGTAGAAGATCATATTTTACTTGAATTCGTTTTCGTATTCGAGAAAAAGAGGGTGTTTGATTATATTCGAAAAAGTCATTCTTTTTTTGCTGTCCACTACGAAAATGCGCTTAAAAAAGTCTTATAACTCATTAACTTGTTCCTTAAGTCTGTCTTTTTTGGTGAGAGTTGCATTTAAGCTGAACGAAGGGTTGCTGCATCTTCTTTGGATCTCAGCCTTCATATCATGACCTTTGAAAGGATACTAGGCAAAAAGCATGAAATAAAAGAGTACTCCTAATGCCCAAATATCAACTGAAATGCCATAATAAGAGTTGCTGATGATTTATGGGGCCATGTATTTTTCTGTACCACAATGTGTTTTCGCCCCAACACCTCCAATCGAACGAGCAAACCCAAAATCTGCAATTTTATATGTAATTTAAGAGCCTTCTTTTTTGAGAAGCACATTTTCGGATTTAATATCTCTATGTATGAAGTTTTTCTAGTGGATACATTTGAGCCCTTTCATGACTTCAATAACTACCCTAATTGCCTGTTTCAAGGGAAATATCTTGCTTGGTAGTTTGGCCTGGTAGGTTAGAAGATTCCCCTGTTCGCAGTACTCCATGACGATGATGATGAAATCGTTTGCTGCATGGTAGGTTGGTTACTTGTGAATTAGTATTAGTAGCGGACGATGTTGTGGTGGTTGAGTTTTTTCATTATGTCGATTTCTTGGTCGATATACTTCTGGAGGAAGGGTTTCTTTTTGATGTGCATTTTGCTGATGATTTTGACTGCGTAGTAGACATCGGTAGATCCTGAATGCTTTGGAGTGTACTGTTGCGGGCGAGGACGACTTCACCGAAGGCACCTTTGCCTATCGACTTCACGATTTCATAGTTTTTGGATTCGAGGGCTTGCCTCATATCTTCGAATCTTTTCTTTTCGGAACCCACTTGGTCCATTACACTCAAATTTTAAATAAACCAAATATTATCATCATACTTCTTCGACTTTCATCACGATCTTTTAATTCTTCTTTCTTGAAGACTTAGGCTTTTGCAAACGAAATGAGCTACAAAAACAATCTAATTTCTCATTTAAACTCTTTATAAATCCGAAAAAACTAGCTGGAGATCTAAGGTTTTTCTAAATATTGCTAAAATTTTAAAAAAGCTGCATTTCAGGTATCATTGATTATCTTTCTTTTTAGCTCATTCTTTGAACTCTATCTAGCTGACTAAGAATAATCTTGCATTTTCAGTCTTATAAATCCAAAGGTGAGAACTAATTCTACTAAAAATCTTTTGAAATTTATTGAGCAGTAAACAAAAAGGATCTTCTCCGCCGGGTAGACATCATTTTTTGATTATTAGTTTGAGACTATTTTCGGTAATCCAAAGGAAAAGAAAGAACAATGCATATGAAGCAATCAGCTACAGATAATTTTACCTTATCTCAACGTTTGAATATTAAAAACCACAATAAGATACAATTAAGAACCATGCTAAGATAGAATCTTCTCAACTTTTTCAGCAAAGACTAATAGACAGCTTACTTCCCAATCAACTCGAATCATTCTTAGTGCACAAGCTATCAAATAAGCTAAAGCAGGGCAGAAAGATAGTCTATTGATGTTATAATGCTCTATGGTCAAATTTCATCAAGTTAGGCTAATCGAAGATTACAAATTCGATTTAAATTTTGGATCTAAAAAAGAGCATTTCATTAGTTTCTCCGAAAGATAACAAGAAATAGTTCTTTCAATAGAAACAAATATCTGAAGGTAGCGATTTGCCATTTAGTCTCACCATTTGATAGCTAAAATCTTTATAAAAATGTATTCAAGCCATAGAAGTTCGAAAGACTTGGATTGCTAAATGAGTGAGATTTCAGTTCGAAGTAGCTAATCTAGTTTCTTTACAGTGAAACAGTGAATGGTATTGTTGAGGAATTCCAGATACGTTGTGTGCTTTATAGATCTTCTTTTGTGACTTGATTAGCATTTATAATATGAAGAAATCGAACTAAAACCAGAATCCGACCCAAATAAGGGAGATCAAATAGGTTGAGGAGGAGTACTCGTGTTGCGACGGTCGTCTCTATCAAGTGTAAGGTTGCTGTTGAAGAAGGGCGCAGAAGAAGAAGGCTATGATCACGCTAATTCTGATCCAAAGCTGCATCATTTTGCACGAGATACTCCATCTGAGTTGGTTCAGCACCAGACACTACTTCTCGCTGATCGGCATACTCATCACCTTCCAGTTCATCAACTTTTATGCCTTTGTCTACATAATCACCACGCATCCGGGCATCATTCAAAAAATAGTAATCCTTCAAACATTTAGAATTAAAAATACGAAATGGACAGTGAACTCCTCTGCATTCCCAAAAACTAGCATATCAAGAGCCATATTCAGATATCTTATGTCTTGACTGAGGGAATCAAAGTTAATAGAATTAAGTTTTGCATGACTTGTAATATCTACCGACCTTCAAGAGCCAGTCACTGCGACATTTGTGGAGCTTGCATATAGAAAATGGACCATCACTGTCCTTGGTTGGGGACTTGCATCGGAAAGAGAAACTATAAAGAGTTTTACCTTTTCTTGCTTTCTTTGCTTGTAGAACTGACTATAGTCTTCACGATGTGTGTGATGATAATGAGCAACAATAATGGAGGTTTGGGAGCTACTTTGGGACACTACCCTTTTTCGATTGTTTTGGCCTTACTTTGTGTCCCAGCTTTTCTTTTTGTACTTATAATGCTTGCTTTTCATAGCTACCTCATTTTTAAGAACTTGACGACCAAAGAGTTTTTCGATGGAAAGTGGTAAACAGTAGTTGGCAACCCTTACCAAAAGCCAAATTGCATTAAAAACGCCCTAAAAATCTATTTCAAGGTGACTCAGCGTTAGATTAAGTATAAATACAAGCAATACCTATCACCATAAAATAATGAGGCCTCTTCCAGCTCTTAGGGAAAAGCTGACTCCAAAAGAAAAGACCTGTAGTAATAGAAAAACCCGAAATTGGAAGGCCCACTGGAGCCCAGAATATAAAAATTAAATGAAATCTAATCCTCCAAAACCAAGATCCACAAAAACCAGAAGTAATAGATAGTGATCACTGAATAGAAAAGGGAAAAAGAGAACATTAGGGTACATGATAAGAACTAGAAGTAGAAAGAGAAGGCAATAAAAAATGAGCACCAAAGCACTCTCGCTTAGCTGAATCTTCGTAGTGATTGATAGTGATTAGCTGTAATATTTATGAATGTCTATGCACTTAAAAGAATTATATTAATCATATTATTTTGATGGCTTTTAGTTTAGCCTTTATTGCATTTAAGTGGTCGTGGGTGATCACCTTGGAGGGAGCACCTTCCACAATCGTCTCAATTTTCGACTTGTTGTGGAAGCCTTCCAAATCATTGTTCTGAAGAAGGCCGATAAGTTGTCTTAGAGTCACCAAATAGTCCAAGACAATAACTTCGTCTTTGAAGTCTCCAATCTAGGGTTGGTCTTACACTCTCTAGTAGATCAGCAATATGTTTTGGGTGAGCTGCTCTTTGAAGAATGAAAGGCTTTTGGCCTATGGTTTTAAGTATGATAGATCTTTTGTATATTTTGCTTTGTATTGGTCAATAATTTGCGTTATTTTATGGTAATCTGAAGAATTTCTGTAATCCTGCAAATACTTAGGGTTTACTGCCCTTAAGTTGTTTACTTCTTACAACTTCTCAAAAATAAAACCTGCCATGTAATCCTTCAAAGCTACAAATTCAGAGTTGCATTCCTAAGTAAGCCTTTAGTTCATCCTTACAATCAGCTTGTATAGGAATCTGCAAAAATGGATTTGGCTCAATAGTTGCTTTGATAGTAGCTTTTTGTCGTAGTTTAGCAGTTCACAGGAGGGTTGAAGAATGTTGATTTCTTTCTGGGTCAGTGCCTCAGCATTATTAATGGTCTGGTTGGAAGTTGAAATGAAATGCTAGGTCTTATTTGAAGAGATGGTCGCAGCAGTTTTAGGTAAACTGAAGTTATGTGGTTTGGTCTCTTCTCCCTGCATAAAAGTAAGCCTTTTCATGTGATTTGGCGTATTAATGGAGTTTTTAGTAAGCGAAGTGTCATGTCTTTCGACCTGTTTGGCATCATTTCGTCTGATGTTATTGTTTCTGCCATCAAAAATGGAATTCTAGGTCGAGTAGAGATGTTTGTTGATGTAAGATTTGTCTCCAACAAGTTTAAACCTTTGGAGCTACTCAGGACTCATTCTGGTATTTATATCAACAGTGAGAGATCTGATGAGGAAGTTTTCAGAAGACTGGCTTATAGAGGGAGGCATGATATTCTTGATCGGAATTGAAACCAGCTGCTTAGCGAGATCTTTTTCTGTTTTGGCTCTCCAGGGAGTTTTCCCGGTCAGCATCTCGTAGTAAATGACTCCCAGCGCCCAGATATCGCTCTTGAAGCTGTATTTGTTCTCGTTGAGTGCTTCGGGGGGCATGTAGACTGGACTTCCGACATTATATGATGAATATTTTTTGCAGTCAGTGTGCTTCATAGCGAATCCGAAGTCAGCGATTTTGATTTAGCCGTCTTTGAGGAAGATGTTGGCTGGCTTGAGATCGCGGTGGATGACGCCGCGGGAGTGGATGTTATTGTAGCCTGTGAGGATTTGGTTCATGAGTACGATGGCTTCAGTTTCAGGGATACTTTTCCTATTGGAGATGAGTTTGGCGAGATCTCCTCCTTAGCACAGCTCAGTGATTATGTAGGTATTGTTTTTGGTGCTGTAGATGTCATAGACTTCTATTATGTTTTAGCTATTCTTCAAACTTTTTAGGACTTCAATCTAAGAGGCGAGCAGATTCTTGTGAACCTCGCCTTTGATCATTTTCATGTCGATGACTTTGATGGCAACTGTCTACTCTGGATAGATAAAGGGGTACCTGTAAGATCATTGCGTCCTTTGAAAACCTGGCTGGAATAGCCTTTCCCGATGTTGCTGCTAAGCAAATAGGAGTAGTCTTAGAGTTTTTTCCTTACACTGTTTGAGTCTTACTGCCGTTTCAATGCCATAGAAATTATTAATAATTTTATTCTAAATCAGTTTAATATGTTTTTTGGAAATTTATAGCTTAATTCAGCCTCACTCATAACCCTCAATTATCATACCTTCTGCACCTTATGGTTCTTGTTTCTGTTTTGTATCTGCGAGTAAATGGCTTTCATTTTATAACTGCCGTTGACTTTGCAGAACTTTTATGATTCGCAACTGATGAACAACATGCATTTTATTGGGCAGTGGTTGGTCATTATCGGTAAACTTAGCAGTCCAGTTCTATTCATTCAAAAATGATCATCATACAAAAAACATAGATACTTATCACTTGATCGTTGTGATAGATTTAGAAGGCTGGCATCACTCACTTTTCTTCAGCTATGCCCAGTGGTGCCAAAATATGCACGTTTTTGTAATATTCATGCATTTGATGGGCAACCATGATCCCTCAACATGGATCTAATGATCAACAAAAGCTTCTGCTATCAAAGATACCCCAGCTTTCTGATAACTCTTCGACTGTCAAGTTTTTACAGTCAAAAATTAGTTAGATCTCAGCGCTACTTTGTATACAAAATTTTGTCAATAACCCCGCGAATAGTTTATAACTTTATCATAGTTACATAACATAACATTGCTACATCCTCAAAGCATTATTTCTACCCTTTATTCAAAAATGCAGTTAGTGCTTTCTAAAACCGAAGCACAGTTCTCAGTCACCCCTATTACTCAACTTTTATGAGGCTCTTGGAAGACTAAGAATTTTATAAAACAAATTCAAAGAATCACGCTCATGAATGATGTAGCATCATCCATTCCAAAATCATTATTAGTTCACTTTGATTTTCTTCTTCAGCTATTCCTAACCCTCATTACAAATTTTTTCGAAGAAGCTCAGCTAGCTTTTGTAGTTGATGCCTTCGCAGAGAATCAGAAACTTGGCCAGCTGCTTGGGGGTATAGATATTTCTTATTTATTGGTGCAGTTCGTCGATCTCCCCACAGTGCAGGATGATATCTTACCGTTTGTTCAAAAATCTTTTGAACAGTTCCTCCAAAGTAGCCTGCAGTGTGGCCAGGCCTTCTCTCTTGCCCATCAGCTTCTATTTGTGCTCATGTATCCAGTCGCCTATTATTGGCTATATCTCTGCGAACCACTACTCATGTTCTGGTTTGACGTTTTCGTCAGAGAATATATGGCAAGATTATTTGGCACACCATGTCAAATATCGATGGATGGGAGGGAAGCCAAGTTTGAAGATCTCACGATATCCTCTATCGATATTGCTGAGCCTCTCCATCCCCAGCAGTGCGAATCTGTAGCAGAGGCTGTCAACGGCGAGGTTGATGTCTGCGTTTAGGTCGATGCTATCCTCTTCTCTTACGAATTTGCGCAGTTTTTTGTAGACTTGTGCACTCTGAGCGTGCACTGAGCCGGCAATCTAGAATACCACTATATTTACATTCTGCTCTGAAATCTGGTTGGCTTTCTCGATCTCTCCTTTGCACACCTGCAGATCCTTGCTGACCTGCAGCAGCTCCTATTACAACATCCTGATCTCTTTCTAGACTATGTTTATGTATTGCTTTTTTCGCTACCGGCTCTATCTGGCCGCCTGCTTGTTCTTCAGCTTCTTCTCAGCCTCAGAGTCGAGGTTCAGCTCGATCTCTGGCTAAGTGTGAGGCCGCACCGACGTAGAAATGCCTCCGCAGGATTATTTAACTTTATTCACATATTTGTTTTTGAACGAAACCCTCTTGGGCTTTGAGGAGTTCTCTGGTCTTTCTCCGCTGGTATTCTGCGCTCGTTGCTGCTAGTCTTGGATGTGGTTTTCCCAGTTAAAATATTTCATGATGTCAAAGGAATCATTCTACTGTGCCTTCATATTAAATAACTTAATTTATTCGGTAATCTAATAAATAAATCGGCCTTTATTTCGGTCTCACCCTCTGGAACTCTCAGCTCGCCAAATTAGGCTGAGGGGTATGCTTTTTGAATATATAGGTGGCTGGATAAAGGCAGGTTATGAAGTTCTGTGTTAGAAATATAACATATGTTTAGTGATTATGTCGAAAAGCATAGCTGCAATGACTGTTTGCTGACCTTCTAGACCCCACACGAACTGCAGAACCACAAACGCAGGTTTTGTATCAACTCCGGCTACGATAATCTGCAGGGGTTGGCCAAAATAGAGTACCAAGGCAGCGCTCCAACCCACAAACCCGTTTTCTCGCATAAAAACCACCTACAGCAATACGGAGTGAACTCGCTCACCAAAATCGGGCAGTAGGATGACCTCACTGCCAGTAACCTTCAGAAGGATATGCAGAATATCCATAAATTCAAGAGGCAGCTGGACGGCATGAAGAAGTACAAACATAAGGAAGAACTGGACGAAACGCTGAATGAAAGTTTTGCTAAGCTTGATCGCACTCAGGTCAGCAAAAACTCCTACAGTGAGAGCAGGCTGTAGTAGGAGCTGAAGAAGTACTAGAAACCTGTGGAAGAGGCCATCAGTCCGCCAACCTTCATTGACCAGCTCAACATGCGCAACCATACGGTCCTCGATAAATCCAACTCCACAATCGCAAGGATGCCCAACAAAGACAAAATCTAGTATGCGAAGGTCAAGCTGGATGAGCTGAAGGGGATCAAGTAGCTATATGTGCAGAACGGGGGGAACAAGACTGAGTTCAGGGACAATATTGACAAGATGGTTGATTTCTATAGCAAGTTTCTGCAGGAGCGCACTGAGAAAGAGAAGCTGGAGAACCAGAAGGCTTTCAATGACTCGCAGATGCTCATTTAGAGTCGTTGCTCCACACCCATACTTAAGCTCAGGGATTTCAACTAGAAGGATCTGGGCGAATCTGCAAAGAAGTCACAAATCAGGAAATAAGCAGAGAATTCTCGAGTAAGGAACACTCAACCGAACAATCAGCCCTATCCTCAGATGAATCTCCCTGGCATAAATCCTCAAAATAACCAGGGTTACTATTATCCCCAAGCTCCTCCAATCATTATGGTCCCATATCCTCAGCATAGCTAAGGAGGGCAGAGCGAAAGCATGAGGGTGCTGGAGAAAATGATTGAGCTGAAGAGCTAAGAAAACAAAAAATTACTATAGATTTTGCTGTAAGACAAAAAAAAGAACAATCAAGTTATTCCGCCATATTTTCCATATCCGTACCCTCCTCAGCAGCCATTGCTCCCTCAATAACAGGCTGCCTTGAAGCCCAATTCAACAGAAAAACCCAGAACTGATAAGAAAGGGTTTATCGACGTTGATGACGACTACCAATTCAAAAAATCAATGATTGGAGACCTAATCAGCGAGTAAAAGGTTCTGCTTGCTCTGCAGCAGTAAGAATTGGATGAGTTCAAGTTGCTGAGCCAGTTGCCCAAAGATTTACAGGAGATAAAGATGAAGTCGGCCATCAAAGCTGCCGATACCCGCTTTCAAGTGGAAAAGGAGATCCTGAAGCAGAAGATGGCCCGGCTGGCATACCAGGAGCAGAACCAAAGTTTTGAGGAGCAGAGGAAGCTGGCGAATGATAGGTGGGCTGGATAGGAGCGCAAGAAACTGCTGGAGAAGCAACTGGACCGGTACGTCTAGAACTTCTAGAAGCAGCTAAACTAAGATGAAGAAATAGAGTGAATACGCAGCAATGGCATCATGATGATATTTCATTTTTATTGCCATATGTGAATCAAAGTAGGGGTTGGGGTTG
>Ga0316217_10007214_pt1 | contig 10703 bp, 3 predicted proteins | sample 1anoAmetaG_FD_203633 | JGI IMG/M metagenome (GOLD analysis project Ga0316217, IMG submission 203633) | Freshwater microbial communities from Trout Bog Lake, Wisconsin, USA - 1anoA | ecosystem: Environmental > Aquatic > Freshwater > Lake > Hypolimnion/Profundal zone | place: USA: Wisconsin... | reverse complement strand
CGAACGGAGCTGGTGGCCGGTATTGTGAACGCATTGATCGAATTGACCAGCGATGAGGACAAAACCAGGCTGGATAAACCGCTCGCCCTGACGCTGTTTCCAGGCAGAAACCCAGCCCTCACGATCCAGGAACTCGTGGATGGGAGCACCGATGACGCACTCGAAGCGATGAAGACGCACCTGGCGGGGTCGGAGGCGGCCGTTCCCGATTATGAGCTGGTGGCGGTTCCGGTGAAGGCCGAAGGCTGATACCGGGGCCGCCCACCGGCCGAATTTCGACGTTCGGCCGCCCGGCCTATCGATTCGGCCGCCACCGATCCGTCCAGGCCGGACGGCCCGATTCCCGCCGCCTTATGGCGTCGGCATCTGGCACGACGAGGCCGTCGCCGCCGGCAGGTAGCAGTGCCGCACGTAGTCCATGACCATCCGGTCGGCGTTGAAGCGCCAGGCCAGGGTGCGCATGGAGCGCTTGATGGCGTGCACCCACTGCCGGGGCACGCCGTTGGCGTCCTGCCTGTAGTAGAGCGGGACGATCTTCTCCTCCAGCAGCCGGAACAGGGCGTCGGCGTCGCGCTTGTCCTGCACCTCGTCGGAGACGTGGATCTCGCCGTTGCCGATGGCGAAGCCGTTCTCGCCGTCGTAGGCCTCGGCCCACCAGCCGTCCAGCACGGAAATGTGCAGGCCGCCGTTCATGACCACCTTCATGCCGCTGGTGCCGCAGGCCTCCAGGGGCCGCCGGGGGTTGTTCAGCCAGGCGTCGACGCCCTGGTAGAGGTTGCGCCCCACGTGGATGTTGTAGTTCTCCACGAACACGATGTGGCCCTTGAAGCGGGGATCGTTGGCCAACTGGCCGACCCGCTGGATGATCCGCTTGCCGGGCTCGTCGGCCGGGTGCGACCGCCCCGCGAAGATCAGGTTCACCGGGCACTTGGGGTTGTTCACCAGGCGCTCGAGCCGGTCCAGGTCGGAGAACAGCAGGTCGGGCCGCTTGTAGGGCACGAAGCGGCGGGCGAAGGCGATGGTCAGGGCGTCGGGGTCGAGCGGCGGCGGATCCTGCACCGGCAGGCCGACCCGGGCCCGCATCTCGGCGACCCGCTCGCGCACCAACCGCAGCATGCGGCCCTTGAGCACCTTCTTGATCTCCCAGATCTCGGCCGGATCGATGGCCGCGACCTTGATCCACAGGTCGGGCCGGACGATGCCCTCCTGCCAGTTGACGCCCAGGTGGGTCTGGAGCAGGACGTTGAGCTCCGAGGACAGCCAGGACGGCACGTGCACGCCGTTGGTGACGTGGCCGATGGGCACTTCGTGCACCGGCCGGTTCGGGTACAGGCCCTGCCACATGGCCCGGGACACGTTGCCGTGCAGGGCCGAGACCGCGTTGGCGCGCCGGCAGTGCTTCAGCGCCAGCACGGTGGGCAGGAAGGGGGAGCCGTGGTCGTCGGGGTTGATCCGGCCCAGGCCCAGGACCTCCTGGATCGGCAGCTTGAGCCCCTCGGCCAGGGGCCGCAGGTGCTCCTCGGCCAGGGCGGCCGGGAAGCGGTCGTGGCCGGCCTCCACCGGGGTGTGGGTGGTGAACACGGTGCCGGCCGAGGCCTCCTGGATCGCCGCCCAGGGGTCCATGTTGTCCTTGGCCACCCGGTTGCGGGCCCACTCGAGGATCGCGAAGGAGGAGTGGCCCTCGTTGAGGTGGTAGACGCTGGGGGTGATGCCCAGGGCCCGCAGGGCGCGCGAGCCGCCCACGCCCAGCAGCAGTTCCTGCTGGATGCGCATGCGCTGGTCGCCGCCGTAGAGCGAGGCCGCCAGGGCCTTGTCCTCGTCGGAGTTGGCGTCGTCCCGGGTGTCCAGCAGGATCAGCCGGATCCGGCCGACGTGGGCCTCGACCACCTTGGCCCAGACGGTGCGGCCGGGCATCTCGACGCCCACCCGCACCTGCACGCCGTCCGGGCCCAGGGCCGGGTCCAGCGGCAGGTCGTTGGTGTCGAACCGCTCGCTCACGTCGTGCTGCCAGAAGTTGGCGTCCAGCACCTGGGTGGTGTAGCCCTGGTGGTAGAGCAGGCCCACGCCGACCAGGGGCACGCCCAGGTTGGAGGCGCCCTTCAGGTGGTCGCCGGCCAGGATGCCCAGGCCGCCGGAGTAGATGGGGATCGATTCGTGGATGCCGAACTCGGCGCAGAAGTAGGCCACGGGCCGGGACAGCAGGGTGCCGGCGTGGACCATGCCCCAGGTGGTGAGCGGGGTGAGGTACTCGTTCAGCTGGCGCAGGGCGCGGTCGGTGCGGGTGAGGATGTCCACCTCCTCGGCGCGCTTGTCCAGGAAGGCCGGGCTGATCTCCTTGAGCACCCGCACCGGGTTCCGGTGCGCCTTGCGGTAGATGTCCATGTCCAGGTCGCGGAAGATGGCCCGCACTTCGGGCCTCCAGGTCCACCAGAGGTTGCGGGTGAGTTTCTGCAGTTTCGTTTGCAAGGTTTCCATCGGGTTTCCTTCGCCGGGTGGTTGGAGATTATACAGGCCGCGCCCTAGAGCCGGAGAAAAACGGCGCCCAGGGGGGGCAGGGTGAGGACTACCGACTGGGGGTAGCCGTGCATGGCGACCGGGGCGGTCTCCACCGCGCCGCCGTTGCCGAAGTTCTGGCCGCCGTAGCGGCTGGAATCCGAATTGAGCACTTCCAGGTAGCGCCCGGGGGCGGGCACGCCGACCCCGTAGCCGGTCTGCGGCTGGGCGGTGAAGTTCAGCACGGCCACCAGCACCGAGCCGTCGTCGCCCTTGCGCAGCAGGGAAAGGATGCAGTTCTTGCGGTCCTCGCAGTCGATCCACTGGAAGCCGGCCGGGTCGCAGTCCAGGGAATGCAGCGCCGGCAGTTCGCGGTAGAGCGCGTTCAGGTCGCCCACCAGGGCGCGCACCCCCTGGTGCTCGCCGAACTCGAGCAGGCCCCACTCCAGTGCGTGGTTGTGGTCCCACTCGTGGTCCTGGCCGAACTCGCCGCCCATGAACAGCAGCTTCTTGCCGGGGTGGACGAACATGTAGGCGTAGAGCAGCCGCAGGTTGGCGAACTGCTCCCAGCGGCTGCCGGGCATGCGCCAGAGCAGGCTGCGCTTGCCGTGCACCACCTCGTCGTGGCTCAGCGGCAGCACGAAGTTCTCGGCCCCGTTGTAGAGCATGCTGAAGGTGATCTCGCCCTGGTGGTACTTGCGGTAGAGCATGTTCCGGCCGAAGTAGTTCAGGGTGTCGTGCATCCAGCCCATGTTCCACTTGAAGCCGAAGCCCAGGCCGCCGGCGTCGGTGGGCCGGGACACCCCGGGCCAGGCGGTGGACTCCTCGGCCACGGTGAGGGTGTCGGGGAAGTGGGCGTAGACCACCTCGTTCAGCCGGCGCAGGAAGGCCACGGCCTCCAGGTTCTCCCGGCCGCCGTAGCGGTTGGGGATCCACTGGCCGCTCTTGCGGCTGTAGTCCAGGTAGAGCATGGAGGCCACCGCGTCCACCCGCAGGCCGTCGACGTGGAACCGGTCCAGCCAGAACAGGGCGTTGGCGATGAGGTAGTTCTGCACCTCGGTGCGGCCGTAGTTGTAGATCAGGGTGCCCCAGTCCATGTGCCGGCCCTTGCGCGGGTCGGCGTGCTCGTAGAGGTGGGTGCCGTCGAACTCGCCCAGGCCGTGGGCGTCGGCCGGGAAGTGGGCCGGGACCCAGTCCAGCAGCACGCCCAGGCCGGCCTGGTGGCAGCGGTCGACGAAGGCCATGAAGTCCTCCACCGAGCCGAACCGGTTGGTGGGGGCGAACATGCCCAGGGGCTGGTAGCCCCAGGAAGCGTAGAAGGGGTGCTCGCTCACCGGCAGCAGCTGCAGGTGGGTGAAGCCCATGGACTGGGCGTAGGGGATGAGCTGGTCGGCCAGTTCGGCGTAGCTGAGGAAGCCGCCGTCGTCCCTGCGGCGCCAGGAGCCCAGGTGCACCTCGTAGAGGCTGATCGGGGCGGTGTGCCGGTTGCGCTGCCAGCGCCCGGCCATCCACTCGCCGTCGGCCCAGGCGTGGTCCGGCTCGCGGGTCACCATCGAGGCGTTGCCCGGGGCGTGCTCGCAGCGGAAGGCGAAGGGGTCGGCCTTGAGCGGGAGCAGCCGGCCGTCGGCGCTCTTGATCTCGAACTTGTACAGATCGCCCTCGGCCAGGCCGGGGACGAACAGCTCCCACACCCCCGAGGAGGCGAACCGGCGCAGGATGTGGCGCCGGCCGTCCCAGTTGTTGAACTGGCCGACCACGCTCACCCGGCGGGCGCTGGGAGCCCACACCGCGAACGACACTCCGGCCACCCCGTCCCGCACCAGCGGATGGGCGCCCAGCTTCTCGTACAGGCGCAGGTGGGTGCCTTCGGCCATGAGGTAGGCGTCCAGCTCCCCCAGCACGGAGCCGAACCGGTACGGGTCCTCCAGGTCCTGGGGCCGGTCGCCCCAGCCGTGCACCCGGAACCGGTAGGGGAACCACTCGGGTTCCGGCAGCCGCGCCTCGAAGACCCCTTCCGGGTGGACCATGCGCATGGCCGCCGCCACCTCGCCGGAGCGGCTGTCCACCAGCTCCACCCCGCCCGCCCGGGGCAGGAAGGTCCGCACCAGGAGCCCCTCGCCGGGCACCGGGAAGGCGCCGAACAGGGCCGCGGGATCGGAGCAGTCGCCGGCCAGGAAGGCTTGGAACTCAGTGCTCTGGGTCAGGGCTTCTGGCATGCGGCTACCTCGGGGAGGCTGAATGGGTATTTACAATATACCCAGCATTGGCCGAACCCGCTGCCCTTGGACTCCGCCCCGGGTTTTTCAGGCCTGGAACTCGAACTGGAAGCCGCCGCCCTCGTCCAGGCGGAGCCGGGCCGCGGCGGGAAATCCGCCGCCCCCCATGCGCGCCAGGATCTCCCGGGACAGCTCGGGGAGCACGCTGCCGTTCAGGATGGCGTCGATCTCGCGGGCGCCGGCCTCCACCGCCTGGCAGCGGGCCGCGACCCGGTCCACCACCGCCTGGTCGAACGCCAGGGCCAGCCCGGTGTTCCCGGCCAGGGTCCGGGCCACCCGCGCCAGCTTGAGGGCGGCGATCCGGCGCAGGGCGTCCGGGTCCAGGCTCAGGAAGGGCACCACGGTCATCCGGGCCAGCAGCGCGGGCTTGAAGTGCCGGGACAGTTCCGGGCGGATCGCCCGGGCCGCCGCCTCGGGCGCAACGCCGCCCGCGGCGCAGAGCTCCTGGATCCGCCCGGCGCCCAGGTTGCTGGTGAGGATGACGATGGTGTTGCGGAAGTCGATCTCCTTGCCCTCCCCGTCCTGCAGCACGCCCTTGTCGAACACCTGGTAGAACAGGTTGAGCACGTCCGGATGGGCCTTTTCCGCCTCGTCCAGCAGCACCACGGAATAGGGCTTCTGGCGCACCGCCTCGGTGAGCACGCCGCCTTCGCCGTAGCCCACGTAGCCCGGCGGCGAGCCCACCAGCCGGCTCACCGTGTGCTTCTCCTGGAACTCGCCCAGGTTCACCGTGACCAGGCTGCGCTCGCTGCCGAACAGCAGTTCGGCCAGGCCCAGGGCGGTCTCGGTCTTGCCCACGCCGCTGGGGCCGGCGAACAGGAACACCCCCAGGGGCTGGGCCGGGTCCTTGAGCCCGGCCTTGGCCGCCTGGAGCACCTCGGCCAGGGCGGCCAGGGCGTGGTCCTGGCCCTGGATCCGCGCGCCCAGGCGCTCCTGCAGATGCAGGATGGCCGCCGCCTCGTCCCGCTTCACGCGCCCGGCCGGGATGCCGGTCCAGTCCGAGACCACCTGGCCCACCCCGTCGGGGTCGACCTCGGTCCTGATCAGCGGCCCGCCGGCCTGGAGCGCCGCCAGGGCCGCGGACGCCGCCGCCAGGGCGGCCGGGTCGCCTTCCTCCCGCTGGCGCAGCACCTCCCGGGCCGCCCGCTGCTCGGCCAGCCAGCGCTCCCGCAGCGCGGCGGCCTGGGCGGAGCGGGCGGCCAGGTCCGCCTCCAGGTCGCGCAGGCGGACTTCGGCCACCGGCGCGCCGTGCGCCCGGTCCCGCTCCAGGCCGGCCCTTTCGCGCTCCAGGGCCTGGATGCCCCTGAGCAGGTCCTCCAGGGCCGGGGGCTGGGTGGTCAGGTCGATCCGGACCCGGGCGCAGGCGGTGTCCAGCAGGTCGATCGCCTTGTCGGGCAGGAAGCGGCCGGTGATGTAGCGGTCGGCCAGTTCGGCCGCGGCCACGATGGCGTCGTCCCGGATGACCACCCCGTGGGCCTGCTCGTAGCCGTCCCGCAGGCCCCGGAGGATCAGCACCGTGTCCGGGACCCGGGGCGGATCCAGCTTGACCAGCTGGAACCGGCGGGCCAGGGCGGGGTCCTTCTCGAAGTGCATCTTGTACTCCCGCCAGGTGGTGGCGGCCACCGTGCGCAGCTCGCCCCGGGCCAGGGCCGGCTTCAGCAGGTTGGCGGCGTCGCCGGCCCCGGCGGCGTTGCCGGCTCCGATGAGGGTGTGGGCCTCGTCGATGAACAGCACCACCGGCCCCGGGCTGGCCTTGATCTCGGCGATGACCCCTTTGAGCCGGGCCTCGAACTCGCCCTTCATGCCGGCGCCGGCCTCCAGCAGCCCCAGGTCCAGGCCCAGCAGCCGGGCGCCCTTGAGCAGGTCCGGCACGTCGCCCTGGCTGATGCGCAGGGCCAGGCCCTCCACCAGCGCGGTCTTGCCCACCCCGGGCTCGCCCACGCAGATCGGGTTGTTCTTCCGGCGCCGGGCCAGGATGTCCACCATCCGGCGGATCTCGGCGTCCCGGCCGAACACCGGGTCGATCCGGCCGGCGCGGGCCTGGGCGGTGAAGTCCACACAGAAGCGGCGGATGAAGCTGCCTTCTGGAGCCTCGGCCGCGGCCGGCCCGGCCTCCTCCGAGCCCGCGGCCAGTTCGGCGAACGCCGTGGCCACCCGCTCCCGGCCCAGGCCCTCCAGGGCGGCGCCGCAGTTCCAGGCCAGCTGCAGCGCGGGCCGGTCCAGGAAGGCCAGCAGCACCGAGCCGCTGCGCACCTGGTCGCAGCCCAGGTCGATGGAGGAGATCATCCAGGCGTCCCGCAGCAGGTCGATGAGGGCGGGGGAGAACACCGGCCGGCCCGGGTGGCCGCCGCGGAACGCCTCCAGCGAGGCCCGCACGGCCTGCTCCAGGCGGCCCCGGTCGGCCCGGGCCCGGGCCAGGATCAGGCTGAAGTCGCACTGGGGCCGCTCCAGCAGCTTCAGGAACAAGTGCTCCAGCGCCACTTCTCCGTGGCCGCGGGAAACCGCCAGGCCGGCGGCGTTCTGCAGGGCGGCGGCGCAGGCGGGGTCGAGCCGGGCGAGCAGGGATTTCAGGTCCACGGTGATCATCGGGCCTCCGGGCGGTGCTGTCGCGAAGGGGGGCTGGATGGGTATCCAGGGGATGGTCAGATCAATCGAATTTCGGGTCATCCGCCAGAGGCGTTGGATTGATCAGGTATCCGTCGACGCAGGAAAGATTGAGGTTGCAAACCGTATCAGGAAGCCGGGAAGCGGGCCTGATACGGAATGATTGCTCAATTAATTAAATAGGTTCCCGTGAAACCATCTGGCCTGCCGATAACCAGGCTCCAGGTTTCCGACGGCCTGAACCCGGTGACCCGGGTCCAGGCCCGCCCGGTCAGGCCGGGGCTTTTTCCAGCAGCAGCCACACCCGCAGCGCCTCGGTGACGCTCCAGGCCTGGGCGTCGCAGCCGCGCTGGGCGTGGGGGGCGTCGCCGTCCAGCAGCTCGGGCAGCTGGCCGACGCAGCCGGCCGCCAGCGGACCGTCCAGGGAGCCCAGCCAGGCCTTGGCGGCGGCCACCGCCTCGGGCTGGAAGTCCCAGGCCCGGGCCAGGGCCTCGCAGAACACCGGCAGCTGCCAGACCCAGGCGGTGCCGTTGTGGTAGGCGGGCTTGCGCTGGGTGTCCTCGTCGCCCTCGTAGCGGCCCCAGTAGGGATGCACCGGGTCGTTGAGCAGCTGGCCCGAGGCTCCCCGGATGGCCAGCGGCACCGGCGCCGGCAGCGGGGCCAGGCTGCGCAGGGCGCCGGGCACCAGCAGGTAGCGCTGGGCGGCGGCGACGGTGCGTCTTGCACGGTCGCCCTGGACCAGGCCCAGGCTCACCAGGAACAGCTGGTTGGGCCGCAGCAGGCCGTCGGGCCGGGCCTCCCGGGCCGGGCACTGGGCCGGGCCGGCCAGCAGGTCCTGGAAGCACTCCAGGCGCTCGTCCCAGAACAAGTCCAGGGAGGCCGTGGCCCGGCCGGCCAGGGCGCCCCAGGCGCCGGCCGGGTCCAGCCGCTCCAGCTGGCGCAGCAGGCGGATCCACAGGGCCTGGATCTCCACCGGGTAGCCTTCCCGCGGGGTGCCCGCGGGGTAGTTGGTGTCCATCCAGGTGAAGTGGGAGGGGCTCCACACCAGGCCCGAGGCGGGGTCGACCTTGATCCCGTTGGGGGTGCCCTTGAGATAGCCGGCGGCGATGGAGCCCAGCACCTGGGACAAGGTGCGCCCGCCGGCGTCTTCCCGGTACAGGCCGGGCTCGGCGGCCGCGGCCTCCTCCGCCGCCAGGGCGAACCACAGCGGGGCGTCGGAAGTGTCCCGGTCGGCGGTGGAATCGCCGTTGAGGGCGTTGGGCAGGGTGCCGCGGTCCTCGAACCGGGCGAAGGTGAGCAGGATCTCCCGCACCTGGGCGCCCATGCCGGCGGCCAGCAGGCCCCGGGCGGCGATGAAAGTGTCCCGGCCCCAGTCCAGGAACCAGGGGTAGCCGGCGATGACGGTGGCGCCCTGGCCGCGCCTGACGATGAAGGCCGCGGCGGCCTCCAGCAGCTGGCGGCCGAAGCTGCCCTCGGCGGGCCTCGGGTCTTCCTGCCGGCGGGCCTGGTGGTGCAGGATCTCGGCGCGGTCGTGGGCCTCCCGGCGCAGCCCGGCCAGGTCCGGCTCGTCGGGGTCGGCGCAGGCGGCCAGGGTCACCGGCGTGCCCCGCTTCAGCGGCAGCTCGAACCAGCCCGGGCTCCAGGCGTCGCCCTGGCCGGTCATGCCCCGGGAGGCCTCCACCGGGTGGGGCAGGTGGACGCACCATTCCGGCTCGGCGTGGTAGCTGCCGGCATCGGCCCAGGCCAGCAGGCGCCGGTCCCCGGCGGGCTGGAACAGGAAGCCGGGCCGGCCTTCGAGGCTGCGGGTGCTGGCGCGGAAGTGCCGGTCGGCGCCGTCCGAGGCCTGGGTCTCGCTGTGGAAGCTGCGGTCCTCCAGGTCCAGGCGCACGGTGAGGCTGACGCCGCGGTCGTCGGCCAGGTCCGTGCCGAACGGGGGCGGGCCGGTGCGGCGCAGGAACCGGGCCACCACGGTGTTGCGCAGGGCCAGCATCTCCAGGACCAGGTCCACCTGGACCATGCGGCCGTCCCCGGCCGGCACCACGAACCGCCAGCGGGCCGGCGGGCCGGGCTGGAAGTGCACCAGGTTGTCCCGGCCCAGGGCGGTGATGAAGCCGTCGGCGTTGACCCAGGCCCGCAGCCGCTTGGCCAGCACGTGGCGGTCGCAGGGGGCGGAGGGGTGCAGGTTGGCCCCCAGCAGGCAGTCGTACTTGGAGCTCACCGCGCCCAGGTCGGCCTGGAGCCGGACCATGCCGCCCCGGCCGTTGGTGAGCAGGCAGATGCCGTCCTGGGCGTGCCGGCTGAATTCCGGCTCCACCGCCAGCAGCCTGAGCTTGCCGGGCGAGGGATTGCGGGCGTCCTTGAACCGCTCCAGGATGATCTCCGCTTCCAGCGGGCCCTGGGCCGGGTCCGGCGGCAGCGGGGCCAGGGCGGCGGCGAAGCCGTCCCGCACCGGGATGGAGCGCAGGTGCCGGCGGCGCCGGCCCGGCACCGCCACCGTGGCGGAGAACGGCGCGTCGTCGCGGATCAGCAGCCAGTGCCCGGGGGGCAGCGGCACCACCCGGCCCAGGTCGGCCAGGCCCCAGAGCACGACCTTGGGGTAGCCGGGCCGGGCGGCCCGCAGCGCGGCCACCAGGTCGGCGCGGGCCGCGGCGGGATCCAGGGTGGCCAGGGCGGCCAGGAAGGCCTGCGGGTCCTCCGCGGCCAGGGCGCCCAGGTCCTGCCAGCGGGCCGGGCCCAGGTGTTCGGCCGGGAACACCGTGGCCAGGGCCTGGTAGGCCCAGGCCGCCTGGGCCCGCAGGGCCCGGTAGGCGGAGCCCTCCAGGCCCAGGGGGGCCGGGTGGGCCGACAGGCAGTGGCAGGCGCAGGGCGGCAGGGTGAAGGTCACGGCGCCGTCGGGCCGGACCCGCCGGCGCGGCGGGGTCTGGCCCAGCAAATCCAGGGCCGGGGTGCCCAGTTCCGCCCAGAGCTCCGCGGGCAGGGTCCACTCCCGGCTCTCCAGGCCCAGGTTCACCAGCACCAGGCACTGGTCCAGGCCGTCGGCGGAGCGGCGCAGCAGGGCCAGCACCGGCGATTCGTCGCCGCTCAGCCGGCGCATCAGGGCGCCGTCGAAGAAACAGGGGTGGCTGGACAGCAGCCGGTTGAGCCGGCCCAGTTCCTCCACCAGGTTGCGCGCGGCGCCCCAGGCCATGCCGCGGGCCTGGTGTACCTCGATCCGCTCGGTGGCCAGCCATTCGACGCCGCTGGTGAAGCCGAACGTGCCGCACTGGCTGGCCAGGGCGCACAGCCGGTTGCGCAGCAGCGACCAGGCCGCGGACTTGGCCGCCAGGCGGG
>Ga0316217_10007213_pt1 | contig 10704 bp, 11 predicted proteins | sample 1anoAmetaG_FD_203633 | JGI IMG/M metagenome (GOLD analysis project Ga0316217, IMG submission 203633) | Freshwater microbial communities from Trout Bog Lake, Wisconsin, USA - 1anoA | ecosystem: Environmental > Aquatic > Freshwater > Lake > Hypolimnion/Profundal zone | place: USA: Wisconsin... | reverse complement strand
GCCGTCGACCCTGGCTTCGGCGGGCTGTGATCGAACACCTCCTCGAAGAGCGTCGGTGCGCCGTCGACCCGCGAGAACGCGACGCTGGTGAACCCGGCGGCGGCGAGGACGTCGGGCGCCGTCCCGGCGTGGCCGAAGGAGTCCGGGAGCCAGGCGGCCGTCGGGCGGGCGCCGAGCGTCGCCTCGGCGAACTGGAACCCGTAGAGGTAGTCCCGGAAGAGGAGCTCGGTCTCCGGGAGCAGCGTGTCGGGGCTCGTCATCCCGCCGCCGACGACGTGGAGCGAGCCGGCGCGGCTCGCCGCCTGGAGCGCCGCGAGCTCCTCCGGGTGAGCGGCGAGGTGGTGCTGCAGGAACGCCATCTCCGCGATGCTGTAGAAGGCGCGCGGCTGCGTCTCGAGGAGCTCGCGCGCCTCGGTGAGCACCTGGCCGACGAACGCCGCGTAGTAGTCGGGGAAGGTCCGCTGCCAGTCGATGTCGAGGTGCGCGTTCTGGCCGAAGACGATGACCTGCTTCGCCTCTATCGGGACGCCGAGCGCCTTGCGGGTGGCGAGCTCGGCGGCAGTCAGCGCGTGACTCGCGGGGGGCGCCCCGGCGTCGGGCGTCCCCCTGGACGAGCTCGTGGGGACAGGCGCGGTCGTGTGGCTCGCGGGGGGCTGCGACGAGCAAGACGACGCGAGCGCGACGGCGATCGCGATCGCCAGGCAGGACGGGGTCGAGCGACGCAGTCTCATCATCGGCCCTCCTCCCTCGCGCCCTCGAGGGTAGCGCGGGGGGGGGCGCCGCGCGACCCTCGCGGGGGGCCCGTCAGGCGGCGAGGAGCCTTCGGGTCGTCAGGGGGCTCGACCGCACCGGATCCCGACCTCGCCGTTGCGACCCGACGGGTAGTGAGCGTCGCGGAAGGACGGGACGAGATCGCCGAGGACGAAGTCGAACGCTTCACCTCGGATCACCTGGACCGGCGTGCTCGACAGGGAGGCGCAGTCGACGCAGGGGGTGGCGTACGCGGCGTACGAGTCGAGGATCCACTGCCCGACCTCGCCGGCCATGTCGAGCTGCTTCCAGCGGGCCGCGCCGGCGGTCGCTGTCCCGACGGGCGCGATGTTCGCGACGCCCGTGCAGCGACCGGCGCTCGGGTAGTAGCAGTCCGAGGCGCCGTGCTGGTGGTAGCCGTAGATCGCGTACTGGTTATCGGTCCCCGGGGACGCCGTTCCCCAGGCGTACGGGCGCTGCTCATCGCCGCCCGCGGCCGCGTACTCCCACTCGGCCTCGCTGGGGAGGAAGCCGCCGTCCCAGGTGCAGAAGGCGTAGGCCTCGTACCAGTTGACGCAGTTGATCGGCAGGTTCTCGTTCGCCCCCGGCGCCGAGGTCCAGGTCGCGAACGCGGCGTCGGAGCAGGCGGTCGTCAGGTCGGCGTTCGAGCGCGCGAGCCAGCTCGCCTCCGACGGATCCCACCCGGTCTCGAACGTCCCGGCCTCCCCGCTGTTCACCAGCCCCTGGCCCTTGTGGAGGTACGAGTGTGTGCCCGAGCCCGGGGGAGGGGACCACCCAGCCCCCCAGCTCCACGCGCTGATGAACGCCCGGAACCGCCCGACGGTGACGGGGTACTTGTCGAGACGGAAGCTGCTCACGGTCGCCGGGTCGGCCTCGCCGGCCGGCCCCTCGCCCGCGTTGACGTAGGTCCTGTAGTACGTCCCCCCCTTCACCTCCGGGCTGGTGCAGCAGCTCCAGCCACACTCGGCGCAGTTCGTCCGCCCCGGCCCGCCGGCGGCGCAGCTCGGCGGCACGGGGCCCACGTCGAGGCCGCAGCCGGGGCCTGTCCCTCCGCCGCCATCGCCGGCGCCACCGCCGCTCCCGGCGCCCGAGCCCCCGGAGGTGGCGCCCCCGCCGTCCGCGCCGGAGCCGGTCGCCGACCCATCTCCGCTGCCGCCAGGCGCGCCGTCCCGACGGCTCACCGAGCCATCTCCCCCTGCCCCGGTCGAGCCGGAGCCCCCGTCCGCTCCTCCGCCGGCCGCGCCGCCCAGGCTCCCCGGCCCTCGCCCCGATCCCGCGTCGAACGGAAAGTCGAGGCCCGCGCGGGCACCGCAGCCGAGCGGAGCGGCCAGGCCGAGTCCCCCCGCGAGCGTGGCGAGACAGACGGAGCGTATCCACGGTCGCATGGGGAGCTGCGTCGGAGCATACCGGGGCGCCTCCACGGCGTCTGCCACGGCGACCTCCGCTCGAGCTTCGCCGCGCGGACACACGCCCGTGTCGGGAGGGACACGCCAACGGCCACACCTGGACCGCTTGCTCCGGTGAGACAGGCGGCAGACGCAGCGCTCCTCGCCCGGCGACGTGGAGGGCACGGCGCTCGCAATCAGCCAGGGCACGCGTCGCCGGTCGACGCCCCTACCCCGGAGAACGCAGATGATCGCCTCGAGACTCCCCGCCGCCAGCATCCTCGCCCTCGTCGTCGCAGTGACCGCCTCCACGGGGGACGCCCACGCCCAGAGCTGCGGCATGGGCGAGGTCGACTGGTACGCGACCGAGCGAGCGAACGTGGCGCGGGCGGAGGAGCTGCTCCGGCATGGGGAGCCCGAGCAGGCTGCGTGGCTCCTGCAGCGCACGTGGCCCCGGCTGCGCGAGGCCGTCCCGGTCGCGAGCTCGCTCCCTGTCATCGCCGACGGCGTCCGCGTGATGGCGCTCGCCGCGGTGCGCGCGAACGGACGGGTCCGGTCGGAGCTCGGCTGGTCCTCGTGGACGCCCGGCGAGCGGGCCCAGAACGTGGCGTGGGGCGTCCGGCGACTCCGGATGCTCGCAGCCGCAGAACCCTACAACACGGAGGTGAAGGCGGGGCTCGGCGAGGCGCTGTCTCGCTCCCCCGCGACCCGCGAGGAGGCGAGGGCGCTCCTCGAGTCGCTCGACGCTTCCCACGGGATCTCCTCCCCGGAGGCGTACGCCGCGCTCTCCTCGCTGCGCCGCGAGGCGGGCGACGGGGCGGGGGCCGATCTGGCGATCGCAGAGTGCCAGCACCAGGCCATCGACGTCGACGTGCAGTGCGCTGCGGCAGGGGAGGGGGAGCCCCGCGAGCTGACCGCGGCGCGGTGATGGCTCCTCCGATGCGCTCCGCGCTCACAGCCCGCTGGCGCCTCGCGGCGGCGCTCGTCCTCGCCGCAGTCGCTGGATGCAGCCAGGCCGCGACGCGCGAGCAGACGGCGCCCATCGGTTCCCCCTCCGAGCGCGCGGTCCCGCTCGCCTCGACGCCGGCGACCCCCGTGACGGAGACGCCCCGGCACGAGCTCGCAGGGTGGCCCGAGGCCGAGGCGCAGGCGCGCGGCGACGCGGCGCGCGGCAAGGAGCTCGTCGCGCGCTACGAGTGCAACCGGTGCCACGCCGGCACCGGCCAGCCCGCGCCGACGTTCGAGCGCCACTGCGTCCGGTGCCACCAGGTCATCGCCGCCGGCACGCTCCCCTTCCCGAAGGAGCGGGTCGAGGCGTGGCGGCAGGCGACGCGGCACTTCATCACCACGCCGAGCCTCGCCACCCTCGGGCGCACCCTGCGGGCGTCATGGATCGCCTCCTTCCTCCACGAGCCGGTGAAGGTCCGACCGCACGAGGAGGAGTGGATGCCGCGGCTCGACATCTCCGAGACCGACGCGCGGGACCTCGCCGCCTTCCTCACGGCCGGCGCGGACGCCCCCCGACCGGCCCCCGCCGACGGAGACGCCACGCGCGGCAAGGAGGTCGTCGGCCGCAAGGGGTGCTTCCTCTGCCACGAGTTCACGGGCGCGGCCCGGACGGACGTCGCGATGGAGGTCCCGAAGCTCGCCCCCGAGAGGCTCGCACGCGGCATCTCGCAGGCCCCCGACCTGCGCCTCGCCAGGGAGCGCTTCCGCCCGGACGCGATCGCCTCGTGGATCAAGGATCCGCCCCACGTGCGCGCCGACGCCCTGATGCCGGCGCTCGGCCTCACGGACGAAGAGGCGCGCGACGCGGCCGCGTATATCCTCGAGACCCCGCTCTCGCCCGCCCCGCCGAGCGCTCCGCCGTTCGTCCGGCTCCCCGTCCTCGAGCGACGCGTGACCTACGAGGAGGTCGCCGCCCGGGTGTTCCGGCGGTCGTGCACGCACTGCCACGCGGACCCCGGCCCGAGCGGCGACCCGGGTCCAGGCAGCACCGGCGGCTTCGGCTTCGCCCCGCGCGGGGTGCAGCTCCTCTCGTTCCGCGGCACGCAGCTCGGCTACCTCCCGGGCGGAGGCGCGCGCCGCAGCCTCTTCGCGGTCGAACCTGCGCTCGAGCCGTGGGGCGGCTCGCGCCTGGTCGCGGCGCTGGTCGCGCGCCACGCGGAGACCTCGGGCCACCCCGTCGCCGAGGTGCGGGGCATGCCGATGGGCCTCCCGGCCTTGCCTGCCGAGGAGATCCAGCTCGTGGAGACCTGGGTCGCCGAAGGGGCGCCGAAGGAGTGAGCGGCGCGGGACGAGGTGGACGCCCCGTGTGCTAGTTTCGGACGGCGATGGTCCCCGCGTTCGTCGTCCGCCCCGTCGTCCCGGCCGACCTCCCCGCGGTCGCGCGCCTCGCGGCCCAGCTCGTCCGCTACCACCACGAGCTCGACGCCGACCGGTACATGACCATCGACCGGGTCGAGGAGGGCTACGCCTGGTTTCTCGCCAGCGAGCTCGAGAACGGCAAGGCCGTGGTCCTCTGCGCGGCCAGCCCGGAAGATGGGGAGATCGTCGGCTACGCCTACGGGACCGTCGCGGGGCGGAACTGGAACGCGCTCCTCGACCCGCACGGCGCGCTGCACGACGTCTTCGTCGCCGCGTCGGTGCGTCGCCACGGGGTCGCAGAGCGGCTCGTGCTCGAGACCTGCCGCCGACTCGAGGCGATGGGGGCGCCGCGCGTCCTCCTGCACACGGCGGTGCAGAACGAGCAGGGTCAGCGGCTCTTCGCCAGGCTCGGGTTCCGCCCGACGATGATCGAGATGACGCGGGAGGCCGGCGGGGAGGTCCCCCTGCCCGCGCGCCCCTGAGCGCGACCCCCGCGAGCGGAACGACCCGCACCTCCACGACGATGCGACGATACGACATCGACAGCCTGGACAACCGCGACGAAGCGTCGATCGCTCGCCTCTTCGGCCTGGTCGACCGCGTGCTGCGCCCGTACTTCCGCGGGGAAGTGAGGGGCCTCGAGCGGGTCCCCCCTGGCGCGGCGCTCTACGTCGGCAATCACAACGCGGGGCTGATGACGCCCGACACGTTTCTGCTCGGCGCGGCCCTCTACCGCAGGTTCGGCGTCGACGCGCTCCCCTACGGGCTGGCCCACGAGGTCGCGATCTCGCTCCCCGTCGTCCACCAGATCATCGTCCCGCTCGGCGCGGTCCGCGCCAGCCACGAGAACGCCCACCGCCTGTTCGCCCGTGGCGCCAAGGCGCTCGTCTATCCAGGCGGGGACGTCGACGCCATGCGCCCGTACCGGGACAGGAACCGGGTCGTCTTCGGCGGCCGCACCGGCTACATCAGGCTCGCGCTCCGGGAGGGGGTCCCGATCGTCCCCGTGGTCGCCGCCGGCGCCCACTCGACGTTCGTCATCCTCGACGACGGCCGGTGGCTCGCGAAGCTGCTCGCGGCCGACCGCCTCCTGCGGGTCAAGGTGTGGCCGATCACGCTCTGCCTGCCGTGGGGCGTCGTCGTGGGACCGGGGCTCTTCTACCTGCCGTGGCCCACGAGGATTCTCATCGAGGTCCTCGAGCCGATCCGCTTCGAGCGGTCCGGCGAGGCGGCGGCCGCCGACGAGGCGTACGTCCGTGCCTGCGCGGACCGCGTCGAGGGGGCGATGCAGCAGGCGCTCGAACGCCTCGCCCGGGAGCGCGACGAGAAGCGCTGAAGGGCCGCGCGGCACCCACCACCGCCCGGCACGCGAATCACCGCGCGACGCGCTGCAGCTCGACGCATCGGTTGTTCGCGTCGCAGACGAGGACGAAGCGCCCGTCGATGCCGGCCCCCGAGACGAACTTCAGCAGCAGCGACGCCGGAAACTGGATCGTCTCGCCGTCCTTGCTCGTGACGACCACGGACCGCGTGATGCCGCGGTAGTAGTCGAGGTAGGCGTGAGGAGAGATGTGGAGGTCGAACTCGTAGCGTCGCACGGTTCCTCGGGCCAGGGGGGGGGCGCCGCCCGGATGGTGCCCTCACGCGGAGGCATGTCCGCGAGCGCGCGGGCAACCTCGTCAGCATACTCGAGCCTTGCGCGACGTGGCCGGGTGAAGGAAGAACGTTCCATGACCGACGCGCCTCCCAACCGCGAGCAGATCGAATACTGGAACGGGCCGCGCGGCGACTTCTGGGTGGCCGAGCAAGAGCTCCGCGACCGTGAGCTCGCCCTCTTCGGCCAGGCGGCGCTCGAGGGCGCAGCCCCGGTCGCCGGCGAGCGAGCGATCGACGTAGGATGCGGCTGCGGCGCGACCAGCGTGGCCCTCGCGGCGGCCGTCGGAGAGCGGGGCTCGGTCCTCGGCGTCGACATCTCGAAGGCGATGCTGGCCAGGGCGCGCGAGCGGTCGGCGAGCCTCCCCCAGGCACGCTTCGAGCTGGCCGACGCCGCTACGTTCCCGTTCGACGGCTCCGCAGACGTCGTCTTCTCCCGCTTCGGCGTCATGTTCTTCGACGACCCGCCCGCCGCCTTCACGAACCTCCGGCGGGCCCTCGTCCCCGCCGGTCGGCTCGCCTTCGTCTGCTGGCGCTCGCTCGCCGACAACGGGTGGATGAGCGTGGCGTTCGACGCCGTCCGCGCGGTGGTCGCCTCCTCGCGCCCCCTCCCGGAGCCGGGGGCGCCCGGGCCGCTCGCGTTCGCCGACCCTGTCCGCGTCCGTGCGATCCTCGAAGCGGCCGGGTTCTCGGACGTCGCGCTCCGGCCGGTCGAGCACCCGATGCCGCTGGGAGGAGGCCGCGGCCTGGACGCCGCGGCCGCGGACGCCTTGACGGTCGGGCCGACCGCCCGCTGGCTCGTCGACGCGACCGAAGACGCGCGCGCGAAGGCCCTCGCGGCGGTGAGGGTCGCGCTCGCGCCGTACGCCAGGGGAGAAGTCGTCGAGCTCACCGGCGCCGCGTGGGTCGTCACCGCGCGTGCAGGGCGGAGCGCGACGTGACGCCGGCGTCCTGAGAGGCGCTCATGCTCCGACCTTCGCAGCCTAGAAGCCGCCGGGGCGCGCCACGGTCGCGCCACGCCCGGCGCGCGCTCGTCGCCGCCGTCCTGCTCGGCTCGGGCCTCGCGACGACGGGAGCGCGAGCCGACGCCTGCCCTGCCCCCGCGGACGCGCCGGCCGTCGCGCAGCTCGGGTCGGCCGAGCGCCTGGAGTTCCTCGCGCGCGCCTTCGACCGCGAGATCCACGACGTCGACGTGTGGTCGTGGACGTGGGGGAGCGTCTACACGGCGGGGACGATCGCGCAGGCCGCGGCGCTCCCCCTGACGCACGATCGCGGCGCGCGCACCGATCTCACCGTCGGAGTCATCTCGACGGCGGTCGGTGCCGTGTCGCTCTACGGACTGCCGCTCCAGCTCACGCTGCCGCTGCGGGCCTCGCGTCGGCGCTGGGACGACACGGATCGGTGCGCGGTCCTCGCGCGCGCCGAGCGCACGCTCGTCAGCGTCGAGAGCGACCAGGCGCTCGCCAACGGGCTCCTCGCGCACCTCGGCAACGTGGCCGTCAACGCCGGGATCGCGCTCATCCTTGGCCTGGGGTACGGACGGTGGACGTCCGCGGCGCTCAGCGGGGGGGTCGGCGTCGCGGTCGGCGAGGCGAACGCCTTCACGCAGCCGCATCACCTGCGCGGCGTGCTCGCCCGGTACCGATCGGGGCAGCTCGCCGAGCCCGCTGGGGGGCTGGCCTGGTCGCTCAGGCCGGTGGTCGCAGGCGGCATGTCAGGGGCTCTGCTGACGGTCGCGTGGTGACCGCCACGAACGTGCCGGTCGTGTCAATTGCGTCCGCGAACCTCTATCATCCTCCGCCGTGAGGGACTCATCGAGCGCCTGGCCCTGGGCCTGTCGGCTGTCGTGGAACGGCAGGTGAGCCGCGCCGACGGCGAGGCTCCTGGGCTCGAGGGGACGATCGCGGCAGGGCTATCGAGCGCCCACATCGCCTCGCTCGACGCCGTCCGCGGCGTCGCCGTCCTGCTCGTCATGCTGTTCCACTTCGGCTGGACCTTCCCGTCGTCGAACCTCGCGGTGGCCATCGTCCACGACGTCATCTGGACCGGGTGGATCGGCGTGGACATGTTCTTCGCCCTCTCCGGCTTCCTCATCACGCGGGGGCTCATCGCCCCCTCGCACCGCGGGTCGGGGGAGCGCCTGCGCCGCTTCTGGATGCGCCGCATCCTGCGCATCGTCCCCATCTACTACCTGACGCTCGCCGTGGGCTCGGTCGTCGCGTGGCTCGCCAGGACCCCGGCGCCGTCACTCGCGTACTGGGCCTACCTCCAGAACTACTCGATAGCCGTCGCACCGATGCACCAGATCGACTGGACCGGGCACTTCTGGTCGCTGGCGGTGGAGGAGCAGTTCTACCTCTTCTGGCCGCTGGCGATGCTGCTCGTCCGGCCCGCGTCGCGCATCCCCATCACCGTCGCGCTCTTCCTCGCCGGGGCCGCGACGCGCGCGGGGCTGCACTTCTTCGGTGTCTCACGGCTCGGGATGGACCCGGGACACCTCCCCAAGCTCCTCTACTGCGCCACGCCCACGCACATGGATGGGCTGCTGCTCGGCGCGCTCGTCGCGATGCTGCAAGCCGAGCCTTCCCACCCCCTCGCCCGGTTCTGGCGGCGGTGGCGACGCCCCGGAGCCGGCGCCGCGACCCTGGCGGTCCTCGCACTCGCGGCGCTCACCGCCCGCGGCGGGCTCGGCAAGGGGGTCATGCTGTCGCAGTACGACGGTCGCGTCGCCGTGCTCGGGTACCCGCTGCTCGCGTTCCTCTTCGCCTCGCTCGTCTACGAGCTGGTCGATCGCCCTCCCCGCGCTGCGCCGGGCTGGCCTCGGACCCGCCGCGCGCTCTCCTCGTGCGGGAAGGTCAGCTACGGCATGTACGTCCTCAACTGGCCGATGGCCCGGACGCTCATCGCCCCCATCGAGGACGCGCACCTCTCATGGTGGCGCGGCGCGGCGCTCGTCGTCGCCATCATCACGGTCGGAGTCCCGCTCACGTGGCTCCTCGCGCAGCTCAGCTTCCGGTACTTCGAGACGCCGTTCCTCGAGCTGAAGGCAAGGTTCAGCGGCTAGGAGCGCGGTCGAGCGCGCCGATTTCGACGGTCGCATCCGTCCGGGCCCTGAGGCTAGAATGACCGCATGAAGATCACCGCCGGGACGATCGTTCGCATGGAGTACGAGATCCGCGTGAAGGGGGGCGACGTGATCGAGTCTTCGGCGAAGTCGGGCCCCGTGCAGTACGTCCACGGGGAGGGGAAGCTCCTCCCGGCGCTCGAGAAGCGCCTCGAGGGGCGCGCGGCGGGCGAGGCGTTCTCGGGCGAGATTCCTGCCGCGGAGGCGATCCCCCCCGAGGACACGCTCCCCGCACGCGACATCCCGCGCGGCGAGTTCCCGAGCAGCGCGCCGCTCGAGGTCGGCACGATGTTCGAGGCGCAGGCCGCCGGGGGCGGCGTCGTGAACCTGCGCATCCTCGAGGTCCACGACGACCGCATCCGCGTGCGGCTGCTCCCGCCGCTGGCCGGGAAGGACCTCGAGTTCCGCGTGAAGATCGTCCGGCTCGAGGACCCGGTGAGCCACCTGGTGTCGGTCGTCAAGAAGCCCCCGCCGCCCTTGCCGGCCGCGGCGCTGAAGATCGAGCTCGAGCCCGCCGACGACTGACGGGCGCCCGCCCGACGCGAGCACGGAGCAGGCGAGCTCGTCGACCGTCTAGCGGTCCGACACGGACCAGAGCTGACCGGCGTCCGCAGGGTCGCACGGCTCCACCACGATCGGCGCTCGGTCTGCCATCGCCCGGGCCGTCAGGCACATCCCCGTGGCGATCTCGCGGATGTGCCCGGTCGTATCGAGCGTGAACTGCTGGTTCGCCCCGCCGTTGCAGGGGAAGAGCTGGGCGCTCGCCCCCTCGCGCGAGTGGGCGCCGTGGATGTCGAGGCAGAGCCCGGCGATCCCCGTGAGCGAGGTGGACCCGTTCGCCCCTGACCCGACGGCCCAGCGCTGGTTCTCGCGGCCGTGACACGAGAAGAGCCGCACCGGGGTGTGCATCGCGGCCCGGTCGCCGGCGGCGTCGACGCAGAGCGCGGCGTTCGCCCCCGCGTGGATCATCATGCCGGCCCCCCCTCCCCCCTGGACCACCACCCGTTCGGGCCCGGGAGCGACCGCAAGAGCCCCCGCCGGGACGGGCTGCCGAACGACGACGGTCTCCTCGTCCTCGCAGGCGACGAGACCCACGCCGAGGCTCAGGGCGAGGGCTCCGAGGGTCCGGCGGAAGGTCTTCGAATCGTGCATGGCTCTGGGGTCTCCGTTTCCGGCGTGCATTGTGGGTCCCGGTGCGCCCCTCGTCCAGTCGACGGCGGACGGCAGCGCGATCGCCGCGGCGCCCAGGCGCCAGTTCGAAGCGGCCACGGCGCCGACGACCGCGAGCCACGGACTCAGCGCGACCCCCTCGGGGAGCGGGTCACCGGAGCAGGTGGAGGAACACGTCGACCAGGCTCGGCCCCTCGCTGAAGGAGCTGCCGTGATCGGACAGGGAGCTGCGGA
>Ga0316217_10007212_pt1 | contig 10704 bp, 5 predicted proteins | sample 1anoAmetaG_FD_203633 | JGI IMG/M metagenome (GOLD analysis project Ga0316217, IMG submission 203633) | Freshwater microbial communities from Trout Bog Lake, Wisconsin, USA - 1anoA | ecosystem: Environmental > Aquatic > Freshwater > Lake > Hypolimnion/Profundal zone | place: USA: Wisconsin... | reverse complement strand
TTGCCACTGATGGCGATTTTCTGTATATCTATGTCTCTGCAGTAAATGGAGGGATGTTTAAAGTTGGAACAGGCAACGGCAATACCAAAGCAGGTAAAATTTACTTAGAAAAACAAATTCATTTCCCGATTGGTACAAAAGTTGATGAGGTTAGCTGGGTTTATCTCAAAGGGAAGCTTTATTTAAAAACTTCCTCAAAAGATCCTTGGGTTATGGAAGTTGTTGATCCAGAAACATTTAAAAAAGAAGGTAATATCCAATTATTCTGTCCATCTCTTTTCGGGCAACAATCTCTGATTAATTTAAATAAAAATTCTCCTCTTTTGACTGATGGTAGCAATCTCTATGTATTGGGAACTCGTTTAAAAATTTGTAAAAACCAGGAAGCTGAGGCATAACTGATCGAAAAACAATCAAAGTCTCCCTAGAAACAAGGTGATGACAAAAAACTTGACGAAAAGAAAAAGAATATCAAAAAGAAACCTGGGAAAAAGAACCAGCAAAACGAGAATCCTACTGAAGATCAAAAGAGCCAAAACTATCAAAAAATACTCTAAATTGTCTTGTATTAGTTTTCAGTCGACAGCAAAAAGACTTACGTATACGATGGTATTGACGAAAAATAGATTGATTAGCTCTATGACTCTTTTAGTGGATACTTTTCCAAGAATGAATGTATCAGAGCATTGGTTCTCAACAACTACGATTTAGCTGAAACTTGCCAGTGGCTATTCAACTAGGGTGAAAAGGAAAAAGACAAAAACATTAAGATTCTGGACTAAATGGACCACATTATCCTTGCTGAGTGTTAGATTACTAGTAATTTCCAGTAAAAAGCAATAAAGGGTCCTTCTGAAATCACGACAAAGGATGGGTCGATACTGAACATTTTCAATATCTTTTAGTCCATCTGGACCATGGACAAATAACACATCACTTGTTACTCCTAAAGTGGAGCAAAAGTCTTTAGCCGCAACAAAAAAGATTTCAAAAAGAATGCTGAAACCAAGCTTTCAAATACTATTGTGAAGATATTTTAAACAAAGTTCCCAAGAAACCCTTAGTTTAATATCATCTACGATCCTTATCATTTTATATTCTACACTTACACGTGGCCCCAGGATGGACACTACTTCCCCACTACAGTGCTCATATCTAATGATAAAAAACATTTGCCTGCAAACCTACCAAATCTATCTTTGGCAGATAACGAATACAAGCTGACTAGCGTCAAAGATGTAAGAAAGTTGGTACTTTGGCATATGCAAAATATCGACAAAGCTTCAGTAAAAAATAGATATCGTTTTAACGATTGGCTATGGTACTATGGGCAAAGAGTAATTGAGGTTGGGAACTAATTAAACCAGACTGACTCTGATAAGAAGCGTTTGTCAAACAAAAGAACTAAATTGCTTGCCAAAATCAACAAAATAAATGAGGTCGATAAGATATACTAAAAGAACAAGCTGTAATTCGCAAATACAAACAAAGTTTTGAGACACATCGTGAAACTGTATCCGTTTTAGTCCGAAGGCACATTGAAAAACTACGTAATACTTGATTAAACATTCAAAGATATAGAAAATAGGAAAGATTAGGTTCCACTTTATGTCTCTTGCCTCTAGAGCTGGCTAACAAGTAGTTCCTCAACTTCCAGTGCCTAAATTAAAAATATTTTGATAGAGTTAGGAGAGGCATTACAAAAATTGAAATTGAGTTCAAATGAAAACAACATTTTGATTAACAAGCTTTTGCTCAAGTAGTTTTACCTGTTTTTCCCAACTATAGAGAGGCAGATCCAATTCATAACTTCACTAAACTAGTCAGAGCTTTTAGATTTTATCAAACATCAAGTTCAAGATTAAAAAAAATAGAAATAGGAGATACTATATGAGCTTACAAAGAAGGAGCAACTTATACAAAAGTATTAGACCAACAAATGCGATTTCGCTGATGTCTTCAAATCGCAATCGAATGTTAGCCTAACTGAAAACAAAAATAGCCAGAACTTTGCTAACCTAATTTTCAGTGATATCATTTAGATTTAGAAAGAAAGCATTATCACCAAGGAAAAAATAAATGAGCAAGCAAAAAGATCTTTTACTTAATACTTACAAAAACAGCTTTTGGAGAGCTAAGTTGGTAATAGGTTTATCTAAACCATTTTCTTGTTTGCCTTGAAATTATTGACTAATAACTCTAAAAATTTACCCAACTTTTACAAGTATTTCACTGAATTATTTGTTTAAGTTTTTGGAATCTATGAGAAAGTAATTCCCAAACACAAAACACTCCAACTTTTCAACTTACTACCAACCTTCCTCTTTATAGTCGAGATTTATCATGGATCACAAGTTTCATTGCATCCAAACCAAAAAATAGTGAATTCGTTACTTCATATTGCATAATCATTGCAAAGGCCTGAACTGAACTAAATTCATAGCTTGATCTAAGATTATGAGTTTGAAGGTATTTCTCCAATAACAGAAAAGATATATGAAACTTCTCACCCTGTAGAAAGAGGCAAAAACTATAGCTTTGCTCCAAAAACCTTTAACAATGCCTCTTATTTACTTTTGGATCTTGACAAAAGATGCCAGTCTGATTCTAACAATGACACTTTGTGTGTTCAAATGATACATCAAGACTCGCCTGTGGGCAACAATATTCAAGTCAATGATGGAGTTTTTAACTCCAATTTACGGCTTTCTGGCGCTGTATAAACCAAAAAGCCTTACATGATCTTTGGAAATTCAGTTACTGTTGATTTTAATAGTTCAGGACATGTTAAAGATACTCAAAGTTTGGTCAGATACGGTTTTAAATTCGGTTTGAGACCTATTTTTACCGGAAAACTCAAACTAAATGATCAAAAGAAGTAAAAACTAGTCAGAATCTTTAAAAATCTCCAAAACTTTGAAAACTACATTAATACTATAAAGTTTACAACTTTGGCTCTTTCTAACACTATTTAGAATTATTTAGTAGCTGAAAATGAAGTAGCTGATTAAAAAATAAGTAATTTGCTCAAAGGAAAGATATTTAAGGAAGGATTTGAAGAAACTGCCTACAAATTTGATTATTCCTGCTTCAATCCTTTAGAAACACTTCGCTCATTCCTCTCTAAAACTGAAGGTGAAACGGTTGATAGATCGATATTGAAAAAGAATCAATAGAAATATATCACCCTTAATGAAGCTAAACCAGAGAAAAAAATAGAGAAATAAGAAGAGCTTTGGAACTTTGAAGGAATCCCAGCTTATATTAAAAACTATTTAGAACAGATCAAAGTGTTCAAGGGAGATTTTATCGATGTTTTCACTGAGGCCAGGTAGTTGGCAAAATAAAAGGGAAATTATGCAGTCATGATGAGGAAAAAAGCAGTCCAGTAGCTAAAAACTTTATGGCTCCAAGGAGAAGCAATCTTATTTTTGACGATTTTGAAGCACTCAGGCTTGCTTCACTTAAACTTGAAATTTTCCATTTAATACATCAAGTAAAACTTGAAAGCCTTTGAAGATGCAAGAGACGGCATTTACAATTCTTTTATTTCAAGAATTCAGTATGCCAATGAATGGCGCAACTTAATAGATACTTATTTGGGAAAATAATAATCTGAGGAATAGAAAAAAGAGGAAAAGAAACAAGAGTCTGTTAAATAGGAAGCAAAACCTGCGCCAATTAAGACTTTAGCTGTTAAAAGAAAGGGTCCTGCAAAAACTGTTCAAATAGGTGCCAAAATTGTTGATAAAAAATAATAGTAAAAGGCTGCTCTCAAGAAATAGAAAATCGAGTAAAAACCTCTCAGACAACTGATGTAAAAAGCTCTCTTCGAGAAATAGGTAAGAGAAAGATTATCAAATGAATCTTTGATCAAAGGAATTTGCAACATTAAGAATATCAAATATGATGAAAATTTCCAGTATGATACTGTGACCCAAATCATTGATGAGCTTATTAAAGCTTCAGAACGTCCTTTAGATACTGAAGAAAAAGCTTACAGAGATCCCATCTAGCATCTTATAAAAGGTTGCCTCTTTTTATTGAAATTTAAATCACCAAGTACCAAATAGTCTTTGACTGGTCACTAATAAATTGTGCCTGTGAATATGAGCAGATCTTTGAGCTCAGACAACCGCAATAATGTAGATGCTAATAAATTGAAACTATTTAGGTAATGGCTTTAGAATTGGAAGAGTTGGAAAGGCTTCAAGAAGGAGGGTAGAGTCTAGCTTCAGTTCCCAGTCGAATAAATAGTAAAATACATCAACTCTTGGATCGATCTATAGGAGATCTACAAAGCAATAAATAAACGTTATCTTAAATGCTAAAACAGAATACAGTTTTACTCCTATACCCAACAGTTGCAAAAGTTGCTGAGCCAAACTAAATTTGTTAAATATACACTTGGTTCTTAGGTGCTTAACATCCAGAATGAATATCTGAATGGTTTGGAATCAATAAGTCAAAGCAAATTGAAATAGCTCTAAGAAAAATACAGCGAATTTAAGGTAAACATTAAAGTGATTTAAAATTCATTCTTTGAAAGGCTTCCTTTAACTTTGTAAAGCTTGTAAAATACATTGAAAGGAGGTTCAAACAAATTCCTATAAAAAATAAAATTGCTGGGCCAAACTATCTTCCTTCTCTAAAGTGAAAACCCTTAAATAAACCTAAACATTCTTCTTTACTTTATAAGTTTCAAATATCTTTCCTCCCAGAATGAAGATTTAGTGTTCTTATCGAATTCTTTAATCCAAAAAGGTTTTGTGAGTCATCACGCCAATGAAACCATCATTTAGTTGTTGATTAAATAAATCGGAAGTAATAATATTAACTTCAAAAGATGGAAAGATTATTTCTTTATTTAGAGAGTCTTATTTTTGCTTAGAAAGCTTTAAATAAATTTGAGAAATAAGAAAACTGTGAATTGCTAAACACAGCAAAAAATAGGAGAAGCACTGTTTTATCTTTTGTATCATATCGAAATACCCCTGGTTGCAAGACTTAGCCTCAAAATCTTAAAAAGACTAAATATTTCTTTGAAGGATGGAATCAAAACTCCTTTTGATTACTAGTATCGACTCTACAAATAAAACCAAAAGAATGAGCTTTAGCTTAAAGAAAAGTTTAGGCTGTCGAGAAACAATAGAAACAATATTACTATACTTTGCTCAAAAATCAACAATATTTTCGACTAAAAACATGCAAATGAATTGACTTTAAGATTTTAAGAAGTTAAGTAAAAAGTTTAAGGGGAGCCCAAATATAACATCATACTTAATTTGCACCAGGAAGAAGATTTGTATTGGTTTATCAAAGTTTTATATTACATTGATTAGCTGGAGAAGAAAAATGGAGAAAAGGTTATACACGAAATAAAAGATTTTGATTAATACCTACAGATGAAGAATCGTAAAAGAGATGGAGACAAAAAATAGCAACAAAATGCCAATTAAGCCTAAAAGGAAAAAAATCCTTTTAAAGAGCAGTAGAAGCACTAAAGAATTTTCAATAATCTTCCGAAATACGCTAAAATTGACGCAGAATTATAGAAAGAGCTTCCTGTAGGGTGGTTTTTCAATTATTGCAACATTTTTGCTGATCCCATTTAAAAACTTAATTCTGTGGGTAACAAATCAATGAAAAATTTACCTAACCAAGCTAATTTACAGAATGCTTTGAAAAACCCGAAAAATAAGAATCAAAATAACAATAACCAAAACCCTAATCAAAGAAAGAGCTGGAATACTCCCTTATTCACAAAGCTATACAAGAAGTACGAAGAGTTTAATAGCAAACCCCCTTAATAACCTAAGTAGGGCGATAGTGCGTAGATAAAGGCTTAATTTATCAAAGCTAAAAACTATTTCATTAGAATCAAAAAGTATTTCGCTTAAATTACCATAATGATGGATCAATTCTCAAGAAACGGGTATTACATTTTCAGAGAAGACATAACAAAAGTTAAAATGAGTCAAATTTGCCAATTGATAACAACAGGTGCATCAAATCGTCTCAAGGATATTAGTATTGATCTGAAAAATAACGATATCAAAGCTAGGCTTATAGTGAATGACTTTGCTCCAAACTTCAATAGTAAATTAAAAATTACGATCATAAAAACAGCGGATTTCCCTTATTTCGACAGCTTGATTTCTTACCAATCCGCCATATCTAACAGACCTGATCATACTCAAAACTTGTACTTCTTCTTAGGAAAAAGATAGCTTTCTCTGGAAGATGCGAAATCTTTTATGCCATATGAAGAGTTTATCCCCTTGGACTAATCTGTTGAAGATTAAGATATCTAGTTTGGAAAACAGTGGATTGAATCCAACTTTTCTAGAATGAAGAAGAAGCATTAAAAGGTTTATCTAAACGATTATCCAAACGATACATTTTACATTGGCCAGGGCGGCATCTAAAGTGGTATTAAAGATAACATTTTAATTCCAGCAAATGACAGTAGTTTGACACTGCAGACCTCAGCCTATTAAAAAATATTGACTCAGCCAAGAGTTAAAAATGTTTAGGAATATGAATAAACCTAATTGCCTGAGGAACTTATCTAAAAAATTAACAAAATACTAGAAAAAGGCAGCATCCAGATCACTAAGAAAAGCGAAATCAAATAGTACCTGTTATTGACTTTCTATCTCAAAAAACTTAAGAAATTTGATCTACAGTTTGTTGATAAAGAAGTTACCAAGTAATTTGCTCAAAAATTGTTCAAATTTAGTGAGAATCTAAGATCATATAAAGAGCTTGAAGCCTACCAGTAAGACATTCAGAAGTTAATAATAAAATTAATAGATAACTAGCATGATAAGCTACATCTTTTTGGAACCTATCTTCATGATGAGGATTATGACTTTGATATAGAAGAATATTTAGTCCCCATGAAGCTTTAAAAACTTAATTCTAGCAATGAGGTAAAGCAAGAGTCCATTCAAACTCATTCATACATCAAAAGTAAGTATCTTCTTAAGTCTCAACCCCCTCAAATAGAGGAGAACAAGCTCTTAAAATATTGGGAGAAAAACATCTTGCCTCGCATATTGGATTTCGTCAAAACTACCCTCAAACCTATAGAGATTGAGGACTTTTGGTAGCAAATGAGAAGACCTTTGAGAATTGGCGATCACACTGAAGCAAAAAGAGTTGCTTACATTATTTGTGACAATAAACTTCCAGCAGGTGCTGTTCTACCTGATGCCAGTCACAACTGGAATTCACTTTAGATTGAACAAATATTTGTAGGCGAAAATGTCTTAGTAAAGATTCCTCGAAGCAAATCTGAGTTTTCGACTCCACTGTTGGGTTGGGGCAATAATGACCAAAAATTGGCAAAAATTGTGTTTGTTGATTTGAAAAATAATAGTGTGCTAGTTAGATATAGACTAGAAGAGTTAGCAATCTTTAGCTATACTTGGGTGCCTATTAACTCTTTGATGGCGGTTGAAAAATAGGTGATGCACATCTCAACAAAAAGCATTTACGAGTAATTAAACAAAAAGCTATAAGGAGTCATCTATATCTATGCGAAAGAGTGCTTAACAAAGTTAGCTTCTTCAGTTTCAGATGGGGATAATATCAAGCTAATCAAATAAACAATTCTGGACCTTTTCATTAAAAACCCTATTTCTGGATGCTTTAATTTCCCTAAGCCAACATGGTCTATGAGACCTATCTTTGAAAAAATGCTAGAAGAAGGCAACTTTGCTATCATTGACACATTATAAAAACATTTTTGCTCAATCAAAGGCATTGACCTCAATTTAAACACATAAAAGATGATTTAGCTCAATCGATTTGAGGACGCAAAAGCTTTAATAGTGTCCTTTAAGAAAGATGCCAAACTGTCAGTTTGCTCTGGAGTGAGATTTTATAACGACAAATTTGGCTATAATGAAGTGGCTCATGTTTACACAGCCAAAACTGAGAAATCTGACCTTTAGCCTCTTGAATTCAATGAACCTAACATTTACTGTAAATATTACACAAATAAGTAATGTCTTCCAATCCTTGAACAAAATAACTATAAAGTTTACCCGATTGAAGCAACTATCTTTGCAGTTGATGAGATGTGGATTATTGGATGCTATTTGGGTGAAGTTGTTTGTGAGATCGCTTCTGCTAAAAACTCAGTTAACTATCTTAACATTTTACAAAGATTCAACACTATTTTCTTGAAATGGCTAAGCAAAAAAAGTGTATCAGTACTTTGCTCACATTTATCCCGATTAATTTCTAAAATCGCATTGACTATCGGCAACATATGCTAGAAGAATAACAAATAAGTTACCTTAGAGATACTTGGTACAAATCTCGATCAAGTTAAAGATATGGTTACTTGGTCAAGTACAATTTTAACTGAATAATCAAACTAGAAAGTAGTACTTTACAGTGCATTGCTTCAAAATTTATCAGAAACGATAGCCTCCTTAATTGTAAAGACTAATGTCAATCTTCCTAACTTACCAGAGCATATAAAATCTTCAGTAGAGTTGATCAAAATGTTCAAATAAATCGATAACTTTACTAAAACTAAAAAGATGTCTTTGGTAATGCCGAGTTCTCATGCAAATTATCAATGGTAAAGAATCCTGGAGATTAGTAATATTCCTTCATACTTCAGTCAATAAACAGTGTTCAATAAGATCAAATAAATAATTCAGTTGAATAAAGGCAAGATTTTATGCCCCAAACTCGACGTTTTCCAAAAGAATGGTGTATGCTATGCTTTGGTTGATGGCTGGGATGTGAATGAGCTAGTTTAGGAAGAGATCATATAAAAAATGGAGCAGGAAATAGAAGAAGAAAGGCAAGAATAAATAAATCAGGGTGCTACTTTGATTGATTGGGAATGTCCTGCTTGTACCTTTAAAAATCCTCCAGATGTTAATGTTTGCCAAATTTGCTAAACTCCTGCGCCTGTAGCTGCCAAACAATAGTAGGTCTATGATGAAGTATAGGCAACTGATCTCAAAGCAGCTTAGAAAAAAATCCGAGAGAGGGAAGCTAAAAGATTCGAGGAGGTGAAAGTTCAGATTTTGAAATTTTTCGAAGATTAATACAAAGCCATATGCGATTCGGTTCAAAAAAGAAACCAAGAGATAGAGGAGCAAATTAAAAAGGACGGCAAAAAGAATAAGAAATAAACTGAATTAGAGGAATTAAAGTAGATTCCTAAAAAACCTGAAATTAAGCTTGAAACCGGATCCAGTGTTTTCCAAAAGGAAACTATTGACGAATTTTTGAAAGTGAGATTCGAATACTTCCCGACCGAGCTTAAAAAATTAGTTGAATAAGAGGAAACCTATATCGGTAAGTTTAAAAAACTGCTTAACTTTGGATACGACCTTTGGGGAGATTGTATTACCAACTAAAATGCTACTCTAATACCTTTCAACTACTTATACCTTCTAATGGATTACATCCAGAATTAAATCTGCAAAGGGTCATCAAGTGTTCTTTCTTATTCAGAATAATCTATTAGGATACTAAGCGCCATCCCAATCTTAGACCACAAATTCTAAATTGAGCCTGTAAATTACAGTTCAGAAAATGATATGGGAGTTAGAACTAAATACAAAGCTTTGGTCGGCTTTAAATCCTATAATATCAGGTATTCATGGAAACTTGTCAAATAACTAAACCTTGCAGCTTCCAAATGTTTGCAGTTTGTTAATATGGATCTCAAGTTCGATAAGGAGAGAAATGACACTTGTCCTGTTTACAATGACTCTTTGGGTTATAAAGTGAAATACTTCAGATATTTGATCATGGGTGTCATTAAATTGTAGCTGTTCCAAAAGATCATACAAAAAACAAGTGTTTCCAGGGAAAATGATGAAACTCCTAAAATCTTTTTGGAGAGATTGAAGGTTAAAGAAGGAAAAGCCAGAGTAGGCCTATTAACAGTCAAAGAGAAATAAGATCATCTCTTCACTAAAGCTCATGACCAGTTTCTGAAAATATCTCAAGCCTTTTTAAGACCCTTCAAGCCTAAAGGCACAGATCCTTATCTGTCTTTTACTGTTACCTTTAAAGGTTAAAACGTTCAAGGAGAAGCAGGACCCTATCGCCAGTTTTTCACAGATATCGCTAGATAATTGGAGCCTCGTAATTTGTTAGGCCTTTTCATCCCCTCTCCAAACAATCGGAACCAAGCTGGAGAGTACAAATCAAAATGGGTAATAAACCCCAAAGCGAACAGTAGTTACCACTTCAGTCTGTTTGAGTTTATTGGCACCTTGATGGGTTGTTGCTTTAGGACAGGAAGCCATTTAGCGCTTGATTTACCAACTATGTTTTGGAAATCAATAACTCATGAATAAGTAACTGACGCAGATTTGGACTAAGTGGATGGCCAGTTATTGAGCTTTATAAAAATGTTAAAAGACTGTCCTTCACAGTAAGCTTTCGAATAGGCTATGTAATACACCAATGGCGGTAAACTTACTTGGGTTTATAGAGGTTATGACGATGAAGTTCACGAAATGGTATACAATGGTAAAAATATTCCTGTGGAATTCTAAGATATCGGCAAGTATATTTAGATTCTTAAGCTGAAAAAAATCAACTAAACTAAACTACAGGTCAAAAGGATTGTGCAAGGGTTATCCCAACTCATACCTTTGCCTTATTTGCACTGCCTAACCGGAGAAGAGTTAAAGTTGGCTATTTGTGGCAGACCCA
>Ga0316217_10007211_pt1 | contig 10705 bp, 9 predicted proteins | sample 1anoAmetaG_FD_203633 | JGI IMG/M metagenome (GOLD analysis project Ga0316217, IMG submission 203633) | Freshwater microbial communities from Trout Bog Lake, Wisconsin, USA - 1anoA | ecosystem: Environmental > Aquatic > Freshwater > Lake > Hypolimnion/Profundal zone | place: USA: Wisconsin... | reverse complement strand
CCGGCACAGACCACACGCTGGCTTCGGCGCACCGCTATACGGACACATGTCGATCCGTTCGTTGGCGTACTGAAGGATTGATCCACAGTCGCCACAGATCCCGGATGCCGGGTGCTGATGACTGACCATGGCAGTAGATCTCGACCATGAGCCGGATCGTTCGTTTCTCACGTTCGATGTGGTTTCGGTTTCCAAGCAAACGCAACACTCCCATTGGTCCAACACCCCTGTCTCAACGGAATTGCTCCCGTCCTACAACTTCTCCACGTTCATCTCGAAGCCAAGCGACCCTCTCTGCACCGCCTACCAATAACCATGGACATTGGTGCCGAGAGAAACCGAACGCATCTACCACGCACAGGTCACGCCAAACAGTCCGGCCCTCGGCGACCTCAGTCGCTGTGAAGCCCATCCAAGTCCACTTCTCGATCAAATTATCCATCATCTCCGGGTCCATTGCACCAGTGCGAAAGAGATGGTCGTCGTACCAGACCACTCGACCGATGCTCTTGGCGTGATCCCGAAGACATCCAGACCAGCCATTGGGGTACTTCTCTTCGACAGTCCTGATCGGTACGATCAGGTTGATGAATTCAAGTCGCACAGCCACGTTGCACCCCCTCCCCTGAATTGCCGTCGTATGATGCCTTAACCGCCCCATCTCGTTCTTAGTCCCATCGGTCAGGACGCGCCCGATGCTCGGTCCTTCGACTGCACCAAGGTAGTTCCCATGGCGAGACTCCTAACTCAACTTCCCTTCCTTGTACCAGACCTCAAACGCCATCATCTCGATCAGTTTGTATGCCCAGTGGTCACGGTCGTGGTGCCTCACCACGACATGGTCATCGTCAACGATCCCACGGATATGATACAGGACTGTCTCTCCGTCGTTGGTGACTCTGATCCGACGCCCTGTTCTGATGATCAAACGAATGTCTTTGTCATAGTCCATGGCACACCCTCCTGAATATTCGTTTCAATCATGTAAATGTTGCTTTACCAAAAGACTTCGTTGCGATCCTGATCGCTGCAACTAAGTAGACGTCCCATCAACTCGAACAAGATCACTAGCCAACCACTTCTGTATGTCATCATTGATATGTGGTTTGAGGCATATAATATAGCACGTTGCAATGTATTTGTGAAGGTGTGCGAATAAATTTTGAGTTATCAAGCCTCCTGATCCAATCGGTCACGACTACACTGGACATAAATACAATCAAGAAACACCCAACGTGATCTGCAAAAGGAGAAGTAATATGGATAGAAGATATATTGATCGGCTTGAATCGGCTGGCATTCCAGCACCAACGACACCAATGGAAGTGATAGCAATGATGGTCGAGCAGCTTCAAGATCTAGCATCTGACCTTGAATACATGTCTACAGATGAATTCATTCAGTCGTCATGCGATGAGCAAACCGAAGTATGGTTCGACGTAAGGAAACGGGTAAGGCAGGGTCAACAAGATCACAAGGAGCTGATGTCACTCATGGTTAAAATGTTTGACCAGTTCTACTTCAATGCCGTCGATCTCATTGATCGCTTGCAACATTCAATAGAGGAGACAGCGTAATGAGATGTCAAAACGAAGATTGCCGCTGCTCAGATGAAAACCCACCGTTGACATCGGCAAAAGAGATCCAAGCTCGGAAGAGTGATCTGCTCTTCCAATATCTGCGGGATGTGCAGAAACTAAACCAACAAATGAAGCTGCTCCAGATTTCCGAAGAGATCGAACGAATCAATGGTCAGCAAGACCGTGAACTTGGTGACTTGCTGGTCCGGGAAGGAAGGTAGGAGATTCGACGGAGTCTGGAGTGTGCAGGGGCAGCAGTGATGACACTGCTGCCCCTGATGCGTTTTACGTAACGAGTGGTGTCTGAACCGACAGTTTTCTGCTTAGAATCCAGTCCGTCAATGCTGGGCGACTGACCTCAAGGTTCCGAGCCGCCTCCGACAGAGAGATTCCACTCGATAGAAGCTCCTCAATTTCAGACCGACGATGATCCAGCTTACTCTTGCGAGTTCGAAGGGGTGGTGACTGGAGATCGGCATGGTCTGACGGCATCTGGATCGGAGTCGGCACTGGCTCCGGGGAGGGCTTCGGACGAACCTGAAGCTCCTTCTCTATCATATCAAGGAGTGAATACGCTGTGGTCACTACCAACGCATCGGCATTACTGGCGAGGCGATACCCAGAGTTGGCCACGTACAGCCGTACCCCTTGCCGGGAGAGAGTGGACAAGGCATCCAGAACCTCACCAGTAGAGCCACCCAGCTTCGGGAAGTCGGTCACGACCAACGTATCTCCCCGGTGGAAGTTAGCGATCATACCAGCGAGAATTGGTTTGGCACCGTGGCGTTGGTCCGGGGCGGGTTCGTGGATGAACTGGACCGGACCCAGCCTGTTGTTCGATGCAAAGGAGAGGATTCCGAAGTGCTGCACTTGAAAGTCGTTGTTGCCTGTGGTTGCGTGAATGTATCCGTAGGTCATGTGGTTCTCCGTCTGTGGCATGAAGGTTCTATCGTATTTATACCGACATGCCGTTCTTATACACAGACATCCGAGCACCCCAGAACCCATTGGCCATGACGCCGAGGATGCAATCCTGAGGCATTTTGCTGCCACGGCAGCAATGTGCCGGACCAGTCAATGGTGGCTCCAGAAGCGAACCTCGGGCGTCTCACGGTGGCAATCAAGACATATCTGACATTCCGCAGTTGCCTTTGATGGAACTGTGAAGTCCCTGAAGAATCCATTCAGCTTTCAGCATCAGATACAAACACAAAGATCCAGTCAAGTTGACTGGACCTTTGTGCTACTAGATGTTGAGAACAGATCAAATGCAGCATTAGTCAATGCAAATACTTCGGCATGCCGAAGAAATGCCACAACCTACCGTATCAACGAGTCTTTTCAGAAATCACGTTCCCGAGTTTCAACAGAAGCTCCTTAACTGCACCTCGCTTATCAACGTCAAGATCTTGCAAGTCGATGGAACCCAGCTTGGCAGTTAACCCGTTGATCATGGTCATAAGAACTACATCAACACCTCTCTGACGCTTCTCTTGTGGCTGATCCCTTGAAGCATTCTTCTTTTCAAGTGCTTGAAAAAGTTTCGTCCTCTGCTTGTCAGTCTTCCCCTTGGCGACTTCAAGAAGCTGTCTTCGGGAATACTGTTTACTTTTTCGTATATCATTCCTGATAGACTCAGGGATCTGGTTCAGGGATAGAATTTCTGATATAGTCGATTCCGACTTGCCGATCACCACAGCAAGCTCCTTGTTCATGTACCCAGCCTTCTCCTGTAACTTGCCAAGTCCCTCAGCTTCTTCTATTGGCGTTAGGTCAACACGCTGCATGTTCTCTACAAGTGCAATTTCAGGAGCATTGCCAACGGTAAAGATCGCAGAGATGAAATTTTCCCCTGCCAACTTGGATGCTTGATAACGTCTTTCCCCAGAAACGATTATCAGCTTGCCATCATCGGTTCGCCGAAAGAGGATTGGTTGAAGTACACCATGGGCTTCTATTGACCTTGCGAGATCTTTAAGGTCTTCATCATTGAGGTCGATGCTCTTCCGGGGTTGATCTGGATCGGGATGGAGGTCTTCGATGTAAAGGCTATACATTTGTCGCTGTTTAAATTGAGGCTGTTGTTTGTTGGCTATCGGTTTAGATGGCTTGATCACGATGTCCCCTCGCATTCGGTCGTTGATACGAACTGGATGCAGGATATACAGCACCTGAAATATGTCAACTGGAATTCACGCTTGGCATCCACGCACGACCCCAGTCCCGACAGATGTCGTCCTACAGGTCGGATGTAGGCGTCTGAGGCACGGTTTCGGGTACGTTCCGATCATGAACGTTCTTGATCGCTGTAGTAGTCCAATTTCCGCATCGAGCAGTCTTCACATGTTCCCGAAGAGTTGTTTAAGTCAGAACCATACGATATGTATGGTATCTAACCTAAATTTCTGGTAATACTATCAGCCTCTCTGCACTTGCAGATTGGCTGTATTTGATTCCTCGACCACCCTCAAGGAGCACCATGGCAATCAAGAAGTCTGAACTGTACTCATCACTCTGGAAAAGCTGCGACGAGCTGCGTGGCGGAATGGACGCATCCCAGTACAAAGACTACGTGCTGATCCTACTCTTCATTAAATACGTATCCGACAAGTATGCCGGGCAACCCGATGCGCTGATCGAGGTTCCCGAAGGCGGCAGCTTCGCCGACATGATCGCCATGAAGGGCAACAAGGAGATTGGGGATCGGATTAACAAGATCATTGGACGACTCGCTGAAGCCAACGATCTCAAGGGTGTGATCGACGTAGCCGACTTCAATGACGCCGACCGCCTTGGCAAGGGCAAGGAGATGGTGGACCGTCTTTCCAATCTGGTGGCCATCTTCGAGACTCCCGGTCTGGACTTCAGCCGCAACCGGGCCGAGGGTGACGACATCCTTGGTGATGCATACGAATACTTGATGCGCCACTTCGCCACCGAGTCCGGGAAGAGCAAGGGGCAGTTCTACACACCGGCAGAAGTCTCCCGGATCATGGCGAAGGTGATCGGCATCAGCGAGGCAAAGAGCAACGCCGAGACAATCTACGACCCCACCTGCGGATCTGGTTCTCTGCTGCTGAAAGCTCACGACGAAGCTAAGGGCAGCACCCACCTCGACCTTGCCATCTACGGACAGGAGATGGACAACGCCACTGCCGCTCTGGCAAAGATGAACATGATCCTCCACGACTGTCCGACTGCGGAGATCTGGAAGGACAACACTCTCTCGACGCCGCACTTCAAAGAATCCACTGGTGGCATCAAGCGCCATGACTACGTGGTTGCCAACCCACCTTTCTCCACCAAGGCATGGAGCAACGGCTTCAATCCGGCTGAGGACGAGTATAAAAGGTTCAGCTTTGGCATTCCGCCAGTCAAGAACGGTGACTATGCATTCCTGCTGCACATCATCGGTTCCCTGAAGAGCACCGGGAAAGGCGCTGTGATTCTTCCCCATGGTGTACTCTTCCGGGGAGGCGCTGAAGGAACCATCCGGCGCAACATCATCCGTCAGGGATACATCAAGGGGATCATCGGTCTGCCAGCCAACCTGTTCTACGGCACTGGCATCCCGGCCTGTATCATCGTGGTGGACAAGGAGCATGCCGCAGCTCGTACTGGGATCTTCATGATCGACGCCAGCAAGGGGTTCGTTAAGGACGGGAACAAGAACCGTCTTCGCCATCAGGACATCCACAAGATCGTGGACGTGTTCAATAAGCAGATTGAGGTCGAGAAGTTTGCTCGCATGGTCAGTGTCGCCGAGATCGAGGCAAACGACTTCAACCTGAACATCCCAAGGTATATTGATGCAACCGAGCCGGAAGATCTTCAGGACATCGAGGCTCACTTGAAGGGTGGTATCCCCGACCGGGACGTGACGGATTTATCTTCGTACTGGCAAGTCTGTCCCAGCCTGAAGGCACAACTGTTTGTTCCCACAGGTCGTCCCGGCTACAGCAGCCTGACTGTTGAGATTGGCAGCATCAAGACAACTATCTTCGAGAACCCTGAATTCGCTTCGTTCACCCAGTCCGTGTCCGGGCATTTCGACAGATGGAGAGCCACCACAACTCCCGCGCTGAAGGGAATCACAGTTGGAAGCCATCCCAAGGAACTGATCGAGAAGATCAGTGAGGAGTTGCTGACTGTCTTCACCGACGTGGCATTGCTCGACCGCTACGACGTCTACCAGCATCTGATGAGTTACTGGAGCGACACCATGCAGGATGACGTCTACCTGATCGCCAGTGATGGCTGGTTGGGAACGCCGGACCTGATCCCGTCGCCGGTGATCGTCGCCCGGTACTTCAGCGCAGAACAGCAACAGATCGAGACGCTGGAGGCAGAGCGGGACGCCATCGGTCAGCAGATCGAGGAGCTTGATGAGGAAAACAGTGGCGAGGACGGACTACTTGAAGAAGCCAAAACTGACAAGGGGAAGTTGACTGCAAAGAGTGTCAAGGACCGGCTCAAGGCGATCAAGCACGACCGGGATGCGAAGGAAGAGCTGAAGCTTTTGACCAAGTATCTTGAGTTGATAGATGCAGGAACTGCTGTCAACAAAGCGGTGAAGGAAGCTGTGAAGGCTCTGGATGCTAAGGTGACGGCAAAGTATGTCACCTTGACTGAGGACGAGGTGAAGAGCCTTGTCGTGAATGACAAGTGGCTTGCAACCCTCGCATACGATGTACAGACGGAGTTGGACCGGGTGTCCCAGTCCCTCACATCCCGGATCAGGCAGCTTGCAGAGCGTTACAACACCCCCTTGCCGAAGTTGAAAGTGGAGGTGGAGACGTTAAGTTCCAATGTTGATGAGCACCTGAAACGGATGGGGTTCGTATGGAACTGAGAGCGGGATACAAGAAAACCGAGGTTGGGTTCATCCCGGAGGAGTGGGAAGTCAAGAGCCTTGGAGAGGAGGCTACCTTCAGGACCGGCCCTTTTGGAAGTGCGTTGCACAAATCAGATTACACCTCGGATGGGGTGCCAGTAATCAATCCAATGCATATCCTTGATGGTCGCCTTGTACCCACTTCTACGATGTCAATCACTGAGAAAGCCGCACAGCAACTTGGTGATTTCAGGTTGAAGGCAAATGAGATCATTATCGGTCGTCGAGGTGATATGGGTCGCTGTGCGGTGGTGAAAGAGGATCAAAGCGGCTGGCTTTGCGGAACAGGATCAATGATAGTAAGGTGTAGTAGATCTACAGATCCTGAGTTCTTGCAGCGTATTTTATCCAGTTCAACGGTAGTGGCTGCTATCGAGGAAACCTCGGTAGGCTCAACCATGATCAATCTCAATCAGAGCACCCTCAGTGGATTGAGATTACAGTTTCCACCCACTCCTGAGCAACGTGCCATCTCCGCAGCTCTTTCCGACGTGGATGCCTTGATCGTCTCGCTTGACCGGCTGATTCTCAAGAAGTTGGACATGAAACAGGCTGCGATGCGGGAACTGCTGACCGGCAAGCGCCGACTGGCCGGGTTCAGTGGGGAGTGGAAGGTAAAGATACTGGGGGCATTTGGAAAATGCATAAGAGGTGTTAGTTACAAGGGTGATGCCGACTTGTCACCGCATGACACACTAAACACAATTAGACTTCTCCGATCTAACAATGTACAAAGTTCTACTGTCGTTAAAAGTAATCTTCAGTTCGTTGCTTCAGTAAGGGTGTCAGAGCATCAAGTAATGAGAGATGGCGACATTCTTGTCTGTATGGCCAACGGTAGTAAAGAACTTGTCGGGAAAGCCGGTAAATTTGTAGCCAATGACAGCTATGAATACACCTTTGGTGCATTCATGGGATGCTTCCGCACCGACACTGGAGCAGCAAACGCTACGTTCATCTTCTACTTATTCCAGACTGGTCAGTACCGGAATTATATAGCCAACCTGCTTGCTGGTTCAAGTATCAATAACATGAAACCAAGTGACATAGAATCAATGGCATTTAAGGTTCCAAGCTCCGAAGAGCAAGCAGCCATCGCCACTATCCTCTCCGACATGGACGCAGACATCACAACCATGGAACAGAAGCTCAACAAGACCCGGATGATGAAACAGGGGATGATGCAGGAACTGCTCACCGGGAAGATCAGGCTGGCGTGACCAAGTAGCAGAGACAGGAGTGTTCGAACTATGACCTACAGCATTGAAGAGCATAAGCACCGCTTCGCAGCGTGGGCTGCTGGCAGCGCAGCTTCCGTGAATGGGTGTCGATTCAAAGTCGAGCAGGGCAAGGAGATACTGGAAGCCATTGGCTTGCAACACCTACTCACATCTCCAGAGTGTCTTCCACCAACTGACGAGATCGACTCGGAGCACAGGCGCTGGAGGATCGGAATCATAGATGCAGCCCGTCCGCGAGGGTTCTGCTTTACCCACGGCGTTGCGGCGAAGCTCATCAACATCTACCTCAAAGCCGGATTCGCCTGTGGTGGATACCATGAACATGATCGTGTCTGCTCCCTCCATCCCCCGGTGGATAGCCTTCTTCTTGAAGAGTTGTACTCACAGAACGTCGGCGGCTTTCGTCATGTCTGGAATGAAGCACGGAAAGCTCGTTGGTCCAAGTTCAATTCTGATCAGTATGAGAAGGTTATAAAACACATTCGCTTGGCATTGCGGGATGATCCCTTGTGGACCGTGGAGAAGTATTGGCGAGGCTTTCAATGACCACCGTCGGCCAAATTGAAAAGAAGACCCAGCAGCGAGTCGTCAAACTCTTCCGGGACACCTTGGGATATGACCACCTCGGGAACTGGACCGACCGTGAAAACAACCGCAATGTCGAGCCAGACTTGCTACGAGCTTTCCTGAAGAGTCACCACGACGGTGCCGTCATTACCCGTGCTCTCCACATTCTCGACAAAGCTGCCGGGGACCAGAGCAAAAAGCTGTACGACCGAAACAAGGAAGTCTACGAATTGCTGCGGTATGGGGTGAAGGTGAAGCCCGAGGTTGGGGAGAACACCGTCACCGTCTGGCTGATTGACTGGAAGAACCCACTGGCCAACAATTTCGCCATCGCCGAGGAGGTGACGGTCAAGGGTGCAGACGCCAAGGCATATACAAAGCGCCCAGACGTGGTGCTGTACGTGAATGGGATTGCTCTGGGCGTTCTGGAACTGAAACGCTCCACCGTCTCTGTGTCCGAGGGCATCCGCCAGAATCTCGACAACCAGAAACAGGTGTTCATCAACCACTTTTTCTCTACCATGCAGTTGATCATGGCAGGGAACGATACTGAGGGACTCCGGTACGGCACCATCGAAACCAAGGAGAAGCATTACCTCAAATGGAAAGAGGATAGCTCCGTTGAGAACCCGATGGACCGGAGCCTCACCCAGATGTGCAGCAAGGAACGATTCCTTGAGCTGATCCACGACTACATTGTCTTTGATGCCGGGACCAAGAAGCTCTGTCGCCACAACCAATACTTCGGTGTCCGGGCCGCACAGGATCATGTCAGACGTCGTGAAGGTGGGATCATCTGGCACACCCAAGGATCTGGGAAGAGCTTGACGATGGTCTGGCTGGCCAAATGGATCAGGGAGCATGTGACGGACAGTAGGGTGCTGATCATCACGGATCGCACTGAACTTGACGGGCAGATCGCGAAGGTTTTCCAAGGAGTGCATGAGGACATCCACCGCACCACCAGCGGTGCCGACCTGATCACTCGGTTGAACGACGCCAAACCATGGCTGCTCTGTTCACTGATCCACAAGTTCGGCGGAAAAGAGGATGGCGAAGAAGTCGGCGATGTGTCCGGGTATGTGGAGGAGGTCAAGAAGTCCCTCCCGGCAGACTTCCGGGCGAAGGGCGACATCTACGTCTTCGTGGACGAGTGCCACCGCACCCAGAGCGGCGATCTGCATAATGCCATGAAGTCGATCATTCCCAACGCAATGTTCATCGGTTTCACCGGGACGCCCCTCCTGAAGTCCGACAAGAAACGCAGCATCGAAATTTTTGGGAAGTACATTCACACCTACAAATTCGATGAGGCAGTCAAGGACAGGGTGGTACTGGATCTGCGGTACGAGGCGCGGGACATCGACCAGAGCATCAAGTCCCAGAAGAAGATCGACGAATGGTTTGAAGCCAAAACCAAGGGACTGACAGATCTGGCGAAGGCACAACTCAAAGCTCGATGGGGAACTCTTCAGAAGGTCTTGTCGTGCAAAGAACGATTGGAGATGATCGTCAACGACATCCTGATCGACATGAATACTAAAACTCGACTGATGGATGGCCGGGGAAATGCCATGCTGGTGTCCGGCAGCATCTACGAAGCATGCAAGTTCTACGAGATGTTCTCCAAGACCGAGCTGAAGGGCAAGTGCGCCATCGTCACCAGCTACAAGCCGTCCATCAGCGACACCAAGGGTGAAACCACCGGGGAAGGCGACACCGACAATCTCCGCAAGTATGAAATCTACCAGAGGATGTTGGCTGATTGGTTCAACGAGTCACCAGAGAAGGCAGTCAACAAAGCCGAGGAGTTCGAGGATCAGGTCAAGAAGAAGTTCATTGACGAACCGGGGCAGATGAAGCTCCTGATCGTCGTAAACAAGCTCCTGACGGGCTTTGATGCCCCATCAGCCACCTACCTATACATCGACCAGCAGATGCGCGACCACGGCCTGTTTCAGGCGATCTGTCGGGTGAATCGACTGGATGGCGACGACAAAGAGTATGGCTACATCGTTGACTACAAAGATTTGTTCAACAGCTTGGAAGGTGCTGTGAAGGATTACACATCAGGCGCTCTGGATGGGTACGACGAGGAGGATGTTGCTGGCTTACTGGAAGACCGACTCGCCAATGCCAAGGAAGATCTGGAAGAAGCTCGGGAAGCGATCAAAGCACTCTGCGAACCAGTGGAGCCACCCAGAGACACGGTGGAGTATCTTCGATTCTTCTGCGCGAAAGAGTCTGGCAACGCCGAGCAGTTGAAAGAGAACGAACCGAAGCGGCTTGCGCTCTACAAGATGACCGCTGCTCTGCTACGTTCCTTTGCCAATCTGGCCAACGAGCTTGCCGCTGCTGGTTACACTTCCGTGGAGATCGAAACGATCAAGAGCGAGGTGGATCACTTCGACAAGGTTCGGACC
>Ga0316217_10007210_pt1 | contig 10706 bp, 6 predicted proteins | sample 1anoAmetaG_FD_203633 | JGI IMG/M metagenome (GOLD analysis project Ga0316217, IMG submission 203633) | Freshwater microbial communities from Trout Bog Lake, Wisconsin, USA - 1anoA | ecosystem: Environmental > Aquatic > Freshwater > Lake > Hypolimnion/Profundal zone | place: USA: Wisconsin... | reverse complement strand
GGGGGGATTTGCGGCGCGTGGTCATGTCCTTTCAGCCTTTTGACTGCGCGCCTAACGAGCCGCTGCCGCCGGGCTTGGGCGTGGCCAGCGCAAGCGGCTCGACCAGCGAGATCGAGAGCGAAATAAAAGCGCCAGCAGCGCTGACATGATGATTCAATGCGACCCGAGACGCCTGGCGGCTGCCTTTGATTTGCATAAAATAGCCAATCATGAGTGTCGGTGGTTTGCGGAAAAGCTAAAGCGAAATTTTTGAGGTTTGGCTGGCGAGATAAAACTAGCAAGGGGGCGAGCTTCGAGCCTTAGCTCGCGCCCCCCTTGCGGTCGCCAACCCGAGGCTGTTTTTGGGAGGAGCGACGCCGTTCAATTCGGTTTTGAGCTCAAGATCTGCTTGAGCTTTTGTTCGAACTGATCCTTCAAGTCGAAGGGGTCCAGACTGACATAACGCTCGCGCAATTGCCGGCGCGGTTTGAGCCGCAACATGCCTGGCGCGCACAGTCGCTCGTAGGCGGTCCTGGGCAGCTCGTAACGCTTGCGCCAGTGGCTGCCCTCCCGCCACTTGCGCTGCAGGTTCAGGCACGGCAAAAAGAAGTTTTGCCAGGGGGCCCACACCTCCCGATACAAGGCGCTGATCGGGGCCACCAAGGCCGGATCTTCCAAGCGCCCATACCCCAAAAGCTGCCGGGCCCAAGTCCAGTTCTTCTGTTCCACATGGGCGTTGTCGTCGGAGTGGTAAGGGCGCGAACGGGTGAATTCCACCGCCGTTTTCCGGTCCCGCATATAGGCCCACAGGTGGTGATTGAGAAACTCGCCCCCATTGTCCGAATCGAACCCCAGCAAGGCGAAGGGTAACCGCGCTTCCACCTCCCACGTGGCCGTTAATACGCCCGTGGCGCCTTTGTTCCACACCGCCCCGCCTTCGGTCCAGCCGCTTAAAATGTCGGTGTAGGTCAGGCTCCAAATGAAGCTTCCCGCCAGGCTCGTCCCGCAATGGGCCACGCTGTCGGCTTCCAAATATCCCGGCCGGCTCAGGTCCCAAGTGCCTGTGCGAATCGGAATTTCGGACCGCAACAAACTCCCCGGCTTGGTCCCGCCCCGACCCCGCCAATGCTTGGCCCGGGCCGGCGCCAGCAGCCGGTCCAAGGTGGTCGGGCTGACCTCCCGGATTAAGCTCCGTTGCCGAGCGCTCAACTGGCCGTAACGACCTTCATAATAGGGCCGCCACTGCCGTAGGAACGGTGCCAGCCGCTTCCCGCAGGGCTGCTCGGCGGTCAGCCAAATCTGTCGCACCACCGGCTCGAACACCGCGTATCTGGGCTCCGCTCCGGGGTGGACCCGACCGCTGGGAACGGGCAAGGCGCCTCGCAGTTTGATGGCATACTTGCGTTCATAATGGTAGTCCTCGCACAACTCGTCGAGCATCCGACTCCTGGCCTCACGGCTCCGCTGTGCGTAGCGATTTTGTAGTTTCGGCAGCCAATGTCTTTTCAGTACTTTGCTCATGTTCATTCCACCGATTTTCCGGTGTCTTTTTTCAATGAGTCAACGACCCTTTTGGCCTCCCCAGATTTTCTCCCCGGTGTCTTTTAATGTGAGTCAACTCGTTACAACGGGCCGGCGGAAAACACGCTTGGTTTTCCACCGGGCGGGCGGTACAGTACGCCGTCCCGGCCAACGGCTGACCGGCTGCGCGCCGCAGGCAGCGGTGGCGCGCAAGGAAAGACGCCTGCCGGCTCGATATTTTATGAACAATATAATTCGTTGGAGTTTGTCCGCTTTCGTGTGCGGTGGTCTGTGGCTTGGCCTGTTTACCGGTTGCTCCACCACGCCCAAGGCCCCCAAGACCTACACGTTCTTCCCGCCCTCGCCAGATGACCCGCGGATCCAGTTCCTCACCTCGTTCGCTTCGGACGCCGATATGGGCCGCGGACGCACGTTTGCCGATTATATCACTGGCGAACAAAACCCCACCCAGCCACTGGTCAAGCCTTATGGCCTGGCCATTCACAACGGCAAAGTCTTTGTCTGCGACACCGTGGGGGGCAATATCGAGGTCTTCGATCTAAAGAAGCACCGGGCGTCCTATTTCAATCCACTGGGGGAAGGCAAGGTGCGGCTGCCGATTAACATCACCATAGACCAGGATGGTACCCGCTACGTGTCCGACACCGGCCGTTCCCAAGTGCTCGTTTTTAACGCGGACGGCAACTTTGTGGCCGCCATCGGCAAGAAAGACGAACTGAAACCGTCGGACGTGGCCATCTCCGGGGATCGGCTCTACATTGCCGATCTTTTGGACCATTGTGTGAAAGTCTATGGCAAGGCGGATCGCAAGTTCCTGTTTTCCATTCCCGCCGACGCCAAGAACACCAAAGGCAAGCTGCTCTCGCCCACCAATCTGGCCGTGGACCAAGCCGGCGGACGACTGCTGGTGTCCGACACCGGCGCCAATGGCGTTCAGATCTATGATTTGGATGGAAAATATCTGCGGACCATTGGACGCGCCGGCGTGGCGCCCGGTTTGTTCGCGCGTCCCAAGGGGGTGGCGGTGGACCATCAGGGAAATGCCTACGTGGTGGATGCCGCCACCCAAGTCGTGCAGATTTTCGATACCGAAGGCCGGCTGCTCCTGTTCTTCGCCCAAGCCGGCGCCAGCGCCCAAGGCCAGGTCATCCTGCCGGCCGTCGTAAAAGTGGATTATGACAATCTCAGCTATTTCCAGAAATTCGTCGCGCCGGGACGCCAGTTGGATTACCTGATCTTCGTCACCAGCCAGTTCGGACCGCAGAAGGTCAGCGTTTACGGTTTCTTGAAACAGAAATAAGCGGATGACCGGCCGCGTTCAAGTTCGCAAGCCCGGGCAAAAAGGCCAATGAAATCCCCGTGGACACAGGTCCAAATGCATTGTAAAAAACGGCCCGCAGGGGGGCTGGATCATTGACGAGCCCGCGGAACTTGAGCCTTTGCCGGCGTGGGGCGCCGCCCGCCCGGGCGATGGACCTCGGCCTCGCGACCAAACCCAAAGTTACCATTTGTTGTTTCGGTCAAAACAAAAAATGGTTCGTAAAGCACAAGATGAGTGTAGTTCAAACCTGGCCATGCTGGCAGGGTAACGGCCAAAGATAAACTGTCGAAATGACACCGCCGCCATTGAACCAAAACATTGAATCGCCACGCGGATTTTGCGGTCTGGTCCCGCAACTTCTGGTTCGTCGAATCCTGAACTTTTTCTTTTAGGCCGCCGTGTACTGGTTGCTGTCCAAAAATAAACAACGGCGCCGCTGGCGCCGCATGGGTGGGGTGCTGGCCGTGCTGCTTTTGGCGGTGCTGGCGCTGGCCGGCTGCACGACCCAAACCAAGCACCAATGGCTCACGTTTTTCTTTGACGGCGTGCCGCCGATTGGCGCGACCAACCGCGTCGTTACGGTTGCCGGTGGTCTCACCGGCACGAATGGCATGGCCGAGTCGGCGGTGCCCGCCAGCGCGCCGGCCCGGGTGATCAAGCTGGACGTTCATCCGCCCTACGCCGACCGCAATTGCACGGCCTGTCATGAATCCGAATATTCCCAGAAGATGCGCGGCAAGCCCGGCACCATCTGTTTTTCCTGCCATACAGAGCTGCAAAAGAGCTTTGTGGCCAGCAAGGTGAAGCACCCCCCGGTGGAAGATGGCGACTGCCCGAGCTGCCACAATCCCCATCAGTCGCCCAATCCCAAACTGCTGCTTAAGACCGGCCCGGCTCTTTGCCTAACCTGCCACGATGATCCGCTCGCCGCCGGCAAGGTCAAGCACCAGGCGGTGGAGGACGGTCAATGCCTCGATTGCCATGCGCCGCACGCCACCAATTTCAAGAGCCTGCTGAAAAAATCCGTCAAGGACACTTGTGGCGATTGTCACGACGATATTCCGGCCAAGACCGCCAAAGTGGTTCACCCGCCGGTGGAAGACGGCGAGTGCATGGAGTGCCATTCGCCCCATGCCGGCAAGTTCAAGGGCTTGCTGAAGAAATCCGTCAAAGACACCTGCGCCGGCTGTCACGACGATATTCCGGCCAAAACCGCCAAAGTCATCCATCAGCCCGTGGCGGATGGTGATTGCATGGAATGCCATGACCCGCATGGGAGCAAGCTCAAGGGGTTGTTGAAGAAGCCGGTGAAAGAAACCTGCGAGAGTTGTCACGATGACCTGGTGGGCAAGAAGAAGGTCGTGCATCAGCCGGTCTCGGATGGGGATTGCCTGGAATGCCACGATCCGCATGGCAGCAAGCTCAAGAATCTGTTGAAGAAGCCGGTCAAGGAAACCTGTGCCGGCTGCCACGACGATATCCCCGCCAAGAATGCCAAGGTGGTGCATCAGCCGGTGGCCGACGGCGACTGCGTGGACTGTCACAACCCCCATGCGACCGACAAGAAGGCGCTCTTGAAAAAATCCGCGCCGGCCCTGTGCTGGGACTGCCATGACAATTTTCTGGCGAAGGCCAAATTCCAGCACGACGTGGTGGAGGATTGTACCGGCTGCCACAAACCGCACCAATCCGCCGAGAACCATTTGCTGGCCAAAAACATCTTCCAGCTTTGCGGCGACTGCCACGACGCCAAGGATTTGAAGACCGTCAAAGCCCATGCCGGCAAGGAAAACCAGTCTTGCATTGTCTGCCACGACCCGCACGTGGGCGCCGACAAATTTCTGCTCAAACCCGGCAAGGAGGCCAAATGAGGGTCTCCCGGTTCCAGCGCTGGCGGTTTCTGGGCAGCCTCCTCTTGGTGGCCTGCCTGCATCGCCTTTCGCCGTGGGCGCGGGCCCAAGACATCGCCTGGTTCCGGCTGTATGGCTTGCCGGAAGTCAGCGCCGGGCTGGAGGTGGACGGCTCGACCGAAAATGATCGGCTCAACGGGGTGACTTCCACCTATGACACCCTGTTCCTGACGCCGACCGTCGGCCTGAAAACCGCTGGTTATATTTATCATCCCAACCTGCTGACCTTTGATTTCGACGGCGAAATAGGGTGGGGCTTGGACCAGATGAGCACCACTTCCCCCGGCTACAGCCAGAACGTGGATGAGGGCGACCAGTTGCTGCGCTATCTGGCGGAAATCAACTTGCTTCAGGAAAAGCCCTACAACGCCTCGTTCTATGCCGCGCAGGACCATACTTACCGCGATTACGGCTCGTTTGAAACCTTCACGGTGGACAGCACCCGGTACGGCGGCCGCATGAATTGGGATGACGACGATTTTCTGAGTCTGAACACCGATTTTGGTTATCAGGATGAAACCGATACCGGCCTGCAGGACACGTCGGAAGTGGCGGAGACTTTTTTCAACTTTACCGGCCTCAACAAACGGCAATCCGGCCAGACCACCGTGACGGCGCGGTGGGATATGTTTGACAACACTCTGAACTTCGGCAATGAGTTGACCTCCATGGATGAATCGGTGGGCATTGCGGATTCGGAAACGTTCGGGCGGCGGAAACAGATCACCGCCGCCACGGGCGTCACGCTCACCCATTCCGAGTACGCCGGCGAGGAATTGGACACCGTCAACGCCACTGAAAACGTCAACATCAACCACACCCCCACGCTCGACAGCTTTCTCCTGTTCAATTACGAGTACGACAATCTACAATCGGCCACCGAAGACTTTATCCAGAGCCAATACGGCCTGCGGCACCAGCTTTACGACAGCCTGACCTCCACGTTTGACGTCCACGGCAGCGAGCAGGAAAGCTCGGGTTCCACCGGTTCGGACAGTTCGGATTTGTACGGCGTGGGCCTGGCGGAGAATTATAACAAGCGACTGCAATCGTGGGGAAGGCTGACCATTGGCGCCAGCGTCATCGGGGACCATCAGGATGATACGGCTTCGGGTGGCGCCGTCACCACCATTGACGAAAATCATCAGCTTTACCTGCCCACCAGTCCTCAATACCGCCCGGTTTACTTGAATCTCCCGAATGTGATTGACGGCACCATCCAAGTGACCGCCGGCGGCCAGTTGTTGATCGCCGGTACCGACTACGAAGTCGTCAGTTCCGGCCTGCAAACCGAAGTGCGCTTGATTGCGCCGCCCAGCAGCCACTTGCAAGCCTTCCTGGGGGCCAGCGACAACCTGTCCGTCGCGGTCAGCTACGAGAGTAATTCGGGCGTAAACGCCTCATACGAAGACCTCAATTCCAACCTCCAGATCCGGCTGGATTTGTTCGGCCATCTGGGCTTGTACGGCCGCCTCAACTGGATGGACAACAATGCGCCGCCAACGGTCATCACCGAGACCCTCACCGATCTGGTCGGCGGCATGGATTTCAACTGGCGCTGGTTCCGCACCGGCGCGGAATACGAGGATTACGATTCCAATTTTACGCACTACGATGCCATGCGGTTTTATCAGGATTTCAGTTTTCAGATTGACCACCGCTCCTCGTTGAGTTTCAACTTCAACGAGACGTTTTATCATTACAGCGCGACCGGCGACCAAACGCTGTATCAATTTACGACCCGTTACAATGTGCAGCTCTGGTCCTCGCTGTCGTGTTACGTGCAGGGCGGCTGCGAATCGCAGGATGTCTTGGGCACGCAACAAATTGACGGTTCGGCCCAGACCGGTCTGAGCTGGTCGCGCGGCAAATTGAGCATCCGCACCGGCTTCGAATACAACGACCAGTCCACCAGTGCCGAGTCTTTTACGAGTGAGCTCGAAAAATATCGTTACTTTTTTTATCTGAAGCGGTCCTTTTAGCCATGGCACGAATGCTTCCAACCAAGGCCTGGGTTCAGGCATGGGTGATCTGGCTGGCTTCGGGATTGCTGGCCGGGGCCGCCGCGCCGGCGGTTGCGCCCGCCTGGCCGCCGCCCCCGGCGGAGCCGTGCATTGTCTATGAGCGCGCGATTGCCGGCGCCCGTGACATCGGCGCCAAAGCGCCCTTCTTCACCCGCTTGGCCAATGCCATCACCGGCATCGCCTCCGATTCCCAGACATTCAATCACCCGTTCGGATTGTCCTTGGACGCCGCCGGCAACCTGGTGGTCACCGACACCGGCGCCAATGCCGTTTGCTACCTGGATCTGGCCCGGAAAAAGTGGTGGCGTTGGACCGCGGTGGGCGGCCGGCGCTGGTTGTCGCCGGTGGCGGCGGTCCATCAGGGGGCGACGTTTTATGTGGCGGATTCGGCCCTGGGAAAAGTGGTGGCCTTTGACGAAAAGGGCCGGCTGCAATTCGAAATCACCAATGAACTGGCCCGTCCCTCCGGCCTGGCGCTGTCGAATGGCCGGTTGTTGATGGTGGATTCAGAACTCCATCAAGTGGTCCTCTGCGGCTTGCGTGGGGAGTTCATTTCCAAATTCGGTCGGCGCGGCCGGGGGCCGGGCGAATTCAACTATCCGACGCATATTGCGGTGGATGCCGGCGGCGGGATTTATGTCACCGATTCCCTGAACAGCCGGATCCAAGTCTTCACGGCGGCGGGCGCCTTCGTGCGCGAGTTCGGCAGCGCGGGCGACGGGCCCGGCCATTTCAGCCGGCCCAAGGGCGTGGGCGTGGACCCCGCCGGCCATGTCTATGTGGTGGATGCCGTGTTCAGCAATGTCCAGATTTTCGACGGCCAGGGCCGGCTGCTGCTGGATTTTGGCGAAAGCGGTTCCGATGCCGGCCAGTTCTGGCTGCCCAACGCCGTGGCCATCAATTCCCGCAACGAGGTGTTTGTGGCCGACACCTACAATCACCGACTGCAAATGTTCCGTTACACTGGCCAAGAATGAAACTGTTGTTCCCTATTTTTCGTTGGCGGTCAGCCGTTGGGCTGACCGACGCCGCAGCGGCTGCCCTGCTGGCCGCTTTCGTGGCGGTGGCGCACGGCGCGCCCGTCCAGAATGCCAACAGCATCGTCAATTCCAAACACAACCTGTCGGTGAGCAGTCCCGGCAGCATCCACGCGGCCACGGAGTCGGACATCTGCATTTTTTGCCATACGCCGCATTTTGCCAGCGGTGATGGTCCGCTGTGGAATCATAAGATGTCCTCGGCCGTTTATCATCCCTATGCCAGCAGCACCCTCAAGGCGGTGGTCGGCCAACCGACCGGCGCCTCCCGCCTCTGTCTGAGCTGCCATGACGGCACGGTGGCCTTGGGCACGGTCCACAGCCGCGGCGCCGAGATCGCCATGAATACCCCCCTCATGCCCTCCGGCCCCGCCAAGATGGGCCAGGATTTGTCCGCCGACCACCCCATCTCGTTCGTCTATGACCACGGACTGGCGGTTCGCAACGGCAACCTGCGGGATCCCCAAGCCCTGCCTTCGGAGGTGAAACTGGACCGCAACAGCCAGCTTCAATGCACCGCCTGTCACGATCCGCACAACAATCAATACGGCAAATTTTTGGTCATGGATAACTCCGGTTCAGCCCTGTGTCGGGCCTGTCACAGTTTGGCGAATTGGTCCACCTCCGGACACGCCCTGTCCGGCGCGCCGTTGCCCGCCGCCTTGGTCACTGTGCTGGCGAACGCGCAAACGGCCACCCCCAAAACCACCCAAAGCCAGGCCGCGCCGCCCCGCACGGTGGCCAGCGCTGCCTGTGCCGGCTGCCATGTGCCGCATGCCGCGGGTTCCAAGGAGGAATTGACCCGCATGGTGGCGCCGGAACAGAATTGCGAGCCGTGCCACAGCAGCCAGGGGCCGGGCCAGAATCTGGTGGCCGAGTTTGGCAAAGTCAGCATTCATCCCATCTATGTCAATTCCGAGGCGCACAGTTCCGCCGAAAACCTGGTCAATCCGTCCGTGCGCCACGTGACCTGCGTGGACTGCCATAATCCTCATGCCGCCACGAAATCGGTCGGCAGCCTGGCTCACGTCTCCGGCGCCTTGACCGGGGTCGCGGGCATCAGCGCCGGCGGCGCCGTGCTGCAAAATGTCTCGCATGAATATGAACTGTGCTTCCGCTGCCACGGCGACAGCGCCCAGCGGGGGCCGGCGGCGGTTTCCCGGCAACATGTCGAGACCGACACCCGCCGACAGTTTAACCCGGGCAACACCTCGTACCATCCGGTGGAGGCGATTGGCAAGAATTCCCAGTCGCCCAGCCTCGTCCGCCCCTTGACGGTGTCCAGCCTCGTCACCTGCACCGATTGCCATAACAACGATCAGGGACCGGGCGCGGGCGGCAACGGACCCAGCGGTCCGCATGGTTCAGCCTTCAGCCCTTTGCTGGAGCGCCAGCTGCTCTTGACCGATGGCACGCCCTATAACCAGGACAACTTCGCCTTGTGTTTCAAATGCCATAGCCCCGTGACGGTGGACAGCCATTTGCCCACCAGTTGGGCCTATCACCAGCAGCACCTTGAGACCTACCGCGCGGCCTGCACCACCTGCCACGATTCCCACGGCGCCACCCAGCCGCATCTGGTCAACTTCAACACCACCTATGTGCTGCCTTTCAACGGCGTGCTCCGCTACACCTCCACCGGTCTGAATCACGGCAACTGCACGCTGACCTGCCACGACGGCAACGGCCAGAACCACGTTCACAACAATCTCGCCTATTGAGTCACTTCGCGTTCGCGGACAGCCAGAAGCGGATGTCGGCGGCTTGCGGATTGTTCGGTTGCAGTTCCAAAACGCGCAAATAGTGTTCGCGCGCCTGCGCCGCGTCATGCAGGGACTGGGCGCAGATGTTGGCCAGGGCCAAATGTGCGCGCACCTCATCGGGATTGCCCGCCAGAATCTTCTTCAACTCCTCCGCCGCGTCCAGCGTGTAACCCGAGGACTTGAGCGCCAGGGCAAAGTTGTAGCGGGCGTCCACGGATTCGGGCTGGAGGGCCAGGGCCAGTTCGTAGCGCGGCAGGGCCACGGAAAAAATTCGCAGGCGGTGGGCAATGACGCCGGTGTTGAATTGCGCCTCAAACCACGACGGATCGGTATCCGCGGCCGTCTGGTACCATTGCTCGGCGTCCGTCCAGTTTTGGTCTTGTTCGGCTAGGCGGGCCTTGGTGAAGGCGCCTTCGGCGGAGCGCCGGTCGCCGGCGGCCGGTTTGGCCGGAGCCGCAAAGGTGTAGCGGGGGATCGCCGTGACCGGCGCCGGCTTGGTCGCGGCGGGCTTTTCCTCCTCCGGCTTGGTGCCGGCGATCTCGTCGTTGGTTCCGGGAATGGGTGCGACGGTATCCTCGCGAAAGCGCTTGCCGGTGCCTTTTTCGGCCCCGAACAATCGGTGCCAGAATCCGGGACGGGTTTGGTCTGCCGGCGTGGGCGCCTCCAAGGGCTCGGCCGGGACCGTGACATTGGTGACTGCCGGGGATGGTTTGACCATCGTCGGATGGCTCGTCGGATGACTCGGTGGATTGGTTCGCGGTGCGACGACGACGGTCCGCGCGAGCGGCACCGGGGCCGCTTGGGTGGCGACGATCACCGGGGGCGGGGCGGGCGTAGGTTCGGCCGGCGGGCGTTGCGGTGCGCGGCTGACATAAGTTTCCTCCGGTTGCGGCCGCGGTCGCGGCTCGGCATGCACGACGGCCACGGGCGCCGGTTTGGGCTTTGGCTCCGGCGGCGGCGTGGACGTTTTGATGATCACGGCGGGTGCCATCACCGTGGCTGCGGCATCGCTTTGCGTCAGGCCGGCCACCAGGGCTTTGACCTCGGTGTAATCAGCCGGCCGCGGGGTGAGCGCCAGATAAGCCTGATAATTGGCCAGCGCCGCCCGGTTGTCGTGCAGATACTGCTGG